>JAALOO010002136.1_pt1 | contig 11574 bp, 13 predicted proteins | sample 7257641 | NCBI WGS metagenome assembly JAALOO01 (sample SAMN14085613, study PRJNA598686) | mite metagenome | biome: ENVO:01001000; feature: ENVO:01001002; material: ENVO:01001226; isolation source: single female mite from University of Michigan culture on fish food culture... ... | reverse complement strand
CGTTCATGGCGTTCTTGAAAATGGCCGCCGCCTCTTTGCAGCCTGGCGTGGAGCATAGTGGAGCCTTTGAGGGATGAGGAGTTGTGCTGGGAGCGGCTGAAATGAAAAAGAAAAAGAATTATAGAAAATTGTACAGTTTTGTTAAAGGTTTGATAAAGCTTACCAAAAGCCGTTCCTAAAAGGAAGGTAAGTGAGAGGGCTTGTAGAAGCATTTTTGAGTATATGAAAATTTTAGTTAAATCTAAAATGATAGTCGATGACTGCAGCAGATCTGGATCATCATCGACAGAAGGTGATCGGTGTTTGAGTGGAGTTTTATAGCAACAAAAACTGATGAGCACTGCTGACCACCAAATCAAAGTTGGAGTTTGGACTGACGGAGTATAATTAGTCTAATTAGCTAATACCTTCGTTTGTTGTCATCATCCAGTCAAAAGTAAAGCTAATACTTATTAATTAAAGCACAGTGTTGATAAATAGCTTAGTGCGCAAAGTATTTCTGTTTGTGACTACCAAAATAAGTTTTGTAGCGCTAAATCAGGGATCAACTTATCGACACAACAAAAGTGCACTTGCAGTTAGGCCTGAAACTCTAGATCCAGAAAAAAGTGAGCTTTCAAGTGCGTGCGCAAGAAATTAATAGCTCAACAAAGAAGAAGAAGAAGAGCACATCTAACATTGTGCCAATAGTAATTGGGTAAGTACTTAAATACTAGATCACTGATATGACCAACCACTGCAACAAAATGGAAGATAGTTGATACCTCTTTTTTGATTGCTCACAGTACGCACACTTTCAGTACAAGATAATTGCCAGAGAGATCGTCCAACCATTGTGCCAATTTTGGACAATAAGTACCGTCATTTGTTTAAACACAAAGACAACACTATCCTCCGATTGTTAACCTAATTGGTCTGGTTTGAGTAAATAACAATCATCATCCGATTTCTACCTCGGTTACGGTTGCAACCGGTACAGCAGTTTTTTTTCTGATAAAAAGTAACTTTGCTAGTTTTTAAACACACATTGAGCTTGTTTTAGTAAAATAATACAGAGCGTATTGATGCTTGTGTGTTTACAATTGAAAGAAGGAAAGAAAAAAGGAAATCATAAAAAGAAAAAGAAAATACTTGGAATACAAAGCAGGAAGGATAGATTTTGAAACAACAAAAGAGAAAAAAGAGGAAATAGGAAGAGGTCCTATCAAAGAAGACACTTTCCGGAGGGGTTCATTGGCGAACCGGCCGGGCAGCTGAAGGCTCGGGCAAAGTCGGCCGAATTGGACAGCGGGGCATTGACGCGGTACTGCGAGGGACTGTGCGGGTCGTACTCGATCTGCTGCTTCAGCTACTCCGGACGGGTCAGGCTGCACCAGGTCTGAAAAAGAAGTGAGGTTAAAAAGGATTAAATTCCAAAAATAATTGTAGCTTACATTAGCATAGGAGAAAAAGAAGAGCTGGTCCGAGGTGAATTTGGGAAGGTCGGCCAGCGTGGGCGAAGCCCTTGAAGCAGCTTCTCTGGCTTTGTAGGTTTTAAACGATTCATGGGTTCCTTCATTGTCGGCAATGTTCTCTCCCAGTGTGTTTTGGCCGTTGAGCTAGAAAAGAAAAGAAAGGGAAAATGAACTTTTGTAAACTCCTGCAAACTCCCGCGTATGCACTCATATGCAGTCCGGTGCTCTTCTTCACCTGGCGGCCGTACTCCTTGACAAAGCACTTGCTGCGCTCACTGAAGGCCTTGATGGCCGCCGGGGTCCACCAGTTCTTCAGATTGCCCACCTCGTCGTACTGACGTCCTTGATCGTCCAGGCCGTGGGTGAACTCGTGGCCGATGACCACGCCGATAAAACCGTGGTTGATGGCAAAGGGGCGGGCGGCGTCAAAGAAGGGCGCCTTGAGGATGCCGGCGGGAATAGCTAAAAAAGAGAAAAAATCGTACAAAATTAAAAAAAAAATTATTTATGTACATATTGATAGATTTCTGCTTTACTTTTTAAAACTTACGTTACTTTAGTTTTGGGATTTGCCAATGAACGAGAAACTCCCGTCATTGAAAATCCAATGAAAGCCTTGTAGAGCCAGTATGCTCCTACTTTGCGTTGTTCTTTGATTGTTAGTTTGGTTGTTGACTTAAAAATTCCTGTTTCAAAGTTTGTCAAATTGTTCAAGCTCAAAGTTGTAATTAAAATTGACGATCTTGTTGATGCTTCAGTTTCAGAAAGGCCGTGAAAAGGAGGTAGCAAAAAACAAGAAATTTTTCAAACTTAAAATTAAAACTTGAAACTTGGCATGTAGATTCAGCTCGTCGAGCTGAGCAGAAAGTTAAAAAACACTAAGTGTTCAAGTTTTTCCAAAGGTTCCAAAATGGCGTCCAAAGATGACCAAAAATGCACTGAAATGTGTTACGCAGGCAAGCACATCGCCGTTCATTGACAGCAACAGAAATGTGCAAGTGTTGATGACAGTTTGCCAGACTGTTCAATTTCCAAAAAAATTTTTTCCTTTGCGTTTTCCTAAAATGATCAGTTACAGTAAATACAAATTTTTATTATTTAACAATTTACCGACGAAACCATATTGCGAGTCTCTTTTTCATTTAAAAAAGCTTCTTGTCCGGCTCCTTTGTTGCAGTAAAATATTGACGACACAAAAAGTTTGAACTTTTCAGAATCTATTTTTAGAAACTCTGGTATCATTCCGATCAGAAGGTCAGCGATTTTTGGATTAAGAAGAAAATAGACAAATGAACAAAGTTCATCGTTGTCTTTGATTTTGCCTTTGTCGTCATCGAGAGCAGTTTCTAGTTTTCTGACTTGTTCCCAGTCAAATTTTCCAGTGACAATCTCCTGAATTTCTTAACAGTAGAATAAATTTTTTGGCTTAACTTCAGATGATGAAAAAACTTGTAGAAGTGGTTGCTGGTGAAGTGTCGTTTAAGTCATCATTTTCATCAAATGAAGTGCCTTGAGGAGAACCCAATTTCAATTTGGCAATAATAAACTCCTTCATCTTAGAGTCGATGTTTTCCAGTTAAACAAACTTGCAAATGTTGATGTTGTAGTGAACGTGAGCTACATGCTTAAGAAAAAAATTTTTGTTTGCAATTTTAAAACAACAGTCCTTCTCTTGACAAACAAATTTCTTTTCACCGTGCACTATTTGTTTGTGCTCGTTGATAGGTCGCACCAATTTTCCACATTCATCACATTCAATTGCTTTGCTTAAGTCTTGAGTTTGCTCAATTCGAACTGCATGTGTGAAAATTTCATTTTCAAACTTGATCATTTCTTCGTTTTTTTGAATAAACTTGTCATGATCTTTACTTTTAATTTTGTGGACTTTGCAAAGATGAGCTTTTGCGTTTAGACGGCTTCCAAATTGTACTTTTTTCAGGCATTTGCACACGCATTTGTATGGTTCCACGCTTTGAAATGGGTGCGGTAGTGTGTCTTTATGTTGTTAAAGTTTCGATGACTAAATTTGCAGTTGGTAACAGGACAGTTCCAATCGCCATCTGAAAGACAAACAATTTTCTCAATCCCTTTAATCTAAATAAAAATTATCAGCCAATTTTAAAAATAGTTTGAAAATACAACTAAAACTCACGTTGACATAGGAGTATTTTTGACTTGACTTGACTTGACTTGGGTTGATTTGACTTGGGTTGACATAGGGCGAGTTGTGCCATTCAATGAAAAATAAATAAAAGCCTTATACAACCAATAAGCTCTTAGTTTGGCAATCGTTTAACGACAGGGTAACAGGTGAATTGTAATGACCGTTTTGGATATTGGTCAAGTTGCCAAGTCTCAGCGTTTCTATGAGGATGGATTTTTGGGTTTCCGCCTCAGTGTCCAAAAAACCATAAAAAAGCTGGCACACAGCAGCCTTTTGACCAGTTTTTTCAATGTCTACAATTTTTTTCTTTTTGTCACTATCCTAAAATAACACACAATTTATGTAAATTAAATCATTTTAAAACACAAAAAACTTACCGGAAACTTGAATTTTTTATGACAAAACGAGCGGCCTCTTTTGCCTTTTCCGCAATAAAAAATAGCCAAAATAAAAATGATGAATTTTTTCAAATCAATCATTCCTGATTCTGGTGAAACTTTAAACAAATCATGAAGACGCTTAGGGTCTAGCAGAAAGTAGACATAAGATTGCATTCCATCTTCATTTTTGATTTGGCCTTTGTTGTCATTGAGAACTGTTTCGAGAAGTTTGGTTTGCTCTCAGTCAAACTCTCAGTTGACAATGTCTTGAATTGCTTTGCAATATGAAGATACGTCAAAGTCAGACATTATAGCGCAAAAATAGTTGATAATGAATTGGAAAAAGAATGCAGACAAAGTTTAAACTTGCTGTTTTCTTTTAATTGTTGCTAGTTACAGTTACTGTAGCGGCACAATGTACATGTCAATATCAGTTTTGATTAACTGAGGTAAACGCTAGTAACTTTTTGGCAAATGCCAGGAGGGCGCTAAAAGCAAGCCCAGCTGACAAAAACATGATTAGAAAAACAGTTGACATTCGCTTATGAAAAAAACATCGAAAGTGAAAAAATTTCTGGGTAGTAATGGGTGCTAATCTTTGTCTTTGTCCATTGGTCATTCTAGTACACTTTTGTTTTCTGGTTTCGTTTAAATTAATTTTATTGAAATAATATGGATATAATATAAATATCGATAGGAAAGTTATTTAGTGTGGCACTAAACGATGCAGCCACCAAAAGAAAAATATGGCCTGAACATTTTGTTGTGAATAAGTGAATTGTGTCACTAATGTTGTGAAGGGCATGAACTGCTCAAGCACTGTGAAAGATGTAGCTTGTCACTTCAGTTGTGAAGAGTAAGCACCATCTTCTGTGTTGAGAGCGGTAAAGACTCAATACCTTTGTTGTGAAAAGAACACGACTTCACAAATGACGTAAATATTAACTCTCGCCTCTTGCTTGGTAACTGATGTTGTGAAGAAGCTGTGAAGTAGCATTACTGATAGGCTTGAGTTTGAAGAGAGTTCTGTACGCTTGTAAGAAGTAGTCAATGTAGGTGTAGAACATAAGGTACTTGCGTTCACTGTACAACACTCAAAGTAGGGAACAATTTGTAAAACAGTGTTAGGATTCACACCAATATTCAAGGTCCTGTACCTTTGTACACACAAACTTTTGTACACCTTTGACACATGCTTTTTCGGTTTGCACCGAAAACGACCGAGCCACAACTCGTCAGGAAAAGATAATTGCCTGTCAGAGAAAAGCTTCTAGAAGCTTCCACCTTCACAAACCTCTGCTAAACCTGGAACTGAAGACACACTGAAAGGTAGACATCCGCTTCCCTCTTGGGGGTATAAAAGGGGATGCCTGCCAGTGCCGTTTTCAGTGGGCCCCTCATTTGGTGATGAAGAAACTCTCACCATCTTACCAGATCCTCAAGACTCATGCTGAATTCCTGTGCTGACCATCAATGCTGACCTTCAATGCTGAACACCTGTGCTAAACATCTATGCTGACTAACTGTGCAGACGACAACCGCTGACTGCCTGTGCTGACTACCACCACCCACTGTGGTAGTAGTACCGCTCCTCACCTCACCTCTACGGCATTTCTGCCTGCTACTTCTACCATCCTTCACTTACTCCTATAGCTCCAATATTCTCCATACCTACTATCACCTTTAACCTTTGACCTCTCATCATCATCATATTTTTAACTCGTGTCACCACCTTCTCATCTCTCTCTAATAAACCATAATTACTTTAATTCAGTGTGGTGATCGAGTTACTCACATCGTATGTTTTTTACCTCTGATTAGTGAACACTAAAGGATAGGTAATCGACATCACGATCGATATAAATATTTGTTTTTGTGTGTAAATGCAAGTTTACAATTGAAAGAAGGAAATCATAAAAAGAGAGGGGAAATACTTGGAATACAAAGCAGGAAGGATAGATTTTGAAACTAAAAAATAAAAAGTGCCTACCAGAGAAGACACTTTCCGGAGGGGTTCATCGGCGAACCGGCCGGGCAGCTGAAGGCTCGGGCAAAGTCTGCCGAATTGGAAAGCGGGACATTGACGCGGTACTGCGAGGGACTGTGCGGGTCGTACTCTATCTGCTGCTTCAGCTTCTCCGGACGGGTCAGGCTGCACCAGGTCTGAAGAAAACGGGACAAGGAAGTTAAGTTTAAAAAATAAAGCTTCAAAAAATCATTGCTTACATTAGCATAGGAGAGAAAGAAGAGCTGGTCCGAGGTGAACTTGGGAAGGTCGGCCAGCGTGGGCGACGCCCCCGAGGCCGCTTCTCGGGCCTTGTAGGCGTTAAACGATTCATGGGTTCCTCCATTGTCGGCAATGTTCTCTCCCAGTGTGTTTTGGCCGTTCAGCTAGTAGAAAAATAAAAATAAAGTCAAACTTCACAAACTCTTGCAAACTCCCAACTGTTCACTTACATGCAGTCCGGTAATCTTCTCCACCTGGCGGCCGTACTCCTCTACAAAGCACTTGCTGCGCTCACTGAAGGCCTTGATGGCCGCCGGGGTCCACCAGTTCTTCAGATTGCCCACCTCGTCGTACTGACGTCCTTGATCGTCCAGGCCGTGGGTGAACTCGTGGCCAATGACCACGCCGATGGAGCCGTGATTGATGGCAAAGGGGCGAGCGGCGTCAAAGAATGGCGCCTTGAGGATGCCGGCGGGAATGGCTAAAAAATGAAAACAATTTAAAAACAATTAAAAAAATTTTCATAAAACATTTTCAAAGACTTACTGATGGAGTTTTGCTCCGGTTCGTAGGCGGCGTTGATAATCTGCAATGGAAGTGGACAAATTAGTTCAACTTATCGTTAATAAAAATCACTAAAAACGTGCCGCGGGCGGCATGGGCCAATGCTTGTTGATGTCAATCGGCTGCTGGAAGTACACCAAATCCCGCTTCAACTGCTGCCGATCAAAGGTAATTAAAGTGCGAAGATAGTTCTTGTCCTGGAGCAACCTGGCCACCTCCGTCTTGTTCTGAAGAAAGTAAAACTCATCTAGCTGGGCGTCATCGAGGAGCCAGGCGGGGTAGGCGACGTTCTTGTGGACGTGGTTCAGCTTACTGAGCGACGCCTTCCGCGTCGCCTCGTCGAGCCAGGTGTTCTTGGTGATCAGCCGGCGGAAAGAGTCCTGGATCGAGTCGATCATCTTCGCCGCCTCCGTCTTCTCCGCCTCGGTAAAGTGGTGATCGACAAAGAGGCGACTGAGGGCAAAGGGCACGCGATCGTTTGCAAGCGACTGACAGGTCTCCGTTCGGTTGGCCATCTTCTTCACGCCCTGGGTCGTCTGGTGAAAGGTAAAGAGAAGGCGGCGAAAGGATTCGGAAGAGTAGGGGCCCAGGGCGGAAACAATGCGCCAGCCAACGTAGTTGGCCAGCGTACGGTCGGGCGACTTGAGCGAAGAGATAATGGACACTGCCTTGATGGTGAAGTTCACGTCGGAGACGATCAGCTGGTCGGTGGGCTGGGCGGTGGGCGTGTAGCCGAGGGCCTTCACGGCGGGAATCAGAATGTGGGCGAGAAAGTCAAATTTAGAACGATCGGCAAGCTGTTTGAAGGTCAGCAGGTTGTAGAGCGTTTCCGGGTCGCGTTGGTCCTCGACAGAGAGCTTTGAGCTGGCGAGGGCTGACTCGAGGTGAATGATATCATCAATGTCCTCTTCAAGGGTGGGGCAGTTTGCGCCACAGAAGAGCTTCGCCGCGGAGCGAATGTACGCCTTGTAGGCGGTAATCTCCTTGGCGTTGGCAGTTAGGTTCTGGAGTTCCTTGTCGCCGAGGCCCTGGGCGGCGGGGTCGAGCTGGGTTGGAAAAAAAGAGGAGCGGTTGATAAGTTTTGATGAGATTTAATAAGATTCTAGACGAAATACTTACCACCACCTTGTTCACCGTCACGTTCTTCGGGTCGGGCTGAATGGAGAACTGAAAGACGGCGCTGATGCCCGCGACAAAGGCCTTGACGATATTTTCCGCCCAGGACTTGTCCTTCTCCGCTCGCTGGCCCTGGCCGATGGGCCAGACGCCGATCACCTCCTTGACCACGTCCTTCAGGTCGGCGAGGGCCACGGCGTCCTCCTGGTCGGTGCCGAGGGCGTTGCAGCGCTGGTAGAGGTAGGCGCCATAAGCGACTGAACCGGAAGACTTTACATGGGAGTGGCCGTGACCACTGACGTTGAAGGCCTCGAGGAGGGCGTCAATCTGTGCGGTCATCTGGTCGTTGAGGGCGTCGAAGGTGCCGGTGCGGGACTTCCAGTCGGGAATGTGGTGACGGGACTGCCAGCCGCCGCAGGCGAAGGCAAAGAAGTCCGTACACGGGTTGGCGGTGGCGTTCATGGCGTCGGCGATGTACGCGGCCGCCGATTTGCAGGCAGGCGTGGAGCAGGGAGTGGGCGGGGCGGCTGATAAAAAAAGGAGTTTAGAATTGAAGTTTTTTGAAAAATCAAATTAAGCAAAGACTTATATTACCTAGGCAGAAGGTGGTAAGACCGAGGAGTAGCAGTAGAACTCCCAACAGTTGATGGTTGGCCATCTTGAGGTAGTTGGTGGTGGTGGTGATCAGAAGCTTTTTCCGGGAAGATTCGAAGGTGAAAATGAAGAGAAGAGGAGAACTTGCTGGAGGAAAAAATCGGACAGCCGGAGAGCAGAAAAACAGACTAAGCACAGAGCAGCTGGAGTGCCTTTTATTGAGGGCGAGTGTTGGTTTTCTGATGATGATGATGAGGATGATGATGATAAAAGGGCGAACTTATCAGCAGCAGCAACAACAGCCACTAAAGTTTGAAGAGCGGTGGTGATCGCCGATGATCTGGCAGACGCCAGTCAGTCCACTTCTTTTGTTTGGATTGAGAAACCTCTATCAAATGACTCGGCTCGTTTAAACTTGAGCACCCGCTGATAAAGACTATCAAATTGACTCACTTGACACAGGACGAGCACAATGCGGCAGACACATAGTCTCACAGCTCAGTTTACTTTGCTGATGGGATGAACGCTGCTGCTGCTGATAAAGTCTCCACTGTCTCAACTGTTGAGTGTAACTTAATGTACGAAAAAGAGTGAGTGGACAAGTTTGGTCAAGTTCAGGTCAAGTTTAGCGCCCAAAAAAATCTTTTAGGTGCTTTTAATAGCTTTTTGTGCAGTATTAGGTAAACTGAAAAAATGCTATCTGACTAATTGAAACTAATTAAAACAAAGTTTTTTTGCTAATGAGCTGAAACCGTTTTTGATTAATCATTTTGTCCTTTTTTTATGTTTATGTTGCTGAGCACTGAGATTGATGGCACACATGACCGACAAGTGTGTAAACAATCGTACTAAAGTTCTACGTGATTGATTTGATTTTTACAACTGAAAAAAATTTTTTGTATATGCAAACTCGTCGACTGTCAAACCATCACAAGTAAATGTTACGAAATACAAAAGTCTAAAGTAGTCATCAACAATAATTAAGCATCAATAACCATCATCATCATTACAATTATCATTTATCAGATTTTATCAACAACACTTAATTGGCACACAAAGCTTGACGACGGCGGTGGTGGTGGTGGTATTGCACTGCGGAATCAATCAAAAGCTTATCAAAGAAGGTACAAACGGTGACAGTAACTAAAAGTGGGCGCTCAAAAAGAACCTTTGACCGATGATCAGCACTTGAAGTAAGTAAACTTTGTAAGCTTTTTGTTTGCAAACACTCAAACTGTGATCAACTATAAAACTTGCGACACACTGTCTTGCTGTCAAACAATTGAGATAATTTTCCCCAATGAGCACTCATTTTCACTCTTTTCATTCAAAAGTCAAAACTACAAAAGCATTTTACTTTTTATAATGAGGTTACGTTCAACTTTTCAGTTTCTTTTTCGTCTTTGTGACATTTTTTGACAAAATTTTTCTTGTACTTTTTTTGCTTGAAATTTTGGTGTTGGGATAGGTAACAGTGCTAGTGGCACCAGGGAGCGAGTAAACCGAGGAGACCTCTTTTGCTGTGGTAGTGGTAATCTTTGACGGTGAAGAACTTTCTGGTGTTGATTTGAGGAGGAGGCTTGATTTGGCGGCAGCCATCTTTATCTTCCTTTTCCTTCCCATTTTTCTTGTACCAAAATTGTTACTAATGTTACTACTACCTCCTAAGGGCAGGTATCGATAACGAACGTTCCGCTCACCTTCCTTCACCTCTTCGCCTTTGATTGTACTCCCCTGACGGCAAAAAGCATAAAGGGAAACGGCACAGAGGCAACCGACGCCCAGAATGGTGAGAACCAAAAAGAGAATCCGAGCAGTCCAAACGAGGGGCACCTCAGGAGGGGGCGTCTTCACCTTGGCCCTGCAGCTGAAAAAGTCTCGCAGCGGCATCGCCCTCAGTGGGAAGCCCTTTTGAAGGGCGTCAACGCTGAAAGAGCCGTCCAGGGGGCGGGTGGTGAAGATGTACACCTGTTGAAGGAGGTAATTAGAGAATGATAACAACAAAATGGGTCAAAAATTAATGAGGAGGTACCTTCTCCTCGTGAACGTCCACCAGGACGGTGGAGGTGTGGTACTGAAGGCCGAAGGTGATCCCCTTTGACGACGGTATCGTCCGCCATCCTTGATCCTCCTTATCAGGACTGCCATTGTCTGAAAAAGTTTGTACCACAAAACGAGCCTGGCTGTCGTTTGTTCCTGCCACCTTCTTCTCCGGATTAAACTGCAGCAGGTAGCCCTGGAACTCGTTTTCTCCTTGAAGAAAAAATAAGTTAAAAAATAAAAAATTTGCAAAAAGAACAATTTTTGTTAACCTTTGTACCCGTGAAAGGCTCCTCGGTCCCAGAAGGTAGTTACGCTTCCATTAGCCACTAAAATGTAGCCATTTTTCCCGTACTTGCCGTTCATCACACCATTAAACTGAAGACCGAAAAAGCGCCCTAGATCAACTGGCTCCCCCGGGCGGCCGTCATGTAAAACGATTCGCTCCTCCTTCTTCTCCGGTCCGGAAAAATCGAGCAATTCAATGGCTGTCACCTTGTGCAGAGTGGGCGTGGGCTGCGTGAGGAAGAAGGCGTGGTGAAGAAGTAGGCGTTTCCCGTTGCTAAAGTATTCCGCCCCCTTTTCTTCGACCAGCTGCCGGTAGCGGTAGTGGCGGGTCCAATGAGTCGGCGCCGTCAGCTCGTTGGTGAAGCGCTCAAAAAGAAAGAACCGTGGGTGCCAGTGGACGGGCATCAGTCGGGTGTCCCGCAGTCGGTAGACGCAGTCAGAGGCCACCAAGAAAAGGAGGTGCCCGATGCGGTAGAGGCCCTGCAGGCGGAGACACGCCTCCAAGGTGCCGCCGGAAGTGGAGGCATTTGAGGGGACGTTTGGTGGCAGGCATTCGCAGATGTGTTTCTAGGGAAAGAGAAAAAAAATTTGGGTTATTTTTTAGGAAGGTTTAGATTAAAGTGACCCGGACTTACGCATTTAATGTCGGTTTCTGCTGGTGGTTGGGGTGGTGGTGGTGATGGTGGTGGTGGTGATAAGGAGATGGTGATGGCAGCTACGAGGAAAAGAAGAGGAAGAAGAGGTGTC
>JAALOO010001730.1_pt2 | contig 11591 bp, 9 predicted proteins | sample 7257641 | NCBI WGS metagenome assembly JAALOO01 (sample SAMN14085613, study PRJNA598686) | mite metagenome | biome: ENVO:01001000; feature: ENVO:01001002; material: ENVO:01001226; isolation source: single female mite from University of Michigan culture on fish food culture... ... | reverse complement strand
CAGCAGCAGCAGCAGCAGCAGTAGTTGATGATGATGACCGGGTTGTGTTTTGGGTCGATTTGACTGGAAGGCAGTGCGCGTACTGCAGCAGGTCAATGACGATCTGCAGGGCCAGCGTGAAGCGAGCGTGCTGGCTGTGTAGCTCCTCCAGCTGGGCTGTCAGGCGGCAGATGTAGGCCTTGTCGTTGTCCCCGCCGTCTTCGGTATCAGCACTGCTGTCTTCATCAGCCTGATCAGATTCAGCAGCAGCAGCGAGAGGCAGCGAGTTCTGGAGCAGAGGAAGAAGGGACTGGCGGCTTTTCGAAGAGGCGGCGGCGGCGGCGGCGGCGAGCTCTTTCATCAGCGTCGCCTTCAGCGACCGCGGCTCCTGGCAGACGACCGAAAGCGGGTCGGCGTAGAAGTGCTCAAAGACGAGACTCTTCAGCAGGAGGAAGAAGTTGGCGAAGGTGAACTCGTAGTTGGTGGTGTGGGCGGCCAGCTGGCGGAGCATCGTCGGGTGGAGGCGAAAGTGCAGCGACTCGTCGACGACCAGCGCCTCGAGCAGGCGGGGAATGAGCGCCGGCTCGTAGAAGGGCTCCAGCTCCTCGAAGGCGAGGTGGTCGGTGGCCTGGGCGGGCAGGTAGTACTGCATGGAGCGGGCGTTGTGGCTGCTGGCGAGGAAGAAGACCATCGAGATGGCCGCCCGGTGGGTGTGCTCTTTGAGGAGGAGGATCAGCGTCAGCAGCGTCTGCTTGTTCACCGTCTCAAAGTCGAAGACGAAGAGGACCAGCGAAGGAGGCGGCGGCGACGATGACGACTTCTGGTCCTTGCCTTTGGCTGAACTATTGCTGTCGAACCACAGCTCGATCACCTCGTCGACGGACATGTTCTTCCAGTGGCCGCCGTCGAGGTCGTTCTCCTCGCAGACCTCGTCGCTGATCAGGCCGTTGAAGAGCGCCTGGAGGAGGGCGCTCATGCTGGCGAGGTTGAAGGAGTTCAGGCAGAGGCGGTGAATGTTGCTGCTGCTGCTGCTGCTGCTATCTTTCGTCGTCAGCATCTCCTCGACCTCGGCGTGAACGCGTGATTGCGTCATTTTAGAATCTGCAAAGGGTAGATCAAAATTAGTCAAGGTTTAGCAATAAAAAAAATCCGTGAAAAATGACGTACTCAAGGCAATCAGCGCCACGGGCAGCATTCCAAAGTTGAAGCCAACTTGTTGATGGAAGCGCTGCTCCTCAGACTGCTGCTCCTCACCGTGGCCACCACAGTGTCGCCCGATAAAGTCGACCAGCAGCCGGACGTACCGCCCGAAGAAGGCCGACGTCTCCTCCAGAAGCTTCGCCTCGATCAGCGCCCACTGCTCGCGAAACAGTTCCTCTCGTTCCCAGTCGTCCACGGGGTCCAAGGAGTTTGCGGCTGAAGAAGAAGAGGAATCCTTTTCGGCGGCGGCGGCGGTGGTGGTGGCGGCAACAACAGTGTGCTGTCTTCTCTTCCGTCCTCGGCTACCGCTCGCAGCCGCCGCCGCCGCCGGCGGCTTCACCACAGTTGCACCAGTTTTCTCGGGAATGTGCACCTCGCAGCAGGCGGCACTTTCGAGCTCCATCTTCAGAGGCCTCAGGAGTTCTTTGTTAGAAGTTCTTCAATGGAAAATAGAAATGCCCGGGCGAGAGAAGAAGGCGATGATGAAACAGTGGAAAAAGTGCAGCCGGCTGCCGGCAAAACAAAACACGCTTGCGAGGCGCCTGTGGCGCCCTCTTTCGTTTCGATTTGCCACGGCACACTGTGATTTGTTTATGATCTGTCTGTCTGTCTGTCTGTCTTTCTGCATTTGACTTTCTCCTTCACCTCTTTTTTTCAGTTTTTTCTATTTCGAAAAAGAAGCTATCACAATGTCCGATCCTCATCATCACCCCCACCACCACTACCGCCACCATTCCTGTCCTGTCACCTCTGTTATGACAGCAGCTCGGCCTGGAGATGGCCCAGTTCCTCTCTTCATCCTACCTCGTCATCAGTCGATGTAGCAGCTGCAGTAAGAATTTCGACATCTGCATCGATATCACTCGTCATCAAGTTCATCATCTCCATCAGCTGGTGGTGGTGGTGGTGGCCTGGACACGTAGTGCACAACTGCTGTGACAAGCATCGTTGCCCTCTCCCTCTCTGCCTGCCTGCCTGCCTGCCGCATCACGTTCATCGCTGCTGCTTCCTTGTGACGCCATGTAAAAATAGTTCGGAGCAAGTAAGTGTGAGTAAAAGCAAAGTTGCAAAGTTGCTTTGCTTTGCTTGATGGCACTACCAAAGAAGTGGCAACAGCAGCATCAACCAGTCAAGAGAAGAAGAGAAGAGATAACAGTAGTTGAACCCGACTTCAAGGGCACAGACGCCTGAAGACTCTGACTCTGAAGTGTCTTTCTCTCTCTCTCCCAATTTGTTATCTGCCTCTCTCAATTTAAGCATTGCCTGATTTTTGTTGCTGCTCATCCCTCCTTAGAAGACGACCTTGGCGGCATCGACGTCGGCTTCAGCATTACTGTTTTTGATGAAGAAGAAGCTGGCTGACTGCCTGGCAAGCAAGCTTCAAAACCTTCACATTGAAAACGACAATCAGCAGCAGCGTCGACTTTTGCCTGTCGTCTAATCAGCAGCAGCAGCAGCAGCATCCGTTCAGTGCTAATTGATTTCACCTAATCACCAACGGCGACGGTTTGACAGACGATGATATCTGAAGTAAGTCTGTACTCTTTTTCCCATTTTACTCACTCACTCACTCACTCACTAGCTTTGTGTTTATGATTTGTCTTGTCAATTGACTCTTCCGCAAAAGCCACAATAGATACACTAGACTGAGGTGAATAAGGCTGCTGCATTGAGTTTATATTTATCCTTCTTCCTTGCCCCTAAAATCGCTCCCACTATTTATCGACAATACTTGTCGAATCACAGTTTTTGGCAGTGTCAGTTTGAGCTAAACAACAAGAGGGTGAGTTGTAGTTTTTTGCACTTGCCGCCAAAGTTGTCTTTCAGTGCAAAACCTCACCAGCAGCCGCAGGAAATCAGTAGTAGTAGCAGTACTCCTCCTCTCAATCAAATCATCCGTACCGCCGTTTTTATTTGTACTTTTTTTCGGTAGAATAGCCCTCATATTTTGATTTGTGTCTGTGTTTGTCCAGTTTTGTTTGCCTGTTTCTCATTTAGTTTGTTTCTGTGTTTGCTGTCCAGTGCCCATGTCGTTCACTGATTCTGCCCTTTCGCCCACCACCACCACCACCACCACTGACTGCTGCGCCCAATTGGTAATGATAATTTGGTGCACAGGCGACGGCGACGGCGACGGCAACGGCGGTAGCAGCAGCAGCAGCAGCACTAATTGCCTTCCCAGATGTCGTGCCGTTGCCACACACTCACAGTCGATTCTCACAGACGGCTGTTCTGTGTTCGAATGGAGAGATATCTTTCAGCCCAATCACTTGCCCATTTCCTACTTTATCGGAGGATGGCTGCTGCTGCTGCTGCTGCTGCTGTGAATGGATAGGATCCTCTCTCTCTCTCTGTACTACAGAGTCTGTAGTGTGCTTGTGTGCATGTGTGCGAATTCATTGCCCCGGTGCTGGTGAAAATATCACAGCGCTGCCGCTGAACCGCTGCCGCGCTGTGATATTTACTCGCAACACCAAAGTGGTTTAATTACTCAATTAAAACTGGTGCACCGGCAGGCACTTTGCCGCTTCGCTTGGCTGTGATGTTGATGCTGTGAAATTATTACCCAAACTTGGTTGGTCTTCCACGTTGGCCAGCAGCAGAAGCAGCAGAGGCAGCATTTGCATCTGCATCTGCAAATCCTCTCGGCTTAGTTTATCCAGCAGTGCATCTATCCCAGTCTTTCTCCTTCCCAGCCTCCCAAACTACAGACGAATTTACTTGTTACTGCTGTTTCTCTGTTCTGTTCTGCTCTCTCTTCCTTCTCACCCTATACTTTGGTGCTGTGTTTACACGACTGTTTGCTACCCCACCACCATCACCACTACTACTAGATAGAACTAACTGTCTGCCATTGCCTGTAGTGCCCCAGTAGTGTGAACCACCCAGTAGTCTTCTGGTTGTCTATTTTCTTTCTATTTTCTATCTGTTTGATAAGAAGCACCCAAAGCAGCAGCAGCAGCAACGATTTATCGTCCTGATATATTGGGAAAACTCAGAGTGCAGTGATTGAAGCTCGGAAGCTCTGCTCGCGCGCACTCTCTCATCTTGCAGCGGGGGGGGGGGGTTGTTGCATCAACGCAATTTGCCCATCAACAAACTGCTGTTGTGCTGCTTCTACTAGCCTAGTAACGCACTTGCTTTCACCCATGCATGAACCACCATCACCAGCGTCTTTCTCTCTCTGACCGTGATGGGGAAGCGATGATGACGAGGGTGACGGAGGGGATGACGGTGGTGGTGATGGTGGTGGTGGTGATAGTAGGCCGACGATTGGACATCACAACTGATACTTACTACATGTGATATAAAAATCTGAGCGCATCTAACAGTTGTCTCCTCTTTCTCTCTTTCTCTTTCATTTCCTCACTTTACTCTCTCTCTCTCTTCTTTCTTCTATTCATCATCATCATCATCATCATCATCATCTACTTGCCACCAACACTACTACCACCAAAAAATTTTGGTTACTTTGCTCAAAAACCTTTTTTCGTGTCACATTTTGTGCCTCTTTTCCTCTCTCTTCCTTTCTTTCTTTCTTTTTCTTCTTGTGTGAATCATGTCGCACCTAACAAAGAACTACACGGCGCTCAACGCAGAGGAGGTGGTTTTTGCGGCTGTTTTTTGCAATTTGCTAACTTTTTTTCCCCGCTTTTTTTCACAGAACGGCTCCTCCAATGGCGGCCCTTCGCTGCCGGCGGCCCCTCAGCTGGTGCCGGCGCCGAACACCTCCGCCCCCAGCCGCAGCCACCAACGGAAGATCAGCTCCTCCACGGAGTTCAAGGAGCTGACGAAGAAGGACGCCATCTTTCAGCTGTCGCTGGAGCTGGAGAAGCTGAGCATGACGGCGGCGGCGCCCCCGGAGCGGGAGGCCTTCGAGTCGGAGGTGTCCGGCTTCAAGGAGCTCTACCAGAAGTTCATCGGCGGCAGCGCCCAGGCGGTGCAGTGGGAGAAGATTGAGCCGCTGCCGGCGGGCGCCGTACTGGAGTACAGCAGCCTGAGGGAGCCGGGCGCGGAGACGATTCGCGAGATGCTCAACAAGCTAGTGGTCGTCAAGCTCAACGGTGGACTGGGTACGGCAAACAGAAACCTCCAAAACCTCTTTATTTTTTACTAACATTCTAATTTTTTCCCCTCCAGGAACCTCGATGGGCTGCGTCGGCCCGAAGTCGGTCATCCCCGTCCGCTCCGACCTGACCTTCCTCGATCTGACCGTCCAGCAGATCGAGAAGCTGAACAAGACCTACGACGCCGACGTACCGCTGGTGCTGATGAACTCCTTCAACACGCACGACGACACGCTGAAGCTGCTGAACAAGTACAAGGGCTTCCGCGTGGCGATCTACACCTTCATGCAGAGCCGCTTTCCGCGCATCAACAAGGAGACGCTGATGCCGATTGCCCGGGCGGTGGACAGCGACCAGGAGGACTGGTACCCGCCCGGCCACGGCGACTTCTACGAGTCCTTCCACAAGAGCGGCCTGCTGAAGGAGTTTCTGGCCGCTGGTAAGGCTGACTGGATGGTTAATGAGTTGTTTTTTACCTGAATACCTAATTTCCGCCCCCCCCCTCTCTTTTCAGGTCGCAAGTACGTCTTCCTCTCGAACATTGACAACCTGGGCGCGACGGTCGACCTCTCCATTCTCAACTCGCTGCTGAACAGCAGCCAAGCTCAGCCCAAGTCCAGCCCGCCGCCCTCCTACGTGATGGAGGTCACCGACAAGACGCACGCCGACGTGAAGGGCGGCACGCTGATTCAGTACGAGGGCCACGTCCGCCTGCTGGAGATCGCCCAGGTGCCGAAGGCGCACGTCGACGAGTTCAAGTCGGTGAAGAAGTTCAAGATCTTCAACACCAACAACCTGTGGATCAGCCTGGCGGAGATCACCCGCCTGCTGGAGGAGAAAACCATGGACATGGAGATTATCGTCAATGGGAAGCACCTGGCGGGGGGGCTGGACGTCATTCAGCTGGAGACGGCCGTCGGCTCGGCGATGAAGAACTTCAGCGGCGCCATTGGCGTCAACGTGCCGCGCAGTCGCTTCCTCCCCGTGAAGAAGACCTCCGACCTGCTGCTGGTGATGTCCAACCTGTACTCGCTGCAGAATGGGACGCTGACGATGAACCCGCTGCGCTCCTTTCCCACGGTGCCGCTGGTGAAGCTGGGCGACTCGCACTTTAGCAAGGTGCGCGACTTTCTCTCGCGCTTTGCCAGCATTCCCGATCTGGTGGAGCTGAACCACCTGACGGTGAGCGGGGACGTCACCTTTGGGAATGGCGTTTCGCTCAAGGGTAAGTGGTGTTTTTTGGGAGGTGGTGTTTAGGTTTTAGACTCATAACTTTACTTGTAGGCACCGTCATCATCATTGCCAACCACGGCGACCGCATTGATATTCCCAGCGGCGCCATCCTGGAGAACAAGATTGTCTCCGGCAATCTGCGCATTCTTGATCATTAGTGTGGAGAGGGAAGAGGATGAGAAGGACTGGGAGGATATTGTTTTTATTTCCTCAGCTCCTGAGCACCGTGGTGCTTTCTTTCTTTCCTTCTCTTCCTTTTTACCCTTTCTTTCTCTCCTATTGTTGTAATTATAACTTTTTATTGTTCGCGCCTTTGTTAAAATTTGTTGATCTGAGCGTAAAAAACCAATGTGTAGTGGGGGTACACAGAGCACAGGTACACCGTGGTGTGCTCTACTCTAGAGATGATCGATTCGCCGCTATCCTGAGATGACGAAGCGCAGAAGGAAGAGCTCCAGCTGGCGGTAGTAGTGCACCAGCAGCCGATCCACTGCGTTCTTCTCATTCACCAGCGGCTCAAAGAGGTGGGCGCCGGCGGGCGACGGCTCCGGCAGCTCGGCGGTGAAGTTGCCGGCGTTTTCCGTTGCTGTTTTTGTTTTCGTCCTCGTCGTCGTCAGCGACAGGTCGCGCAGCAGGCGGAGGCTGTTGGAGAGGGGCACCAGTTCTGAGAAACACATTTTTAGGAGTTAGATTTGTGAAAAGGTTCTTATCAGATTGCCGGTTACCATTGGCCGTGCTGGCCGCCACAAAGAGCGCCCTGCTATTGAGCTGACTGTGGTTGAGGTTGGTGCGCAGCAGGTAGGCGAGGTCGGCCACCGAGCCGAAGCGCTCCCAGTCGAGGTACTGTTCCGCCAGCAGGGTGTCTGAAAAGGAAAGCGATTTTAATAAGCCTTAAAACCAAACCTTTACACACTATTAAAATGTTAAAGCACTCACTGACTGACCGCCACTCAACGACGGGCGACAGAACTAGGCCGCAGTTGAAAGCACCTGAAGTTGAAGGAGAAGAGGAGAGCGTCAGGAGGACCAGCGAGCCGCCGATGTTGGAGCCGTAGAGGCAGCTGGCCGCCGTCCGGACGAAGGTCAGGTTGGAGGTGATGTAGTCGAGGATGGCGGCGTAGTCGTCCAGCTGCTCCACGATGCTATTCTCCGCAAAGTTCGAAGATGAAAATGAGGAGGAAGACGGAGCAGCAGCAGGACTGTCACTTCCGGCGCCTGCTGAGTCAATCTGCCGCCCGTCCAGCCAGCCGAAGATCACCTGGTGCCGGGTGACCAGGTGGACGGCCCACTCGGTGTCCGGGTAGACGTCCGTCTCGTACTCGCCCGGAGAGAGGCTCTTCCGCTCCGCGGCCGTTGATGTCAGAGGTGGTGGGCCGCTGGCAATAAAAAAAAGAGTGAGATAGTAAAAGGCAATAAAAGAGCTGTAAAGAGGCAAAGAGGCACAACTTACAACTGAAAGACCAGCGGGTACTTGGCCAGATGGGAGTCGCTAAAGTCAGCTGGAGTGAGGATTTTGAGCCGTAGATCTAGTGGAGAGAGGATGGGGAAAAACGAATATTAATAGCGATTGACCGATTATGCTAATCGGCGCTGGAACACACAGAAAAAAATTGCACCCATTAAACTGTCTAAGCAAAGCTAGGAGCTAAACAAAAACGAAAATAAAAATAAAAACGGAGAAACAAACTTACACTTGAGTGCACCGTTGCTGTCGTTGCCTCCCCCCTGCACCTCCCGGGAGATGAGGAAGCTCTCCACCTTGGGGATGATCTTGGCGGCGATGCGCTGCTCCAGGTCGCTGTTCTCCTCCACCAGGCTAATGTCTGGAAGAGGCAAAAATGGTAATGGTAATGGTAATGTCAGGCCGCTAATCAATCATCGGCCGTTTTATGGCAGGCGCAAGCACATACTTTGCACAATGTCGAGATTGCTGTTTGGTTGCTGTTGATGTTGGGTAGCACTCGGACCATGACCAGCACCAGCAGCAGCAGTGCCGTTACTGAGTGCGACCAAGTAGACCCGGGGGACGATGCCCACCAGGCAGGTGATGGTGGCGAAGGCGGCCGTCGGGCTGAAGTGGGCACTCTGCATCAGACAGGACTCGGCGTCGGCGTCGGTGCCCACCGAGGCGGCGACGTTGACCACGTCTGAAGAGGGGAGGAGGAAGAGGAGAAGAGGAAGTTGAGGAGGTTTTTTGCTGTGTAGAGAAAGAGTATTTTCACTCTTACCCAAACAGACGCCATTTTTATCCCTGCCAGGCCGGGCACTCTTCAGCCTCAGACAGCCCACCAGACGACAGCTGAGGCACTGGACGGTGCCGTGGCGGCGGCTGAAGACGAAGACATTCGGGCGCATGTCCTCCTCGTTGATGGTCATCGAGGAGTCACTTCCGCTGCTGCTGCCCAGCGACTCGCCGATGAAGAAGACCAGCTGATTGGCGGTCAGAGAGTCGACGGCCAGCAGAGAGGTTACTCGGTAGGAGGAGATGGAGGAGGAGGTAGAAGTGGAAGAGCTGGTGCTGCTGGGATTGTCCGAGTTTCCATTGACGTTGTGCTCAGCGGCATTCAGGTACGGGGTGATGACTTTGCTCTAGAAGGAATTCGCAGATTTGAAGTATAAAAAGGAGTGCTCGGCGTTACCTTAGTGTCCAACGAGTACAGCTGGTGGGCGGCGAGGTCTCCATGAACCGGTATCTGACAGCAGATCAGGTAACTTCCAGTGCTGGTGCTGCCGCCGGGAAGAATGCTGCCCGGCAGCTGCTTCAGCGGAAGGTCACTCTTCAGTGTCAGTAACTAAGCAAAACGAAAAAGAGAACAGGGAATTGGTGATTAGCAAAAGTAGTGGCTAGTTTCAGCAGCTCAGGCTGTCAGGCCCTGTGTGACAGGTCCATTAGAATGGTGACCCGAAAGTGGCCAGTGGCCAGCGTAAATCAATAGTGACAGCTCTCAGCTGATTGGAAATCGAAATTGACAGTTTGACAGTGCTGACTGAAGCTGAATCTGAGTCTGAGCCTTTGAAGATTTAGCAAAAACTCTCTCTCCATCTTACCTCCTGACAGCGCCACTCTCCACTTCCCCCAAGGGGCGACACACTGGAGCTACTGCTGGAGCACAGGCTGACGACGGTTCGCTTTTGATTTCGCAGCGTCCACGCCACCACCAGCTCATCAGCGTCGGCCGTCCAGTGGACGTAGGTGATGTAGTGCTCCTGGGAGGAGAGGTTCACCGGTGGTTCGACGCGGGATCTAGGTCTTGAGGAGGCGGAGGAGGAGGATGGCCACCGAGAGTTGGTGGTCGGCATCGAAAGGTCGACCACCCAAAGAGAGGCCTCCCCGATGGGACTGTTGATCTGGGGTGAAAGATGTCAGTTTCTGTTTCTATTTTCCTTTTCCCCACCTACCGTCGGATAGCGTATTCGTTTTTGGTAGTCCCAGGACGCCCCCTCCGGGTAGATGGTCACCGGGGCAAAGGGCACAGAGCTGTAGTTGAGCTGCAGATAGGCCATCAAGGCCTGCGGAGATCGCCGTCGAAGATCGCTGATCGTTGAGCCATTGTTGTTCTGTCCGGCTCTGCTGCCGGAGAACCACAGTGCGCTAGTTCGGCTGAAGATGAGATCTTTATTTTTGTTGTTGGAGAATTGAAGATGATTAGGCTGTTGATTAGGTTCGTGACCAAAGAGATAAGAGATCTACCTCGGTACATGTAATCATTGACGCCGTTGAAGAGAGTTCCCTCTTCGCCGTCTTCGGTCAGCCGTTCCATTTCAACTGCTGATGATGATGATAATATTGAAGCGCCCTCCACCCGGTAGATGTCATTAGCTACGACGAAAATCTGACAAAAAACAGTTTTTTTAAATCTGCAAATCAAAACAAAAGTGCAGCCGCACATCATAACATCATCACGACGCCGGATCGATCCGTCTGATTTCTGATTTAAGTTAAGTTTTCATATCTCTTGCCTACTCTCTTTGTCTCTCGCCTCCTGGCAACCATCTCTGTCTACTTCTTATGATAGCACATCTGTCGTCTTTCCTGAGTGCTGACGCGTGTCCAACAGCATCATCAACAGAAGCAGCAGAAGCATCAGCAGCTCTTCAACTCCGAGCACTCCAAAACTTGCACTCACCAGATCGCCTCGAGGCGCCCATTGAGCAGTCTGAATCGCCAGCGGGCACCTTTGCGAAGAGTGCTCCACCACCACTCCACCACCAAGAGACTGCTGCTGCTGTTTGCCTCGTCCAATGCCCGAAGAACTGGAAGAAGAAGAAGAAGTCGAAAAAAGATCTAAAGAAGGGGAGAATACGTAAGTAGAAAATCAGTTTTCTCTTTTTTCCCTTCACTTTCTCTTGTTTGTCTCCCTTCTCTTTGATTTGATTTCTGCTGCGTTCTACTGTTCTATTTTTGCGTTTCTACTTTCTTCGTTTCTACTTTCCACCCTCACACTTGCCTTGCTTTGCATTGCCTCCACCCGTTCCCGGCTTCTTGTTCTTGTTCTGTCCTAGCTTCTCCAGCTGAGGACGCAACTCCTCCGCCAGGTTCCGTAGATTGCTGTCTCGGTGTTATTATTTTGGTATTATAAGTTTGATTTTGGCTTTCTTTTTTTAGTGTGTGTGTTGTGTGCTTGGTATTTGAATGCAGTAGTGTAGAGCAAAGGAGAGGAAGAGGAGGAGATGGAGGAAATAGCTGAGGCTGTCAAAGATCTTTAGACTTTCGTTTTCTTTCACTTTCTCTTTCTCCGTTTCCGTGCCAAGAGCATTTGAATTTAAATTAAATTTGCTTTCTCGCTTTTATTAGTTCTCCGCTCTTTTCATTTTTGTTTTGCTTATTTTGTGTCTCCTCTTTCCGCTGAACTGCCGTTCTACCGCTGCCTCTCTGTGCTGATTGATTTGGTCTACTTTCTTTGGGATGGCTGTTTGTCCTCCTCATCACCATCCTCCTCCTCCAGTGTAGTCCATTAGCAATTAGAGGTCTAGCAGCAGCAGGTGAAAGACGTCTAGTTTGCGAAGATGCATGAACTGCACACACAAAGTTCTGCTAACACTGTGCTAACTGGCATCATCAACTTTCTCCTCCTGCACTTTACTTCCTCTTCTCCTCAAAGCCACTACCCT
>JAALOO010001241.1_pt1 | contig 11591 bp, 6 predicted proteins | sample 7257641 | NCBI WGS metagenome assembly JAALOO01 (sample SAMN14085613, study PRJNA598686) | mite metagenome | biome: ENVO:01001000; feature: ENVO:01001002; material: ENVO:01001226; isolation source: single female mite from University of Michigan culture on fish food culture... ... | reverse complement strand
TCTACTCTACTCTCTTTTGACTCTAGCGTCTGTGCCCAGGTCTAATTAAATGAAGCACACACTGGTAGTGCACAAACTGGTGGTGGTAGTGGATGATGGCGGTGGAGAAAACAGGCAGTGTGCGCCTAAAAAACGAGAAGGTTGGGGAAAAAAGAAAGAAGAAGAATCTAGAGAACAAAACTGCCACCATAAAGCACTGCACAAGAAGCCACACACCGAGAGGGGAATCTTTTTGCCTTTTACAGCTAATGGACTAGTCTGAACGGGATTGCCGATGATGGCGAGGACACTGATGATGGTGATGATGATGGGGAAATCAAACTGTAGAGACAATGGCCACCCAGGAGCCACCGAGTCAACGGCGTTGATGTCTTGAACCCTTCGCCAGTCTAAAATAAACAAAAAGTACATCTGACGAGTGATCAACAGGTGAGAGAAACCGAGACCAGACAGACACTTTTCTTTCCCTCACTCTTTTTTTCCCGCACTCTTCGAGGTCGTCAACTTTCCAATCGAAAGGAAAGAAAAAACTTCAAACGGCGGCGGCGGCGTCGGCGACCACCGACTCACATTCACTGGTGCAGGGCAAATAAATAATAAGCAAAAAAATACCTTGACGAGTAGTAGTGACAAGTAGGCCACTGCAACCAGCTAGCTGATTTTCGCTCCGTGATGATCTAAATTTAAGCCACCTAAACGGTGGCAAACAGGCGAACAAAAGGAGAACACCCGAACTGTCTACTGCAAACACTACTACTAGACTAGCACTGCTGCTGGTGCTGGCTTGGTGATGCTAGGCAAACAGCAAATGCTGATTAGGTCTGATGGTCTAATTGCCAAACACTGCCAACGACAGCGTGAAAAGGACGGGGAGAAAAAAGAGAGAAGCGCACTAATTAGTCCTTCGGGTGCAACATACCTTGGCCAGGCAGAAGAGTGACTGGAGATGGTGGCTCAGTGGTCTATTCTTCGAAAAGTTGACACTTTCCAGGAAGCAGAAGTTCTTGTCGCGGTCGCAGTTGTGCTGCAGTGCTCAGATGTGGCGACAGCCAGAAGGCGACCAGCGATCAACGGAGCAACAGCTGACAGTAACAGTTGACTACGCCGAAGATGACCGGTGCCGGCGCCAGCAACAGTGGCCAACTGTTGTTGCCACACAATGCCTGAGCACTCGCTCCAAGCGCTGTTGAGGTAGTAATTAGTGAATTAGCAAAGCATAACGCACCACCAACAGCAGCAGCAGGTGCACTGCCCTTTTGATCCAATTACGACCAGTGTGCAAAGCTGAGGGAGGTGGTGGCGGTGGCGGTAGGATGGTCTCGTGGTACTGATGCTGCTCGGCGAAGAAGAAGAAGAGATTCACTGAATGCAGCAGTAATTAGAAATGGTGCAGTGTCCGAGAGAATGGACACTCTTCTTATTCTTTTTCCCTTTTCTTCTTGTTTTCTGCTGCAGCCTGCCAGTGAGATCGGTATAATCCTGCTTAAGAAGTGGTGTGTGGGCGTAGTAGAGCAGTGCGGTTAATTGGATCGAGATGAAGCGAGAGAGCTTGCTAGCAATGCTAGTGACCAGGAGACATGACCACTCGGTTGCTGTGTGATGTAATGGCTATGATGGACGAGTTGACTTAAGTGTTGAGAAGAGTTGCTTCAGCAGAGGTTGAGAGAGGTTGCCCTCCTGACGCCGACATCTGTCCGGTAATGCGCGCGCCCGCGTGGTCTCGCAGACACACTGCCATGTCGTATGATTGCGTGTAAATGTTCTGCTCTCTAAAAGTCCACTGCCCTGGCGGCGGTGGTGATTTATCGTTTGGATTACGCCAACAACGATGAAGTGTAGACACTGCAAATAAACACAACTCGCGGCACTCTCAAAGCTTGAACTCTATGGAAGTAAACGTGGCTGTGGGCTGACGATGGAGTAGTAGCTTTTTGATGAACTGCCATCATGGTCGAGTTGAAGAAAGAGACAAGCTTAGAGATCGAGATCGACCATTAGTTATCATCAGGGTCACAAAAAGTGGCCTGTCAAAATAAATAGTCAAGTGAAAATTAGAGAGAAAGAGAGGGGGGCAGTTTGGAAAAGGAGCTCACAGTTTACACTATTGATTTATGGACCTAATCATCGGCGGCGGCAAATGAAGCGGCAAATGGGTATCGTCTACTGTTGCTGGCTGGGAATGAGATCAAAGTCGACTGTTACCTGTTATTAAATGGTTGCTTTTGTAGTACTTACTTTGAGAACACGAGAAATGTAAAAATTGAAGAACATTCCTTTGGATCGTCGAAAAAATAAAGTTCATGTGATGAAATGCTTCAACAGCGAAAAAACTTGGTAAACTTGCAAAGTATAAATTGGTGCACATAACACGAGTGCCGCGTTTATACGCTGTATTTACAAAAGCAACGGACAAAAACAAAAAGCACGCTGTGCACATTTTCAAATGTTTCTTTGGTTTCATTGTGCCAAAGAATGTTCTTTCATTCTTCCCAACAATAACCACATTAAAGTGTCAACCAATTCAGAGCGGACAGCTAATCCTATCGGCAATGGCAAGTGTCACCGATGACATTGACACGTTAGGCAAGCTGATCAGCCAGCTTCTGGCCACTGTGGACACGGTGGCAAAGAAGACCACCGAAGAAGTGCCAGCAGCGACTAACCAGAATCATCATCAAAAACAACTTCAGAATGGCCATGATAATCTTCCCCAATCACAACAGCCACCTATCTCGCGTATTGAAGCACTTTGCGAGGAAGTTAAACAAATATTACGAAAGCATTACGTGATCACAGCGGGAACGTGTGAAGAAGAGCGACCGGCAATTACCTGCAGCACTGAAGGCCAGGGCCAGTGGCAGCAGAGCACATTCCTCCTGTCCTTGCTGGAAGGGCAGATTAGCAGAAGCAGAAGCAATCACAGCAATTGTTCACTGGACGATGTCCGACTGTTTCGTTACCACCTCATTGTGGCATTGAGTTACGCAGTGGTGGGCATTGCTAATCTGCTGCTAAGCTGTGAAACTGCCTTCCCCTCCTCCTCGCCTGTTACCGAACCACCGTCGCTCCCCACCATCGTCTCGGGTCCATCTTCTGCTTCACTATCTTCTGCTGACCTCGAATCGTGTAATCAGCCGGCAAATGTGCTGAGCACAAAATACGAGGCAGTGATCCGCATGGCCACTCACTACCTCCTTCAGACGGCATTTATTGGCTCTTTGAAGCATTACTTTGCTAATGCGGAACAGCTCTTTCTATCGCCAGTGCGGATTGTCAACCAGCAGCTCCTTGACAGTGCTCCCCTTGATAGGGTGGAAGTCTTCCTTTTGAAGCCCGTCTACTTTCTCTACGTCAATCTGATTCTCACGCAAGCTGACCAAACACTGGTCAGCAAGTACATTCGTGATTCTCTTTTCGCGCCGCTAATGGGTTGTTTTGTCGTCTACCGTCTTCATAATACGAAGAAAAGTTCAGTCAATTGCTATGATGAGCAGTTTCGCCTGGCAGACAGTTCATTGACGACAAAGTTTAATCAGTACGTCGCCGAGCCGTCCAATCAGATGTACGCCATTCGGGGACTGCTGGTGTGCACTAAAGCTGCCCCAGACAAGGTGACCAGAGCTTTGGTGGCGATTTCGTTAAGCAAGGCAAGTATCGCACTATTTGTTGCAAACATACTGAAATATACAATTTAACTTTTTACCTCAACAGTTCATATCTCAGCCCAAAGGAATAGAGATCATCCTTGATGCGATACTGGATTCCGATGTGAGCTCAGAGGAGGAAACGACTATCGCAACCCGACAGGAGTTCATTGCCAAAATGATCACCTCTATTCCGTTAAAGGCTGACGATGTTGCAGTGATACACAGGGCTGCCCTGAAGCAGTCGGTCTGTGATTTGCTCTTGAAGGAGAAAGTGGACGAAAGCTCAAAGCACTCGGTTGAGATTTACCAGCGTATGGGCGCACTGATTGTGCAGAACATTGCCTCGGTGGACGGTGATTTCATCAAGAAGGCACTCTTTGACGAGCTTACTCGCGTCCTTTCCGGCCACCAAACCAGTGACCTAATCAGCGACATTGAATCGGCGGTAGTGATTGTCCACCAACTGCTTCTTCACCGTGTCTCAGTCGACCTGCTGCAGCCAATGATTGCACCACTGTTCTACATTCGTCTTGCCTTTGAGAAGAAGATATCCCCCACAAGGACGGTCCTTGATGAGGCGCTCGTCGAAGCGCTCAAGGAGATACCTGAGTCGTACTACCTCCTCGACGCGGTCGTCTACGGAAAGATGGACTCTAGTATTGATCGCTTTGAGGCGAAAATTGACATCAGCGGACCAGAGCTAGTCTACCGCATAGGAGTACGAAGTCCTGAAGAGAAGAGGGAGAAGCTGAGCACCGAGGAGACGCTGGAGCGAGTTCAGTCGTTGACCACGCTGACACTGAGTCTGCTGAAAGCAATGACGCCCAACTACCGCTACAACTACCTCTTCATTCTCCTCGACCGTCTGACGGAGCCCGCTGGCACGCACTCGCCGCTGCAGTCACTAGTGCTGCTGGAGCTGCTGGAGCAGCTAAACAAAGGCCTTCTTGGGGCGACCATCAGCAAGGCGCAGGAGGACTCACGGGAGGGGCTGCTCTTTGCCGATCCAAGGACGATGCGCTTTCTGGCCATCACCTTTCAGAAGGTGGTCCAACAGCTGGTCAGCATGCGGCCTCCAACAGAGGTGGCTGAGACTGGTGCTAATGATGACGGGGAAGAAGCGGAAGAAGCACTGACCAGTCACTGGGCACGATCACTGCAGTCGCTGACCTTCTGCATCGGCGCGCTGGAGCTGTTTGTGATGCGGCACTTTAGCAGTCAGAGCGCCACCACTTCCAGTGGTCATCAACTGTCGGAAGATGACCAGCAGCGACAAGGGGAGGTGGACGAGCAGCTGCAGTCCTGCTGTACGACACTGGCCACCCTCCTTCGCTGTCCCCACTTTAACCAGCTGCTTGACTCGCGAGAGCAGACCGAGCTGCTCTACCGAAAGCTGGAGGCTCTAATTCAGCCACAACGCAACTTTGCGGAGGAAGTGGAGGACACCGGGGACGAGGAGCTGACAAGAACGCTGCAGGAGCTGCGCCACCCGATGCTGCCCGTGCAGACGCACGCCATCATCACCCTCCGGCAGATGCTCCAGCGAAAGCAGTCTTCCGATGCCATTCGCTCTCACCTTCCCACCGTTCTGGAGGAGCTGAAGCGCTGTCTGGAGAACGGCGACTCCTATCTCTACCTGGCGGCCATTCAGACGCTGGGTCAGCTGGGCGTGCGCTTCACGGCGGAGGTGATGCCTCTGCTGCTGGAGCAGTACGTCAACACTGAGGCAACCAACTCACTGGAAGAGCGCCTGAAGACGGGCGAGGTGCTGCGTCGAATTGCCCACTCCATCGGCGACTTTGCCTACAACTACGCGCCCACCTTCATCGGCCACCTGAGACGGGCGGTCAGGTCACCGGAGCCGGCGATGAAGATCTCCGCTCTGGCGGTGCTGGGCGAGTACTGCGGGGAGATGCGACACGGACTGCACCGGCACCTGGTCGAGCTCAATGGAATGCTCGACGAACTGGCCACCGACTCCGCCTCGACGATCGAGGTGAAGAGGGCGGCGGTGCACTTTCTCCGACTGCTCCTCCAGGGCCGGTGCCGCCTGCTGGAGGGGGTTGAGGACGTCAATGAGGTGGCAGAACAGCTGCGGCCTCTCAGGCCAATGGTGGGAACGCTGGGGAAGTACGCCCTGGTGCTCGATGATGTCCTGCAGCTGCACGTACAGCTGGCCAGAGAGGAGCTGGGAAGACTCTTTCAGAGGGTGGTCGCTCCACTGACGATGGATGGTGGAAATGACAAACGGTGCCTCAGGGAGAAGGACTTGATTAAGTTTCTATGAAGATGAGTACTCAAACTTGTCGAACAAGGTAATAAATTGAAAGATCTTGTCTTTGACTTGCACACAAGTAAGAGACTAGTGCGAGAGCTTTAATTACGTGTTTTTTATTCAAGCCCCATCAGGCAGAAAATCAAATATATTTTGAGCACAGTAGTGTGTTGTAAGGTAGGTGAGGGGTGGGTCTTCAGCAGCGGTGAAGAAGACATCACGAGAGAAAAAAGTCGTAATCAGAAACGAAAAGCACAACAACTTCAAAGTTGTCAGAGAAAGAGAGAGAGAGAGAGAGAGCATATCAGTAGCTCAGAGAACGAGAGCTCAGGAAAGCAAATCAAAGGATAATGGGAAAATTAACAGCAAAGAACATAAAGGAGAATGCTAGAAGAAGAACCTGAAGAGCAGCATTCTTAAAACGAAAATTTGTAACACCTAACTGCCTAAAAGTCAGAGTTGCATCTGAGAATCACAATATTTTGAATTGTTGCAGGGTAAGTGTGTGTGGGTGTGTGTTCAAAGTGAAAAGGGCAAAATGGGGAAGAGTTGAAAGATCAAACAAAAGAGAAAAACAGAAAAATTAAAGTCATTACATTTGCATTGACAACATTGGTGTTTTGCAAGAAGTAGTGCCAAAATAAATTGTCTAGTTTGGTGACCAGTTACACTTCAAGGTGAAAGGAAAGCGCATATTAGAAGAAGCGTAGAAAAGGGTGACTGACTAGGTGACAGAAAAATAGAGACATGAAAATCTAGCTGGCAGAAGGGTAAGATCCTAAAGGTGATGATGATGATGTTGTTGTTGATAAGGTGATAGAGGTGAACTTGCTTAAATCTTTTGCACGGTTAAAATTCAGAATGAGAATAATACTAGAAGAGATGGTAGTGGTAGTGGTGGTGACGGTGAAACAAATCAAAAGGTGGGGAGAGCACAGATGACGATCATCAGATGAATGAGAAGGAGAGGAAGAAGAAAAAGAGGAGGATCACATTTAGCTTGTGTAACCGATGTTGAAGTGGTGGTGGTGGTGGAAAGTAATAAACAGAAGAACTTATGTTGAAGATTTAATCGGAGTTTACTTGTTGAACTGCATTAGACTACAGGAGATAGTTGGCTAAACGAAGATGGATTTCTTGATGACAGCAGGGTTGGGTGCACTTATCAATTGAAACGTTTACTATCATCATCGTCGGCACCACCAGTACTTCCTCCACCACCACCTCCTGCATCCTCATCAATGATGACCACGTGATGTCCATTCGACTTGCCAGCGGGCGGGGTCACTGTTGGCTGATGTTGTTGTTCACTACCACCACCGTTGTTGACCGGGTGTTTGCTGTTTGTCATCAGCGGCTCACTGTCCACCTTCACCACTCGTTTACCGTTGGCTAGCTGCTGTCGAAAGAGGCGAACACTGGGATCAACGTTGCGCTTGCTGCACACTGTCGGCCCGTAGACGCCCTCCTTGATAAAGGAAAGTGGCTTGAAAATGAAGGACGTTGAAGAACCGCTGCGAGAAAGGCGGTACGACCAGAAGAAGCAGTTGCGACGATTGCACACCGGAATGACTAAAAGTGCAGAGATGAATCCGCAGAGGCCGGTCACGTAGAAGGCCAGTGAGTAGGAGTTTAAGCTGTCAAAGATTAAACCTAATAGACAGAGACAAAGAGATGATTAGGAAACAATAGAGTTTAAAAACACCGCTAAAAACTGACCAACAATGGGCGGGCCAATGAGCGATGCAATGCCCTGGACGAGCAACAATAGGCCATACGCCTGAGTGAACGAGTCCAGGGTGATCAGTTCCACGAGAATGACCGACACGAGGCTGTAGTTGGCGGAGATGGCGAATCCGTAGATGGCCGTACAGGTTGAGACAAATACGGCATCGTTTTGCAGCGGAATGGCGCCCAGCGCAAGACCACTGATGGCAATGAAGAAGGAGTAGATCATACTGGCGTCCAACCAGGGTTTGTCGCCGATGTAGCCGATTAGAACCTGAAAAAGGGGAAATGAAATAATAAAGTCCACCGACAATTACCAACACTAAAAACTAACCACTCCAAGCGTATTGACAAAGCCGATGATGGAGATGAGCTTCGCAGAGCCCTCCTTGTCAAAGCTGCCACTGGTGATTGCCTGGTCGGGCAGGTACACATAGGGAATATCCACACAGGCGTACAGCAGAAAGTTGCTAATGCAAAAGACGGTGTAGGGAATATTCTTGAAGAGAGACAGGTCAAACATGTCACGAAGAATGGACTTGAGGTTGCGGAAAAAAGAGAAACCCTGAAAGGCGGAGCAAGTTAGAAGATCATCAAACAGTAAACATAGCAATGTCCTCACCTTGTCCTCATTGATAGTGGCCATGCTGGTGCGGTAGATGTCCGGTGCACTGGAGGCTTTCAGTTTGTACTTGCTGATGATTAACATTGCACTTCGGTAGGTGAGACTGCCTCGCTGAAGGCGCAAGTTGTGCAGGTAATTGCCAAAGAGATCATTGTGGCTGGGCGGGTGCTGGTGAAGACGGTGGCGATGACCACGACGGCCGACCAGGCCTCGAGAGCCGCCAGCCCGAGTCGGACGAAAGTTAAACTCCGGAACGGGAATGGCCACCGAGTCCGTCTGGTGGTGGCTCAGCTCATTCTCCGATGAGGACATCTGCGAAGTGGGCGTCGGCGGTGGTGAGGAGAAGTCCACTGTCAGTCGTCTCTCCTCGGTTGCTGATTCTTCAGCGCTTAGGTTGTTCATTACGGCGTCTTTCCGTTCAGTTGCATTATTCTCCTTCTCCTCTTCCTTTGAGCGTTTGTTTTTCGGCGGACTAAACGAAGGAATGTGCTCCCGTGATTTAGAAGGCACCGTCTTAATGGTGAGATCATTGCATTCGAGGTTCCAGGGCAGAAACAGACTCAACAGGTGCGGGTAGTAGGTGATCAAGTTGTGGAGGTACCCGCCACGACGAAAGGTCAGCTCGCCAATGGAGTCGTTGAGATGATTGCCGTCAGCCTTGCTGCCACCTTCTCCAGTTTCGACACCACTTCCACTTTCATCGACACCACTTCCATCGGCGACATCGCCGCTCTTCTGAGAAGCAGCACTGGCGGCCTTATTACTGGCGCTGTTCTTGATGTACGTGGGGATGTTGATAAGCGATGAACAGGTGCGCTGCATCGACTCAGTCACCGGCTCACCCTCGCTAATGTGCCGCATGCGGGTGGTCTTGCCGAAGCTGATGCGTTTGTTGGTGTTCACGTATTCGTTTGAAGCAATCGATTCATTGGAGCTGTTGTGGTTGTTGTTGTCACCTCCTCCTCGCGGAACCGGTGAAACCATCCTGGAGCTGTTGTGTCGACTGTGATGGCCGCCACCGGTGGTGTTATTGCCATCATCGTCCACCGACTCATTGTCTGAGTTTTCATTCTCCTCGGCAATGAAGCCCAGGCAGTCAGAGTCGATGACATTTGACTCGACGTCAGACGTGGAATCGCCCGAACTAGAGCTGCTGTCATCTTCGCTGTCGCTATCAAAGTCGAGGTCCAGGTCGCGAATGAGCAGTGCAAAGAAGATGATGGTCATGAAAACGCCTCCGAGGATCATCATAGTCATCTGCCAGTGGTAGCTCTTCAAAATCAGATCCACCAGTGGGGCGAAGACCAGGGTGCCCATGCCGGTGCCGCACACTGAGAGCCCAGTGGCCAGCGAACGCCTCTTCTCAAAGTAATAGGCCACCGAGACGATGGAGGACACTTGCAGCAGTGAAATGCCGAATCCGCTGATGCTGAACGCCACAAAGAGGTGCTCCAGCTGGGTGCCGAAGCTGCCGAGGATGAAGCCAAAGGCGGCAAAGAAGGAGCCGCAGATGGCCACCTTCCGACAGCCAAAGTGATCTGTCAGTCCGCTGGCGATTGGTCCGGTGAGCAGTGGAATGGAGAGAAAGAGGCTACCCACCCAAGAGGTCTTGCTCTTGCTCTCGTGAAAGTACTCCACCAGCTCCACAAAGAGCACCCCAAAGCTAAGTGAGATGCCGTCAGTGATGAGGTTGATCATGAAGCTGGCAAAGACCACCACCCAGCCCCAGCCTCCATCCGGGGGGCGTTTGAGCGTGCTCTCATCATTAGCTGACAGCGGCTGGTGAGCATTGGAAAGGATGGACTTCAGTACTGGGTGACCTTTCTGGGGAGCATCCCCAGTACTATCAGGCATTGTTGCCTGGCAACCACTGGCGATGATTGCTCTTTCAGGCAAATGGTGGTTGGCACTTGAAGAAGCAGTAGGCGGCGGCTCATTAGGGAAAAAGGCGTTTGGTGTTGGTGCATCACATTTAAGGCTGGCAGGCGCTCCATTGCTATTGGCTAGAATGATGTCCAGATTGTCATTGCTGGCTTCGTTTGTGGGGGAGACAACAGCGGTCCCATCGGCACTGATTGGCAGACAATGGGCACTTTCCGATGGCTGAGGCGACGGCTGAGGCGACGCCTGCGTGGCATCATCAAGCAGATTGACCGTCTCCTCAAAGGACACTTCATTCTTGCCACGCTTGATCATGTCCTGAAGGGGTAAAATATTGTTGGTATTGCGTAAAAGCAAATTATGGCAACTAGTTTTTACCTTTAGATTGCTGCACTTCTGATATGGCTTTCCATTGGCTTCACTCGTTCTGTTCACTTCCGATCCGCCACCGCCTTTGGTTTCGCCTCCTCCTCCTGGGGACTGGACACTGCTGCCGATATCCTCTCCAGTGACAGAGGCCATATTAAAATTAATGTTAAGATAGCTATTGTGTGCGACAGCTTCGCCAGTATCACCCAAAAGAGCAGCACCTGATCATAGAGTGCAATGGCGCACGAGAGGAAAGTTGTTGAGGCGGTGATGAGTGTTAGCGGGGAGGAGGGAGAGAAAACTGACAGTTCGAAGGCGCCCATGCAACAGAAGAGCTGGTGGCTGATGGTGGCGGCAAAGTGCTGAGCAATTGAGAAATGGAAACAACTCAACAGCGGTGGTGCTGGTAACTGCGCCAGCTGGTAACGCGATGTACTGCTTCTGCTGCTTCTAATGCTGGCCAAAAGCGGAAGTGCTTTCAGCTGACCTTGATTTGGCACGACCAAAGTAAAGTAATGCTGATCTTCGCCTTTAGATCTCGAGATCAATCGATGAACTAGAAATGAATAAAAAAGCAACAACCAAAATTAGTAACAGTGCAAGAGTGCTCCATTAACCGAACAAAAAGGAACAAAATTACAAGTAATTGAAGCAATTGAAGGGCAATAGTCGTGGTGAAGCAGTAGTAGTACGGTGCAACGAAAACGGTGCTCACAGAAGAGAAGAACAGAAGAGGAAAAAGAAAATGAAAAAGAAGAAAAGAAGAAAAAGGAGAAACTAATCGGGAAGGACGAGTCGGTAGTGGTGATGGTTGAGGCCATTGACTGACTGGCTGGCACATCAACTGACTGAAATCGGCTATTGCACAGAGAAGAACAAAACAAAAAAAGAAAGAATTGCACTGATCACACTTTTAGGTGGTTGAAAAGAATGGGGAAAAAAGAAAAAGAAATGATGAACAAATAAACCACCACAACCACAACTATAACTGTGGATCACTCAATTCAAAGAGTAAAGGTTAGAAGCAGTGCACTGTAACGTCCACAACTGTGTCAGTAGAAGTAAT
>JAALOO010000614.1_pt4 | contig 11591 bp, 6 predicted proteins | sample 7257641 | NCBI WGS metagenome assembly JAALOO01 (sample SAMN14085613, study PRJNA598686) | mite metagenome | biome: ENVO:01001000; feature: ENVO:01001002; material: ENVO:01001226; isolation source: single female mite from University of Michigan culture on fish food culture... ... | reverse complement strand
TGGTTGTCGAGCCCGATGAGCTTTCCATCTCTTTGTCACCAGCACCAGCAAGGCACTGTACGGCAGCAGTGAAAGCAGTGGCATTCGCTGAAAAGCACCATTCGTGTTGTCTGTCAGCCAGTCTCTGTGCCTGTCTGTGTCTTCAATGCCTGACGACGGATCAGATGCAGAAGACAAACACACACAGGAAGAGACAAAGACAGTCAACTTTGGCTATCACCTGGAACTGATCACATGCGTGCTGTCAATGCGTTTGCAATGCAGTGCCAATGCAGTGCTGACCATCATCCAACATCATCGGCGACAGCATCAGCACACAAGTGTGTTGCCTGGAGACCAGCTTTCCGCCTTCAGTGTGCCACTCCTCGGTGGTTCTGCACTATCACTGCCTCATTGCCTCTCATGTTACTCTCCTCGACAACGTCGTCTGCAACGGTGATGGTCGTGGTCGTGGCGGTGGTGGTGGTGGTAGTACTGCGCCGTTGTACAAGTAGCTGAAGTCCTGAAGGCCGTTCTGGACGATTGTCTGTCCTCAAGACGCCACAACGGCTGCAGACGTAGCAGTATCAGCAGCAGCAGCACTCCTTGACCTTTTCTCCTCCTCAGTGCGCACTAAGCGCACTCACACATCCCATGTTGCAGGTATTTAGCAACAGTCTGAGAGTGCGGCAAGAATAGCAGTCAGTACTATTCGGATGACAAATACTACGCGACAGAAAGAAGAGGTGTTGCGAGCAGAAGGAGGAGAAAAAGTAGAAGACACAAGGAAAAGAAGCAAGAAGAAAAGGAGAAGTGTCGAAATGATCGTCACGAGTGTTTAGTGTCCTGTCCTGTGCTCAGTGTTCTGTGCTGTCAGTGCTAAAGACGCCGTTGTACTTGACGGTGCTCCCTCCTTGGTGCGCATCTCTCTCGTCGCTGTCGTTGCATCGATGGCGTGTGATCGCCCAAAGTTGGATGATGATATCGCTTGACGGCTGCAAACAACAGACGTCCACGAAGACAGAGAATGATGGTGCAGCTTGAGCGGCAACACAGAGCAGAGAGCAACCGCGCTCAAGAGGGAGAGTGAGTGAAAGAGAAAGTAGCAGTCCGCTGATGCGCCCAGCGCCGACCGATCCAAATGAAGACGAGAGTGCCCATTGGACGACGGCATCGGCACACACACAATGCACAGTGGCTGGCTGTGTCTGCTCTGAACTTGCCATCAACAGCTGATATCGACTGGTGTCGTCTGTAGTGCCTGTTGTCGGAGTGGGAGCCTGCACTAGTTACACTTGTTACATGTGGTGCTCAAAAAGTTGAGAGTGAGAGCTGCTGCTGTCCGCGGACAGTGCCACCGCTGTTGCTGCTGCTGCGAAAACTGGTCGTGCTTCTTCTTCTGCTGACGCCGACGCCGACCGAGTGACGCCAAGAGACAGGGTCAATTCAGATCAGCGGACGTCGACTGCACACCACAGCACACACGAGCACACATCACAGGCAGGCAGACACCGAGTAGCTCCTTTCCTGTTCTACTGAGCCAATCTCCGGCGCACAGCACAACTGGGTCAATAACAGTAGTTCTACTGGCACTTCCGCAATACGGGCAGCCTGTGTGAGCCCGCGCGTGTGAGTGAGAGAGTTGATGGACTTGCCAGTGGCTCTGCACAGCAATGGCTGGCTCCCAGGGCGATCCTAGTGGGCGAATGGAGTTGCCGAAGCAGCAATAACAACAACAACCACAACAACAACAAGTAGTAGTAGGCAAGTAATCTTGCTGATCCTCCTGCTGATGCAGCACTGATGGTCATCTGACGTCGAAACAGGGCAGGACGGCAGCAACAGCAGCGGTGCACTCGTTTGGAGGCACTTTGTACCCAAGGCTGGTTCGAGCTGCCAGGTGGAGAGTGCAGCGGGGTGAGGAGTGGGGGTTAGTGGCTGGTGGTTACATTGCACATCGGTGACCAGAGAAGATCAACGGTTAAGTGCAGGCAGACTGCAAGAGGACTCGTCTCTACTCGATCTTGCCCGGTAGAAGACCAACTCGATACAACAGGCACAGAGGCCGACCAGCTCACAACACACACACACACACTCAACAGCCAACGAGGGCGCAATCGAGAGCTCGCTGATAACGGGGCTCACACCGCTGCTCACAGGCTGCTCCTGTTGCCGCTCCTGCCGATGCTGATGGTGACGATGATTTGCTGGCGATGCTGACTGTCATGTGACGAGAACGACGACGATACGCCAACACACTACAACCACCAGCAACTCCACACGGCACACTTCCTCGCCTCGAGAAGGGTCGAGGTACGCCAGGACGCCTCGAGGATTAGGCACGTTCAGACAGACAGGCAGGAAGTTCGCCCACCAGCGGTGTCCAGCGGCGTCTGCTAGTGAACCCGAACGGTGAGGAACCAACGCCATCACATTCACTGCGAAGTCGTCATTCACGTGACGCGTCATGGAACGAACGAATGAAGGGAATGATGAAATGCACAGTACGACTGCTGTGCTGCAGCAGCAGCAGCAATGACTGTTCAGTGCTGTGAGGGGGCGTGGCGTTGACTCGTGGCTCCCTGTTGTAACCAGTGCTACACAGCACAGCAGCGAGCTGCCTGATCAGAGACACTCGCACACAGACGCCACAGTACTCGGAACTAAACAACACACACACAGTTTTTGGCACTCTCTGCTGGCGTCACAGCTGCGACGTCAGCAGCGCGGAGATCTGCTGAATATGGTCAAAAATTCAGCTACCACTTGATGACTGGATTCTGGTTCTCCTTAGCGAGCCATTTCCAACGGTACCGCACATGTGGGGTGGGAGCTGAAGGGGAGCCCGAGAAAAGAGGTCTCAAATGTTGTACCTCGGAGAGTGAGGCACAGCGAAACCCGATTCAGCTTTGACGCCGTTTTTCCGGCACTTCCCAGGCAGCTAGACCCCACAAGTGGGGCACTGTTGGAGTTGGCTCGACCAGGTGAATCCAGTTCCGCCCTCAAACCTGAGTTGAACTTTTGTGTGAAATCCCGAACGCCCCCTGGCAGCAGGCAGGAAAAGTGAGTAAGCCCATGAGTGTGCTGTGAGTGTGCTGTGCTGGCTGCTCTTTCTCTCTCTCCTTCCTTCTCGTCTCTCTCAGGCAGGCTCTGCCTGAGCTCAGTTACTCGCTTGCCTTCGTCCGCTGCGGTCGTCCTCGCGATCTCCTCTGCTGTCTGCTGCCTTCCACTTTTCTCTCTCCCTTCGCGAGATCAACTGACTGACTGAGTGCGTCGTCGCCCGCTCCCTTCACCACCGCCACCACCATCAGCCCAGCTGTGTATTTTCTGGCCAACACCACGGCATCAGCAGCATAGGAGCAATCCCCTCCACCAGTCAGCCATTTTCTATTTTTCCTCCCATAATATCGTCTTCTGGATCCCTGTTTCTGCATTAGTTTCGCCACCACCGCCGCTGCAGCCAAGGTAAGCCCTCTGATCTATGTCACCCCTGAGCTTTGTTTTTGTTTGAACCCAACACACTCACAACACGCACCAGGGTCTCAGCTTTTCTGCAGCTGCGCCATATTCCATTTTCTCAACCCTCTCCTCTGCATGTTCGTCTGTTTGCCTTCTCTTGATCATGTGATTGCTTCTGTTCTCGCTTTTGTGTGCTTTTTTGTTGTCTTCACTCTGTGCCTCTTCGTCGTCATCATCAGCGTCTATTCTTGACGTTGTGGGATGCTGTAGGCGGCCATCATCAGCTCGGCTAAACCTACGACAACGATGATGATTCTCTACGGCTACGACGACTAAGTCTACTGCTACGGTACACACAGTGCGCTGATCTGTTCTACAATGGCAAATCTGGCCTCTGCGGGGTGATACTTTTATCGTGGTCGCTATGAGCCGCTGAAGAAGCAGTCCGAAGTGCTCAAAGAAAGGGCACTTGTAGATTAACGGCTTCTCCAGCAGCTCTGCTGGTGCCTGTGTGTAAATGTTATGTGCTATTATCCTCTTCGTAGTGTTGTATACTTGCTGCCTCACCGTCATCATTCGACGCCCTAGTTCCGTCAAATGATCGTCGAGTGTTCAATTGCCTACAATTTGGTAGTAGTAATAGTTGTAGCGGACGCTCATTTTGCAGAGCCGCGCCAGCACTCACTTAGTTGGTGATATTTCACCACGGGCACGGCCCAATTGCTCACCCATCCTCACTGAAGTGAACCGTAAATTTGGAAGTGTTCAGAACTTGGAGCTAACAAGTGTCTGACGTTGGTGCTTGCCTTGCATTGCACCGTCCGTTTATCACTCTCTTTCCTGCTCAGTCATTACGCCATGTTTTAGTAGTAGGCGGTGTTTACACCAGATCTGCACGTCATCGTCTCTGGACGCCAAGTGCATCTCTTGGCAAGGCCGCTCTTGCAGCCCCTGTGGTCTGCTGCTGGCCAGCACTCCCCCTTTACTACGTCCATTTAACTGTCTGTTCTCTTTCTGTCCAGCTGCAGACTAGCCAGGCCAATCACACACACACACACAGTCATCGCGTTCCATAGAGTGCCCAGAGGCCTTTTTGTGGTAGTTAAAAGTCTCTCCACTTCTCTTGTTACTTTGTGCTCATTTTCCGTACGTCTGTTTTTCTGCGACTCACTCTGTGCTGTGCCTTGCCGAGCCTGCAATGATGGCTCTCTTTCCTTCTCTCATGTTCCTGACGAAGGCAGGCTGCAATCGTTCCTCTCTCTTTCTCTCTGCTAGCGTCAAAAGTGGTGCAGTGGCCAGGCCACCAGCTCCACCAGCAGTGCAGCTTTCTTTCAGCGACGTAGTCAACCATTTTCGGCGTTTAGTACTCCATCTACCGGTGCTGGCCACACAGCGGGCAACTTTGTAACAGCAGCAGCAGCTTCGCATTTGCATTTGCGGGATCCTCAGACTCCACCGCCGCAGTCTCCACCACTTCAACCACAACGAACCAGCTGCAGTAGCAGAGGCAATACGATATGGCAGTGAGTGGGCAAACTTAAATGGCAAACTCTGCAACGACGACTACGGCGGCTGCAGCAGCCAGTCAGCCTGAGAGCCAGTCTTGTGGTGCAGTCAAAGTGAACGCGCTCATCACGTTTCCCGAGCTACCTTGTTCGCTTCTCTCTCACTCGCCCAGTCCATTCCTTCTTGTGTTTGGTCTGCTGTCTAATCAGACTCGCTAGCCGAAGTGGTAGTCTCTCTGTCGTGGTTGTGCTGCTGCTGCTGAACGGCGACTAATTCGCGTCCATCTGCACCATTATCAGTGATTGTGTGCATTACGACGTAAGTGCGACGTTCTCCTCTTGCTTCGAAGTCACACCATCAACCCGATGAGCCTTCTTCGATGAGTCTATTCTGTTTGGTTGCTTCAGATTGAGAAGTGAGTGAGTGTGGAGTTGTACACACACACTGAAAATGTCTAAACATTGAGCAGCCTTTTGCACTCCAAGTCTCCTCACTTCAACATCTTTAAGCTGCTGCTGTTTTGCCTGTCTCTACGCTGCTTGGCAATCTCTCTTTAATCGTTCAACTTGCTCGCGCAGCACTTCTCTACAAACACCACCACCACTACTGCAGCAGCATTAGCATTAGCACCGCCATTTCTGCATTCACTTCCCTCTTTTTAACGACAATTTTGCATTCAACTCCTACCATGCGACGCCACATCTAATTGAATCCCCCTCTCTGTTTTTCCTTTGTTTACAGTGCTATAATTTAAATAATCACCAGTTCGTCTTTCGTCCTCTCCTTATTTCGTCTTCCTCAACGATTTTCTTCAAAGATGGAACGCGACACGAATCAAATGTCCCAGCAGAGTCCGTCGCTCTGTAGGGCAAGTTGTGGATTTTATGGAAACCCATCAAGTGATGGTCTCTGCTCGAAGTGCTACAAAGACGCTCTGAAGCGCAAACAGGCTGCACCAACCACTGCCTCTAGTTCTTCGTCTTCGATTAGTGTAGATAATGCTGCTAGCAATATCAAAACGCTGATTCAGAACGTTGCTGCGTCTTCATCAATGAACCCTACCGTTTCTTCAAATGTATCTGCGATATCTGCTCAAGAATCCACCACTAGCCAACCTAGTGCAGAGGTACGTTTAATCGGCACTGCTTAATATGACCGCACTGTGCCCAATGTTACTCATTTATTAATCCACTGTTTAGGTTGCCAAGGTTGAGCCAAGCGAAGAGTCGCCAAAAGTTGATATGAACGAAAGTACCTCTGAAGCGGAAGCTCCCAAGACTCAAAAGAAGAAGAAAACGAAATGCGCAAAGTGCAGAGCTAATGTTGGCGTGATAGGTAGGTGTTCTCTCTCACTGGCTCCACTGACTGTGAAGTGGCCAAGATCACCTTACTGATTACTAATTGCTTACTTTTCCCACTTCTCTCTCTCCCACAAACAGCTTTTCCCTGTCGTTGTGGCGGTATCTACTGTGGCACGCATCGATATGCCAGCGAGCACAGCTGCACATTTGACTACAAGGAGCATGGCGCTGAGGAGATTCGAAAAAATAACCCTCAAGTTATTGGCGAGAAGCTGCAAAAGATTTAATTAGTCGATTGTTGTGCTGCAGGTCGCTCGGTTCTGGCACTTCTCTCTTACCCCCTTTCCAGTGCGCAGACCTCGGAACTCTTGTTTCATTCGTTAGATGATCACAGTGATCACCATCACCTTCTCCACCACTACCAACAACAACCAGTCACTACTCTAATTGCGAACCAACCTTTTTTCTTCTCTATCCAATCGCTTTCTTGTTCTATCAACCTTCAACCTTCAATAGCCGAATCTATAGAGAACACTACATTCAACAAACACCCCCAATGCCCCACACTCCCCACGTCCCAGCATACACACGCCACCAACACACAGCCCCCATCACTGTACATAGCAAATGTGTGCCTGTAAATAACCCCTACTCTAATGGAGATTTAGTGCTACTGATACTACTATCCCATTGTGCGAAAGTGAACATGTGAACTCCTTTCACCACCACCTACCCTCACACACCCTAGGCGCTTATACATATTTTTCTGTATTTTCTTTACATTATAAAATTAACAAACGCTCTTCACCAACACTCTCTAGACGATTCGTTCAATCTCTTGGCTCTTTCTCTCTCACTGACCCATCGCTTCCCTTCCCTCGCCCTCTTTCCCTTTCCCTTTCTCCTTCTCTTTCCACACTTGCTGTCCCCATGCAAAGACCACCCACTGTACATAGTCGATACTTGCATCAGCCAATATATTAATAATAAATCAACCTTGTATGATGATTATGATGAGCACCATCAGCCATTGTATATTGTCTCCGCGACATCGTCCTCAGCAGCAGCAGAATGGTGGTCCACTTTGACTGTCATCACTGTCCGAAGGAGTGAAACTGAACTGAACAGCGTCCGCACACACCAGTGATATTATTCTCTTTTAGCCGGTCGAGCCTGCATCGGCCCAACACCCGACCTGCATGCCTTTCTCATCTACACTTCACACCACTCCCCTCTCTCCTAGCCTCTTTCACTTGTTCTCATTCTCTCCATTCTCATCATCTCCATCTGCACTTGCATATAACCGTTGCTCTGTTCCACTGTCAATCACCACTGATATCTTCTGTCTCTACTCTAACTCTCTACTACTTCGCTGCTTGACCACCAATCTTAAACACTTACCTACTGTCGATAAGAGATGACGATGTTTGCTACTGACGATGTTTGTGAAGCCAGTCCTGTGCACACACCAACTAGGTTTTGCCTCTGTGTTTCTACCTGTTCTCTACCCACTACACCCACCCACTCACCGATTCGCGATTTACAACATTACGATTATTACTACGATAATAATAAATTCAACTGTACTTTTCATTTATTATTATAAAACAATTTGTTACAAGATTGACTAAAGTGGTTATGAGGAGTGGCAACGAAGGGTTCTGGACGCTCATCAGTTGATGCGCTTTTGTGTGCTGTTGAGCTCGTGGCAGACGGTGATGTCGGTTACTCGAAGCATGCTCAGCGGCTCACGAGTGAAGTTGTATCGGCGGTTATTTCGGTCGCGAGGAATAGCTTTCATGTTGAAGTACGTTTGGGTCATTGTCTTCTCGACGACTACTGCTTCCACTTGCACCAGATCTCGGTTCAGCACGGGCCGTCCGATCAAGGTAAAGTCGCCGTTGCCGACGAGAAGGCACTTTTCCAGTTTTATCTTCTCACCTACATCAGCAGGTATCGCCTTTGGGATGGAGAAGATGTCGCCTATGTGAAGGAGGTACTGCCGACTGTAGAGGTGGATCACGGCAAATGTTTGCCCTAGATTTTTGGATCTGATCACCTCGTTGACTTTATCAAAGACCTCTTGTGGTGAAGCCTGCTCTTGACTGGAGAAGGCATGCTTCTGTGAGCTGGTGGTGATGTTCAGTGCTGACGGCGTCGTTGCTGTTGCCGTCCAAATCGCGCTGGGTCCGGTGAAGTGGAAGTTACAGGCACCTAGCCTAGGGCCCAATCGGCCCACCAGTCGAACCAGAGAACTCATGTTTTGGTGGTTTGATGATGACCGAAGAACCGATGAACACAACAAACACAGAACAGCGCTGAAAAACACGTTGAAAAAAATTGCACCCATTGATGCACCACACGCCATCTGCTGATGCTGAAGCACGGTATGTTTTCAACGGATTTGAAAAAGAAGCACTCTTTTATTGACACAAAATCAACTGAGCTCAAAAGCAGCAACAGCAACATTGACCTCTCTTTTGACGCCTCTCTCTCCTCCTCCTTCTATCTTTCGTCGTCATTTGATCTTCGGATGTCATCGAGTATGTCTGACGGGTAAGTGTTTCTGGCGTCGTTCTTCTGACCACCTTCTTTTTCCGGTACTGCAAAGGAGTTCGATTGGGAGACTCTTGTTGCTTTTTTGTCTTCTTTGCTGCTGTTGGCCTTCGATTTTCCCGCTCATGAAGATTTTCGAGCAGCGCTGTTGGCGCATCATCAGGAATAAAGTTCTCTTTCTTTGCTTCAGGTTTGGGAAAGCCAGGCGTGTAGTTGATGTAATCAGCGGGCGTTGCATGGGACATTAAAATTGTCGGCAACTCTGCCTCGTTCACCACTGTCCGGTGCGCTGCCATTGTCCTTTTCTGTTTCCCGAAAGCTTTGGTCATGTAGTTCTCGTAGTCAGCAGGCCCCACCAGAATTGTGGGGAGCTCCGCTTCGTCGATAGCCTTTGCTGGCTTGACTTTCTTATTTTTTCCCTGTGGCTTCTTCTTCTTTTTCGTCATATAGTTAACATAGTCGCCGGGTGCGATGAGCGCCGTTGGACCCTGTGAATCTGCGCCTACCGCCTCTTCTAAGGCACCGTCCTCTACCTCCTCCACTTCCGCCTCCTCCTCTTCTTCGACATCGTCTTCTGTTGCTTCAGTTGCCACGTTTCTCTTCCGGTGTTGTCTCTTCTTTTTGGCTGGCATGCTAGCGGGCCGTGTAGAACTTTTAAACTGACAACTGCTCTCGCAAACTGGTGCATTGCTTTTATACAGTGTTGACAATCACTATTCAACAATGCTAAATTCAAAAATTTTAATTTATGCATAGTAGATTTGCTCAAAAATTGCAAAATGTCTACTAGAATAAAGTTAGCCTTGCTGAGGATGCAAATTCAGCTAATCGGCAGTGGCAATGGCCTCCTCGATGAAGGCCGCTCGGCGTTTGCTTTCGCGGTACAGCTGCAGAAAGTACAGCTCATTCTGCAGATCAGCAGTGGGGACCGCCGGGTCCATGTTCACGTCCAGGTCCTGCTCCTGCTCTTGCTGTTGCTGGTGCAGTTGCTTGTGGTACAGCGGACAAAAGTCGCCGCGGTGCTCAATGTCGTACTGTAGAATGGACTCCAGCTTGCTGTTGAAGCGCTGAAAGGTGCTCCAGAAGAGACTTTCGCCCTTGTTCTTGCTGCTGCCCTCCGACTGTCCATCCTCCCCATCTTCGCTTTCATCAGCGTCATCAGTGTCCTCCTCTCCGCCCATCAGACGGGGAATGTCGTCCTTGTAGGCGAGGGCAAAGCTCTCAAAGAAAAAGTTGGCGTAGTCGAGCAGGGCGACCACTTTGCCAAGCGAGGCATCCGTCAGCGAGGGACAGATGTCCTGCAGAGAGCGGCCCATCGCCTTCATCAGGTGCAGGCCACGTTCAGCCAGCCCAGCGTCCTGGTACAGTTTGAGCAGGGCGACGTACTTCTCCAGCAGGTGGTAGCTGCCGGCGTACGAGAGCTGGGCGCAGACTTTCAGCTCCTTCTCCAGAGCGTACAGGCGACGCATGGTGAATTTGGCGGCGTTCAGTTCAATGGGCACATTGGATGCAGCAGCATCAGCAGCCTTCCCACTGCTTCCCAGAATGGCCTTCTGCAGGCGCAGTGAGCACTCCGCCTCTGGCTCCAGCTGAAGCATTAGCTTGCGAACATAGTCACTGCCACCGCCATCCTCCTGTTCGCCCTCTTCAGCCTCCTTCTTCTTCTTCTTCTGGCCAGCCACCAGCAGCAGTTTCTTGAGGGCGGACACCAGCAGCGAGCCTCGTTTCTTCTGGTAGAGCTTGCGGTAGATGCGCTCAAACTCCGCCGAGGCCTCCTTCACCAGGCCGACCAGACGGGTGGACACTGAAGGCTGGCCCTGCTGGCCGCACTGCAGACAGGCGTGGAAGGGCTTCTGCACCAGTGGGCCGCCGCCGCTGCAGCTGCCGCACTGAAGGGTGTCCACGGCGTTGGCGGCGTCCTTCAGACACACCTCACAGCGACAGTAGAAGCAGTAGTCATTGTAGAGGCGCTCCTGCCGGTCGGAGAACTTGTGGTGCTCCTTCGGGCCGTAGCAGGTGGTGAGCGCCTCGCCGGGCTCGATGGCCCGGGTCGCCGTCATGCTGATCTGCGCCCCGTCGCCCATCGACCAGGTGACGTTGGCGTGGCAGCTGTGGTTGAGGAAGCTGGCGGCCAGGCAGACGCAGCTGGCCACGCGAATGAACTGATCATCGCTGATGTCGTCCGCCCAGCAGAAGCCATTGGTGCTGATGCGCATCATGCTGGCCGACAGGTTCTCCAGCAGCTGACTGAAGGCGGTGCTGTCCTTGCTCATCTCATCAATCAGGTCACCGCCAGCGAGGACGCCTTTGTAGAAGAAGAAATTGACGATGCAAAAGGAGAGGACGGTGTTGGTGTGCTCTCGCAGTGGAGTTCGTTTGCCGCGGTTCGACTCCAGAGCGGCCATGGCTCGGCACAGCAGCTGACGACCAGAGGCGGACAGCTGCTTCAACGGTTTGCTGCGTTGCTCTGCAAAAAGAGTGGGTTGATAATTTTTTTATTCTTTACTTCCTTCCTTCCCTACCTTCCGAGTTGATGTACTCGTTCAAATCGAAGGGTTCCGCCGAGCCGTACTCTACAGCCACCTCTTCATTCTCGGCGGCCATGGCCTCCTGGACGCCAAAGAGGACAAAGTGTCGGTAGACGTGTGACATCCAGTAGAAGTCCTCATCGCCGACCATCAATCCGTAGATGCCGCACTCAAAGCGGTGGTACTGCTCGTAGGCCCCCTCCGCACAGCTGGCCGAGCAGTAGGCCAGCTCAGTGCAGCCGCAGCACGGCCAGAAGATGCT
>JAALOO010002135.1_pt1 | contig 11594 bp, 12 predicted proteins | sample 7257641 | NCBI WGS metagenome assembly JAALOO01 (sample SAMN14085613, study PRJNA598686) | mite metagenome | biome: ENVO:01001000; feature: ENVO:01001002; material: ENVO:01001226; isolation source: single female mite from University of Michigan culture on fish food culture... ... | reverse complement strand
GAGAGAGAGAGAGAGAGAGAGAGAGAGAGAGAGAGAGAGAGAGAGAGAGAAAATTCAATTCAATCTGTCTTCAGCAGAGTACTAAAGTTAAAAAAATTTAATGCTTTCCAGTGTATTGATTTGTTGAGCAATCAAATATTATTTTCTAGTAGTTCAAATTGAATCCATAGTAAGCGGTTCGAGAGAAAGCAGAGAAAGCTAGTTTTCACTTTTATTTTTAATTTTAGAGAAAAGTAGCTGAAACCATTTCTTTCTTTCTCTAATTTCCGCTCGACTAGTGTTTAGGCTAAAATCGTTGTTTGGTTTTTTCCTACCTTCTTCTGTTATATCTTCATTGTACCATGTAAAATTTTGGTGAACATTAATTACATTTTGTTACATTCATTTAATGAGGAGAACAAAACTAATCAAACTCTACCAAATTTAGTCGGCAGAGCAAATAGAAAAGAAAAGGAAAAAATTTATGATCATTTTTGCACGCTTTTCACTTTTGCACTTTGTACAGGTAAGAAGGCAACAACAATAACTTAGCTGTCGCTGACAGTTGTAATAAAGATATAAAAAAAATTTAAAAAAATTTTGTATCAACACACACCTTCACTTATCTTTCTTCGTTTCCTCCTCCTTTTCCTCCTCTTTCTTTTCACCCTCATTCCTCGCTTCACTAGTCTCATTCACAACCTTCTTCTTCGTCTCCACTGGGCCGCCGCCCTCCACCGAACGGGACTTGTCAATTGGGTAGAGCCTGAAAAAACAAAACAAAAATAAAAAATAAATAAAAATAAAAAATAAAAAATAAAAAAGAGCAACCCTTACCATCGCTGGTAGAGGTACACCAGGAAGACGATGTCATCGCGGAAGGTGGCCAGGCGGTGGGCGGTGGGCACGGAGGTGAGCAGAAAGGCGAAGAAGTCGTCGATGAAGGTGTTGAAGGCCTTGTAGGTGAAGGCGCGCCAGGGGAGGTGGGCCACCGATTTGAGGCGGTAGTTGATGACCAGCTGCGGGAGCATGGCGAGGAAGCCAAAGGCGTAGACGCCGTTCACCGTCGACTCCAGCGCCCAGGCGGCCCAGGAGCGGTGGGCGGTGTAGGCGATGGAGTAGGCGGCGCCGGCGGCCAGCAGCGGCGGGAGGACGTACAGCGAGAGGAGGCGCATCGTCGCGGAGTCGAAATCCGCGGTCCGGCGCTCCAGCTCGGTCACCGAGGAGGGCGGGCGCCGGTTGAAGGTGAGCCAGCCGGTCCACTGCAGGCCGAGCACTTTGAGCAGTTTCCACAGCTCGATAATGGTTCCCACGGCGGCGGGGACCAGCACCAGGAGGCTGGTCTGGCGGTCGTAGAGGTAGAGGGTGATGATGGCGCTGGAGGCGAGGCGGAAGGCGATCGAACCGGCAGAGACGCCCTCCATCGTGGTGCGGCGCCGCCAGAACTGAATGTCATTCTTGAAGGCGAGAAAGTCGAAGAGGGCCTAATAAAAGGAGAGAAGGAGATTTTAGAAGAGGTTTCGAAAATGAAAGTTACTCACGTGAAATGAGATGACCAGAATGGTGAGGAGGAGCATGGCGTGGCTGGTGTCGAAGAAGACGCCCTTCACGTCCTCCAGCTCGCGCTCGCCAAAGCCGAGGGCGCGCATCTGGCGGAAGGCGCGCTCCACGATGACCATCAGCCGGAGGCGGCCGAGGGAGACCGGCTCGTAGACTACCTCGAGGTCCATTTTGACCGCCTCTGGGGCCTTGGAGCTGCTGGCGGAGGGAACGACGGGGACGGGGACCTCCACGAGGTCCTCCAGGCGCTGGCGGACGTCGCTCAGGTAGAGGACGGGCATGTACTCCTTCTTGTCGGTCAGTTGGAAGAGGTGAAGTATCTCGTAGGGCAGGTCGGACCGGTGAAGAGAAAGTGGATCGTGGACGCCGGAGAGGACGACCCGGGAGCGCCAGTGGGTGACCGGTCTTTCGATTTTGGGCCTCTTCTTATGAGCTTCTGTTTTTCGCTTTCTTTTTGCTGAGGTTGTTGAGGAGGAGGAGGAGGATCCGTTTACAGAGGACTCTTCATTATCACCAACTCCGCTGTTGAGCAGATTAAAGGTCTTCGCCTTCTTCAGCTGGTACCGGGTGAGGAAGGCGACGCTGGAGATCGTCTGCCGGCTGTTGATGATCGTCGCGTCGAGCTCCCGGGCGTACCTCAGCTTGGTGGCGAAGGCGTGCAGGAAGAGGCTGCCGTTGGCCACCGTCTGCGGCGGCAGTTCGATTTGGTGCTTGCTGGGGAGAGAATGAAAAGTTTTTAAGACTTTAAAGAACCTCCTAACAAAGCAAAACAAGGCCACTTACGTGACCACCTCGTCGCCGAGTCGGAATGTGGCATTGTGGTGGAAGCACTTGAGGCGACTGGCGAGCGGGTGCTCATCAAGTGAGGTGCAGAGGAAGAGCTGAAAGGGCTCGCCTCGTTTGAAGGCCGGGTTCAGGCAGTGTTCCGGGTCGCGGCTGGCGCAGTCCGCCACGTTGATGAACCCGTAGAGGATGTAGACGGAGTAGGCGACGTAGCTGAGGAAGAGGGCGAGCAGGAGGGAGCTGAAGGAGAGGAGCTTCATCTGAGAATGAGGGAAATATTGAAAGCGAGTTTTAGAAACAGTGAAAGTAGAGGGAAACTTTGGAGGAACAAACCTTGAGATCGGAAGAGCTTCACCGCTGTTTGGACTTTTCATCCAAAAGTGAAGCTTATCGGCTTCTTTCTTTCTGGCAAGTTCTTCTTCTTCTTCTTCTTCTTCTTGTGGAATGGATAGGCTTGGCAATATTTGTGTAAATAAATGGAGGTTGTTGCTGGCGATGACTAAGTAAACCAGAGATAAAGAGAAGAAAGGTCTTTAGTAAATAGAAAGGAAATAGGAAGAAAGAAAGAAAGAAGCAGAAAGCTGGGCAAAAACTGGTTGCTTTTGCCTTTGCTTGACTGCCTGCGTCGTCAAGGTAGATATCATCGACCGTATCATCGTCTTAGCAGCGGCAGCAGCAGCAAAAAACCGGTCGCCCGGGATAACGTGTTTGCAAACAACAGACAGCAGCAAAAAATTGCACCAGCAAAAACTTACTAAAGATTTATCAAAGTAATAGGAGGGGGGAAAGTGTGGCAATGTTCCGGTCGATTGCTGAGATCAAAGTGTCTTGAGATCTCTTTGAGATAGCGATACCCAAAGCGCCGGCAAAAAGTGACGTGTGCCTTCGTTTGACTTCGATTTTTTTGAAAAAAGTTCCAGAAAGCATAAACAAAGGCGGGAAAAGAAAAGTTTCGGAAAGAACTTTTTTTCACGCAGCCTGACGCAGAAAAACAAAACAAAACAGAACAAAACAAAACTGCCGCCGTTTCTGCTGCCGCCAAAAGACGGAACCAAAAACCGTTTTCTGATCTGAAGAAGGACAATATCATCTGGTCCTGGTTTTCTGGCCCGGTGGGGGTCCGTCCTCCCAAGATGGCCACCACCACCACCACCACCACCACCACCATCACCCCTCTGGTCATAATTAAGACCAACAAGTACCTGCACGCGGTGAAGCGGCCCCCGGGAAGAGCGGGCCTGGGCGGACTGCCGAGGAAGCGCCTTCGTCCGACAGGTTCTATTTCTCGATTCTCTTTAAGCTCTTTCTCTTTTACTAAACTCCCTTTACTATCCTCCTTCAGAATCACCTCGGGCTCTGAAGATCATTCCGCCGACGTCCATGTCACAGGAGTCTAATCCACCTGAACTAGAAACGAACTCTTCGCCGCCGAGGCGACCACCACCACCACCACCAAAGCAATCAACAGCGATCAGTAGGCATCAATCGAGGCGATCGCCTTCACCTGAATTCTTTCTCGACGACCTGGGAGATGATGACTTTGCTCAGCTTTTCACCACCACCACGAACACCACTACCATAACTTTAGTTGAACCTCCAGCAAAAGCAACAGCTAAAGCAGCCAACATATCACCTCCATCGACACGACCACCACGACCACCAAAACTACCGCAAACTCTTCACCTCTTTCGATCGCTCTACCGAGACAACTTTGAGCGGGCGATTCGCGCCATCAAGTTCGCCTCTCGAAGGCAAATACCGCAGCCACTGAAGCCTCTTCCACCACCTCGACCACCACCAAAAGTAGGCGCTGATAATACTAGCAAGGACCAAACAGCCATCACCACCACCACAACGATCACAACCACCACCACCACCACCGACTCAGCGAAAAAGGTCCGCCGGTACTTGGAGCTGGCCACCGAGCTGGCCACCTCCCTGCGCGACAGCAGCGTCCTCTTCAACCAGGCCAAGGCCAGCTTTGTCAGCCCTCGCACCCGCTCCCTCTACAGTCGCTACCTGCGCCTGAAGGTGGTGGGCGTCTTTGTGCAAACTCGAGACGCCTCGCAGCCTCGGGGACCGGCTGCCGGCAAGTCGCTGGCGGTCGCCGTCGAGGTGATCGAAGGCTCAGTGGCCGGTGATAATGTTGAAGAAGAGCAAAAACGAGAAGAGGAGGCCGAAATGGAGCTTCGATTCAGTCGGCTGGCCATTGACCACGGCTATCCACCTCTGCCACCTCGCAGCCGCCCACGGTTTCACCTTCGAGGCTGTCTTAATTATTTTGCGGATGAGCGTAATCCACCGCTACCATCATCACCACCAGAAGAAGACCTTCAACCGCCGATTTCATCATCATCATCACCACCACTACCATCGCCCATTTTACCGCCTCACCACAACTCTCCCACCTCTCATCATCATCAGCAGCAGCAGCAGCAGTACCCCGCGAACGCCCTCTTTCCCCGGGGCACCCGCCTGCTGCTCGTCTACGGGCGCTGCCCCCTGGCGCCCGAGTACTTCAAGGCGGGCGTCACGCTGATGCGCCTCTACCCGCACTGGACGGCCCTGCACAGCCCGGCGGGCGTACGCCCCTGCTGCACCGCCTACCACACGCTCGTCCTGGACGGCTTCAACTTTGCCCTGGAGGGCGTCACCTCTTGAAGAAAACGGACAGATTTGTTTGGGTAAGTTTTTTCTTCTTTTCTTTCTCTCTTTTGGTTCTAACTTGTTCTGTCGTCATTGCTGTCCAGTCCTGTGCGACCAACCTCCTGTCCTGTTGCTGTTGCTGTTGTTGTTCCCAACTACTGCCACTGTCGAGAAACTGTTCTGCTGTTTTCTTTAGTCCTCTCCACCAGTGTAAATTACATCATCGCCTTTAAACCTGCAACCAGAACTGCTGCTGTTGTTTTCTCCTTTGCCTTTGTGTGTTTACCTGTTTGTTGATTTGTTTGTTTGTCAGTGTTTCAGTCAGTCTGTTTACCTTTCACCTTTTGTTTGCCTTTCCTTTCCTTTCCCTTCCTTTCTCCCTCCTGACACTTTCCCACCGCTATCTCTTCCCCTCACTCACTCTCCACTCACCCACTAACATACTAACTCAACTTTCACATTTAATTAGCACTCCCCCTTCCCTCCTTTTCGTGTCTTTCCCCAGTGTGTGGCGCCTAATTAATGGTGCCTAATGAATCGAGAAGCCGCCGACTACGACTACGACTGAGACAACGATGAGGAAAAAGAGTGTGCTGAGTGGTATTGACTACTTTGCTGCTGCCGCTGCCGTTTCGTCGTTCTCATTACCACTAATTACCGCAGCACAGCCTTACCTTTCACTCTGATTACGGGCTGATTATTATTACCATGGCTACTGATGCCCACTGATTGAGAGCTGTAAGGTCGCGAGGACTTCCCCTTCCGGTCGACAGCAATTCACTTCACTTCTCAAACTACTGTTGATGTTTCTCTTTTCCCCTATTTATTTATTTTTTTCACTTTACAACAAAATGACCAAATCTACTCTATTTTGCAGACTTTATATTCTCTTCTTCTGTTCATTTCCATCCACTCTCAAACATACACATTCACTTTCACACCCATTCACACCAGCAGCCGTATTTCGTCCTTGTCCTAGTTTTTTCGTTTTGGTTATTATTTATTACTACTACCACCATTTTCCACTACTATTGTGTCATCACCATTTCAGCGGCAGTTCACTTCACTAACCCTAACTAAAACTTTTTTTTATACGCCCAAAACATGTGCTCTCTTCTTCTTTCTCTCGTTAGTTGTTGTTGTTGCTGTTGTTGTTGTGGTACAGCTCAACCGAGATGAGATATTGTTATCATTAGGCCCGTTTCAGTATATGCTAGTGAGGAGGATGATATTATCCAGAGTTCTACTTTTTTTGTACTTTTTTTTGCTGCTGTTGAACACACAGGACACCAGCCAACACACACCAGCAATACACTTCCCCCTCATTACTCCTTAATCGAGCGGAAGACATGGAGTATTATTTATAACTAATAGGGAATAGCATAACAGACAAAAATACATACACACACTACAAGCGTCGGTGGAATGTTTGCCCATCGCCGGTTATCTGTTGTTTGTTCTCCCAATAAAAGCAATACTTTATTTCTCGTTTTTCGAAAAAAATATTGTGAATTGTACCCATGTGACATTGAGTTTTTGCACTGGCCGATTGTGTTTTTAATTTTCGTTTTTTGCTTTTAATCAGAAAGATTAGATCTTCTTTGTTCGGCTTTTGATCTAAAGCTGACAGCTTCACTTTGGTAGTCGTTGATTTGACAATGCTGGAAAAAGTGAGAAAGCGAGCAAAAACTGTGATTTACTTTTTCTACTTTTTTTAAGGTGAAAGACCTCATTATTAATAATAATGTTGATAGCTGTCTAGCTTTACCACCTGACTTTAGTAAAAAATGGCAAAGAAAAAGAATGCGTGATTTATTAGGTGGCGGCGGTAATGGAGAGAAGGTGCTGATTTTTTTACTTTCACTCTTTTTTAGTACTTGGATCGAAGGAGGCAAATAACCTAAAGGGATCTATTGCTCTTTGGCATTCACTTTATCTACAACTCCTGCTTTGTTTTTGTCTGGCTCTTCGCCGAATTTAGGCTACCGTGGGCGAGAGAGGTAGGGGCTCATCGATTTAGGCAAGAGAGAGAGAATCAACAGAAGCAGCAGCAGCAGCAGCAAATTTGGCATTTCCGTTTGTGTTATAGTTAATTTCTCTTGTTAGCTTTTCCTCTTCTTCTTCTTCTTCTCTCACACTTCAGCCTGCCTGCCTGTGTGTTTGTGCTCTTCTGAGCAATTTAATTTAATCACTCATTCGCCTGCTGCTGCTGCTGCTGCTGCTGCTGCTGCTGGTAGCTGACTACTTTGAGTAATTTTTCAGCCATTTATATTAAACCCCGAGTCTGTGTGCGCTTGTCTGTGTGTAATTTAGTGTGTGTGTGTAAAGTAAATTTCATTTTGCTTCTTCATTCATCTTTTCGCCTGCAAAAAAGTGGAAAAAACAAAATTTGTTCTCACTAATGCCATTATCTAAATGAAAAGAAGAAGAAGAAGAAGACGGTTTGTGCCCAGTGTGGGCGGCCTGGCAAATAGTGAAGAAGAAGAAGAAGAAGGAAAGTGAAAAGTCAGTTTACTTTTTAAAAAAGGCTAAGTGATGGGAAAGATGACGGCAAATGACGTTGTCGGCATTTTCAGTTTCCAGAAAAAAAGCTGCTTCTAACAAAGCAAACAGCATTTTTTGCTCACCAGTTTGCCTTCCAAGGCACAAACGGTTTTCACTTTGGTCAGATCACGAGGTTTTTTGGTTGCAACCAAAAATGGTCGTCATCTTTTCTTTATCATTTAATCCCCCCCCCTCCTTTTCGGCCTTTGGCTTTTGCTTTTAAATCCAAAGTGACTCTTTTTTTGAATATTTAAAGTCCAGGTTGAGCACTCTAAAGCGAGAACTTTTGTTGTACAGCAGCAGCAGCAGCTGCAGAAGAGCTACAAAAGTTACAAATTGCATTTGCAGAGAGGGGAAACAATCTCTCAAAGCTCTCAATCTGCCCGCATGCATATTTCATTGTTGGGTATTGTAGTCAATGCACAGGCTACCCAGCTCTTTCCAGTTATCTTCCATTTAATTTTTGTCTTTTCCCTCCCCTCTCCACCTTGAAAAAAAGCAGTAACAACACAAAACTGCTGGCGACACTGACTTTGACTTTGTGTGTTTGTAGTTCACTGTAGTTCACTGTGTCTCACTGTGTGACGTCTATTTTTAACTGCTTTTTTTCTTTTTGTTGTTCCTTGATTCTTGCTCCACGATGGTTCTCTTGCGCTCAATTTCCCCGAATTTCCCGCCACTCAGGCCATTCGTTTGCTCTCTGGCTAGGCTAGGCAAATGGATCAAGAGAATCGCCAGTGCTCTCTCTCTCTCTCTTTCTCTCTCACTCTCCACTAATGGAGTCAGTGGCGAAAAGTGATACAAATCAGGGGAAATCGCTTTTTGGCTATTTTTTTCATTCTTTCTCATTCACAAATGTGCTTTCTGGGAAAACGGGTGCTGCTGTTGCTGCTGCTGCTGCCGCTGTTGCTACAGCAAAAATAAAACTGGGATCGATTTTTGGTATCCTCACTTTATTGCTGCTGAAGTTTGCTACAGCAGCGATCGATTGACCATCACCATTTGTTTTGCCAATTTACTTTGCCATTGCCATTGCCATTGCCATTGCCATTTCTGTCAATATTTGACCTCCTTTTTGCTACTTCAAGGCATCATCACCAGTTTGCCAGTTTTTATTTTAAGACACACTGTTTTATGGGGGAATATGTTTTCCCATTGTTTAATTAGACGGAAAAGAATTAGCCTGCAAATATTACATGTTTGTGCAGGCAATTTAGTGTCTGATTTCCACTTGGTGCACTTGCTGTTAATTTTTAATGCTGTTTTAATTGATTTAGTTTTAAGTAAACTTGCACAGGCTGTTTATCTGATTCTATTTTCTGCTTACATAAATACGAAATGAAGCGAAAGTTTTTCGTTTTAGGGCTAAATGTTTTTCTTCTTTTTGTTGGTTTTTCCCTCTACTCTACTAAATGAGTGGTTGCCATTAAAATTATACTATTTGATAATGAGAAATGAATGGAAAAGAATTTATTCTGAAACTGGTTTCAAGGTTGGTCGACAGTTTTTGCTGATTCATTTAGCATTCATTTTTTAATTTAATTGCTTTTTGCCATTTACTTTATTAACAAACTTGAAATTCACTTCTTGTTTGCTGACCTTCAGAATCTAAAAACAGTACAGGAAACTAAATAGAGATTTTTCGCTTATTAAATTTAAGTTTGGATGAAAAGGCTGAATTTTAAAATTCTGATGTTAGGCATTTTCTTACTTAATTATTCTTTACTTGGTGATCTTCTTACTCTACACACTTCGAGGTTAAGGTCACCCAAACTTAAATTTAAGATTCCCTTTTCATCAAAAGTAAAGAGTTTTCTAGAAAATTTCAACATGACATCTTTTCTCTATTTAAATTGCAAATTATATCAACTGAGTAGAAACTGGTCGTCCTTGGAAAATGTGCTGAGAGACGGGAGTAGACATCTTTTTGATTGGAAGTGCAACTGCTCAGTAGACACTCTCATCAAGAGCGTCTTGTCAAGAATGTGAAATAAAAGATGGAAAAAGCAAAAAAATTTGTCGCAGTTTTGTTCTGCTGTTTTTATTTTGAATCTTGTTAAAAAGCAGCTTTGCTCAGCAGAATTTAGGTGAAAACGGAGAGAGAGAGAGAGAGAGAGAGCTAATGCATTCAATGGAAAAATAAAGATTCTTCACTTCAAGGCTAGACACAAAAAAAAGTTGGCAGTAATTCTCTCCTTTGCTGTGTGTTACTTTGTTGTGCACACTACCCTGCCGTACATTATTATTATTTCAATACATTGCACATTACACATTATTACCCTTTTGTCCTACTCTTTGAGCTCCGACTCTTCTTAAAAGACTCACGAGTACTTTTTGTTGAAGAGTACGGGCGAGCTGTGAGCTCACTAAAAGATTATTAAAATGAGTATATTAACGCTTTCCTCTGAATTTTCCTCCGCCTTTTCTTTTATCTCCTTCTTCAAAATCGTTTGGAATTATTCAATTCACCAGCGGTAGTGTTCTACTTTTCATTTACTCTTTTTCTCTCTCTTGAGAGGAAGCAGAACTTACCGCGAAATTAGCAAATTCCGATAAATTCACGGCCACCAACGGCAAACGGCATCATCGCCAAACTGCCAAATTTCCTCTTCAGTGATGTGGTGAACCCCTTTTTTGTTGAGGGATTTACTTTCGGTCTCCACGTCAAGTTAATTAAATCTCATAAGAGATGAGGGAAAGTGCCCAATAAAAAAAGATCTCCAGTCTTTCGATCTGGACGACTAATTAAAGAGAGCACAGAGCACAGAGCAAAAAGACCACACATCACATCTCACGCTTTGCCGTGCAAACCCGTCACCCATTGGTTTTCATGATAATCTGCTCTGCACTGTACAGTAATGTACAGTACTCAACGGGAAGTATAAAAAGTACTAGTTCTTCTCTTCTGGTGATGATCTTGTTGCCACAACTTTTGGCATAATTTGGTGTGTCGTTTGTTGACTGGCTGCTCGGTTTGGTTTGGTTTGCAAAGATTGAGCTCGAAACTCTTTTTCTCCGAACTATTTCTAGGTCTCTCTTTTTTTCTTTTTCTAGGCGTGAGAATGTGATCGCCTGGGTGATTGGGTGCACAATTAGAGATGTGTGTGCATAGTGGGAAGCTTTCTACCACCACCACCACCACCACCAGCCCACTGACAATGTTGTTGGGAACATAATTCGGGTGATTTGAGATTGGCTACTGTCTGCTGCTGTCTGCTGCTACTTCAAGAATAGAAGCTACAAAATCCCGGGCTTGGGAAAACATGAGAGAGAGAGAGAGAGAGAATGGGTAGAATCCCTTTGCGGATGACAGGACACGTCTCGCCCTTCTTTTTCTTCCTTTCACTTTATTCCTTCTCAACTTGATAGGCTTGCCAGCGGATGCTTAGCAGGAAGGGAAAGAGAGTGAGAGAGTGATGCGGCAATAATAATTATTATTACGCTTTCTAGCTCACTTTGAGCGTTGTTAGCATCAAGAGCTACTACTGGGTGACGAAGATTGGTGAAAAAAAGTTGCTCGATGCTACACTGTCTACATTTGCTGGAGACACTGCAGCAAATAATAATAATATTGGCGATGATGCCAGTGGCGGCAACTTCAACCTCAGCTTTTTCTTTCTTTTCTTTTTCTTCTTCTTTCTTTTTTATTGAAACATCTGCTGAACTACTAATACTCGAGTTAGTAGATACAGTTCTCTTGCTAAGAAAAACAAGTGCGAGAAAGAGATTAATTCGTTGGATTCTGAATCTATCACTGTGTGTTTTTTCCCGCGCGCTCTGACGTCTTTTGACTCTCTTCACTTGTTTGTGTTTGTGCACTGTCTGTGTCTGGGAATCTGAATCTGCGTAGATTATTCTACTTTTGTGTGTTTTCTTTTCTAGTGAAAATTTTTTTTATTGTTGTTTTGTTTTATTGCATTGCACTGTGCAAGGCAATGGCAAACTTTGATGTCTAATGAAAAAAGAATAGAGCACTTGTACTGATACTTTTTGCTTGATATTCTATTGTTTGATTTGTGTATCAAATAAAAATAGTTTGGCAAGCCAAAGTAGTGGCGGGCGGCTGTGTATCTGTAGTCTGT
>JAALOO010002131.1_pt1 | contig 11611 bp, 9 predicted proteins | sample 7257641 | NCBI WGS metagenome assembly JAALOO01 (sample SAMN14085613, study PRJNA598686) | mite metagenome | biome: ENVO:01001000; feature: ENVO:01001002; material: ENVO:01001226; isolation source: single female mite from University of Michigan culture on fish food culture... ... | reverse complement strand
TTAATCCCTATTGCCGTATTATTTAATTTTCATAAGCCTCAGCGTTTGAGCCAAAACGAAAGAGAAGTTTACGCAAAGCGCTTGTCGGCGTTCATTCTTTTCTTCTTCAAACACAAACACAACACACAGTAAACCATAAAAAATCGATCGATTGAAACAGGAAAAAGAAGGCGTTTTTGTTACACTCCATTTGGGGCCCCTCTCCTCACTGGCTCTCTGCCTTCCGCGGCAAATCTAGCAGCAGGTTGATGGGACTACCCTTGCCTGGTGTGCCCAGCAGTGCCCACTGCATCGGCAGTTCTCCCTCGTCAGCTCCCAGACTCCTCCCCCTTGCCTCCATTTCCTCTAACTCACAGACAGAATCTTGGTCGGACCGTCTGCCGACCGAAAGTGCGTTAAACTGCAGAGTGCCTCAACACATGCACACATGCACACATGCACACATCCATGCAGTCTCTCTTGGCAATGGTGTGGCTTTGTGGTGGCAGTAGCAGTGGCTTCTTCGTCTGCAGCTCCCCAGCTCGGTCATTCTGTGCATCACTCACCCCTCACCCCTCACCCTCACCCTCACTCTCCCCCTCCCCAGCTGGCCTTTAGTCGCGCTGACTAATACGCTAATAGGCGATTCCAATTGAGCGAGCGATTGAGTTTAGCACTGAGCACATCGCACTTCCAAATGACGCTCTCTTCATCAGTCTCTCCATCCACTCAAGCAATTGAGCTATGAATGATTCATAAGAGAGATGGATGGAGCGCAGCACCAAATAGCACCGAACCCCTTTTCTTCCTTTTCCCCTCCTTTCTCCACCCCCAATTAGCCGGTTATTACTTCTTTTGAAGATTATATGCATTGGCTTAATTGATTACAAATAAAACAAAAGACTGAACTTTACATTTCATTTGTTCTGCAAAAGGTCAAGGACAAAAAAAGGTGATGAAATTTAAAACTTTAGCAAATGTTTGTCGCTAAAAAGTGTGCTCATTTCACACTTTCCATCGATCAAGTACTATTTGCTCGAGGAGACACGCTCTTTCTTTCCATAATCGCCGATTAACCGGTCATCAATAAAAAATCAACTTTCGCTTTGTATCACTTTAATCGGATTAACAATTTTGCGAGTTGACCCGAGCCCATTTAGGTCAACAGTGCAAGAACGTGCGACCACAGTGCGGTCCACCCTTTAAGAATGTTGTTGACAGTTGGTTGCTGTGTCGTTTCTGGTCGCATATTCTGGTGGTCGTTTTAAAAGAACTACCTTCAGTAACTATAGAAACTGCTTAAGTATCAAGTAGGGTTGTTTGTTGGAGCTGGTACTGCTTTTTGAGCTCATAAATAATTCATCCACCTCCTGCGCGCGCTTGAAGCTAATTTAAATATATTCTTCTTTTACGTTCTTTTATAAATGATAATTAATACCTGTAAGAGAATGAAAGAGAATATGACAGCTAATAGGGCACTAGTGGAATAGTTTAGGCAATGCTAGTATTTGGGAATGAAATTGGCAACTTTGAGAGCGCAGTATAAGATTTCTATTTAAAAATAATAAAAAAATATTTTTTGTTTTTTAAAATTCCAATTTTATTTTTTGAAAACACTAATAACAACTAATGAAGCGTTTTCTTTTTTATTTAGGTAAATATAAGTGTTTGCGAGTTTTTGCACACAGGTAATAAGAAAAAAATCTTGTCATCCCTTCGTTGTTTTTTAATAAATTGTTATCATCTCCTTATCACAGCCAAATCAAAACCCGATTGTCAAAAAGCTAGCAATCTAATAAATAAATAAAAACGACAAAGCAAATTGGTTTCCGGTAAAACGTGATAGAGGAGGGTTGGACTTTTTGCTGATTACGTCAGCGGCCACTGTTGCAGAAAAAGAACGTCAGAGCGGCGTTGGCTGCTGACGTTGTGAAGAGGTGAGAAAGCGAGGTAAAACTGGCAAAAAGTGAATACAATACTGTTCGTAAAAATTTTTATTTTTTAACTTTTGATTATTTTAAAATTGTAAAACTATTGAGTTTAAAAATGAAAAACCATAAAGCATTTGCAGCCTTTCATTAAAAAGAGTAGCACACCTTGAGCAATTTTACTAGATATCACCGGTATAAAACCGCGATTTCTGGCTTGTAGTGGCTCTTTACTTCCTTAACCAGTATTTTCTCTGTTGTGCACTTTTTGCCTGCTTTTCTCTCTTTTTCTCTCTCTTCTCGTTGGCGTCAATCGTCCGTTTGTCAGCAAAGACATTGTGCATTTGCAAAAGAGGAAGGGAGGCAGTCAATTTAGGCAATTTTATATAAAAAGGTTTTTGCAAAAAGTGGCGCTGCCTGGTGATGTCCAATGGAAGTAGCTGAATTTGAAATGATTTTCACTAGTTCGCTACACTCTTACTAGAGGACGACACTATCGCAAATTACAAAAATTAAAAATTTTTACATTTTTTTGAAACTGAAAAAATAAAACAAAAAAAACCGTTTAACTGGATATTTTAAAAAAAATGCTCTATATTTTTTTTAATCTATCGATGTGCTAAAAATATTTTGTTTGTAAAAAAATTCATTTGAGTAATTTCAATTCTAATATTCGTTTATAGATTCAACTTTTGGTGTGACGTAATGAGCGCGACAGCAGCAGCCTCAGTGTCCTTCTCTTTCGCCAGGTTGCGCGCTTTTCTTTTTGGCACCACTGACGAACTGCTATGAGTCAACTTTTGCAACTTCGAACGACGAGAGCTACGAGCACACTGGTAGGCAATCTCGCAATAGGAGCGAACAGGCACACAGGAAAACACAGTGCTCCATCATCCGACACTTTTCTCGTTCGTTCTTTTTCCTCCATAGATTACACACACAGCGAAACAGCGTCGCAATAGAGGCACAATGAGAGAAATAGAAAGAGCGAAAGAGAGGCACCGCCAGCGGCGGAAAAAGTTTCTCCTCTACTGCCTCAAACAGCCCAGTGCAGCTGCCAGTGATGTGTGGGCCTGAATGTGAGTGGATGCAGAGGGGATTAGAGCACTGTCAGTGTGGCAGCTTCAATTCACGGAAAGTGTCACTGGCTAGGATACTTTCTGCATCGCCTTCTCCTGCTTGCGTGAGCGCTTGCCGCTGATGGACGGTGCCCAATGAACGTCGCTGCTGTCAGTCGCCGCTTGCTCCTTCAGCTCGCTCAACTGCGTCGCTTTTTTGCTCGTTTATACAGCAGCCAGAGAGTCTCTTTCTGCCGCTGCTTGTCTCTATGTGCCATGTCTATGTGCACACACATACACACACATACATACACTAAAGCTGATATATACTGAGGCTGACTGCCTGGCAGCAAAATAAACGAGCACAAAGACCGGATCGAGCGGCGGCGATGGGAGCTACAAAAGCTACGACAGCGACGAGGATGGCGAGGACGGCGGCGGCCTCCGCTCCACTCCGTGACGGCAATCGACTGAGTAGAGGAGAGACACTGAGCAAACTGAACGATGACTGAGCGAAGGGGAAAAAAGGGCGACGCGATCGTGAGTCGCAGATAGAGCGAGCCAAAGAGAAAGAGAAAGAGAGAACGAGCAAGCCAGCCAACTAGCGAATGAGTCGACGGAATGAAGGAGACTGAATGTATGTGGCTGCTCTTGGCAACCACGGCTGCCGCCGATCTGTTCGGCGGCTCTTTCTCCTGGTGGTCCGAAAGAACGTCCACACTATTGCCAGCAAGTCCACGGAAAATGCAAAAAAGAACTACTGCCGCTTGAACTCTCCGTCTCGGAGTATTTCGAACACAGAGAACATTTGTTCGAAAATCAGCAGCAGACGCATGCGTCCTCTGGTGACCTGTCATTTTTTCCTAATTTTATCGAAAATAGTGCCCGTCACGTTGGGGTCACGTGGTGATCAGTAGGGACATCAACTGTCATCATCTGCTGTCCGAGGCAAGCCCCCACTACAGTTGACCATCTGTGTGTGCGGCAGTGGCAGTGGAGGAAGGAGGAAAGTACCACCGTCAAAACTGCCCTTGAGGGTCGTGAGCTGTCTATGATTTGTCCTTCTTTCCTCTGCCGGGGACTTGCTGGGGAACTTGTCTGCTCTAAATGAGATCTCCCCGGCAGACACTGTTCACTGCAGCTGACACTCCAGTTCACTCTGTCACTCGCTGACTGAACAACTTGGCAAGCCACGTGTTTAAGTTTCTGCTTTGAAGTAGCGGATATGAATAGTCAAGTAGTGGAAGTTGTGCGCTGCACATATGCTTTAGCTTTACTCGAGGGGAGGCATTTTTACAAATTTAATAAAATATTTTTTTAAACTCCCAAAGTCCACTCACACCGGCCACACCCAGACATGAGCTCAAAGTAACAAGGAATAAGGAGACAGAAACGGTCAACATTTATTTCATTGGAACAGCACACACCAGCAGTGTGCTCAGCGGCTTTTCGTGCATGGCATTTGTTTTCTTTTCAACTCTCTCGCTCTGGCGCTCTTCTTCGCGCCAATAAATTCAATCTTCTAAAAGCACAGTCGTCGCACCTAACTCGACATACACTTTCCATATAGAACGTAATTTGATCTCTGCGCCAGCGATGCCCACTGACTGTCGTCCAGCATCGTCGACGTCGTCGTCGTCGCCGCAGTCAGTCGATATCTCGCCGTCGACTAGTGCTGGCTGTGTGTGCTTTTGTGCTTGTGTGTGTGTTCTGCCTAGTGCTTCAGTGCCTCGCTAAAGTGCACTGCCAGCATAGAGTGCACTTTTCTGCTCCTCGCAGTTCTCAATTATCAACGGGGCGAATGTGCTTGCTCGCTGCTGCTGCACATTGAAAGAAAGCCATTGAAATTGCATTTGCAAGTTGGTGAGGAGAAGGAAAAAGAGAAGGCAAGGGAAGGGAATAGGGAACAGGGAATGGAAGGGAATAGAAAGCAGCAGGCGAGCGTGAGCAAACCAAGCGGCGGCGACGGCACTACAGCTTAGCAAACAGGCACTCAGTAATGGCAGGCTGCCGAGGCAACTGCCATTCAATGTAGTCGTAGAGACTTTCTGCCAGCGAACTCTGCTGATATGGCGGCAACTGCACCACCACCACCAGCAGCAGCAAGCTTAACTACCACCAACACTCGAGAGCAGTTGCTGGAATGCTATGTTGTGCGCTTAACGAGCCCCGCTGATGATTGCTGCCTCGGCGAGAAACGAGGCTGCACTGCTGCCTGCCTGCCTGCCTGCCTATTGCCTGACACCAAATGGTGCTGTAGCAGTGCAGTGCTTGCCGACGTCGCCCAAAAGTGGATGACGACTGCCGACAACGACTTCGACGTCGACTGACTGCCGCGGCTTGTCTGCACGTAGGTTTTATGCGCCATCGGTTAGTTTTTCGATGGACGCAGTTTTTTGCAGCTTTTGCCTTTCTTCTCATTGAAACACACACACTAGTCTTCTCTCTGTCTCTATCTATGCTAACTGTGTGTGTGTTCGGTTTACGAGACAGTGCCTGTGTTGGTGCTGCTGCTGGTGGCCAAATAATAACATTATTGGAGTTGAGTCAGTTTAATTTGACTGGCGCGAATTTCAGCGGTTGCTGCTGCTGCTGTTGATGATCACATGCAGTAAACACGTGGTGAATTGCACAAACGAGCAGAAGACAGGTGGATTTGTCAAACTGATGCATTAGCACAGCTGATGGACAAATGGAAAATGGGTGCTGTAATGCTCAAATAAAAGACAACAAATCTCCTTAAATCTATATCAGATCAATGCAGGTAATGACCGTCTGGCTACTGTATCGCTTTCTGGTGTTGTTTTATTGTTGTTAACATTGTCCAATGCCCAGCCATTTACATTAGTTTGGATGGGAAGCTAGCAAAAAACTGAATCACCCAAGCACTCTAATGGCTGGCCATTTGTGCCTGCAGTTTTCCTGGCAATAAGTGAACGATTTAAGTTTACCCAAACTCGTCATTTATTGCATCGGGCACTGTGGAACTATTTGTAAAAAGATTCTGATATTAACTTTAAAGTTATTCTAATCTGATGCTTCAGCGAATTTTTTCCTGCTAAAACGACACATTGGTCTATAAGTAAGTGCATTCCACTTCCATTGACTTTCATGAACAAATGGAAAATGCAGTCACTCATTTTTGGACCACTTTTTAGAGCTCAATTTTTTGACAGAAAAATCGGTATTTTTAAGTTCGATTAAAACAATTTAACACAAACTAAAATCTTACCTTTATTTTACGTTTATCAGAAAACTCGCACTTCGCAATGCCGCATATCGGTGCTGCTTTTTGCAAAGTGAAGTTCCGCTTCTTTCCACACAACTCAACACACAGCACAGCGCGAGTCTGTCGAATTAAATTGCGACTCTTCGTCACCGAATTACTTTTTCGTTTTCCTTCCCGCCGAAAGTGAGGTTAAAAATTTAAACATACACACACTCAGTGAGCACTGTCGTCATGTCGGCAAACACAAAACAAAAGCTCCCCCGGTAGTGGTAAGAGTGTGTTTCGGCAATGCCACCGCTACATATGTAGCAGTGGCTGCTGCTGCCTCCTCTTCTCCACTGATCGGCCTGATGCGGGTGCCTTTTATTATTTTTATTTATTATTAATTTGCCTTCCTTAAACTGTGCATCAGCTGTTCTATTCGGTTTGTACTTTAGTTCCACTTCTGGGCTGCGGTTGTTGCTGAGACTTGTCCAGTGACAGTAGCGAGACTCACTGTATCTGCCTTCATTGGCTCTCTTGCCTTTGCCGTTTAGAGGAAGTATGGAGCACAGACATTCCAGTACCGTTAGGGGACAAATCGAAATAATAAGAAATGAATGGAAAAGGGGAACCTGAATAAATTAAGGTTAAAACTGTCCTGGCTACTTTGTAGCAAGCTGGAAGGTACTGTTTATTCAGTTGATAGGAACTGAATAAACAGAAGATCATGCTTATCACCTGAAGAACTGCTGCTGAGGGACGTTTCAGCGCTAACTAACTAAACTCCGGCAGTTGCCTGGTGAGGCGAAACATAACGTAAGTAGGCAAGCTAAAACTTCCGTCTGTGGTGCACCTGACACCTCTCTTCCCCAGCATCAGCAGCAGCGGTACACTCTCCCCAAAAGCAGTTAATCAACTGCTTATCAACCGCTTATCATGCGTCCTCAACGTTGTCAGTCGCCGCTTTGCCTGTCTCTCGACTATCAATCTGCCTCGTCCACCAGTATCCAGTATCCACCAGCATGTGTGTACAGTGTATCACTCTCTCTCCATCATATGACAGCACATCTACCATTGAAAATCCTCCTTCCCCTTTCACCGCCATCATTATGCATCAACAGCAGCGACAGCGACAGCAGTGACGGCGGCGGCGGCGACTGTCCACTGTCTTGGCGACCAGACCAAAACAAATCTTGCCCCCTCTTTTCCTTCTTCTTCTTCCTTCACAGCGCGACCACCGGCGCACTTTCGAACACGCGGAAAAGTTGCCGGAAAGGAGAAGAAGAAGGAGAAGGAGACGAAAACGCCGGTAAAGTGAATGCTAAGCGCGCGCATTGTGCAATCACCCCGTCACATGAGACGGCTGCGAGGCCCTTTAACTCCAATCAAAGGCGATGGCGATCATTTCAAATGTGCCTAGTGGACAACGCTCTTTCGGGAAATGTTCTCCGCTCACTGACAGTTCGTCAGTCTAGTGGACAGCAATTAGGAGCACCTAGAGAGCTTATCAGATGTATCCCCCAGATTAGGTGCACTCTTCTGCTATCAGCGGACACTGCAGTCACTGAGTGAGAATCCAAGTGGGATGCGTGTAATAAACGCGTACTGCCGTCTATGGAATGCACCAGACTGAGTCAGCAGCGTCAGTGTGCAGCTGTTGTGAAGCAGCTCTCCTTCTCTCGCTTGCTTTCTCTCTGTTCAGGCGAGGCTCCTCGACGAGAGTTCTTCTGCTTCAAGATCTTCGCCTGCTGCTTCAAGAGTCACTTCGAACGCGAACGCTAACGCAAGCCGAAACTTTGTTTCCCTCTGTTCGTCTTCTGACAGTGAGACCTCCGTTGATTGCATTTGCCTTGTGCGCCGTGTATTTCTTTTTGCTCTTGCGCTCCCTTCTCCCTCTGTGCAACTGCTGAGAAACGAGCTGCTGCTGCTGGTGGTGGAAACGCTAGCGAGCACTAGTGCCGCCGATAACTGCCACCACCATCAAAGCAGCAAGAGCAATAGCAGAGGCGAGGATCCTCGCGGCCACAACTTGGACGTATAGAGCGAGAGGAGCTCGCTCGCTGGCTGACTGTTATCGTCGACGTGTGGGACTTTGGTAAGTGTACTTTCCAGCCCGTCATCGTTGATTATTTCTATTTCTCTCTCTCTTTCCATTTTCTCCTTCTGCAGCCTCCACATAGACGACTGGAAACGAGCTCCCTGCTCGCAGTGCCTGTGTGTCTGTGTATGTGCATTAGCAAGAGTATACAGCAGCAGCAGCAGCAGTACACACATACACGCACATACAATCCTGCCTGACAAGCTCCCTCTGTCTAAAACTGCCTTCCATTGCAACGCTCGAGCTGCGCCGTGCACTCGAGGCAGCGCACTAGAAAGACTGCCTGCCTGCCAACGACAAAGAGAAACGAGCACTGCGAGCCACTACGAGGATCCCCATTGCCTGTCCCATTGGCCTGAGCCAAGAGAAAGAACAGCAGTGGCAGGAGAAGTAGAAACGCCAAGCCTCAGCCTCAGCCTATGCGCTTGCCTGCCTGCCTGCGGTGCCTCGTCCGCCGTGTACTGCGCTCTATCATCATCTAGCCATCGACTGCGAGCTGCTGGTCGCATTTGTAGTCGTCGTCGTCGTTCACTCAGAGAGACTCTCTCATTCGCATTGAGCCCATCGTCGTCTCCTGCCCGATCTGCTTCTGCTGCCTACTACAGAGTCTCTGGGCAATCGGCAATCACACTCACACACAGCACTCGAACCAAGCCAAGCACTGCACCACCGTCAACCCAAAGCTGCTCTCGCTCCCAGCGGTCTTTCTTCTGTCGTCCGCAGCTCCACTGTACTGCGGTGATCCTGCAGCACTCTTCTTCGTCCATCGCCAATTCGAGTCGAGACGCTGAAGAAGGCTGAAGCAGCTGCCTGATACGATACACACACAGTCTCGCTGCTAATAGTTGCCGACTGCTGCTGAGAGGGCCGCATTATTCTCGTCGTGTGTTTTCTTCTGTTTTGTTGTTGGCGCTAACACCGCAACAGCATCAACCGCAGAAACAGCCGAAACCTCAGCAACTACTGGCAAGTCTTTGGTCTCTGACACCGTCAGACTGACAACAAGCACAACTTGACAGCATCACCTTGCTGCTGCCATCGTCACATCTTCACTCTACTGCCGCAACGTCAGTCAGAAGTCGCATCTTCAACTCTAGCCCAAATGGCCGAGCCAACTGACAGCAGTTTGGCCTTCTTCACAAAAGGCACCGCCAAGCAATGGGCGTTTGTCTACGAACTTCGCCAGGCGGCGATTCGCGCAAAGGCTGACCAGCGATCGTCAAAGAAAGGTGGCCCAGAGGAGTTCATCAAGCTGGACAACTGGTAAGTGCAATTTTATTCTTTCCATTGCATGTAGCTCCTAGTTGAGGAAAATGAACTTTATCGACGTTAGTTGTGTCAGCTTGACAACTGTCCAGGGTTGAGTTTTCTAGAGACTTTAGGACATAGTTTTCAAACCCAAATTCTTCTAAACGCCCAACTTTCTGTTTGGTTGTCGATTGAAGTTCCAGGCACCGCATGGCGGAACACATGCCTACTCGATGCGTTCTCTCTCTCTCTCTCTCTCACTTTACTGCTTATTACTCAGACGCACACTTTTCCTTCTCCCTTTACGCGCCGCCAATTTTGAGTTCTCAGGCGAGTTGCACCAGTGTGTGTTTGTTGTTGTCCTAAACACACACACACCGTCGCCTTCTCTCTGTTGTCTGTACCAATTTGCCTAATTCGGCGCCGGTCGCCGGGCGTTCGTCGAGGACGTTACTTCAAAGTTACCACCACCACCAGGATTCTCTTGGAGAATCACCACTGTCTGTCTGCTAAATGATTCATTTACCCTCGAAAAGAGCTCAGCTCTCATTAATATTTATGCATGGCCAAAGTCTGGACTGCTGCTGGCTGGTGCTCAAGTTGGTCTTTTTGGATCGAACTCTCTGCCTCTGGCCCTCCTTAATTAATCAAAGGCCTCTCTTTTAATTAATTGATTAATTGCCTGCGCCTTGCCAGACATTATTCTGTCGATTGATGATGATGCTTTTGCATGGATTCTCAGCAATTGGTCTTTTCGGATGAGAATTGGGAAGGTTTAGTAGGCGCATTGATTGCCTTGGCTGCTGCTAGTGCTTTTCAACTGGGACTTGGGTTTCTTAGCATCTAATGAACGGAGTGGAAGGAAAGAGAACTTTTAAATTTTATGCAAATTAAATTTGCTTTCACCCAAGTGGAGACGGAGAATTCATTTGAATTAGTGCCAATGGCGCAATAGTGAAGAAAGCGCAGATTCTGGTTGAGCACTAAGAAAGTGACAGTGATCAGCTGATGAACCCCACCGACAAGTGGTGGTGGTGGTGGCCGCCGTCAGTGGTCTGCACACTGTCTGCAGGACTGTCTGTCGATTTGTGGCAGCTTTCGATCAGCTGATCGAGCTCATTTGCCGGCGAGTCTGCCTCGCTTACTTCAAAAGTGGGCTTTCTCGCGGCAGCCGGCAACAGCAGCAGTAGCAGCCACTCACCGATGGTGTCGCGTGGTCTCCGAGACTGTTCGTTGTCTCTCGACCGCTCACTTAGCTAGTCTGTCGGTGTGTGTTTGTAGCTTTGCGCGCCAAATAATTTAAAGAGGCAGAAGAGTGAGTGTGTGTTAGAGGCCACAGTGTCTCTGGGAGCAGTCGACAGAGTTGGAGCGAGAGTGAGAGTGAGTGAGTTTGAAAGAAGAAAAAAGGAAATAAATATATTAGCATGTGCTTGAGACTGTGCTGTACTGTGTGCAGTGTGTTGTCTGCCAGTGTGTTTGTGTGGAATATGGAGAGAAAGAGAGGATGACTATTGATAGGGCTCTGTGCTACGCTGTCGGCTGCACTTGCTCTTGTACAGTTGGCCTGTGTGTGTGTGTGTGATTGTACAATGGAAGTTGTGTGAGTGAGTGTGTGTATGTGGACACATGTACGTCGATTGCGAAATACTGACGAGGCAAAGAAGGGGAGAGAGATGGGTAACGAGCTGATTGACGACTGGTGCTAGTTGTGGTGGTGATGGTGGTGGTGGTGCTAGTTGGCTAATCAGCTGCTCACTGAGGTGGCTGAAACCTACTGTCGGCTGCTGAACTTGAATTAGTTGCTCTGCGGACGATGCCCGATGCTGTGAGAGGGATGATGATGATGATGAGTGAGAGTGAGAGAGAAGGAGAAAGAGAAAAGCCAGTGCTCCCTCTTTCACTGTTGGTGCATCGGTGTGTGCAGTCTGAACGAAGATCTGTCACATGTGCTGATTGTGTCTGTGTTGATAGTGTTCTTCGAAGGAGAAGAAGAAGCGCGAACATACCGACTGTGCTGGGGAATGACTTCAGTTATTTGAACTCTCTCTCTCTCTCTCTCTCTCTCTCTCTCTCTCTCTCTCTCTCTCTC
>JAALOO010001274.1_pt1 | contig 11626 bp, 8 predicted proteins | sample 7257641 | NCBI WGS metagenome assembly JAALOO01 (sample SAMN14085613, study PRJNA598686) | mite metagenome | biome: ENVO:01001000; feature: ENVO:01001002; material: ENVO:01001226; isolation source: single female mite from University of Michigan culture on fish food culture... ... | reverse complement strand
AGAGAGGCAATTGGAAACATGCACGAGAAGGAGATTGCCTCCATAGACTGCACTCCATAGACACCGTCACTGCCAGGCGCACTAATGATCGTAAATTTCAGCTAAGCACGTAGATGCAAACACAAACAAGCAAGCTAATGTCGATGAAGAAGTGTCGAATGTGAAGTGTCCGTCTTCTGTGTGGCCTCAGCTACAGCAGCAGCAGAAGGAGAGAGAAATGGAAGCTTCACTAGTTTTTCTTAGTTAGTTAGTGAAACGCAATTTGGCCAAGTAGTGATACAAGCGTTTTCACGGCTCGAAGCAAGCAAGGCACAACTACTCAGTCAAAGCGACTGGAGACAGACACACACACAGACATTCACTAGTACTGATTCACTACTACCAGCCAGCAGACAGTCGTCTCGACACGGAAACAGACAACAGTGGTGAGAAAGTGGAAATAATCGAGAGCGAGACAAAATATGACCAGGCAGAGCAGCAGCAGTGCACTTTGGCGATGGCAGCAACAGCATCATCAGCATCATCAGTGGCGCCGAGTTTCGTGCGAAGTGCACCAGTGTGCAAAGTGGTGCGGTGCTGCTGTCGCTGTTGATGCTGTTGCCGTCTCTGGCAGTAGTGAACCAGCAGAACTGAGCAGAATGAAACAGCAATGAGTGCACTTTTCGGTGTTTGCACTACCAAACTGGAGAAAGTGAGAGGGAAAAGGAGACTGAAGTAAGCGTTGCCGATTTCACGAAGAGAAAACCGTAGCCATGAAGGAATGTGCTGCTGCTGTTTTTCTGTCTCTGCGTTACCAAAATGGCAACTGAAAGTCAATGGTGCACTCTTTTTTTCTCGGGAGCAGACTTTAATGTAGCAGCCTACTGGAGTCTACTAGAAACAACTAGCGCCTACACTACAACTAACAGTCTGTGTGTGTGTCCAATTGATAATGATGCTGGACCACTTGGCCTTCAAGCAAGACACTTTTCCCTCGGCAGCGACACTACCCGAAACGGCTACAATCGTACCAAACATGTCCTGTTTACTTCTCCAATTTGAGTTGCCTAAATTAGATTGTAATTAGATTAGCAATGACTAACAGAGAGGAGTACGGAGAGAAGGGAAAATTTGCGCACCAACGTAGAAATTCGAAAGTGCGGCGACAAATTGGAATTGGTTCAATAATTAGCGCCCATGGCTCGAACCGGGTTTCAGTGGTCGTGCGGCGATGCAATCAAACTGCAGAGAGAAACACACTGCCACACTGAACACTGTCGTCAAGCTAGGCGGTAAAACAAATATTTGCCGTGATACTGCCACCAGCCAGCCAGCCAGATAGCTGGTAAATACAAGTGAAGCAGAAGAGAGGCGCGAGAAAGGAGAAGAGTGCTGCTGCAGCAGCCACCGAAGCTGCGGGCTCAACCTTATTGCTGATAAAACACCCGAAATGGTCGGCCATTTGACTTGCTAATGTGTGGTGATGGCCACACAATGTCAGCCAGACACGTACCGATTGCACACCTCGATAGTGGCGTGCTGGTGCAAGGGACGGAAGAGAAGAGAAGTCCAAGTCGTAGTTGACAGAAAGTACCCTTAGCTAGCTCATTGCACTTCAAATTAGCGCCCTCTTGCTTAGGTTGCTCGCTCCAGGCAACGAATGAGGAGGAAGAAGAGGAGAAAGAGGGGGGTTGTTTTTAGCTGCCAAAGTTCTACACTATCTCTGCCTCACTGGGCACCACTATTAGGCTGATAGAGACTGGGTAGAGGTACCAGCAGTTTCAGCACCCACTAGTTATTGTGGAAAAAGAAAGAAAACAGAAGATATGCAGAGGCACAACAAAAGGGGACACCAGCAGCACCGGTACTACCGCCACCACCCTGTGATCTACTCTGATCTGATCTGTAGATGTGCTTTCAAAGAGTCAAGTCAATCATACACACAGCAGTATCCAGGAGACGAATTGCAGAGGCTGACTGGCCAGAAATGCAATGTAAACCAGCAGCAGCAGCACTCGACTCTGGCACAGTACAGATCACATTACAGTTCAGTAGCAGTAACAGCAGTAGGAGACGGCTGGCTACATACGGGTCTCGGTAGTGGTTTAATTACCGTCAATCTTATCTGCAAAGCTCCACTCCTCACAATCAATTGTTTGCATTCACTTACTCGTATTACCGAATGAGGCTCGGTGTCATCGAGCCAAGCGAAAGAGAGAAAAAGGAGGGGGTGAGAAGAGCTTTCTTTTACTTTCTATCACGACTGCACTATCTGAACGCCATCAACACACCTGAGGTGAGGTGAACCAAAGTGGGCCATCCATCCATTTGGGTGCAAAACCTGACGACTCTGAGCCTCTACAACTTTTTATTTCCACCTTGGATCTGTTGTGTTTGCTCGCCAGTCCGTGCAGCGACAGCAACGGCAGAAGCGGCAGCTTTGGCAGCTTCGGCGACAAATGCCAAGGCAAACCATGGCACCAGGCACTCTTTCATCCGAGGTGTCCACCACCACCACTGAACACATGTCCTCTCCATTGGAGAAGAGTGTGCAAAGTGACACTTATGGTGATGAATACCGGGTGAGATCATCCGAAGCAGCAGCAGCAGCAACAGACAGAACAGGACAGAGCAGACATGTCTCAGTCATTGAGCAAGCATAGAGTTATCAATTTAATTTGACTATTGTCCCAGAAGACCATGAGGCAAAAGCCATGACCGGTACCATTGTCAGCTGGCTGCGACCATGCGACAATGCCGGCTGCTGCTGCTCGGTGAAAGACCGAAACACTGAGACAGACAATCCTGGTGGAGCTAATGGAGCTAAGTGCCTTGGCTTAGCTGATATCGAGCTGGGTCTGCTAATTGAAAGTGAGCCTCCAGATGAATGGATGAGACGAACAACGGGAGAACAACGGGAGGAAGACCCGTTGCTACTGTTTACTGTTGACTGCCGTTGCACTGCTTCACTTCATTCGCTGTCTGTTTCGGTTTCAGCCTGTCTGTCTGTTTGTCCGTTCACTCGGCGGCAGTGATCACAAAGAAAAGAAGAAGAGGGCTATGCAAGGCGCAAAGTTGAGGAAGAGGGGGGTTGCGATTGGGTCGTCGATAAGAGAGCGATAGAACGAGAGAAGAGGCGCGCATTGGAGGAGTTCAGATTACAGAAGATTAAACCTGAATGTAGGCCTAATCAAAGCTATCTGGCCAAGGGTCTGGCAATAACTATCGCCTCCATTGTTTGCATGCACTAATGATGCCTTATTAAATAAGGCAGACTTAGGGTTGCCTCTTCTTCTTGTCGTCGATGTTCTTGGCTTCCAGCACTCGCTGCCAGTGGCATTCTGTGCAATGGCAGCAGCAACACTGCACTGCGAATTAGTCGTTCCATTACATGTCATTATCATTACTGCTGCTGCAGCACTAATGATGTCCCGGTGACCAGCTCCACCGGAGGAGACTGCCAAGGAGAACTGTCACTGTGAAGCTACCCTCACTGCTTTGGTTGCTGCTGTTGTTGGCGAGATAAGACAAAGAGATTAACTCAAGCAGTGTGCTCACCGACTGATCAGACCCGTGACAATGGACAAGAGACGGAAAGAGAAAGAAACTCAAATGGCGAATAGCTCAATGGGTGAACCCACCGATGATAATGTGACCGATACGAGTGAGGTCGAGAGAGAGAGAGAGCGTTTGTCGGCGGCAGCAGCACAAAGACGAGGAGGCAATGCGCCGTGAAGACGTTCTGACGACGGAACCGAAAGGTGAAGACGCCAAAAGCAGAAGTGTATTTATGTGCGAGGTGCTGCAGCTGAGGACGCGCAAATGGTGGTGGTAAAGATGATGATGATGATGATGGTGATGATAGCGACGATGGCAGTGACAGCGCTGGCGGTGCTAAAACAAAACGCCATTGTCACTGCACTAGAGTCACTGATAAATGTCAAGTGCACACACTCACAGAACTGGTAAACCTGATTACAGCGAGTGTGTTTTGTCTGCTTCTCAGTCCAGTATCAGTATCAGTGTGTTGTGCAAAACCATCATCGAGTGACAACATGACAAGCACTGCTACTGACTGCACAGTGCAAATGCGTGGGCGACCATTTACAGAAGCCTCCTTCTGTGGGCGATCAAGTGAAGGGTACACACAAACAAAAAAATTCACTGGCCACTGTGCAAACACACCGACGATGTCTTCTTTCAAGATTGAAAGTCACTGTCAGTGCTGATCATCACGACAACAACCACAGGAACAAACACAATCTACTGTGATAGCAGTTGATAAAATACTAATTAAAGATATTGCCAGTGTGCCAGTGAAAATACTGCTTGAATATTGACAAATGAGATTGACAGAGGAAAAGAGCAAACGAAGGTAGCCGTTATAAATCAAATTGCCAAGAGCGACAGGCTGCAGCAAAACTGAAAACACTGATGAGTGTACAAAAATAAAGTAGTGAAAGATTAAGAGGTACAGTCAAACAGAGAGACACCAAAAAAGAGTACAAGTAACAAGAGCGGAAAAATGGATATGAAGTGAAATGACAGACTTGCGTGGCAAAAGCACCTTTTTGCTGGTGTCGGTGGTGAGGAGCAGCAAGGCGACAAGCGACAAAGTGCCAATGTCGCTTGTCGCCCAGTTGCCCATTAACATTATTTATGTTCACTGCCTCCTTGGGTAAAAGAGTCCACAGAAGAGAGAGAGAGAGAGAAGTGGAAGTGCAGGTACACTAACTAGAAAAACAGTTGCCAATTTAATTGCTACCAGAGGAAAATGCACCACGGCACTTCAGGGCGCTTCTGTTCTCTTATGGCACCAGGGAAGATCTCACCAAATATAATACCCTTTAAATCAGCTCCCCGCTCCTCCTCCTTCTCCTTCTTTTCTGCAATTTCAACCAAAAACTACCACACACACACACACACCACCCGCGCGTCACTTGTAATTACTGACTGGAGAATGTGCAATAAAAAATCGTCGCTTTGTTTACCCAGACAACACAGAGGCAACAAAGTTGTAACAACTCTCGTACAGTTTGTTCTTCTCCGATTGCAGAAGAAGAAGGGTCATCTGAAGTGCAATTTGCGCCAACAGCCTGCGCGCTCTCTTCAAACAGTAATTTCAGCGGTGGTTTGTTTGTCCAGGAGAACCAAACACCGTCCACTGTGTAGCCTAATGACGGGGGCCTCATCAGCTAGCCTACGCTCACAGGCCACTGGTGATAATCGAAGCCACTGAGAGAAGTCGAGAAGAAAGTGGAGAAGCGCGCGACACGAAACGGTCTGCTGAGATCGACAAACACTGCCAAGTGTCGACACAGACACCGTGACACTTGCTTGCTTCACCAGCAACAGCAGTTGTTGGACAACAAACACAGTCAGTGTCAGTGTAGTGAAAGTTCAGACTGAGAGATCAGCGAGGAGGTATTACCATCAAAGGCAGCAGAAGTCACCGAATGACCAGAAGCAGTGCAGTGCTTCTCACAGGGCCAATCGTCGTGGCCTTTGCTTTGGTGGGCAAATACCGGCGGTAGTGTTGGCGTCAGCGCGGCAGTGGTGCGCGCACTCAGCGTCCGCAGTGGATCATTTGCTGCCTCGGCACTGTAGTAACACACAATGTGCCAGATTAACTTTATGATAGCCTTGCATCATGTGCCCCTCCTGGTGGCCCTTGCAGACAGAAGTGAGAAGGGGAAAACTGAAGTCAGGCCAATTGTCCTTGGCTTCATGCCGATTCTGACGCGACAGACAAATGACTGACGCCTAGCCAGGCAAGCAGACAGAGAAGACGGCTCATGAATGCTAGTGCCATTGTCAACCGGCCATTGTCAGCTCAGTGGTCAGCTTTAATTAGCCCTCAACAGGGACCACAGTAGACAACTGCACTGATCGGCCCTAGACGACGGCACCGACGGTGCTGACTGGCGGTGGCAAAAACTGCCTAAGACAATGGGCAGTCAAAGAGAGGGTCAAAAGCCGCAAAAGGCAGTCAAAGGGAGAGAGGACACACTAAGCACATTAACGTGACTCGTCGGCAATCAGGCAGCGAAATCGTCGCCACTAAGTGGACATCGAAAACGAATAAAAGAGTAAAAGAAGGTGGTGGTGGTAGCACACTGATAAAGGTGCGATTAGCAGATAATGACGAGGAGAAGAAGGCAGAAGGCAAGATAGAGAGAAAGCAGGTACTTCTGCTTCTGCTACAATAAAAACAATAACAACAGTGTTTGCTAACTACCTGACACGCAAAGACTGTTTACAAAGTAAAGCAAAAAAACATGGAACTGTGACTTACCTTCGACCAGATTTAGTGATGACCATTTCGGTGCCCAGTGAATGGAATCGCTCCCATAGGTCCTTCGACTCGAGCGTCACTTTGGGATCATCCTCGATGCCGTCGTCTTCCGGCTCAAAGGGCGGTCGGACGCCGGCAGCGGCGGCTCCAGCACCGGCACCCGGAGCCGCTGGCCCGGTCAGACCGGCGGCGGCCGCTGCTGCGGCCATCTGCTGTGTGGCAATCATCTCTTCGGGCGTGAAGAAGGGCGACCCGTTGGAGGAGCCAAGCGGCGAGGGCACCTGTGGTCCGCCGGCGCCGGAGGGCGAGCCGAGGCTGGGCGGGCCCATCTTGCCGAAGAAGCCCGCCGCGGCGGCGGATGCGGCCATGGGCCCGAAGAGCGCCGACAGGTAGGCTGACTGTGCTGGCTGGTTGGCGGCGGCTGCTGCTGCGGCTGCGGCTGCTGCCGCCGAGCGGTAGTTGAGATCGGCAGCCCGAAGGAGGAACGGCTGCGGTGGGTAGGCCATCTCGAGTGGATGATCGGTCGCCTGAATCGGTTCTACATCCAAACTATATTTCATGAGGTAGGAAAAGGGCGGCGTGCAGTGCTCTGGCGGAGATTGGCTTCAGTGTTGTCGTTGTTGTTGTACTGTTTGGGTGAACTGTTTTCAAGTTGAGTAGAGGTGGATTAAATTACAAAGTTAGTCACACGCACTCGCACACTCGTTGACAGTTGAAGGGTGAAGTTGAAGCACCAGATGAAAAAAGAACAAATCACACAATTTGGCGAAATATCAAAGTAGCCAAGTAGACAAGAATGGTAATTCGAATAACTATTGCAGTGAAGTGTGTTGAGTTTAATAATTGACCTTAACAATGATCGATGATACGTTGATAACACACTGTGTTGTACACGTGTGTTGTAGTAGTATTGTGTTGTGTTGATAAGAACACGATGATCAATGTTTTTGTTGTGATGATGATGGTGATAACTACTGAAGGTGATAAAGTTGAGAAGTTTTGAAAAGGTTAAAGCACCTTTTGAAGCTGTGGTTAGCTGTCTGAGTTGGCTGCAGCTGCTGACCAGAATCGCCGACTCACTCTGACTGCCTGAAGACGTATTGGCCGGGCCAAAGTGGCAGAAGCAATCGCAGCTACTGTCGATGAAGTGTGAACTGACACACGGTCAGGCGGACAGTGACGATGGTAAGTTAGAGTGGTAGTCAGACTACTCAGTACTGAACGCTCTCTCACTCGCTCTCTCTCTCTCTCTCTCACTTCAGCTTCTTGGCAGCTCGGTGGTGTTCAGATCAGCTCAACTGCTACCACACCAGGACGAAGCTCACTGTAGCTGTCTGCCAGTGTTCACCAGTGTCGACGACGGTGGCGGCGACGGCTTCGGTGGCAAGTCGAGCCGAGAAAACTGGCCCAGCGAGTGAAGAGAGTGACTGCTGAATGGTGCTGGCGGTTGTGTGGTAGTGTGCTGCTGCTGCTGCTGTTACTGGTGAGAAGCTGAAGTGAGAAGAGCCTGCCCCTCACGCTCATTCTCCGCTTCTCTGCCTTCTCGATACTCGTTTGCAGCAGTGGACAAGAGAACGACGAGGAGTGGGGCCTTTGCTGCCAATTCTCACACAGAGAGTGGCTGCACTCGGCGTCGTTGGAAACACCTAACGTTGCCTTGTTTGCCTCCAATACCACTCCGGCTCAGTCTCTCATTCTCTTTCACTCGCTCTCTCTCACTCACTTTAGTTCAATCTCGACGCTGCTCTGGCCATCACCATCATACTCCTTGCCCCTGCCCGCGCGACGAACACCGAAGAGAGAAGAGAGAGTAGAGAAGAGCACTCCACTCAGACTGGCGCCAGTTCAAGGCTTCCAAGTTGGTGGTGGTGGTGCTGCCACAAGCGCTGATGATGTGCTAAATTTTGATATGTGATGCCAGTGCCAGCATCAACGGCAGTAGTAGAAGCGGTAGTGGTAGTGCTGGTGGTGGTGGCAGCTTCGGCAGTTTCGGCAGCTAGGCTGACGCCGTTGAGGATGCGGCGCCCGCTTCGCCGCTTCATCCGTCCGAGGCGGCATCATGATCATCTTCGGCGGCGCCCGCGCGCGCCATCGCCTCGCGCCCTGCTCTCTCCTACTCTGCATTGCAGTTCTGGGCACCACTTCACTGCCTGCCTGCCTGCCTGGCTACCACTTCCACTACCACTCTGGTCAACACTGCGGAAAGATAGAAATCCTCCTATTGCGCCAAACTTGCTCCATTCGATTGAAGTCCTTTAGCATAGCTTTGACCACTTGAAATTGATTGCCGCTGCACCGACCGACCGTTAACGGCCAAGTGCCAAGTGCGCGCGGCGATGCCTACTTCCCACTAGTGCCAACCAAGAATGGAAAAAGGACCAACCACTTTTCAGTTAGTTTAGCTAGTGCACTACTGACTGCCCACTATTGACGACATATTTGTCATTGTCGTTTTTAGTGTTGTTTTCAAATCAACTGCCTGCAGTGATTGCACTCTACTGTGCTGATGCTGTGCTGTTGATGCTGTTCCGAGTGCACTATTAATTGCGCTCTAAAGTGCTGCTGCTCTTTGCTCTAGACCAAAGTCCACTTTTGCTGTTTATTGCAAATCAGGCACTGAACTTTTCGATCACTTACACATTTACACACTCACAGACAGCAGCAAGCACTGATCGGCAACCGTCCAATGGAGAGGCCAGTGCACTGCCGCCGCAACAGCCGCAGTGGTTCAAAGACTACTCACACTAACACCACCAACTGACTGGCACTGTGGCAGCGGCAGCATTCACACTAGCCGCTGGCAGCCACAGTGAGCAGCGGCAGCAGTACTAGTCAGCGGCGCGAAGGCGGCACCTTCCCGCCTCGACGCGATTAATCGATAAGCGAAGGCAAAGGCGTCAGAGGGAGTGTCCACGGGTGAATGTAGGCGTGATGTGGCGGCTGGCAGAAGAGCCAAAAGAGCTAATTAAGCGGACGCCTACCACGGTGTGTGGGGAAGAGTGTGTGTATGCACACCGTGTGCGATCATCAGTACATAACTTCCTTCGCCAGATCTCACTCTCGCACTCACTTTGCTCGCATTAGTACGTGTCAAAGTGATGCAGGAGATGGAGAGAAAGAGTGAGAGAGCAAGAGATTCAACTCCTTTACTCTTATTTATTTCACCATTTCACAGCTAGACAATGGCGGTTCGGTTTTGCATGTTTCCAGCAAAACAGAAAATGACTACACTGGCAACGGCCTTTAGGCTGATCGAAAAGAAGTGAGCATAAAGTTGTCGTCAACGTTGCCAATTGATCTGGCAAATACTCAGAAAAAGAAAGACTTTGGCAATCAAGGCGACCAAATCACCGCAGCACCGAATTGGGCTGCCGCTATCGATTGACGCCAGTGAACGAGTCGCACTCATGCCCGAACTGAATGAGTGGGGATGACTGTATTCGGCGTTGTACAGTTGTCTGCGTGTGTGTGTGCAGTTCACTGTGCCTACTTACTCTGGCGCCCCATCGGCGCCTGGTGCCTCGTCGATCCTCAATTACCAGCGACACAGTGCAATGGTGGCAGTCTTGCCAGCTTTCTAGCGCCCTGGCTTCGTCACCCATTCTGTTTCGGCTGCTGCGCCCGAATCGGTGAGGAAGAGGAACCGGTGCAGTGCCTATTCTGCTGTTCTCTGTAAGAGAGTAGCAGCAATGCACTGGACTGCTGCAATGAACACCGCCGGTGTCTACTTTTATTTCTTTTTAGCTGCTGCTGTTGCTGCTTTTCTGCCTTTTACTTTCTTTCAGTTCGTCGCGTCTGCCGTAACAGTGCACAGCCAAAATGGCGACAAAACGTTCTCCTTTAGTAGTTGTTCTGCGGCTGCAGTCTCCTTTTATTAAATACCTCTATTTTTAACCCTTAGCCGTAGCTTTTGTTCATTTTCCGTTTCTTTATTTTTATTCAGCTCCTGACAGTTTCTTCTTCTTCTCACTTCCACGCTGCTGATACATCAAGTGATGGTGAAGCGGACTGCTGGAATTTACTTCATCTTCATCCACGTCGTCGCCGTATTCGTCGCCGCTGCCGTTGCATTAATTAGCCGTGGCAGCAGACTGACAGTGCACGACCTGCACTGATTGATTTGCCTTTTAATTTGTCTGCAGCAATGGCAGCAACATCAACAACAACATCAAATCAGAAGGAGAGAGGTAGAGAAATGTGATGCTCCAAATGAGGAGATGGGGATGGCACAACGATCCTCGCCGTCGCCGTGCACTTATTCCCTTGCTCATCTGATCGTGTTCTCTCTCAGTGGGCGTCAATGGGAACATATGGCGCGCACTGATCAGCCAGCGGTGGGTGAAGTGGCCGATGGAGGGCAACGAGAAAGGAGGCAGCAGAGGGAGCACTGGAGCACAACCGAATAGAGCACACTCACCGAAAGAAGTTGAGAGTGCTTTATTAAGCGATTCGATCGAACATTATCTTTCTTTTCAAAGACTCTGCGTGTGCATTTCGACAAATGGGCGACGATGTCTGTGCCCGATGGCTGCCTGCCACCACCACCACCACTACCGCCGCCATCGTCACCGAAGACGCGCGATCAAAGTGCCTGGCAAAAAAGGCAAAGAGGGAAAAAGAGCGAGTGAGCAAGTGAAGGCAATTGCCGCTGAGGCGTCTTTCAGCGTTGACGCTGATCAAGGCAATAAAAAAAGTTGTCCTCAACTCTGAATTTGTCACCGCTGGGCGCTGACATTGTCGAGTAGCGGATGCTACTGCTGGTGGCAGCACTTAATGGCAGTAGTAGTAGTAGTAGTAGTAGTCGTGGGTGATGAGCTAACAAGCCAGCGTTTGCACCACTGAGCAGGCACCCATCTTCCCGTCACCACGACAACCGCCACCATCACCACCATCACCACCACCACTGACGTCGTCGCCGCCGCCGCCAACGCCGTCATCTGCAATGTCAGTTCAGTCAATTTGCCGAATCGAATGTTGTCACTGACTGGTAGCATCAATAATTTATATTCAAATTTTATTACATCCGATTTGGGACTTGACTCCCTTAGAAGAGTGCCTCGGTGGCAGCAGAACAGCCACACTTCGCTTTTTTGCAGGCAAACTGTCATGCCGAGATGTGAAGAAAGCATCAACAGCAACAACAGCACTCAGTGCTCCAAAGCGCCATTAGAGACAAATAATTCAATTGACAAGCTCCAGTGAGGCTAGAAAAAGAGAAATAAAGAGAGAAGTGCTTGCAAATGGCGTCGATTGCTTAACTTTTTGTCTGTGGAAGAAGACACGACTGCCTAAGAAGCTTGTGCCTCTCTCTCTCTCTCTCTCTCTCTCTCTCTCTCTCTCTCTCTCTCTCTC
>JAALOO010002128.1_pt1 | contig 11628 bp, 10 predicted proteins | sample 7257641 | NCBI WGS metagenome assembly JAALOO01 (sample SAMN14085613, study PRJNA598686) | mite metagenome | biome: ENVO:01001000; feature: ENVO:01001002; material: ENVO:01001226; isolation source: single female mite from University of Michigan culture on fish food culture... ... | reverse complement strand
GAGAGAGAGAGAGAGAGAGAGAGAGAGAGAGAGAGAGAGAGAGAGAAAGAGACAATCAACAGGTGGTTGAGTGTGTTTCAGTAGTGGTCACTGGTCTCTCTCTCTTTACTTCTTGATGCTTGCTCTCCTTCTCTCTTTTCTCCCCACACTTGGCCGCAGTCTTTCACTTCATTTCAATATTAAGTTTGGTGGTGGTTGTATAAAACTGTCCCCGCCAAGCTGAACGGCCGGTCAGTGACAACGCCAGTGACAGCACATCACTGACAGTTTATTTGGTTGCCAACTTTTTACTTTTTTTGTTTGTAGTTGAAACCACTTTTGGTGGTTGGTTGCTGATGATGGTGTCAGTTATTCTTGACTGACGTTTGTGCTTTTGTTTGTGTGTGTGTGCGTCAATTGCTTTTTTATTGTTTCATCTTTTGTCTGCAAGTTCTACAAAATTTTTAAAATTTTTTAATTATGCGCAAAAATATGTGTAGTGAAAAATGTAAAACATGATGGAAAACTGGTAAATAATCAGCAACATTTACATTTTGTGCCATATTTTGTTGCTTCTTTTGTTTCAACTTTAATTACCTCTGCAATTTAAAATATTGTATTCATCAAAAAGTTTCATCAACGTTAAGTAAATATAAAAGTGTTATTAACTTGAAACATTAACCACTTGTTTCTATCTTGCTTAGCCGTCAGTTCTATTTTTATATCAAACTTTAATGTTCAATTACGAGCCAAAAAACAACTTTGTTTAGACATCCTTTTAGACAGCTGCTCTGATTAGTCTCTGATCGCCCAGTCCATTTATCCCCAATCAATTTAAATGGACTACCACCACTTACAATCTAGCAATCACTTTTTTCTGATCAGCGTCCATTTTGTTCATAATTACATCATTGATCACTCTCTGCTTTCCCACCCTTTACGTATTAGTAACAGCAGCAGCAACAGCAGCAGCAGCAGCAGCAGTAGTAGATTAAATAAAAATCACTGAAAAACGGAAAACAAGATAAAAATACACTGTTTTTCCCTAGACGTTCAAGTGCAGCGACAACAACAGCAGCAGTAAAAACAACAATTTTCTACACGTGTTTTGCTCCTGAGCACTCTCTAGTCGAGTGCTCTCTGCACATTATAAATTGCTCACCTTTTTCGTTTCGTTTTTCTCTCTTTCTTTTGCCGCCATTGCATTTCCGCCTGTTGTTTACTTCGCTTTCGGCAAAGTCGGTTTGAGTGAGGATGCAAACGCAGTGTTTTCTCCTGGATGCTGAAATCACATCAAAATCTCGGTTTCTCTTCTAGACTGGCTAATTTAATTGTGTGGCGAAAATTGGCAGCTGTCTTGCAGTGGTGAAAATGGTTTTGTCACCACCTGTACAGTGATTACCTGATTCTAAACAATACCACCACTGCAAAGTAATAGCAGTGACAGCATCAGTGTTCAGATTTTGGAGTCAGCAGTTCTGGACAATGAGCGGCAAACTTTTTAACGACAAAGTTACCCTTTCTATCATAATTGTTACACGATTGCAAGCATCAGAAGACAATCAGTAGACAAAAATTACAGACAACTAGCTACACTCTAAACACAAATTATCATTTTGACTAACATTTTGTAAATCTTTTTTCTGTTTCAGACTTGACAACAATTTTTCCACCGCCACCACCATCAGAAACAAAACTTCCCCTCCAAAAGCAATAACTGTGACTGTCGCACTGACTTAATTTGTAGAACAACCCTCTCTTCAACTATTACTTTTGAGCTGCCAAAATGTTTGCCAGCATGGCAACAAACATCATCACCACAAAAAGAAGTAGCAGCAACAGTGACTTTTTCTGGAGAAGAAGACGCCGACTGTGCAGAAAAAACAGCAACAGCAAATCAACAGCGGCTTTCACTATTTGCACATTTTCACTACTTTTCAGCCAGCTGCTGCTGTGTACATTAACTTCAGCGACGCTACTTCCGCCGGAGCCGGCACTCATACCAATAGTTCCCGCCTCTGCTGCCGCAGCTTTAGAAAATGACGCCGGCAGCCTTCTGTACCTTCAACCTGCTTACGATAATGAAATAGTAGGCGGAGATTCAGGCGTCGGTCTGGGACTTGATGTCGGAGGTGGTTATCATGGCGGCGGCGGCGGCGGCGGCGGCAGTGGCGGCGGAAGTCCTCACAAGTACTCATTCGCCGTCGCCCCGGGCGTACTGTCGCCTGAGTACGACTCGGTGAACGGTTTCGACTACCGCCGAGAGTACAGTCCCAAGCTGAAGCAGATCTACTCGAGGTACCTCAACAAGCCGACGGGCGACTTCTCCGACGGGTGCATGCTCAGCAGCGGCAGTGGCGGCCTGGACAACAGCTGGCTGGGCGGCGCTGAACCGGAAGGGGCGGAAATTGACGGCGAAGACTTTGCCTCGGCCTTTCTGAAGGCGGGCGCGGCGATCGAGCAGTACGAGCGCTCCAATCAGGAGTACCTGGCAACAGATCCGCGAGGACTCAACTTTAGCGCCTACGTTTACGTGGCAACGCTGCACGCCAAGTACAATGAGCTGCTCACTGGCCAGCTGAAGATTAAGTAAGTGTTAAAGAAAGATATTTTTTTGTTTTAATTTTAGCAAAAAAGCAATATTTAGTAATGGGCGTTTTAAAATGTGTGAAAAGTTAAAAACTGTTTAGTTGAGTTCACTTTTTTTATTGAATGAATCAAGTGTGCAAAAGTTTTAATTTGAGGTTTTTAGTCAAATCATTTCAGTAAATGTATTAAATGAGACACTATCGATTTTTGGTACTTTTAGATTAGAAATCAAAACATAACCACAACAACCACAACATCACGCAAAGTTGTTTACTGCTGAACAACTGAACAAATAGGCAAACATAATAGCTTTTGTAGACATATCTGCTTCAGAGTCCGTCAATAGCGAAATTCCCGACTTTGCATTTGTTGTTTAAAAAGCAAACAAGCAAGCAAACAAATTGAGTGCGTGAAACGGAAAAAAAGAAAAATGCAATCAGAAATGAAATCCAATCGATTCTCTCACTCGTTCTTTTTATTTCATTCCCATCTCTTAATACTTGCTACCTTAATACTTGTTGTGCTGTTATTTTTGTTGTTGATTCAGCTGATGGCAAAATGGACAAAATTTTGCCGCTAGTCAGAGAGTGCACAAAAGATACTAGTAAAAAGTATCTTTGATTTTGTTTACCAATAACTGAAAATGGCCAAAAGCTAAATCAATAATGCTCTGGGCAAAAAACCCCACACTGCATTAAATTTACATTAAAATTGACTAAAAAATAGTGAAAGTGTTTTTATCGTTTCTTGCATCTTTAAAAAAAGATAATCTGCTGTTCATTTTAACCATAGGCAGCTTAACAGCAGAAACAGCCAGCTAGGCGGTGAAAGAAAAAGATGATCTCACTTGCAATCTTTTCCCCTATCTCTCTTTCTTTCAATCGCCGCAGTTGTTTACAGCCGTGTCAGACGATGTTGTGTATGTTGTCTAGCCAAAAGGAAGCCGCCTAATGATAGGCTGATTTGCGTGTGTGTTCAAACCTTTTGAAACAGAAAAACACAGGAAGGAGCTTTGAATGAGTGAGTGAGTGAGTGAGTGTGTGTGTGTGTCTACACTAAATCGATTACTGTTATCATTATTATTATTTACTGAACTATTTCTGTCGCCGCCGAATCCGTCGCCACCAAAGTCAATGATTGATCGATCGATCGATCATGGCGACGATGGTGGTGGAAACTTGATCCTCGGTCATCAGCGACCACGATGACCACTGTCCTTCTTCTGTCAGAGAGACCATTGTGCTGATGATGGCTCTAGTAAAACAAACTACAAAACCGGTGTGCGGTAAAAAACGGTCGCTTTAAAAAGTAGTTTAAAACAGAAAAAGCACCCTTTAACTTCTCCAACAGTAAACACTGACTGTGCTGACATTGAACTGCTGTTCAACATCAACAGCACAGTGTTCAAGTGCAATACAGCGTCTTGTTTTGATTGCTGTCGTGGTGTTGGTGGTGGTTTGTTAATAGGTTTGATGACTGAATGCGCAATGTTTTGAATTTCAGGTTCGATCGTAAAGTGTTTCTCGCTTTTCTCTCACCTTTCATCGTTTCTCTCCTCTATCAAGTAATTATTTCAGTCATTTGGTAATGCACTTGCAAATGACTGCCAGACGCAGGACACTTGCACCAAAATTCCTCATCACTTTTTGTTTTCCTTCATTACTACGTAATGACTTTTGAAGTGAGAGAGAGAGCATTTACCTTTAACTTGAAGGTCACGTGGCGGTTTTCACTGTTAATTGCCCATTTTGAAAAGTGGTAACGCAACCAATTAAGTGCAGTAATTTTTGCTTCTATTAGTTGTGTTAAAAACTTTGTTTATGTTTAAAAACACTGAAAAAAAATTTATCAAAATTATCCAATAATTTGTATCATATAGCCAAAAGTCGGAAGCGGAAAACTAAAACTAGTGGTCATGCTTTATTTTTGCCTGTGCTTTTTGATTTTCTTTTTTTCCGCTTTTTGACGCCAACACACGACGTTTTTATTCTGCTTGTCGTCTGTTGTCTTTTGTGGTTGTCTTTAGCACGGGCACGTTTGTCCTCATTATGGTCAAACGTCAAACGTTCGTTCGTTTGTTAGTTGTTCAACTATTGCGCCGGTTATTACAAACTGCAGCAATATTGGCCTACTTAAGGAAAAGAAAGAAAAAAAGAGAAAAGAAGAGAAGTTTGCTGCAACGGTGACAAAAATTTAGTTGCACTGTTCTTTTTCCTTTTATTATTCTACCAAGAACGACTGCGTTTAATTTTGTTTCCCATGCTGTCGCCAGTCGTTGTTCGACCAGCATTTAAATGCCGTTTTTTCAGTTATTTTTACACATAAAAATTGCCTTTTTAATCAGCAGTTTAAACGTATAAATAACAAAAAGGCTTGAATAAAGGAAAATCAAAATCAAGTGATTTTACTGAATTAAAAAACTGCTTCACAAAAAAATGTTTCAAAATTACAAAAGCTAACAAACACCTGCCTTTTGTTCCGTTCTCCAGAAAGTGCCTCAGCCGCAAGCAGATCGCCCTCAGCCTGCCCACCACGCCCCTGCCGCCCAACCCGTGGAAGAAGAAGAAGTACTGCGAGCTGCAGTCTCGCAGCAGCCTCCTCGTCGCCTGCGACGCCCACGACCCCTACCGGCGCCTGGACGGGAAGTGCAACAACCCGCTGCAGAGTAACCTGGGCAGCAGCTTCCACTGCCACCGCCGCCTCCTGCCTCCGGACTATTCCGACGGCATTCACGAGGTGAGGGTCAGCCACGCCGACCTGCGGCCGCTGCCCAGCCCGCGGCTGGTCACCCAGCTGATGATGCCCGACCTTGACCTGAACGACCCCAGCCTCAGCGCCCTCCACTTCGCCTGGGGCCAGCTGCTGGTCCACGACACCTTCCGGACGATCCAGCACCTCGGCCTGGCCATCGACTGCTGTCGGATGATCAATCCGCCGCGGCCGCCGACGCCGGGCAGCCCCCTGCCGCCGGTGCCGCCCTTCATGGAGGTGAACCGCGGGACGATGAAGGGCCAGCCGCCGGTGCCCCACCCGGAGTGTCTGCCCATCACCAACTTTCCGCCCAACAAGCGGACGGAGATGCTGCAGCAGGTGTGCATCAACACCGTGCGCAGCATCAACTGCAACACCTGTGGCCTGGGTAAGAGAGTGAAAAGCTTTTTATTTCAGGCTTAACTTGGCTATAATTTGAACACGTTTTATTAACTAAACATTTCCACCCCTTTTGCCAGGCCCTCGCCAGCAGATGAACGCCGCCACGCAGGTGCTCGACCTCTCCAACGTCTACGGGGGCAACCTGCTGAACAACAGCGAGCAGCTGCGCTCCTTCGTCGGCGGGCAGATGCTCCTGCAGCTGGGCATGACCGGCCAGACGCTGATGCCCACCGCCTCCGCCCCCTCCGACACTGACACACTGGATCTGACGCCCTGCAATCCGCCGCTGGGCAAGAACCCACTGGGCGTCGGCTGTTTCCGCACCGGTGACGGCATCCGCGGCAACCAGAATCCCTTCATCGCCTCGCTCACCACCGTCCTCGTCCGCCGGCACAACCAGCACGCCGTCGGCCTGGCCGCCGCCAATCCGCACTGGGACGACGAGCGGCTCTTCCAGGAGGCCCGCCGGCTGACCATCGCCGAGGTGACCAAGATCCACTACGGCGAGTACGTCGGCCTCATCCTCGGCGACCGCCTGATGCGCTACTTCCACCTGAACGTTCGGCCGCACGGCTTCACCAAGTACAACGCCCACGTCGAGCCGTCGACGATTCAGGCGACGGGCGTGGCGGCGATGCGCATCGGCCACTCGCAGACGCGCTCCAGCTATCGGATGATCGGCGAGGATGGCCTCGGCTATGGGAAATTTGGTGGAAGTGGCGGCAGTGGCTCCTACCTCCTGCGAGACCGCTTCTTCAACATGATCGACGTCTGGCAGGGCCGCATCACGCCCATCCTCCGGGGCATCCTAGCGGACCCGAGCAAGAACGTCGACCCCTACGGCGTGACCGACCTGAAGGACTTTCTCTTCTTCAACCCACGGCGGCCGGCGGTGGTGGACCTGCTGTCGATTAACATCAATCGAGGACGGGATCACGGCGTGCCCGCCTACGTGTACCACCTGCAGTACTGCACCGGTGTGGAGGTCAAAAGCTGGAAGGACCTGGAGCGCTTCATGCCCGCCAGCAAGGTGAAAAACCTGAGAAAGGTGTACCGGTAAGTTGGCACTGGCGAAAACAGTTTGAAAAGGATTTAAAAAGTGATAAAATTTTTCGTTTTTTTCGTAGACACTTCCGTGACGTGGACCTCTTCCTAGGCGGTCTGCTGGAGTATCACCTAAAGGGCGCCAAAGTGGGCCCGACCTTTGCCTGTCTGATTGGCATTCAGTTTTACCACTGGAAGTACGGCGATCGGTTCTACTTTGAACACGGCGGAGAGGCTGGCTCCTTTACCGCTGGTAAGTTTGTTCATTTTTTAAACTGTTTCAAAAATTGTTAATACTTTAAAAATATACCTTCTTCAATTTTTAGCACAATTGGCCGACATTCGCGCCAAGGTCTCACTGGCCAATCTGCTCTGCAAGGCAACTGACATGGAAATGGTGCAGGTGCGCCCGCTGGAGGAAGGCGGGCCGCACAATCCGAAGATCTCCTGTGCCGGGCTGCCGGAGATTGACTACTTCCTCTTCCGTGACCATGAAAGCACAGGAGGATATGGAAAGAAAAAGTAGATGTTAATCACAAATCAAATGTCACAAATTCTCCTTGTCTCAATCATCAACTCCTCAACTCATCGGGCAACTTTGCAGCAGCAGCGGTAGAAGTTTTATTAGTGGGCTTTGAGCTTTCTGCTAAAAACACAAGCACACACACAAACAATCTGTCTATTTTTTTCCTTCCTTTGTTGTTCATCAGCCAAATACATCATTCTATCATTCCATTAAGCATACATTCCAACACAAATTTCATCCTAAACTCATTTCTCAGACTCTTTCACTCATCATTTCACCTTTTCCTCCTCCTCAACTTCCTCTCCCCCGTTTTACTGACCTTATTTTCTCGCATTTTTTTCAATCATTTTTATCATGTAATCATCGACTCTCATTTTCATCCCATCCTCATTTCATAACCTTTTCACCTCCTCACTTTTTGTCACTAAAACTCTTTTTTGTTCAAGTTTTTTAATTTTTTATATTCTTTCTTTTCATCATTTTTTCCTTTTAAACCCACTCACTACCTGACACTATGCCATTACCCCACCACTTTCGTTCCCACCCCAATTCACAACAATCCTGTCCATTCCTCTTCCTATCTCTCGTTGTTTTGTTTGCATTTTTGTGTTTTCTCTTCTCTATAACCTCGCTTTGTTTGTTTGCTTTTCTTTTGCCTTTTTAGTTTTTTGTTTGCGTACGCGTTTTGTAAACCAGCTTTACTTATTATTGCAGATAAAGAATAAACTAGAAAAACTTAAAAAGGTAAAATATGTTGACAGTTTTAATAATAAAACAGTAAACGTCAACATCAGTTTTTATACAAATAGTTTTTAAACGTCAACTGCAAAGACAATCACTATTTACAACTTATAATTTATCTCTTTTTGATCACACATTTAAATCTTCACTTTCACCACCTTCCTATGTGACACGTTTGTAGTTCCAGTAGACCGACGTTTGCATTTCCGCCATCCTCGACAGTGTTCGATCGAAAGCAAAGATCTCCTCTTCACCGCTGAAGATGCTGGCGCTGGCATTGGCATCGCCCTTGCCCAGTGCAATGCCCAGGTCGTCCATCAACTTCCGGTGATCATCTTCAGGGGCAGCTCCTTCTCCTCCTTCTCCGCTGTCCACCGGTTCAGCGCTGAACAGTTCCTCAGCGGGCACTTCCGCCCCAAAGAGCACTCGCACGTGATGATCGTAGAAGGTGTCAATCATGGTGATGAAACGCTGAGTGATGGGGCAAAAAACGGTGTTAATTAGTTTTATTTGAAACAGATAAAATAATTAGCTTGCAGATCAATTACCCTAGCCTGTACGCGCACCCGCACCGACATGCGAGGTATGTTGCGGACGATGATGGTGTGGAACGCCTGTGAGATGGTCAGGTAATCGATGGCACCTAGTGGCTGCAAAACAATGATAAGAAAAGCATTTTGTTAGACAAGTCACTTTATGTGATTACCGGTTTTTAATCTCTTTTCCCTACCTGATCACAAAGTTCTTCAAAGGTGGTGTCGAGGACGCCGCCGCAGGTACGCTGAAAGGACACATTTCGGCCCTTTATCGTCAACGTCTTTGGTCGCACAATGTCCGTCTCATTGTTGGCCAGCACCTTGAACATCAGCTCCATCTTTGCGTCCGACTCGTCGTCTTTGCTGTTTAGCAAAAATTAAAAAAAAATGATAAAAATGTTTAGCAGAACGAAAACTAGTTGAGTAATAGTGTTGTTATCTAAATGAACTTTTTAACTAAACCGGTGATTTGTTTTGTAAAATGTACCCACTGTTAGCGTCATGAAGTGAAACGAAAACAACGACAACAACAAAACATCAGCTGCTTTCCGTCACTTGATCAGTCAGTCTATCATTTAAAACAGACTGATGAAGATATCCTCCTCATGACCAAAAGTAGGAGTAGTCAGCAGACGGCATCTTTTACTATTATCAAAGTTGATAACAAGTACCACCTTCTTTTCTGGTCATCATATTACCTCATCACTTTCCCAATCCTCACACTATTGTACTAGGTTTGTACTGAAAATCGTCATCATCACCATCACTAGCTAAATGTACTTTTTTCTATTAGTTGATAGTGTGTGTGTGTCGCTCGTACATTACTGTACATCTACACCGCTACTTGCCAAATGTTGATGCTTAGTTGAACAAGGAAAATTACTGCTCCCTGACTGAAAAACTTGTGGACCATGCAAAGGTACACCAAAAGTAGGCTAACGTGTTCGCTCAATCCAGTCGTACGACAATTTTTTATCACCAACACACTGTCAGTCGATGGAAAAAAGCTGTGCCATCACTAAATCTGGAAGGGCAGCAAATCTGTCACCCCAGATCAATGTACAAGAGGAAACCGTTTTCCCCGTGTGAGCTTCTAAACTTTTGGCTAATCCTTATCAACAATTGCAGTTATCAGCACAGCACAACACAATTATTAGCCCACTTACACGTAGTAGACTTGATGCTCCGAGGAGGTGACCAGCCGGCGGTAGTCGATGCCCGATTGGAGGTGCACCTCTTCACAGTGCCTCTTTAGCATTGGAATGAAGGGCAGGAAGGTGCTTCGCTGGAGGCCATTTTTGTACAGCTCTAAAAAAGGTTGATTGATAAAAGAGTTAAAAAGAGTTAAAAAGTAATCAAATAAAGTTGTCATCATTACCATCTGGCGCTCGATTTGAGGTGGCGACCAGGACGATGCCTCGGTCAAAAAGCTCCTTGAAGAAGTGTCGCAGTATCATCGCATCGCCAATGTCCGTCACCTGAAACTCATCCAGGCAGAGGAGCCAGGACTCGCGGAGAATCTCCTCGGCAATGGCGGGAATCGGGTTGAAGTGAAGCGCCGGACGGCCGTCCTCCTCCTTTCGGTGGGCCATTTTGTAGCGGTGAAGGCCTGAAAGTGGTGATGATTTGGAGATGATTTTAGTATAGAAAGGTTCAGCTGCCCCTTTCATCAATAAAACTATTCTCAAACTTACGACTGTGAAACTCGAGCATAAAGGAGTGAAAGTGAATGCGCCGCTTGAAGGCCCGGTCGACGCAGCAGTTCTCGTAGAAGAGGTCCATGAGCATGGTCTTGCCGCAGCCGACGTCGCCGTGCAGGTACAGCCCGCGGACCTTCGGCTCGTCGTCCTCCGCGCCCGAGTGCTGGTCGTGGATGCCGAAGAACTTGGAGAAGATGGACAGGTCCATGAGCAGCGTCCTGGCGCCCGAAGCGGGCGTGTACCCGGCCAGGTCCTCGTCCAGTCGCTGCAGCTTCTGAATCACCTCAATCTGGTGAGGGTCGTCCTTCAGCTGGCCCAGCTGGACGCGACTTTGGTAGACGTTGAGAATGGAGGTGGTGGCTGATAGGCAAAGATGATGATAAGAAGAGTTGTCTTTTCTAAAATATGTTTAAGCCTTGTATACACTTACAGTTATCCTCTCCTTCAGAGGCGATAGAGTTGATTTTTTGCACCGGTGTTGCCGGAGTGGAGGAGGAAAGGTGACGATGAGGGTGATGAGGGTGATGATTGGTGGCATTGTTACTGTTGTTGCTGCTGTTGCTTTTGCTGTTGAAAAGTGCCGGAAAAGTGGTCAGAAGGCGGATTTGATGATTTGATGAGGGTGACGGTCCTAGAGATGCTCGGTTTGCTACTGTTTGATTGACGGTCAAAAGTTGTTTGGAAAGCCGCCGAGCGACCTTCACTGAAGAGGAGCGAGGTTTCAGCATTTTTTAACAAGTTGAAGAAGCAGTAGTTAAGGCAATTGAGCTTGATTCAAAATCTGTAGTAAATGTGGTAAATAAAAATCGATGTAAGTTGATTAAATGTACAACGGGGCATAAAATTACACAAAGTAAATCATAAGCAAATTGTCAAGAAGGGAGCCGTTTGGCAGGTTACTTTTTATACTGTAGCAGAAAAGGTTTGATAAAGGGAAAAGGGATGATGATGATGATGATGAGAAGAGAAGTGAATGCCTGAGCTTGATAAGATCACCTCACAGTATACAGTCTTTCTCTATCCTTGTGTGGCTGACTGGTGTGTGTGTGTAATACGTGATCGGTGGCTAACGTTCTAGTGATAAGGGAACATTGAAGGCAGAGGAAACCTGTACGTTAAGGCAAAAAGTACGTTAAGCTAATGAACGTTGAGAAAGACTGAGTAAAGAGAGAGGGAGAAAGAAAGAGAGGAAAAGCAGACAAGTCTAGTGCAATGGTCTTCTATTTACTTTACGATAAGATTACTGTGCTCTATTCTTACTGAACACCGTTCAGTAAAAACTAAATGTACTTTTTGGCAAATAGTGAAGAGAGAGAGAGAGAGAGAGAGAGAGAGAGAGAGAGAGAGAGAGAGAGGGAGA
>JAALOO010002127.1_pt1 | contig 11629 bp, 8 predicted proteins | sample 7257641 | NCBI WGS metagenome assembly JAALOO01 (sample SAMN14085613, study PRJNA598686) | mite metagenome | biome: ENVO:01001000; feature: ENVO:01001002; material: ENVO:01001226; isolation source: single female mite from University of Michigan culture on fish food culture... ... | reverse complement strand
ATACTTTGAAATGTGTTGCAAAGCAAAATCCTACTACTTACTTGGCAGAAGATGCGTTTCGCCCACGTCTCGTTAAAGTTGCCCAAAATGATGCGGACATCTTTTTCCTGTGTTGTTTTGTGGTGGTGGAAAATGTAAATGAGTTAACCATTTCTTTTTCTTTTTTCATTTGAGCGTCATAGCTCATTTACAACGGCAACTTACTTTAAACTTTTCAAAGTAATACTTGGGCGCCAGCTCAGAGGCGATACTCTGCGATTCGAGGATTTTGATATCGGCATGGTCTAGTTGTGCTAGCAGTTTGCTGTGAGGCTAGAGAAGGGAAGAGAGAATAAGGGAATGAGGAATGAAGAACAAGCAAAGAGAAAAAAGTCATTAATTTTCCTAATTCAGACAGTCACTCGATGCGCCACTGGGGCACACGATGCACAGACACACACACGCACACATTCACAAAGTGGCAACTCTGCATGTTCCGCTGCTAAAGAGAAGGCAGACACACCGAAGTTGTGCACAAGTTGCAAAATCAAAATTGACACTCCTTGATTAATTAAGCCACTTGTCTGCAGTGGAAGACAGAAAAGTAGTGCAGCACTCTGAAAAAACACACACACTGGGCATAGTTAAGCCCATTACCGCCTTGTAATCGATCTGCTTAATCGAATTGTGCTTGTAAATTGATTCGCCATTTCAATTGCTATCAAGAAGAAAGAAGAATCAGCAGCAGCACTTTGACAGCAGCAGCCAGCGTTCCCCTCTGACTGGACTTTTTTGCTGCCGCTGCTGCTGTTCCACTTTACTGTGCCGCAGTAATTGGGCACTGGCTTTTGCACATGTACATTGACAACAATTTGCAAAGGACGGCCATTTAATTAGTACTGAGTAGTGATAGTAGTGGCTCGCTGATTCTCTGACAACTGGGCTGCAGAAAATGCACTAATGCTGCTGCCCCAAACTTTTTCTATCCAAGTAGAAATGGGTCAATGAATCAGCAAAGATTCGGTCTTTTTCCGTACAGTCAAGGTGACCAATTGGGACTGTTCATTGGAACGCAAACACACACATTGAGTTTTACTAACATTTGCACTTGAGGCTCATTTTTTCTTTGTCTGTTTTGCACAGGTTAGATGCCTTTGTAGGTTAGTGCCTAAGTGCGCCAACACACAGTTGTGCCCCCTTCTGGTGAAATACTTCCAGCATTGCTTTTGCGGCAAACATTTTGTCTCAAAAGTGCATTTTCCTCTCTGCCTCTTGCAACTTCAGTGCCAATCAGCGATCAAGCGTTGCCAAACCGTTGACAAATCGATGCTGTCGCTGCTGATGCTGCGTGTCCACTTCATTCCTCATTTCTAAGCAGCAGCAGGCCGCATTTTTACTTTTTTCACTTTTGCAAACGCTCGATGTTGCAGCGCCGTTAGAGCACAACCAACTTTTGATTTGCTACTAATTTTATTTACCGAATATGTGTGGCAGCGAATAAATAATGCAAAGATATCGATTGCCTGAGTGTGTGTGTGTGTCTCACTGCAGCAACAGAGGTGATGTGCAATACAATCAACTGCGAATAGCTAACCAGAAAGAGAAAAAGAGAAAGGAGCTAACCAAATTGTCAGCAAGTGAAGGAGAAAGGTGGTCATTAAATTAGGGCAAAGTAGTGCTGCTGCTGCTGCAGTTGTACAAAGTATAAAAGGACATAGTAGAAGACAGAAAAGACACACACACAAAGAAGAGAAAACTGGACCCTGGCCTGATGGTCTGTTTATTCATTTAATTATTGAGCGATTGCCTTTACCTTTGCTGCTGCTGCTGCTGCAAAGCTAAATCTCCAATTGCCATCACACACAAAGTGTACACTTGCGTCCGTGTCTCATACACTCTCATCTGTGTGGTCAGTGTGTTTGTGTGCTGCTGTTGCTGCTGCTAGTGCAAATATTAAATTACGAGCTATTTGCCCAGTATTTTGGAGCCGAGCAGAAAAGCAAAAAGGAAGAGGAACACAAAGTTTGCCCAAAACAGCAACGCTGTTTGCTACTGCGGTAATATCATTGGAGCACCAGTGGTTGTGGTTGCAGTGCCTTGCACAGTGGCTGGCCTCATGCTGCTCATCAATGCATGTCTCAATCGATTTAGATCGAGAAGTAGTAGAAATCAGTCAATTGAGCCACGCAGTTAGACAGAAAGACAAAGACTAGCACAGTTTGTGTGTTTCACTCTGTCTGTATGTGCGTGTGTGAAGAAGTTGATCTCCAGCAGCAGCCACCGCCGCTGATTTTGCTTGTGGCATTTGTGCGGGGTGGTGGTTGCAATGGTTGCCTGACTTTCACTTTGCTGGCAAACAAATCAAACTTTTGCTGTAGCTCGAGCTCAAACAAAGTAAACTAGGGTGAGGAGCAAAAACTTGCTGCTGCTGCCTAAGAAACACAGCGACTGCAGCAGTGGCAGTTGGAAAAGTAAATTGAGATGGGGCATCAAAAGAAAACAACAAAAAAAGAAAAGAATAGCAAATCAAAGCATTGAAAGCAAGTGCAAATGTGTATCAGTGAACAGAAAAAGATAGCGCGGCAAATTATTTTAATCATCAGTGGAGATACTGTTTGTCTACACTCTGTAAAGGCTAGATAAAGGCAGAGCCTCGCACCCTCGACTTATCTCATCTGATCTGAAGCTGAAATCGAAATTGGCTGGTTTCTGCCGATTCGATTGCAGACCCATTCAAGCCACCACCGCCACCATTCAGAAACACGGCATCTAATTGCACGCCAGCGTAGTAGTTTATTGCAGAGAAAGAAAGAGAACATTCCGTTGCTGCTACTGCTGTTGCCGGCAGCAAACATCATTCGCATCCTCACTTAATTGACTGCTCTCTTTTTCTCTTTTATGATGATTATTAATAATTTACAGTCGCTAATTGCTTCGTTTCTCGTTTTCTCTCAATGCTCTCTTTCAAAGCTCAATTCTCTGCTTTTGTGCTTTTCTGCGCTTTTGTTGCTGTAGGCAGAAAAATAAAATGCTTCAGATCAGGCAATGTAATGAGCTGCTATTCATATCAAATATAGTAATCATGGGAAAAGTAAATTGACTATTGCTGACGGAAAAAGAAGGAAAGTAAACGCAAAGCGCCATTGAAAGTTTAGTGCACCAGCACTGAAGGCTGAAAGTGTGATAGTAAATTGTGAAGTGCTTAAAAGGGGCCGCTTAATACTAATTGCCGTGGATGGGTAAAATGGCAGCAAAAATGAGTGATAAAAAATCGGGTTATTAAGATAATCGGCAGTGGCAACAGCAGCAAATTGCTGTAATGACCAAAAGACAAGCAAAGAGAAAAATGAGTGACACATAGCACAGTGAAAAAACACACATAAACGATAAAGTCCACTAGCACTCACTTGCCCATTATCGATCATAATTGAGACTGCTGGTGACTTTTTGGCTTACTAATTCCGACGATTAACCAGAAAAAAGGCCACTGTCACTGTATTATTGTTACTGCTGCTTTGCGTCCTTTTGCTCCCTTTGCCAACTGGTGCACGAAAAGTACACACATAAGGCAGTGCTAGGCTATTCTTTTCTCATACGGCACATTAATTCAAATGCCTTCGATTTGATGCAGCCGCCAATCGCGGTGTGTGGACAGAACGGGAGAGAGAGAGAGAGAGAGAGAGAGAGAGAGAGAGAGAGAGAGAGACGGAAAATGTAAGACGGGAACAAGAAACAAAGTGAGTGGGCAAAAGTGAGCCAAAGTGCAGCCAGCGAAAATGGATTATCTAACATAAACATGGAGCTCACTGTTGGCCTATTAGGCGGGGAGGCTTTATACTATACTGCATTTGTCCACAAAAAAAGAAGACGAAAATGACAAAGAAAACGATGATGACAACGTCTGCGACAATGTCACTGGGTGCACTGATGATGCTGCTGCTGTAGTTTCCATTTAGACAGGCGCAAGAAAAAAATTACAGCAAAAGCAACTTCTGCTTGCCGTTTTCTTTCTCCTTCAACGCCGGCAAGAAGATAAGACTGATGTAAGCTGGTTGGCTGGCAAGGCAAACTAGAATGGCTAATTTAATCAAAATAATTAAATTGCTTTGTGCCGCAGTGTCGTTGTAAGGGTAAGTGTGTGCATGACAGAGAGGCTCTTCTGGCAATTAAGCATCACCCGATTGGAACAACACACACAATTCTACAAACAGAAAAAAAGAGACAAGTGCAAACGCTGAAAAAACATGGCAAAGGAAGTGCGACAGCAGAAAAGGAGCCAAAATGTAAGGTAGATTGAACATAAGAGTTGAGTGTGCAAGTACCGAAAAGAATGGAAAAGGCAGATTTGCATTGAAAAAAAGTGCAAACTACACTTTGGTGCACTTTGGTACACTGGATATCAAAATGTCACCAGACGACACAAGGCATCCTTTCCTTACCAAAAGTGTGGTAGAAAAGGCTAATCTGCCAGAAACAGTGCAGGCAGTCACACAGCTCTCTTTACAATCGGGCAACTATAGCTCAACCGAAAAGCTTAGCTTAGCCAGTGGTGGCGCCATTTGGCAGCCAGCGACCAGCCAGCGACCAGTGAGCACCAGAGTTAATGATTAATGGCCGCTTGTCGGGCGCAATTTTAGCCGCCGAGCAGCAGCAGCAGAGGCAATCTGCAGGACATATGTCCGAGTCAGGGCACCAAAGCTGAAAAAGAAGGAGAAAACCAGAGAAAGAAACAGCGACAAAACTGGCTCGAACGATTTTCTAGAGAACATCGTCGCTTGGCTTGGACTAACTGATCTGCTGTTGTTGCTGCTGCTGCTGCACTTTGTGCTGATGCTGTCCGAGTGTCTGCTGCTCAAGCTAGCCACTGCTGATGATGTTGCCGGAGAACAAAGCACCAGTGGCGGTAGTAGTGGAAGGGGCAAGTCTATTCTTTCTTTGTCTACTGCAGTCCTGCTCTGCCAGCCAGGCACTGTCGACCAAATGTTGTTCCCAAACACTGCTAATTGTAAGTGACAAGGGAACAACAGCGGCAGCAGCAGCAATCGGTGACGGCAGCAATGGACGCTGGCACGCAGTTTAGGACTGGCCCTCATTCTTTTTTTTCATTCTGAAAAAGAAGGAAGGAGGGCAGGCAGCAGCAGCTCCACTGACAGATAATTGACAAAAATAAAAGTACACTTCACTGCATCTTCTCTTCTACTTCTTCGTTCCCTACCCTGGCAGGAGAGAGAGAGAAAGAGAGAGAAAGTTGTCGCCCAACAAAATGCTGAAAGCAAAAAAGCAAAAGGGATGTCGTGTCGTGTGGGGTTTTGCTGCCGTTCCTACGTTCTGCTTCTGCCAGCTGAGCTGAGCTCCAAATCACAGCCGCAAACTCTTATTCCATATTCTGATTCAATTACCCGGCTCTCTTTGCTTTTGCCAATTTTCGTTTGCTCGCTTTTTCACTTTTCACTTTTTCACCCTCGTTTTGCCCCTCGTTTCTTCCACTAGGTAAACTACAGTTGACTTTTCCATTTTTCAATTTACGCTCGTTTGCCAAATGGGCACAAGTATAAGTACAGTGTACAAAGATAAGCAATAAATGGAAACAAAATCTCCAGTTCATTCCGGATCTAATTTATATAAACAGAAATTGCTGAAGCATATAAAAATTCAAGAGTAAACGCTCAGGGAGAGAGCGAGGTGGGGGACAGTGAAAAATGCTGTACAGTAAAAAAGGGAAAAAGAAAAAAGAGAAGGCAAGAGCGCAAGCTTGATTTATGTTGGCGGCGAATAATTTTGTAGTTTGGCGAGAGGGCAACTTTAAATCGATAATAAACTGCTGCTGCTGCTACTGGCCGGTGTGTATGTGTGTCTGCGTGTACGACTACAGTTACCAGTTTTCACAATTTAAAGTAGTAGTAGGTGCAGAGGCAGTACAAGCAAGCAAGGCAGCAGATTGCTGACCGTGGCAGTGGTGGCAGTGGTCAGGCCATGGTCATCGGTGCAGTAAACTGAAGACTGTCGCTGTCGCAGCAGCAGCTGCTGTTGTTGTCCACTGTTAATGGGCTGGCTAATTGCCCTTTGCTTGCAAATTATCGGGTCACTACTACTACTACCAGCACTACTAATTGAGTCAAGAATAGTGAACACTGTGGAACACGGCGACTAGTGCCCAGTGTGCCGTTAGTCTGTGTGTGTGCGTTTAGAGTGCGCGACGCGGAAAGCTGAAGATGGAGCTGAAGCGGGAGTCGAGCTGATGACGATCGTGATGATGACCAAAACTTGGGAGGGTCGTTCAGCAGCAATGTTGGCCAAACTGTCCTCCTCCTCCTTGTCCCTCTTTCTCTCACTTTCCATTAGTGCGCTTCAGTGAGGCGGCTTCAGCTTTAACTCTCTCCCTAAACTTTACAATTTCAAATGATACTTATTGAAATGTAAATATTTGCCCAGCTTCGCTTAAATGAGTGCACGGCCCCGTTGTTCGGAGAACGACGGCGACGACCGACCGACCGGCCAGTGCTACTGAAGTGACTGATGCTGCAGCTGATGCTGCCGTTGGTGCAAGTGCAGCTAAAGTCAAGTCAAGTGCGGGGGAACTATTACGTTTGACCGGACAGTGAGCGAGCATGAAGGCAGGCAAGAAAACGAGTGAGTAGGCTACTGCCACTGAGAGAACGCTGAAGAAGGGGAAACAGTTTCGATGCTACTGCCTGAGCCTGCCAAAGTGCAAAGTGGAAAAATTGGCAAAGAGGCAGACAGGCAGGCAATGTCAACGGCGGAGCAAACGAATCGCCGCTTGCACTGATGGATCGGCGGCGGCGTCGGTAACGAGGTTGGCGCGCGCCACCAGGTTGCACCAGGCACACACTCACTCAGTCTTTGAGGGCAAATAGTTTGCAGCATCATCAGCAGAAGCAGTGCATGCCTCCACACACCGCTGCCCCTGTTAACTCGATTATTTGCTGCAGTAACGTTTTGTTTGCAATCAAATCTCATGAAACTTTAATGCCCGCTTTTTCCCCTCCTCTTTTTCTCTTTCCTGCTCCGGCCTCTCTTGATGGAAAGGTGAAATTACAAAGTCGATTCGCTAATGCTACATAATTACTTGACTCTCTCTCTCTCTCTCGCTCTTTCTCCAAGCCTCTTCACTTCTTTGCCGTCTCTCTTCAGTGCACAGTCACTCACTCACTCACTACTGAAAGTACTACTTGAAATACTGTGCTTTGCTCTTGCTACCACTGTTACAGCCACCACTTCTTCTGTTTCTGCTAAACGCTTCGCACTTGTTAATAATTTCTTGCAGCACTAGGGCTAATGAAAGTTTAAATAAAGCGTTCAAATTGAAATTTGACCCGAAATGACAGCGCCAGCGATTGAGAGAGCAGAAAAAAGAAGAGATGGAGAGAGAAAATGAGCGAGGGATTTAGAGAGAGAAAGGACACGCTCGTTGCGCCTGGCCTGGCCATCATCACCATCATTCGCCAGTTGAACAGTTGAAGCCGGCAATGATGATGATGGTACTGTGCTGTGCAGAAACACTGCTGCTGCTGATTCAGTTGTGGCTGCAGCTGAAACAGCATCAACTCCATCAACTGCATCAGCAGAAAACTTATCCAATTCCATCGGGAGAAGCTATCACTGAGGGGGTGAAGTGCCCGAGCAGCAAATAGAAAACACATCTACGAGTGTTTGCAAGAATTTTTTTCCATTTGCCAAAATAGATCAAGCGAAACGCACACCAGGTTCTCCTCTCCTTTTCAAGAGCTATTTTTTGTTGTTTTTAACGCTACTATCTTTTCTTTTCTCTTTACTTACAAGGCTGTTGCGAGGTGTGTTTTGATAAATTGTCCCAACATGCGTCCAATTATAATGTTTCAAAAGTTTTACTCGCGCTGGTGAAGATTGAAAATGAAGATGAAGATGAAGATGAAATTGAGATGAAGGTGAGATGAAATGAGATGAGGTGAGGGCAAATGGACAAAAAAAGAAAAAAAAGGAAAAATAAGATTCAGTGTTAGTGCTGACACAATCGTGCGCAGAAGCAATCATAAAAAAAGTAAATACCTGGATTAAATGACTCTTCGCTAGGAACAATTCGAAAGAAATTGGCAGTTGTGGCAGTGAAAGTGTCCGCGTAGGAAAGCTGAGATGAAGTAAAATGAGGAAAAAACAAAATGAGATCAATTAAAGTGAAACCGTCATTAGTAATAGGAGACAGAAGCAAAGAATGAGAGATGAAACTCACCTGAATTAAATGAAAAAACTTGATGGCCTTTGCGATGGGGTCGGTGACGACGGAACAGGCGTCACCAAAGAGGATTATCTTTACGGGCTGCTCGTCGAGCATCCCGAAGAAAGCTTTCATGCCGTAACCTGCATCGCACTAAAAAATGAAAAAAATGAGTGAGAAATGATGATACAATTGAACGATGGAAAGTTTTAGCAGTAGGGCTGACAAATTGGCCGCCTCTGCAAACCAAAGACAGAAAAACTGATAAATCAGTCAGTTCTGGTGAGTACTAAAAATGTCAGTACTCCAGCAAAAATTGGATACTGCAAAAAAAGTTGTACAGTAGTGTACTGTCTCCTCTGAGGGTCGATTAATTGCCTTTGAGCTAGTGGTGTCTGATTGCCTGCCTGCCTGCCAATTCCAATACTTTCATTCAATTACAATACACTCACTCTCTATCTCACACACACACATTCATCTCTTTCACAACCGCAAAATCACTTTTGCCGCAGCTGCAGGCCGTCTTTGCCGCTTTCGTCGTCGTCTTTTTTTCTCAAGGCGTCAGTCACAACAGTAGTCAGTTGCGGCGGTGGTTGAGGCGAATGAGAAGCACTCAAGGTGAGAATGTATTACCACCGAGAAAAAAGCGGTGAGCAAAAGCAGCCTGCATGCAGACATGCGATGGCTTAATGCAATTACATTAGTGGGCTACACAGTAAATATAAATGGACAGTGAACGAAGGAAGGAAAAGGAGGAGGAGGAGAAAGAAAATGATGAAAGCAATCGAGGTGACGAAAAGAACAGTCTGTGTTTCTGCTGCCGATGAGTGATTCCCTCAAATTGAAAGCCACTCATTGAGCCCAATGGTTCGCTCTGATGTTCATTGGACTCAATGGTTAACTTACAACTGAAAGGAATTCTGTTTAGTTCTTGTTGTTGTTGTTGTTTTTCTACTGAAAAAATGTATTTTTATTGGCCAACAAGTCAGCTACCGATACCAAAGAAAAGAGTGAACAGTGCTTACACAAAAGGGAGACTTAATTAGAAGAAAGCGTTCACAAGAAAAAAAGCAAGGAAAAAGGCAAATGAATCAATAGCAAAAAGTAGCAGCAGACAGAAAAACGTAATTGAATTTAATGCTATTTTAATTTGAGCAAATATAGGCACAAGCACAGTCAGGCAGTTGGTTCTTGAGACTGACGCCATAACTTTAAAGTGAATTACAATTGTGCAAGGCTAATTGAGTGCTGGGCAAATTAAATGAATTAATCAGGCAGTAACAAAGCAGCCACTGAAAAAACAAAGGCAATAAAAGAGTGGAAAGGTGTGAGAGGAAGAGACAGTAAATAAAGCAGAAAGACACCATGGCTGCCGGCAACTAATGCAGCTGCAGCGGCAGCAGTGGCAGTAAACGAGTCAGAACTAAAACGCACCAGTACAAGTTAGCGTCAAAGCGTGAAAGAATGAAAAAAAGAAGCAACCAGCGTTTGATGGCTTGCGGCTGGCGCCCAATTGAAGGCCCAACGAGCCATCTCCTAACCGATGGGCAACTAATTTGGGCAAAACTTAGAGAAAAAGAAAAGAAAAGGGCTAGTTGGCGCTAGTGGGACAGTCAAATTGAAGCACACACACAGTAAAATACCCACGCACGCACGCAGACGGGCACCCCATTGGATGTATCTGCTAGTTAGTGTTGGCGACACTACTGCCTCAATTCAATTCAATCTACACACCAATGTCATTTGCAATTCTCAAATTACAATCAGCGTAAACGCAAAAAAGCAGTTGCTGCGCATCACCGGTAAAAAAATGCACACTGACAAAGCAAAGCCTACTTCTGACGTCGTACAATTTGGCAACTTTTCTGCATTGCATTTAAAAAAATTTAAAATAAAAAAACTGTCTAAAAAGACAAAATTTAAAACTAAAACCAAAAATTACTAAGGCTAAAGATAACAAGGTTTCTGCTAATGATAGTCCCAAAAATGACAGCTTTGTTCTCAATCTTTCTGCTGCACTTGCTGCCCTCGACGCGATTGAAATGAAAGCACTTTGCCCACTGTAGAGAGCTGTCTAAGAGTACTAGTACTAGTGCAGTGCAGAGAGTGTGTATGTTTTGGCACACTGTGTCACCGGAACACAGTGTGGCAGTTTGTGTGGATCGTATCGATCACTTTCAGCCTGTGTGTGTGTGTTTGTCTACTGCCTGGTTTCCCGAATTTCCAGTGAACACCCGAGAGCCTTTTGCACGCGCGTCCCTCTCTTTTTTTACAAGCAGAGCTGCTCGTCTTCTCATTTATTTATGTGCCACTTGGCCCGATGAATAATGGATAGCTTGTGCCTTGACATAGGACGCAATGAGCGCCTTCCCTATTAATTGGCGCCTTGTGCTCTTCGATTCTGCTTTACGTACGCACTTTTTTTAGCTTTTAGCTTTTCTTCTCTCTTTTGATTCAGTTCTCTGAACCCTACTCTGTCAAAATCTCTTTGTGCTACTGTGTAGTTCTCTTTTCTCCTTCTTTCTTTATGTGTGCTCGTGTGGCCAAGTGATCCGTCGCCGATGCGCCACACATAATCGACACTGACTGAAAGCAATTGATTTTGACCAGCAGCACCATCAGCACCACCAGCACCCCTACCACAAAAAGCGCCATTGCCAGTGTTTAAGAGTGCTAGCAAGCCAAATGTTTTGCAGGGAAAAAAAGAAAGAAAGTTCGTCATCGGTTGTGTTCAGTTTAAGGAAAAAAGCAGCAGAGAAGTAGTGAGCAGCAATAGTAGCCCCAGCACTCTGCTATAAATAGAGCAAATGTCCCTTTCAATTGGCAAACAACAAACAGCGATAACAAGAAAATAATTGTTATAAATTGTGGCCTTTTAAATAAATAAACACAATCGATGGAGCAAGAAAAAAGATTGCAGGCAGTGACGACGATGAGGACAACGACGACAACGACGACGCCGAGTACAAGAAAAAACGATGAAGACTGCAGAAAAGTAAGAAAAGGGAGAGCGACACAACAAAAAGAAGAACCAAAAGAATAAAAGAACTGAAACACAAGAAAAAAAAGATGTGAGCAAATGGAAGTGCAATGACAAAATCAAAGTGAGGACGGCAACTATAAAAAGTTTTGTTGTATGTGCGTGTGTGTGTGCAAAAGAAGTGTGTGGAAAAAAAAAGAAAATCGCAAGCAGTCATAAAAAGAGGAAACGGCTGCTGGAAACGTAATAAAATTATGTCGATTTGTGCGACCAGCAGCACCAGTGTTCGATTCAAAGTAATCAATTTGCAAACAAGCAAACTAAAGAAAGCTGGAACACTGACAAAGAAGAAGAAGAAGAAGCTCAAGAAGCAAAACAGACAGACAGTTGAATACTGACTGACAGAACTGAGAGAGAGAGAGAGAGAGAGAGAGAGAGAGAGAGAGAGAGAGAGAGAG
>JAALOO010002126.1_pt1 | contig 11632 bp, 10 predicted proteins | sample 7257641 | NCBI WGS metagenome assembly JAALOO01 (sample SAMN14085613, study PRJNA598686) | mite metagenome | biome: ENVO:01001000; feature: ENVO:01001002; material: ENVO:01001226; isolation source: single female mite from University of Michigan culture on fish food culture... ... | reverse complement strand
TTTGCTTTTATATTTTAAACCATTAACATATTTTAACGTCTTACTAAGTATCTACAATATAACAACAACATTATGAAAAAAATTCTCTTAGCACTGCTTATTGGAACAGCAACAGTAGCAACGACATCAAGTTGTACAAAGGAGTATATCACTAATTATCTGCCTAGCCAAACTATAATATTCGAACGTGAAGCCTCGGATTGGGACGGCAACGCTAATCAGGCACACCTCGTACTGCCTGTACCGGAGTTGACAGATTACTACATGAAACAGGGTGTCGTTACAGTGGCATACAGCTACGACCAAGAAGGAACTTATCACGCTATTGGCACAAAAGAAGGAGTCGCATATAGCTATGAATATAGTATTGGTTCTGTTACGATCACAGCGCAGGATCCTATTCTTGATGAGGGGATAGACGTCGTTGTGCCTGAACATATCTTTGTAAAGGTGACGCTAACTGATGCTGACTGGGTAGAATAATCAATAAAGAAATTAGGGAAATAGAACTGCTGTAATACTTCCCTAATTTTTTATTAAATCTTTCGCATGTTTTAATGCAGATTCACCTGGCGTCGCCCCGCTTAACATTTGAGCAACCTCTAGAATTCGTTCATTTTTACGAAGAAGGGAGATGTTCGTCTTAGTCTTTTCCTCTTCATCTTGCTTATACACTTTAAAATGAGTTTTTCCTCTGGATGCAATTTGCGGTAGATGAGTTATAGCCATAACTTGCATGTTATCTGCAAGATTTTCCAGTATTCCTCCAACATTCAGTGCCACCTCACCCGAAATACCAGTATCTATTTCATCAAATATAATAGACGGTAAAGCAGAGGATTGCGCGACCAACGACTTAACGGCCAACATCACACGAGACAGTTCTCCCCCTGAAGCTACCCTGTGTATTGGTTGCAAAGGTTGTCCCTTATTGGCAGAAAAGAGGAACTGGACTTCATCTCCTCCATTGATTTTAAATTTGTCCACTGGCAATTCTGTCAAATTTATTTTCAAACGTGCATTAGACATACCGACTTGTTCAAGGATACTATGAACATGATCACTAATCAAATCCAAGACTGTAACACGGGCATTGTGCAACGCCTTCGCATTTTTTACAAGTTTATTATAGAAAATATTTAATTCATTTTCCAATTTTACAATTCGTTCCTCTTGATTTGCTATCGATTGTAATTTTTGGTCTAGATCTGACATTATTCCTAACAAATCGTGAATCGTATCAACCCGATGCTTTTTTTGCAAGCCATAGATAACACTTAATCGCTCATTGACAAATTGCAGTCGATTGTCATCTGTTGTAATTGTTTGCTCCATCGCCGATAGCTCCCCGGAAATATCTTTTATCTCTATAAAAGTACTATTTAATCTTTCTATGATCGGGGTAATAGATGGTAAATACCGTTGAATTGTTTGTAACTGATTAAGCGCGTCCTTCAGTAGGCTACTTATAGAACGTTCGTCATTTTCTAATAAAATACTAGCGCCAAAAAGGCCCCTCTTTATCTCTTCGGCATTTTCTAATTGACTTATCTCCGCTTCTAATAATTCTTGTTCGCCAATATATAATGCATTTTCAAAAAGTTCTTCAAACTGAAACTGGTTAAAATCCCTTTCTGCGTTCTCTATCGAGATCTGTTCTTTCAATTGTTCTAGTGCTATTTTCGATTTCTTAAACGCTGACAGGCTCTTTTGGAAGTCGGATACAAGGTTTTCATTTTTTGCGACACTATCAATTACCATCAATTGAAATTTATCCGTATTTAATTGTAATGTTGCATGTTGAGAGTGAATATCAAAGAGTTGTTCACCTAATAATTTTAAAATATTTAGAGTAACAGGCGAATCGTTAACAAAAGCACGCGATTTACCATCACTTGCAATCTCTCGACGAATGATTGTTATAATATCGTACACTAGATCATATTCTTTGAAAAAGTCAGCTAGACCGTAGGAAGCAATATTAAATTCCCCTTCAATAATGGATTTTTTTGTATCATCGAAAAAATGCATTCCATCCACCCGATTGCCCAGAATTAGACCCAGAGCACCCATAATAATGGACTTACCAGCTCCTGTTTCGCCCGTGATTATATTTAATCCTTCGTCGAATTGGATATCAAGTTGTTCTATCAATGCATAATTCTTAACAAAAAGTCTTGCAAGCATATATTACTAATTATTTCGTAAACCTATGGGTATCTGTCAAAGTGCAATTTGAATATGGATTTAGTAAAATCCAACCAAATTATGAGTACATAAGCTGCTGCTCATATACTATTCCAAAGATAATTATTTCGATGAGCTTGCAGAAATTCCTTGGATGGGAATATCAAAATAAAACAATATGTTTGTATACTATGCTCGAGTTAACAAATAAATTAAGCAGATTTTTACCGCAAGAAACAGCACCTATAATCGCAAAATGGATAAGTGACACAGGGTGTCAGTTTCGTATTTCTAAACCTCGGGCGACAAAATTAGGTGATTACCGAGCTCCATTCAAAGGAGGGCCCCATAGAATTTCAATCAACTATGACCTCAATGCCTATTCCTTCTTAATGACAACAATACATGAGTTCGCACATCTAAAAACTTGGCAGCAATATGGAGATCGAGTTAAACCACACGGAGTGGAGTGGAAAAAAAACTTCAAAGACTTGATTGCTCCTTTTTTAAAACAAAATATATTCCCCACTGATGTATTAAAAGCTATAGTCCTATACATGGAAAACCCTGCAGCGTCCAGTTGTACTGATATCAATCTTTACCAAACCCTAAAAATGTACGACAAAAACAATAGCAATCGAACAACCATAGCCACAATTGCTGAAAATTCACTTTTCTACATTAAAGGCGGGCGTGTATTTCAAAAAGGAAAAAAATTACGGAAACGGTTTCTATGCATTGAGCTTGCAACCAAAAAAGAATATCTTTTTTCTCCTATTGCGGAAGTAAATCTGATACAACTTGAACATCAACAAAACTATGAGTCCCAGTAATCCGTAGTATTCAATTTCACGAAAACATACTACATATACTTAATATAAAAAATTCTGTACTAAAAAGGGAACTATATCTATGAAAAAAACAATATTACTTACTTGGGGAATTGTCACTTTATTAACATCATGCCAGTTTATTGGACACAACAAGTACGATGCAAACACCATCGACTCTACAGCACTTTTAGCGATAGAGAAAGTGAGTTTAGCAAAAAACATAAGCGCCTTATCCTCAAACGAATTTCTCGGAAGAAAACCTTTTACCAAAGGCGATACATTAACGGTAAACTATATCGAAAATCAGTTTAAGTCTCTAGGGTTATCGCCGGGGAATGGCGACTCATATTTCCAAGAGGTTCCAATGGTCTCTATAAAAACCGCCCCAAAAATTAAAGAATTAACCTTTACCAATGGTTCAGGTAAACTTTCAGTTCAGCATCTTGAAGACTATGTAGTTGGCAGCAAACGACTGCAAGAAGAAATTAAGGTCGATAATTCAGAACTTGTGTTCGTTGGTTTTGGAATCGTCGCACCTGAATTCGGGTGGAACGACTATAAGGATATTGATGTAAAAGGAAAGACGGTTATTGTCATGGTAAGCGATCCAGGCAAATACAACAAAAATTTATTTAAGGCCGATACGATGACCTATTACGGACGTTGGACTTATAAATTTGAAGAAGCAGCACGTCAGGGAGCTGCTGGGGTATTATTAGTTCATGATACCGATGCTGCCAGCTACGGGTGGAACGTAGTGCGATCTGGATGGACTGGGCCTCAACTAAATTTAGAAAGCCAAACAAATATGGCTAATGCTACCGAATTCGAAGGGTGGATTACAGCAGAAACTACAGAAAAACTTTTCGCGCTTGCTGGAAAGCCATTATCACTAATAGATGAGGCAAAATCAAAAGGATTCAAAGCAGTACCGTTAAATGTAAAAACCTCTGTTAGTTTAACAAATGAAATTCGCAAATCAAGTTCAAACAATGTAATCGCAATCTTAAAAGGTTCGAAAGAACCTGAGGAAGTTATAATATACACAGCACATTGGGATCACTTAGGAGTTGGTGAAGCTGTTGATGGAGATTCAATATATAATGGTGCTATAGACAATGCGGCTGGCGTTTCTGCGTTATTCGAGATTGCTAAAGCTTTTAAAGCCGCAAAGATTAAACCTGAGCGATCAATTGTTTTTTTAGCCGTCACCGCTGAAGAAGAAGGATTACTTGGGTCCAGTTACTATGCAGAACACCCTATCTATCCGCTTTCGAAAACAGTTGCTAACTTAAATATGGATGCCTTTAGTCCACTGGGGGCAACCAAAGATGTATCAATAGTCGGCATAGGGCAGACTGAAATTGAAGATTATGTAATGACCTCAGCAGCAAAAATGGGACGTACAGTTAAAGGTGACAATAATCCTTCGTCTGGGGGATTCTTTCGTTCAGACCACTTTAATTTTGTAAAGGTTGGTGTTCCAGGACTATTTATGGGTAGTGGAAGCGAATTATTATCAACCGACACCGCCGAAACTAATAGCCGAAGAAAGGCGTTAGCTGGTCGATATCATAGCGTCAACGATGAGGTAGATGAAAATTGGGATTTTGAAGGTATTGTAGCCGACATTCGACTATTTTTTGACATTGGCTATGTGATGAGTATGGAAAAAACCTTTCCAAATTTTAAGCCTAAATCAGAATTTAAAGAAATTAGCACGAAGAGGCTAGCAAAATAGTACCTTTGTTTGTTGCCACTGATGTGACGACAAAACCAACGTGATAAGTTTACGTTTTAAAGAGAAGAATATTTAAAAAATTAAAATTATGTTAACCGGAATGAAACATTTACACTCAACAATTGCCATCGTTCTTCTATTGGCTTTAATTATCGTCCTAGTAATTACCTTAGTAAATTATTTAGGAAACAAACCTTATAATAGAAAGGTTGCTTTAATTGGATTTATTTCAGCGCACGTTCAGTTGTTATTAGGGTTAGTTCTTTATTTTATATCCCCGCTCGGAGTTCAAGCGTTTTCAGGTGAAAACATGAAAAATAGTATTTCTCGGCTTTATTTTCTTGAGCATCCATTAATGATGTTAATTGGTATTATTTTTATAACTATAGGATATTCGAAAGCCAAAAAGCTTACCGACTCAAAAAAAGCCAATCAAACTATACTCATTTTCTTCGGTCTAGGTTTGTTATTGATCCTTTCTCGAATTCCATGGAGCACATGGTCACTATTAGCGTAATATAAAAGCGTAGGTAAACTGGATATAAGCTCCCTTACCAAAAATCAACTAAGCAAATTAAGGTGTATAATTACAGCTGAATTTGCTTAGCTCTATGTTTGGTCCCTAAGATCTAATATAGAGGCGATAACAATAATAATTCAACCACTAAAGCAATTCACTGAGGACCGTGAAGATAAACGGGCATTATTCCATATTTATCTGATCTCATTACCAATCCTATCGTTCTCTAAAAAGCAATTGGCATTAAAACAGTCTCTTTATATTCCGACAATAACCGCGGCCCTAACAAAAAAAAGCTTCGAGATTGCTCTCGAAGCCTAAATATCTATCTATTAGTAAATATTAATTTTTATTCTTCGCGAATCCTAAAATTGCAAAAACAGTTTTGAAAACTATTAATGCCGCAATTATCATTGCAACATTAGCAATTAAAGAGAACAAAAATGTCATTTGTCCCAAAGCAGGAACAACATCAGGTAAAAACCTAATAAATACACCTACCAAACCTATAACAACAGCTACTGTCAAGGTTACATAATATTCGGTGCGATTCGCATTATTATCTGTCTTCTTAGCGGGTCTTGGCGACACTGTATTTTCCATATCAGTCAATCTTTTAAAACGTACCGCAAATGTACGGAAGAAATGCCTAAAAGAAAAAATTATAAACCCAAAAAAACTTTGTTTCATGAATTTTAATTAATATTGTATCAATAAGATGTAGTAGAAAATAAGTGAAGAGATTAGTCCAGATTTTTTTGTTTACCACCGTATCGGTTGTTTTAGGCCATGCTCAACCGCAGTATATTGAAAACTTCATTGTAAAAGAGAATCTTACACAAAATGGGAAACTAGCTATTATTGCAGTCGATAGTATGGAAAAACCAAAGGAATTAATAAATGGAACATTTTCATTCAGCCTAAACGGTTTCCAGCAACAATTAAAATTTCACGATGGCGTTGCAGTAGTACAACAACCTTTGGAAAGCTCAACATTTGTTCTTTTTAAACATAAAAATCAAGAAAAATCAATTGCGCAGCTCTACTTTATCCATAAATCCGATAGTGAGCTCAAACCGTTTAAAATATACGGCCTGCTTCTTCTAATTATTCCAGCCTTCGTTCTATTAATAGCGTATCTTTTTAAACGGTTTATTGTGACCTTAGTGGTGTTAGGATTAATTTATGCTTATATACATTATGCCAAGGGATTGGATTTTATGCAAATAATCGAAAGTATATTGCATAACCTTCAGTCTTTTATTTAAAACGGCAGTCCTACACTGAAGTTATACTGGATAAAATTGTAACGATCGGGACGATGAGTCTCATAGAATTCTTTTTTAAATTCTTTTGATCTAAAGAAGTTCTTAATTACCCATTGGTCGCCTTTTGCAAATTGGGGATCTTTTAACTTTAAGCCTGCATCAAGTCTAATAATAAAATAATCCATATCGAATCGTAATCCAAATCCTGTACCCAAAGCAATCTGTGAAAGAAATTTATCTACCTTGAATGTTCCGTCATTACTTATTTCATTATCCTTTAAAAGCCAAATATTTCCAGCATCCAAAAAAGTTGCACCGTTCAATTTTGCACCCAAAAAATTATTTATTATTCGAAAGCGATACTCTGCATTTGCTTCAAGTTTCAGCTCTCCAAGTTGATCAAGATTTCTTAGATTTAATCTTAATGCCTCAGGTAAATCTGCTCGATTATAGTTTCCTGGTCCAAGCGTACGGGCCTGCCACGCCCTAATACCATTCATACCACCGGCATAGAAACTTTTTTCGAATATTAATAATTCAGAATTATTTCCATAAGGAACAGCGACTCCTGCGTTCACTCGAAATACAAACTGCCGATTGCCTCCTATATGTTTGTATAAGCGATAATCCATTTCAGTCTTCGCAAATTGCAGATATGGAACGCCAAAGAGTAATCGTTCCCCACTTTCTGATCGATCAAATTTGAAAAGATTAGCAGTCAGACCAACTAAGTTGCCACTACTTTCTATACCTAATCTAAAATAACTGAAGTCTTCTAAACGAAGAAGTCGTTGCGCATTATATGTAAAGGCATACTGTGCGCCTAATCCAAAATATTCCCTGTTATTGCTACGCACATAGAGCAGGTACCCCTCGTCCTCAAGCCGTTGCGCAAATTCAGAATTTAAACGGCCTAACCGGTATTCTAATGAAATTGGAGTGAGACTATGTTGCGTGTTTGCACCACTGTACCAAATATAATTTAATGAGTTGGTAAAATATCTATTCGCATAGGTTGCATCTTGTTGGAATAGCTGAAGGGTGCTTGAAAATGTTGTCCTAGGCAACCCATAGGTACCTATACTCGAGTTTTCAAAAGGAGTCATTAAACGTGGAACGGTTAAATTAATTCCAATTTGAAAATCATTATTAAATATTTTTTTACTTAACCCTCCTTCTAGTCTAGGGTCGAACAACACGCCATATCGAAGTTTGACATCTAATTGTTCTGCGCCTCCGAAAACATTACGATGGGAAAAGGTGTTACCAACATTAAATCCGCTCATTCCCGAGCTAAATGTAAACTCCCCCTCCACTTGGTTTGCCATTACAGGACGTGGTGTTAATTCGTATGACACGTTCAGTTTGTTAGAATCTACTTTTTGATAATTAATCTTAACATTACGGAATCCATTCATTTCGTACAAGCGATCATATGATTGATTTTCCTTTTTTAAATTAAAATGCATTCCTGAACGAATGTACATATACTTTGAGATAGGATTTAATCGGAATCGTCCTGTTTGATCTTCAAAAGAAATATGTAAGGTACTGTCATAATACGATTTAGGCTGGCGATTTCGCGTTTGACCAAAGGGAAGCAACACGGTCGCAAATACACTATCGATTTCATAAATAATATGTTCAGTACTGTCCGAAGGGTTGTCCACCGTAATATGTAAATTAGTTTGTTTATCTACACTAATAGTATCTAATCCTACACGCATATACTGCCGTAAATAATCGTAGTATCCATTTTCTTTAAGTTTACTATAAAGATATTCTCTATCGGCCAGCAAGTGAGTACTATTAAACTGTCTGCCTTTCTTTACTTGGGACTGTGGAATGACAGAGTTTTCATAAAGAGTCTGAATATGAGTATTTGGAATTTTGTGAGTTATGGTTCCAAAATAAAATGGATCTCCAAGCGAAACATCGAAAGTTACATGTGCTTTTTTCTTTTTAATAGCAAATTGAGGTGTTACCTGTACATTAAAATATCCTTTTGTCTGTAAAAAACGATTTATTTGTTTAGAAGATAAATCTACTAATGAAGAATCGAGTATATGTGGGGGTTCACCGACATTACGAATGTTATCTCTTTTATAGCTCCCGTTCTTTGTATTAAACAGATTGTAAATCGTTAGATTCAGACGTGAATTTGGCTTAACCTCATTAGATATATAGGCTGATGCATTTTCACGTAGATTTAGGGGAATACCAGTGATGTCGACGTCTGTAACTAGAGATTGGTCATCATCCAAGTATCTTGCGGACCTACATGATGCAAAAATTAGCACTAAAAGCGTTATACTTGCATAAGCAAAAAAACTGTATTTCTTAATCATTAAGCAATGTTATCAAAAGCGCAAATCAGTTTAATTACGTCTTTGCATCATAAAAAATTTCGCAAGCAACATGGACTTTTTATCGTCGAGGGAATAAAATCTGTTTCAGAATTCATCTCGTCGACTTATCAAATACATAGTTTATATGTCACGCCTGACGCTCGGACAAAAATGAACAATTTACCTCAAAATCTCAAATGTATAGAGATCACTGATAAGGAATTCCAGAAAATAACAAGTTTATCTTCCCCACAGGGGATACTTGCTTTAGTGAAGATGGCCCCGACCGAAAAATTGGTTTGGGAAGCCATTAATAACACACATAGTATTGTTCTCGATGATATTCAAGATCCAGGAAATCTAGGCACGATCATCCGCACTGCTGAATGGTTCGGCATAAAAACACTGATCTGTTCAAATGGTACTGTCGATGCTTTCAATCCGAAAGTTGTGCAGGCGACGATGGGTTCTTTAGCGCGAGTAGACATTCATTACACGGACCTCGATAGTTTTCTTCAAAAAAATAATCTAAAAACATATGGTGCACTTTTGAACGGACATTCCATATACAAGACAGATTTTGGGACCTCTGGATTAATTATTTTAGGAAATGAAGGTAATGGCATTAGCAAAACAATCTTAAAAAAGGTAGATCAAGCGGTAACAATCCCACGAGTCGGAAATGCAGAATCTCTAAATGTTGCAATTGCAACAACCATATTTTGCTCCGAATTAGCTCGTCAAAAGCTTGATAAAAAACCGCAAAAGTGAATCATCCAGTTTCGATTTATACGCTACCTTTCGCTCTACTTTGTTTAAGTTCGTTACTATTCTCTACGAGTTTTAATATGATAATTCCTGAGCTTCCGAATCATTTAAGTCAAATGGGGGGCGCTGAGCACAAAGGATTAATCATCTCCCTTTTTACCTTAACCGCTGGAATTTCTCGTCCATTCAGTGGTGTACTAACCGATAGATGGGGCCGTGTTCCAGTTATGGCTGTGGGTTCGATTGTCTGCTTACTTTGCGGATTTTTATATCCCGTTGTGAGCTCAGTGTCTGGCTTCTTCTTACTTCGTCTCATTCACGGGTTTTCTACAGGTTTCAAACCAACCGCTACCTCTGCTTATATCGCTGACATTATTCCACCTAACCGTTGGGGCGAAGCATTGGGTATGCATGGTTTATGCTTTAGTATTGGTGGGGCGATAGGACCTGCTATTGGAAGTTATATAGCTGCACAATATGGAATGAATCCATTATTCTATAGTTCGTCGTTTTTTGCATTGATGTCCATTTTGATTGTAATGAACATGAAAGAAACACTCAAAGTAAAAGCACGATTTTCTGTGAGGATGCTAAATATCGATCGATCAGAAATTATCGAATGGCGTGTTATACCTGCGGCAATTGTAACCCTGCTTTCATATACTGGATATGGCGTAATATTAACTTTAATCCCTGATTGGAGTGATCATCTAGGTATCGCAAATAAGGGATTATTCTTCACCATATACACAATTTCGTCGATAGGTATTCGATTCATTTCCGGAAAAGTAGCTGATCGTTATGGCCGTATCCGGGTAATGTACGTAGGAACATTTGTTGTTGCTCTAGCAATTCTTATCATTGGTCTGGGAGACTCAATTAATGGTTTACTATTGGGGGCCGTGATATACGGAATTGGCACGGGCATTCTATCACCGGCGGTAAACGCCTGGACAATTGATTTAAGCTTACCTCAACATCGCGGCAGAGCAATGGCAACGATGTATATAGCCCTAGAGGCCGGAATAGGTTTTGGAGCACTGGCTGCGGGATATATTTATGCGGATAATATCGCGCGAATTCCTGGTATATTTATTATTAATAGTTTGATTATCATACTTGCGTTTTTTTTCGTACTATATTGGAATCAGCGAAAAAAAGCGTAATTTGATCGTGATTATTAACAATTGGATATTAGCATAAGTTATGGAAAATTCAGAGCAAAAATTCCCTTACTCATTTAGTCTGGCAGCCACTTTGGTTGCTACTGCAATGATATTACTATTTATGTATGCAACCCAGAGTGTCCTGATTCCACTACTCTTTTCTATACTTATATCGATATCGCTTTACCCTATTACTCGTTTTTTTGAAAAGCTTCGTGTCGGAAGAGCAACAGCTGCTATATTTTCTGTCATTGTTGCTATCGCGATCATCTGGGCGATTGGTTGGTTCATAATCCATCAGAGTATTATTATTGGAAAAGACGCATCGGCAATTACTGAAAAGGTTGTATCGGTGTTTGAGCGTGCTCAAAGTTGGATAGAAGAGTCCTTTGGTATCCAAAGAACCGAAATGATGGATAAAATTAAAGAACAAGGTAATGAACTATTCTCAAATGCTGGTAGTATGGCGACTGCTACTTTTGGATCAATTGGGAATATGCTCGCGAGTGCGATATTAGTTCCTCTTTTCAGTTTTTTTCTATTATACTATCGTGTGTTCTTCCGGGAATTCTTTTTTAAGGCATTCCGTAGTGCGCCGCACGCAAAAGTTAACGAAACATTAAATAAGATATATTCTGTTGTTCAAAGCTATTTATTAGGCCTGGTTACGGTAATGGGAATTGTCGCCGTTCTTAATACAGTGGGTTTAATGATATTAGGAATAGATTATGCGTGGTTTTTTGGAACGCTAGCTGCATTATTAATGCTTTTACCTTATATAGGTATCGCAATCGGATCGAT
>JAALOO010002124.1_pt1 | contig 11660 bp, 8 predicted proteins | sample 7257641 | NCBI WGS metagenome assembly JAALOO01 (sample SAMN14085613, study PRJNA598686) | mite metagenome | biome: ENVO:01001000; feature: ENVO:01001002; material: ENVO:01001226; isolation source: single female mite from University of Michigan culture on fish food culture... ... | reverse complement strand
GAAGAAGACAACAACAGTACTGAAACACTGAAACACAGTAGCACAGGTCACTGCTGCTGCTGCCGTCGTTGATCAATCGAGTACAATGCAGCAATTAACGGAGAGATGCTGCTGCTGCTGTTGCTGCTTCTCCTGTTGCAAGTAGAACTCAGTCAGCACAGGCACAGAGTGTGCAATTGCCACCACCATCACCGCTGACTGCTCGAACTGACAGGTGAGACGAGACGAGCCGCAGTGGAAGTTGTTGTTGGGAAGCGATGGCAAAAGATGGTTCGCTTTGTTCGAGTCAAAGCTGCTGCTGATGATGATGCTGCCGTTCACTCTCGATGAGCCAGTGAGTAGTGTGAGCTGGCTAAGTGAGACTGCTGCTGCTGATCAGGCGATCTTGAGCACGAGGAGATGCGGCAGCGTCGTCGTCGTCGTCGAGCAGAGTCTGTTTGAGAAGTGCTCGTGAAGAGTTACCAGCGGCACCGCTAGCTCTCTCTCGTCTGAAATCGGCACGAACAGCACGCACAATCAAATCAACACAGACAGACAGACACAGACACTGCTGTTGTACTGTGCCGTTGTTTGGGCGTTTGTAGCCGCAGCGTGCTCGCTTGCTCTTTCTTGCTCGCGCCAGATCTTCTCAAATTTCTGGACGATGTAGAGTAGCTGTCGATGATGGTGATGGCGATGCTGGTAGTGTACAACAAAGTGAGGAGTGTTCGATGCAAAGGAACTGATGTTGGCGGTGGTGGTGGTTGTGATGGCGGTCCTCGTGCTATTTACGACAGCACTGTGATAAAGTGTGTTTGTGTGTTTACAAGGCAAACACAGACTAAACGATGGAGAGAAAGGATGGCATTGGAGAGTGGTAGTGAGTTAGTGGGAAAGTGGTGGAGAAAACATGTGAGTTGAGTTGATGATATTGAGGTGATGATGATGATGAGAACAACAGAGCTGCCGACGTCGAGATTGTTGGCGCACTGCTCTACCGGCGACAATTTACGGACACAGCAGAGAAACTTGTGCAGACCTTCGCCCAAACAAATCTGGTTAGGTGGTCAGGTAGAGAGCAGAGTTGATGATTCATCCGCTGGTTAGGAGGAGGAGGAGGCTGTGCAATTGCAATGCACCGTCACGAAGTTTATTGCCAGACAGGCGTGTAGGTAGGTAGGAAGGTAGGCTGGCAGGCAAGTTCAAGGCAGAATCGGTGGCGGTGACGACAGCTGCAACATGAGAGCAAGAGAGAAGCAGACGTTGCCCTGGAAATGCACAAGTGACAACAACCGACGGTGGCGATGACGGTGTTTGTCGGTGTCAGAGAGAAACAGAAATAGAAACAGAAAAGGGCTGGAACTTGTGGTAGTTGCCGTACGTTGTCGAGGTTTCCGTTGAGTTCGAAATCAGAAAAAGAGTAATCGTAGAATAGAACACACAATCGGCGCCGGTGAGTGGTGTAAATCAGAGTTCGGGTAGTAAATGGATGATGCGGCGACGATGATGACACCGAGGAAAGAGAGAGAGAGAGAGAGAGCTGCCACGAGAAGAAAAGACTCTTCAGGACAGAAACAACACACAGAGACAAGGCTGAAGTGTGTGGTTGGCTCCGTCGACTGACTGACAAGCGACCAGACGAGTGCTGCTGCTGCTGCCGCGATTGTAGTGGTCGTGGTAGTCGCCGTCGCCGTTCCCTCGACTCTACAAAGGTGGATCCTTTAGTGGTGCCTGCTGCTGTTGTGTGATGCTAGAAGAGAGAAAGAGAGAGAAAGAGAGAAGCCTACACATTCCGAGCTCTGCTTTCCTCTTCTCTCTGCTTGCTTGCTTGTTCTCTCTTGGGTGGGTCAGACGTTGCAGCGTGTGACGTCAGCACCATTAGCAAGCGAGCCGACGAGGATTCCGTTGTTGTCGGCGCCGCGGCTATTTTGCACAACTGGCAGCGTGTAAATTCGGTGTTCTCTTTCTTTTGCTGATCAATGGGCGCTAAATAGAAACTGGTGATGGTGAAAGAATTGGGTTAACTCTTTGCTGGAAAACGGGTCACAGCTGCTCCTGCTGCCCCATCACTTGAACTGGTGCAAAATGAGTTTGAGTTGAGCCGAGATCTGACAGTCATCGATTAGTGTGGTGACAGACAGACAGTCCCCGTTATCCTCTCCTTTTTTCTGCAGCGTCGGCGTCTGCTGCCTTTTTTTATTGACAAGTGAACAAAAATTGACAGGCGGATAAGAACAGTAACAAGAGATGTTGAAGACGAAGGAGAGGCAGAGGAAGAAGACCACATGAGCTTTACATGGAATCCTCCAGAGTGGGATGGGGAAGGGAAACAACAAAAGGAGGATGGAGTGAGGAGGAGGAGGAGGAGGAGGACATCAACCTAAAATTAGAAGCGTGTCATTAGTGAGTGGAACAACTTGAGCAACGACATCGTCTCCTCCACCACCACCGCCAACAACAACATCAACAAAAACAAGAAAAGAGAAGAAAAAAACAGAAAGAATCATCGACAAAAATTAGTTAGCCTAGCGAGAAGAAACTAGAGAAGAAGAGTCATCAGCAGAGTCGAGTTGATCAAAACCTCTTCAAAACACCTCTTCAAAGCATCGCCGCCAGCCGTCTCCGGTTGGACGTACCGTCAGAGTGGAGCAACACCTCGGGCTTCTCCAGGTTGGCCTGCAGCCGCTCCATAAAGCCGGCCACCGTCTCCTCGTCGACGGCCCGCGCGTCGTAACTGAGCGAAACGGTCATCTGACTGCGAAGCTGGGCCGCCTCCGGCTCTCCGACAAAGACCTTCCGCGTGGAGCCGACGGCGAGGATGGCCGCCTGCGGCGGGTTGATCACCCCCGTGAAGTGATCAATGTCGTACATGCCCAGATTGGAGATGGAGAAGGTGCCGCCGATGAAGTCGTTCGGCTGCAGTTTGCCCTCCTTCGCCTTGCCTATGAGCGTGCGCGAGGCGAGGTTGATCTCCGCCAGCGTCAGGCGGTTCGCCCCGCGAATGATGGGCGTTATGAGGCCGGTCGGAGTAGCGACGGCAATGCTAATGTCCACCTCGGGGATGAGCACCGCCCGGTCGGCGGCCTTGTCCCACTGGCAGTTCATGGCGGGCACTTGGGCGAGGGCAATGCCCACCGCCTTCACCAGCAGGTCGTTCACGGAGACGGTGAGGGCGTGCTGGGACTTGAGGTTGGCCCGCAAAGCGAGCAGCTCGTCCATGAAGCACTTGATGGACATGTAGGCGTGCGGGGTGGTGGTCTTCGACTCGGTCAGCCGCTTGGCGATCGTCCGACGCATGCTCGTCAGCTCGAGGTCGATGTAGCGGGAGGCAGAGGGGGAGGGTGAGGAGGTGGCAGTTGAAGTAGAAGCTTTCTTAGTTGGACTAGAAGTTTTCTGCTGCTCCGAGGCCGATTTTGGCGAGAGTGACTTGGAGGCAATCAGTCGGAGAACGTCCTCTTTGAGCAGCGTTCCGCGATTGCCAGTGGCGGTGGCCGCCGCCACCTCCAGCCCGTACTGGTGGAGAAGGTTGCGCGCCGCCGGGGCGACCTTCAGCGTTCCAAATTCCGATGCCTTTGGCTCAGGTTCAGATGATGAAGCTGAAGTTGAGGATGAAGGGGCTGAAGGAGCTGAGGATGAAGCCTTCGCCGCCCCCTCGGGCACCTTCACCGCCTTCCAGTCGTCCTCCTCGCCGCAGACGATGGCAATCAGCTCGCCGACGGCTATCTCGCTGGAGCCCTCCTGAACGAGAATCCGCGCCAGGACGCCCTCATCATCGAACTCGTAGGCCATCACCGCCTTGTCCGTCTGCACCTCGCAGAGCAGGTCCCCGGGGGCGATCTTGTCGCCCTCCTTCTTGTGCCACTTGACGATCGTTCCCGCGGACATGGTCGGCGAGAGGGAGGGCATCTTGATCAGCGTCTCTATGCGTGGTTGGGGGGTAAAGGAGAAGATAAAAGATGATCACGTGTTATTCACGTGCTTCTCACGCGTCACCAGAGTGAGACTTACCGTCAAAAAGCGTCGCCGAGGTGGTGATTTGGGCACGCTGGGTACTAGCTGGGTGCTGAAGTGTTAAGGGTGAGAGGACCGTCTTCTTAGTGAGAACTCTGGCTGAGGATGAGGAGGAAGAGGAGGTCAAAGTTGAAAAACCGCTTCGAAATGAGGCAGAGGCAGCAGCAGCTGAAGTTCGCAGCTGAAGACGAGCGCCTCCTCCAACGAGACCGAGAAGCTTGCTGACCGAGGACATGTTGTTCCCGGAGAGTTGAAATGAAGATAAAAGTATTCTGGTCCTCGTTCAACTGAAAGATGAACTTGGTGGTGGTCAGTGGACTTTGCAGGTTTCGTCACTTGACAGAGGAGACGTGTTGTTTTGGCTGTGTTTTGCTGTGCTGTGTCTCGGTCAATCTCAAAGACTTTCTGCCGCTGTGCGCTGAAAGCAGCAGCAGCAGCAGCTGGTTCTATTGGGCGCGCTATTTTCACAGCGCCTGGTCGACAGCACAATTTCGAAAATACCGCCGCGGCCACTGCCGTACAAAATCTGCCGTACATCATTAATTTGGTAGACAGCTCAAGAACAGTTTCTTTATCGTCGTTTCCAGCTGGCGTTTCTCTGCCAGACTGTTGTGTATAATCAATCCAAATGGTTCAATGGTTCGTTGTACATACAAAAATATAGTGGTGATGAACATGTGATCTCCTTCTTTTCCATGCAAATGCGGGGACGTTTTGTGGGGTTCACTCCTTCCCTCAATCACCCTCTCCTCCTCCCCTGGCCGCCGGATCCCCTCTGGTCACCAGATGAATCTTCATGTCCTGTGAGTTCTGTGACGTCTCTCCACCGGATATCCTCACCTGGTACCGATGTGAGTGCTCCTTGTGCTTGTGTTTGTGCTTGTTTTTGTGCTTCTTCTTCTCCTTCTTTTCCTTCTTCTTCTTCTTCTTCTCCTTGTGCCTGCTGCTGCTGCTGGTGCTCTGCTGTCCATCACCGACATCTCCTACTGCTGCTGCTGTTGCCATCATCTGCATCCGCTCCTGGTCCTGGTCCAGAGGCAGCGACATGGGCGGCAACAGCGGCGATGGCGAGGAAGACGGCGGGAGCTGCTGCTGCTGCTGCTGCTGAGTAGGCGTAGGCGACAACGTCGGCAATAGCGGCGGCGGCTGCGGCTGCAAGGGCAGCGAGGGTGGCGGTGAGAGCACAGATGGAGACAACGGAAGCGCCGTAGGCGATAAAGTCGGCAGCTGCGATGGTGGTGGTGGTGGTGGTGTTAGTGATGACGATGGTGGTTGTAGTGGCGGAGGTGGAGGTGTTGTCGGTAGTGAAGGTACCGATGACGAAGGAGGCGGCGGCGGCGGCAACGAAACCTTCTCCTTGGCAATGTTGAGAATAAAGGAAAACTAAAACCAAGGAAAAAGTTAATAAAACCTCCTTACGAGAAAACACCTCTCCACCAATTCACTCACCTCAGGCTTGGGCAGACACCTCGGCCGTCCCCGCCCATAGAGGACGTAGTAGAGGTCAACCACAGCACACCTCAGCCGACTGTCCGTGGCAAAGGTCCCGCCGTTCATCAACGCCCACAGCTTCTCCACCAGCTCCTCCGTATCGAGCGGACACTGCTCCTCCGACAGGAAACTGAAGGGCGGATTCTTGATCAGGTACTTCAGCGTGTAGAACTTAATGACCGGCTGCGGGTCGCCGACCACCAGGTCGTCCAGCAGAAAGTCCAGGTCCTCCTTCCGCCCCTCCGCCCGGACAATGTCCACCAGAATCTCGATGGCCGCCTTGCGCACCGCCACGTAGCAGTTGTGCGAGGTGTGGGCGCGAAAGATCGCTCCGCTACTGGGCAGGTGGCCCATCCGCTGGAGGTGGCGAATCGCCCGCAGACAGCTCACCGTCACCACGTTCTGGTAGCAGGGGAGCAGCTTGTCCAGGTTGAAACTGCGCGTGATCTCCTCCAAAATGCTCTTCGTGTCCGGCGAGAGCATGTCCACGACGGGCGCCGCCGTGGCCGCCCCCGTCACCGCGTTGAAGATGGGCGCAATGGCCACCGGAGTGACCGTCTCCGCCAGGGCGTCCACCAACGCCGCTCTATAGTAGGCGTCGGTGAAGGCGTTCTTCGAGTTGTCATTGTACTTGAAGAGGTCAAAGAGGAAGCGCAGCACCTCCGCGGGGCAGATGCCGTGGAGGGTGCGCAGGCCGGCCACCGCCCGGAAGATGGCCATCTGCAGGAAGTAGTGCTGAAAGTGGCTGAAGTTGTTCATCCGCACGATGTTCGGACAGGAGGGGGAGCCGAAGAGCTTCCGAAACTGCGGCAGCAGCGCCGGGGGCCCGATCCAGCTGGCGCCCATCAGGTTGGCCACCCGGCGGAGGCAGGTAGTGGCCTGGCAGCGGACCCGGTAGAAGGTCGCCTCGCTGGTGATCACCTCGAGGAGGGCGTCCCGCGCCTGTTTGGTGTTGAAGCGGTCCAGCACCGCCAGCGACTCCATCTGGGCGATGACGTCCCGCTCGTAGCGCAGCTGGTAGGTCCACTGGTAGTCGGGCTGCTCGAGGATGACCTCCCGGAGGAGCGTCATCTCCGGGTCGATGCGCAGCCAGAGGACCGGTGAGTCCATGCTAGTGAAATAGAGGTCATAGTGGTCAGTCAATTGGAGAACAAGCATCTTAGGAGGACGCAGCTCGCTTACTCCATGCCCGAGAGGTCCATGTCGATCTCCTCGCCCGTGCAGAGGGGAATCTTCTTCTTCTTGTTGCGGCGGCTCTTCGAGTGACAGGTAATGTCGTGCTTCGAGAGGTTGTCCTCAATCTGCAGCGTGTGCTTGAACGTTCCGTCCAGCTCCTGCAGCCAGATCATCAGCGGTCCCTGCAACCAAAAAAACATAAGCCCAAAAATCCTCAAAACTCCCCTCAAGCCCACTTACCAGATACCGCCTGACCCCGGTGTACGCCACATGCGCCTGCTTAATCTCCAGCTCCACAGTGTTCCGCTTTCGATTGAAGACAAAGCTGCCGGTGAACTTCACGTGGCCGCCCTGAAAGACCCACTGCTTGAGGAAGGTGTCGATGTTCTTCCCCGTCACCGTGCTGATCGCCCAGATGAAGCTGGCCGTGCTGGTGTGCAGGTGGTACCAGTTGTTGTTGGAGGCAAATCGGGTGGGGGCGGCCAGCTGCGCCAGGCTGAGCATCTTGTGGAGCACCTGCAGGAGCAGCGTCTTCCCCAGGTAGATCTCCAGCATGCGCAGCGCGAGGAAGGCCTTCACGCGGTGCATCTTCTCGTAGACGGGCGAGTAGGTGTGGAAGTTCTTCACGGCAAAGTAGTCCTGCTCGGTGTAGCCGCGGCTGCTCGGGTCCAGGACCACCGGGCGAAACTGCTGCTCGTAGCGGATCACCTTGTCCATGGCGCGCTTCACGTAGGTCCGGTACTCATTGTTTCCAAAGGCCTTGCGCACGTAGTCGTAGGCGAGGTAGCCGCTGATGCCGCGCGTCAGCCAGGCATCCGCCGTCGTCTGCATGCTGATGAAGGCGCCAAAGTACTGCTCGGCGATGGCCTGAGCGAGCACCCGCCGGCTGATGTACGTCTGCTCAATGACCGCCTTCGAGTGCAGCTGGCTGATGTTGATGAGGGAGAGGGTGGCGTACGCCTCGTACTTCGCCACCAGGTTGTCCACGAAGACCTGCTTGTAGGTGGCGTACGGGTAGCGCGTGTTCAGCAGCTCCTCGTAGTGCATGAAGATCTTGTGCGTCTGCTCGGTGGTGGCCGGCAGGAGGGACTTCAGCGTGGGAAAGGCGAAGCTGACCACCTCGTGCATGTGCGGGTGGACGACGGGGACGAAGGGCCCCACCACCAGGCCGATGTTCGGGGCGCTGGTGGGCACCTGGAGCGAGTAGGTGAAGCGCTTCAGGCGCCGCTCGACGAGGTGCTCCACCTCGGTCAGCTCCCCGGAGGCGATGGCGGTGTACGCCTCCTCCACGGTGACCTGAATCGCCCAGGTGCAGGACTCGCTGAAGGAGTCGACGCAGGGGAACCAGAGGCGGCTGTTGTTGCTCCGCCCGGTGCTGAACATGTGCGGCGAGAAGCCGTCGTCCTCGACTGAGGCTGAGGCTGAAGCTTTGTCGCCGTCTTTGTCGTCTTTGGCTGATGATGCCGTTTGTTGATCATTAGCTGCTGCGGCGCTAAACTGATTCGACTGGTTGTTGACGGCAAAGTACAGGCCTCCGGTAGGGTTCTCCACCATGTAGGCGATGAAGAGGCGCAGCGGCCGGTGCTCCAACACGGCCGACTTCAGGTCGATGAGGTCGGGCACCTCGATGACCAGCTCGCCGTTGCCCACGTCGCAGTCGGTCGACTTGATTACCTCGTAGTGGGTGCTGCTGAAGGTGTCCAGCTTCCGCGGGCCCAGCTTCCCGCTTCCGCCGCTGCCGCTTTTTGTCTGCTCATTTGAGGTTGTTGTTGCTGTTGCTGCTGTAGCTGTGGACGAAGACGACGACGAAGACGTGGCCAGGATGTCCTGCGTCGGGTCACTGTACGTGAAGACGCAGGGGTAATCATCAATGTAAATGGACTGAATTCGACATTGCTGGCAGTTCAGGCGGATGACAGGCAGTGAGTCCACCTGGGAGACGATTTGCAGCTCGGTGAAGCCCTGGAGAAGAAGAAGAAGAAGAAATAGAAACGGTGTTTCTAAACAGTGCTGACTCAGGCTAAACAGCAGCGGCAAAAACTCACCACTAAACTCTTGGTCTTGAAGTCGATCTTGGTGATGCATAGCAGCTGGTGAGATCTGTGTGGCGATAATGAGAATGACACGACAATGAAAGTGATCTTTATCGAACCATAGGAGCACTTACACTTTAAAGGGTCGATGCGTCTCGACGAGGTACTCTCGTTTGGACATCTTGTTGCTCTCAATTCAGAGTTGACGATGATGTCGCCGGTGCTCCCTGCTTCTCTCTTATAAAGGTGCCATCATCGTCAAGTCTCGAAGATGGGGAATCAGATGAGGAAGGTGAAGGGGTGAAACCAAAAAAAGACCAAGAAGTCGGCGTTGAAGAGAAGAAGAAGGAAAGCAAAGGGAAAAGAATTAGAAACGCCGGCGGCGCCAAGAATAAGAACCGAGGGTGATGAAAATCTCAGGCTTGATCAGCGACATTTTTTTCAGCGGCATAAACACAACAGCCCGCTCCTGCGTACAGTGTGCCATCTGCCGAGCCGCTCTCGCTCTTTCCCACTGACGCCGTTTCCACCCGCAGCGGCGCTGTCCATGTGAACGCTGCCTTCTGACTGTTTGAGGGGAACTGGGTGTAAATAGAATCGCTCTTTTCCGCCGACCAACACGCGCTCCTCGTGCTCCCGAGTTCTACTTTGTGTGTTTTGACGTCTCAAATCCGCTCCAAGACCGATTCCGTAAGTGCTCTTTCCGGCCGGCCGTCGACGATAACAGCAGTGCTAATCACCGGCAATACATCCACAGACCACAAACAACAGCACAACATGGCGACCACAAAGCCCGACCAGGGAAAGGTTGTGGACGAGGCGACGCAGCAGATGCACCGCATTCGTGTCACCCTCAACAGCCCCAGCGTGAAGAGCCTCGAGAAGGGTGAGTGAACTTGCTCTTTTTTATTTTGTCCGGGGGTGATACTAATGAACCTCTTTCCTCTCTCCCTCGGTAAACAAACAGTCTGCTCCGAGCTGGTGCGCGCCGCGAAGGAGAACAAGGTGACGGTGAACGGCCCGGTCCGCATGCCCACCAAGACGCTGCGCATCACCACCCGAAAGACGCCCTGCGGCGAGGGCTCCAAGACCTGGGATCGCTTCCAGATGCGCATCCACAAGCGCATCATCGACCTGCGAAGCACCTCGGAGATCGTCAAGAAGATCACCTCGATTGGCATCTACCCCGGTGTGGACATCGAGTTCACCATCGCCAACTCATAAAGCGCAGTGGGTGTGTGTTTTGTAATTAAAAACAGAATGAAGGACGATAATTAAACACCGGCGTTCTATCGTTTTGGCCAACCAACAACAGCCAACGACTACAACTCTCGTTTTAAAGCAGTGAAGTTCATCATTTAAGGTGCCTTGAAGAGGAAGGGAAAAAGAGGGATTCGTTCCAAGAATTAAGAAAATGCTCATTGTTGACAAAAAAGAGAGAGTTAGAGTAGGAAAAAGAATAGAAAAAGAAGAAGAGTTAAGTTAATCAGAGGTGAGAACATTGGCCATAAAAGAGAGAAGAAAGGAGGAGAAAAGGGCGGGGAGGGATTATATCACTTGAGATTCTTTGGAAGAGAGGAGAGAAAAGTGGACTTCTAGGCTGGGAAAACATTACTCACTTTGTGACACTGGGACTGGAAGGGTGGGAAGGGATGAAGGATGGCAAGGGAACGGGTGATAAAAGTGAGCCAGCAAAGAAGTGGTTTGTGTGTGGTAAAGTTCGGTAGTGTCATGGACTGGTAGTGGTGGTGATGGAGGTGATGATGAAGGTGATATGGTGAGAAAAGAGAAGAGGAGGTATGTACAAGAGAAAAAGAAGTAAGTGGTAAAGTAAAACGTAAAAAGTGGTAAAGTAAAGAAGTAAAGTTATAAAGTAAAGGCGGTGACCGGTGTCTGAAGAAGATGATGGTGATGATGATTAGTGAAATAAGAAATGCTGCAAAAAGTGCTGTGCAAAAGGCGTGCGTGCGTGAGTGAGTGAGTGATAAATACCGTAGGGAAAAGGTGCGCTTGAAGAGAAAGAGGAAAAGAAGGTCAAACGATGATTGATCAGACGATATCTTCTCGGTGGTGTCCTGAAGAACCTCCTCCTCCACCAGGATTGGAACGATTGGAGGAGGGCTTTCCATTGACGGGAATCATCGTTCCGCCACCACCTCCCGAGCTGGAGTTGATTCGCTGCATCGTCGTATTGTAGTCGGGGAGTGTAGGTCTTCGAGAGCTGCTTGAGTTGCTACTGTTTTGGCTTTTAGCTGAAGCCGAAGCTGCAGCGGCAGCGCTGGTAGTGCTGGTCGTCGTGGTGTGCCGGATCTCCCGGTACCGGGTCATCTGCTGGTACTGCTCCAGCCGCCGAAAGGAGGTCACCGAGCTGGACTCCACGGGCAGGGGCACCTTCGAACTACTTCGCCGACTTGAAGAGGAGGAGGAGTGCTGGTGGTGATGAGAGCTGTAAGAGTGAGGGTGATGGCCCGCATTGCAGGGACACATTCCACTGCCATTGCCTCCCAAATTAGGATGCATCAGCCCCGAGGTCTGCGGCGGCGGCATGACCATCATCATCGAGCCGCCGCCGCCCCCGGAGCTGGCGGTGGACATGACCGAGGAGGTGCGCATCATCGGCGGGTGGGGGTGATGGGAATGGTGATGACTGGCAGAGCTAGGGCTAGGGCCACAGCAGGAGCAGCTGCCGTACGACTGGCTCGGGTAGAGGGGGCCGCCGCTGCAGCAGGGGGGCGGGGGAACTGGCGCTTGAGGAGCTGCTGATCCACAGCAGCTTCCGCCCTCGAAACCTCCTCCTCCTCCTCCTGCTCTTGAAGACTGCTGACCTCCTCCATAGGAGGACATCTTCGAGTGATGATAAGTAGAGCTGTTGTGACTGTTGTTGTTGTTGGCGGAGGAGGAGGAGGTTCCATTGTTGCCAGCGCTGCTGTACGGTTGCTGTACAGCAGAACTTCCATTGTTACATCCATA
>JAALOO010002123.1_pt1 | contig 11661 bp, 13 predicted proteins | sample 7257641 | NCBI WGS metagenome assembly JAALOO01 (sample SAMN14085613, study PRJNA598686) | mite metagenome | biome: ENVO:01001000; feature: ENVO:01001002; material: ENVO:01001226; isolation source: single female mite from University of Michigan culture on fish food culture... ... | reverse complement strand
AGAGAGACGGCAAAATGGAGCGGGTCGAATGATGGGAGAAGGGAAGGAAGGAAGGAAGGAAGGATGGTAGTTTAGTCGTTTGCATTTTTGCTGCTGGTTGCTGCAGTGTCGATTTCTGTCGCAGTTACTCCCTTGGCAGAGTAGGTAGAAAGCTTCAGAAATTTGTCATTTTTAGTTGAAGCAGCACGATGGCTGACTGTTCATTTCCATTAAAGGAAAGTTTGCTGTGCACACTGCAGTTCAGTATGGCACACACACACACATATTGATGGCAACTCAAATGTCGCCCATGTAGGCCATGAGGGGCTGTCAGTCGTCAATGTCTGCTGGTTGATTAGTTTCTCGCAATCGGTTGATGCTTTAGAAAAGGAGCGCCAGGATTGCTCACCAAGGACTAATCTACTTGAATCGACTTGTAAACACTGCAAAAATATTTTGATTAGACACAAACTTTGGATGGATAGTTTTGCGACCCCAGATGATTTAATTTTGCCCACACTAGCACAGAGGAGCAGCTCATCTGTGACCATAGTTTATAAAGAGTTTTGGGCGTTGCTTGTGAGCGAATGAAAGAAGGAATGAGACAAAGCATCACTTGTGGTTCACGCACATTGCACACACCACTGCTCACTGAGTGAACAAATGGACCAAACTGGCAAATGACTATTGCTCAATGCTTACTGGAGCCATGCCTTTAACGAGAAGGAGAGGAGAGCATTTTTCCTAGCCGTCTGTTGTTATGGCCTTGCTATGTTTAATTGCCAATCTGTACTAATTACTATTAACTTATTACAGGCAAAGTCTTGTGTGAAGCTTGCTCAAAAAAGTGCTCTGGCAATGTGCTTCGAGTTGGCCAGACGTACTTTCACATTGACTGCTTCCGATGTAAAGGTAAAGGCGAACTGGTAGTCACCACCACCGCCACCATCTTCTAATAATCTTTTTTGGCAGAATGCAAAAACTCGCTTGCGCAAGGTGGCTTCTTTACGCACACCGCTGGTAACGAAACGTCGTACCACTGTGCAAAGTGTTACCAGCAGTCTTTTGGCGCCAAGTGCGCCGCTTGCAACCTCTTCGTAGAGGGCGAAGTGGTGACGGCACTGGGCAACACCTACCACCAGAGCTGTTTTCGCTGTCACCGATGCAAGTGAGTGATTTTGGCTGTCTTGGAGTTTTTCAAACTGTATACAATGTTTTTTAAATTGCAGTCAATCCTTTGCTACGGGAGAAAAGGTCACATGGACTGGAAAAGAATGTCTTTGTGCCAAGTGCATTCAAATTCCGGTCGTCTCAACGGCGCACAATGACGCAGACAATGTAGCCCCTGGTAAGCTTTGACTGACTGTAATTAAAAGCAGTGCTGATGCTCACCATTCTACCCAGCAGTGTGCAGTAGCTGTCATGGCGAAATTTCAGAGGGTCAAGCGTTGATTGCCCTGGAAAAGCACTGGCACATTTGGTGCTTTAAATGTGAAACTTGCGGTACCATACTTCACGGCGAGTACCTGAACAAGGATGGACGAGTGTACTGTGAAAAGGACTACCAAGTATGTATTGAATTGCTTATGAGCAAGACGCTAATCACGCTTTGTTTTAGAAACAATTCGGCATCAAGTGTCACCACTGTGGACGGTACATTACGGGAAAGGTCCTTCAGGCCGGTGACAATCACTTTCACCCTACCTGCGCCCGTTGCACCAAGTGCGGTGACATTTTCAGCGACGGCGAAGAAATGTACATTCAGGGGGCTGCCATTTGGCATCCACGGTGCGGCCCAGGGCCGGGAGAGAAGCTGGAAATGCTGGACGGGCAGTTTGAGAACCAGGTGAGCTGGCGTTGCCACTAGGCTACTACATCAACCTCGCATGCTTGCCCCAAACCTACTGCCACTCTAACGATATTTGCATTGCCCATGGCCATCGCCACTACTAGTATTACCGAGCTGAAAGCCCCAGCATGTCTAGCAGCACCAAATCCCGCTCAATTAGTCCCTTTGGACGCTTGTCCAGACAGGTTCGTTGCTTATGCGTCTGTGTGTGTGTCTGCATGCCTTTCCAGTGTGCCCTTCTGTGTCGATTGTGTTGTCCTCTTCTTGCCTTGTTGTTTTGTTTTCAGCATTTTCTTTCATTTGCAGACAAGCCGCTCTAGTCCGTATTTGGATAAAGAAGTGCCGTTGAATGACCTGAGTCGAGTGTACACGTACAGCTACCTGACGGCAGAGCCCACTCAGGGATACTTGCGCAAGCCACTCGAGCCACGGCCGCCAAAGTCGCCACAGTTTCACCGACCAGCAGGTATATTGAATAGTACTGCCATGTTGTCCGCTCAATGTCTGACACTTTGTCCGCTGCAGACTACCACTACAAGCAGCGCCACACGCCCACGAAGATGTCCCGTCAAGGGATGCAGGCAATGGTGGACCACCTGCAGTCTACCACGCCGCGGCCCAAGTCGCCTTCAATGAACAATGAAGAGCCGATTGAGCTGGCGCACTATCCAAACGCCAAAAAGCCCAATGAGCATGAGGTGCCTTGCATTGAGAGGGACGACTTTCCTGCTCCACCGGTACGTTTGGTCTCGTTCTCGCGCTCATTTGCAATAAACTGAATGTTTGTTTGCTTGCAGTTTCCGTATACTGATCCGCAGCGAAGAAAGTTTTACAGCTCTCACGATGATTTGGACGAAATTGAAGAGAACATCGAAGGGGAAACTGCTAGGATAGATCCTCAGCTGAAAAAGGAGGAGCAAGAGCTTTCAAAAATTTCCTCTGGCATTGGCCGAGTCTTTTTGAAGACTGTCAAGGAGCGAGAAAAAGTGATGGCCTATCGCAAGGCGAATTTAGACCCGAGGAAGTCTTCGCGGACACCTTCTGCCAAGACGGAAATTCCCATTCGCCTTCGCTATGACAATCCAGTCAATGCTTGTACGTAACTGCCGAATCGATGTTTGATTGAAACGCCTCATTTACTTTGCTTGATACGCGTCAGCGCCCTCCAGAGACATGGACAGACCAAAGCCGTGGGAAGAGTATGAAGACTATGAGGGTCAGTCGTTTTACCGCAACTCGACCATTACCCGAAGTCAGCCATATATAAACTACAACAGTGAGTGAAGGCGGCGGTGAATAAAGTAAAGACTAAATGACTGTTTTTGTTTTTGTTTTCTTTCGGTTGCACCAGTGGTGTCCTCGCTGCGGCACATACCTAAACCTGGATACGGCTTGAAAAATATGAGTAGTCGGGAAAATGTAATGTTTATTGGTCTTTTTTGTTTTCAATCAACTAATGCTTGTCACTGCAGGGCCATGAATCACCCAGCTACCAGCTTGAAAAGACGCAAAGTATCGAATTTAGTAGCGGAAAATCAGACAGTAAGTAGTTTGGCTTTTGTTTGGTAAGTTTTTTTTTATAAAGGGTACATTTTTTCTCAGTTTCAATAGCCTCTGACCAAAACGACAAGGCTGGCAGTCATCTCGGCCAGTACATGGTAAGATTTTACTAGAGTGGTTTGAAAATGTTTTAACGTTTTTGCCCACTGCAGAACCACAGCGCCAGTGGCACTTTTCGCACAACTCCCTTTTCAGAGGGCTATTCGGGCTATCGATATGCTTCCTACAGTCCGCATTTGCGAAGGTCAATGCCCAATGTGAACCTGCACCACCACCATTCAAGTGAGCCACCTCGTCAGTACCCCTACCACTTGTTGATTACCAACAACTATAGACTGCCACCAGGTAAGGGAAACGGCCTTGTTTTGCTAGTATGTAATTGTTTGACCTACCTTTGTAGACGTTGACCGGTGTCATTTGGAGCGCCACTTGCAAAACTCTGAATTTGAGTACCTGTTTGGAATGAATCGAATGGAGTTTTACCGACTGCCAGAATGGAAACGAAACGAGCTTAAAAGGAGAGCCAAGCTCTTTTAACGACTGCTGTAGGTGTTGCACCAACTTTCACTGCCCAATTGAACTACACATGACACGCGCATTTTACACTTGTCTTTGTCTAGTGCAATTTTAAAACACATTTGAAATGTGCAACTGCATAGTCGCAAATGGTGTCTTGTTTAGCTGTTTCAACTCTAGTCTGCACTCGTCAAGAAATCTCTTGTTTTTTTTGTTTTTGTAGCAATAAATTTTACTTTGATTTCACAAGTTGACTTGTGGTGATGCTATTTTAAGAAAGTGTTGGCTCGCTTCCAGTAGCAGCTACAATTCGTGTGCGCAGAATTGGCGAGTACTATTCAAGAGAGACAGTGTTCAACACTGAGTGTTGTGTTCCTCATGTTTCTCAGTGTCATTTAAAGTGCTATTATTTTTACCAATTATGTGCAAATGTTTTGATTACAAACTGAAAATTGATGCAAAAGAGCACCCTGACCAGGCATTTCCGCAAGTGTTGCTCGCACTGATTCGACTAGAGCGCCGAGCACTTGATGACCTGACTACCGTCGAGGACGACTGCAAACAGGTCCAAGAGATGCAAACAGTTCTGGCCAAGCTCTCGCTAACGCACACTGATTCTGACAACTACGCCAGCTACCTGTTTAAACGAGCCGAGCAGTTGTCGGCGCACTTAGAAACGTACAAAAAGATTGTCGGCAAGATTGACATTGGCTCAGAAATTGAAGACACTTTTGGTCAAGTTTCAAAGCAGTTTGTCGAGTACTTGGAAAAGAGGCTCAACTTTAAAGCCATCTGGATGGAGTGCTTTTCCCTGATTGAAAACTGCAAGTACACGGTGCAAGAAAAGCTACTGACACTGGTCAAACTGCAGTCAATTGCACAGGAAAACTATGATGCTAAAAACTATTTTGAGTTGGGTGAAATTAAAGACCGGTGCGATCAAGAGTTGGAAGAGGTGAGCGACATTATGGAGTCGTGTCTCAGTTCGGGAAAGAGCTGTAAAGAGTTTGGGTCAGATCTCAAAGCTCAGCTATCAGAGTTGGAGTTGGTTTTTCAACAAGTAGTGAAAATGTCAATGAATCGCATCAACGAAATGAAGCGGACGCCTGCCACATCGGCCAACTGTGAAGGTGTCGATTGGTAAAACTTTGTAATATTCAATATTTTTTTAATCTAGTTCCAATAAATCAACGTCGTGTTTTTTTAAAAACGTTTATTTGTGAATTAAAAAGAGACAACATTTGGTAAAGAAGACTTAATAAATAATAAAATGAAAGCTTTGCTTGTCAACATTAAAATTGGCCTAGAAATTTTTAATACAGACGCTGCAGCGACTCACTTTGCTACGCAAAGCGCCTGCCTTTAGTGTCTCACTAACAGGCCGTTGAAATTCATTGTTCTTTTCAATGATTGTCAGCCAAAAGCTAAACTTGTTGGCAAAGTAATGGCACGTTCCCCGAGCGCCATTGCACTCGATAAATGGCGTAGCTCGAAAGTCTTCCAAGCAACTGCCAGGACTAGAAAGAGACTGTCCACCACCTTCGGCACCAGCAGCAGTGTGCTAGAAAAAGAGAGGAAAAGTTTTTAATTTGTTCAAAATAATGAATTTTAGCGAATACCATTGCAAAACTGTAGCCGATCCAGAGTGAAGTCCAGTTGGTTGGGCAATAGGGAATTTCCAGCGTCTGACTATGAACTGCGATCACGTTGGCCGGTGCCTCGCAAACTGTGCATCGGCTAATGTAGTTTTTAATGGCCTCTTCACTGACAGGCATCATCGGAATGGGTGCATTTGTTGACAACCAGTAGGACTTGTCGTTGCGGCTGGCGTAGTTGCAGACGCTGTTAAAGTCGCAAAAAAGGAAAGGCATAGTGCTGAATCGTCGTAGACATGAGCCTGCAAAACCCAAATCCTGATTGTGCGCCTTTTCATTTCCCTCTATGTACAGAAGGCTGTAGCCACTCCACAGCTCCACCATGTTTAGGGGACATCGTGGAGCTTCTGGCGCCTGTGAGTGTCTGACCAAGAGGATGCCCGTCAGATAGTTGGCGCCTACATCTCCGGCAGGTCCCGGGAAACCCTGATGGCCTTTCAAGCCTCTGTAGAGTGTGAAAAAAGGGTTTGAGCGAACGTTTGTAAATGTCAGTGAAATGTGAAGAAATCTAAATATTTTTTGGCTAATAAGCAACAACTGTTTTACCTTAATCCAGGAGCTCCAGGCATTCCGTCACGCCCTCTTTCTCCTTTTAAACCTGTTTTCAAAAATGTTGACAGTTTTTATATGCTTTAAAAAAAATTATTTTTGATGTTACCTGGAAACCCTTGCATTCCGGTCCTTCCAGGAATTCCAGGAGCTCCAGCATTGCCTATTTGTTACAAAACAAAAAATTATATTAAAGTGTAAAAACATTTTTCAAAAACTTGTCATTAGTTTAATTACCTTTTTCTCCAATAGGTCCAACTGGGCCAATTACTCCAGGAAAACCTAGTTTTAAATTATTTAATAAAATAAGTTTTAAAACATTGTTTAATGTTTCCACTTATTAAACAAGTTTAAACTCACCTCTGTCTCCAGGCTCGCCTTTGGAGCCTTTTTGACCCTTGACTAAGTTTTCAACATTGCAGGAAACGCCCTTCATTCCCTTATCTCCCCTTTCGCCTGTTTAAAATAAAATAAAATGTGAATAAATTTGTTGCACAATCAAGTTTTATAAATAAAAACTAAAAGTTTTTGTAAAAAGTATTCGCTTGTTTTTGTTTTGAAAGGTTATTTTTGTTGTTTCATAGTTGTTTTATGTTTTTAGTGTAAACTTCACCTTTAATTCCCATCAGTCCAGGTAATCCAGAAGAACCCTGTTTTAAAACAAAAAACAAAGTGAAGTATTGATGAAATTTTTAAACATTAGAACTGATAATGCTGATTCTGTATACAGCTAAAACTCACACTACGTCAACATTCGCAACTACGTCACGACAGTAGCGCCACCATTCACAGCAGTAAGCGTTTTTGCGGCAAGTTTGTGCAAAACACCAAAAGACGCTGCACCAACTTTTGACGTAGTGTGAGTTTTAGCTGTAACTTGTAAAAATGCATCTTTTTTTGTTTGTAACACAAAAAGCTATCTAAAAGTTTTTCAACGTGGTATTAAATTAAACTTACCTTTTCTCCAGGTAAACCAGGCATAGAGGATCTTCCGGGGGGTCCGATGGCCCCCTTATCTCCTTTTTCGCCCATTTTTCCAGGTAGACCTGTTTTACTGTGTTAGTAGACTGCCAAAAATATTTAATCTATTTACCGTCTCTTCCGGGAAGTCCCGGTGGCCCGTCTCTGCCTTTATACGGGCTGGGTGGACCGGGTGGACCAATATCACCTGTAAATTGTAATCAATGACTAGTTAGAAAACTGTTTGTTGTTTTTATCTGCTAAAACTCTCAAGCACAGAAAATGTCGTAATGTTAGTGTCAGTAGCACTAGTGCACTCACCTTTTTGTCCAGGTAGTCCAGGTAGGCCTTGCACGCTACGTCCGGGTATTCCGGGAACGCCCTGTCGTCCCGGAAACCCATCTGCGCCTCTTTCGCCTGACGTTTTGAGTGTTCAAAATCATTAGTGAAATCAATAAACACATCATTCATCCCCAACCTTTTTCGCCAGGTAATGAAGGCATTCCGGGTGGTCCTCTGGCTCCAATTTCTCCTGGCAACCCTGTTTTAAAAGTGAACACATTTAGAATAAAAAAGGGAGCACTAAGGAAAGTTCAACTTGCCTCTATCACCCTTTTCTCCCTTGTCCGTAGTTGTTTCACAGCATTTGGCATCTTCTCCTGTTTCTCCTTTATCTCCCATTAAGCCCACTGGTCCCGGGAGTCCGGGAACTCCCACTGCTCCGTCGTAACCTCTGTCACCTGTTTTTAAATAATTATCATGTTTAGTCAATAATAAATATTTAACTTGTTTTAACTTATTATTCAGGCAATTTTTTACTGCAAGTACTCACCTTTTTCACCCGGCAGCCCAGGTAGTCCAACATAGCCTCTTTCGCCTTTTGGTCCAGGAAAGGTGTTCATAGGGCCTGGTTCACCCTTAACGCCCTTGGCGCCCTTTTCAGCCCCAATGGCGTCACGCCCGCGATCACCTTTAATTCCAGGGAGCCCATCTCTTCCAGGTAGGCCTGGTAGTCCTCTGTCCCCTTTCTCAGAGTCAAGTCCAGGCCGCCCATCAGATCCTCTTTCACCTGTAAAGAACTTCATTTGTCAAATTGGCTTTAAAACAATGAATACTGTACCTTTTTGGCCAGGAAGTCCAGGGAGACCCTGTATGGTACGGCCAGGTATACCACTAAGGCCCCTGGGACCCTGGAGTCCATCAAGACCTCTGTCGCCTTTTTCTCCAACTCTGCCATCAAATCCGCGTTCACCTGTTTTAGAAAAATGTAATTTGCATTAGATTCATACGTTAAGTGATTGTTGTCTTAACAGCATCGAAACTCGTAACTACAGATAGCTGCCTTTTACCTTTGTCTCCTTTTTCTGATGATCCCCAGTTAATACCAGGCAATCCAACAGGCCCAATTTCTCCTTTTTGTCCCTTTTCGGGTAGTAGAGGAGGCAACGAAACGCCTCTTTCACCTTTTTGACCAGGAAATCCAACCATTCCATCGACACCATCTTTTCCAGGTAATCCACTTAGACCCGGACGCCCACTTTCACCTAAAAACAAACAAATGAACGGTATTAGTCGACTTTTGATGAGAGCTGTTTGTTATTCAACTGTAAAGCTGGTGTAAAGTAGATGTGGAATTAAACTTTTTTGCGCAAAAATTTTATTAAACTAAACAATCTGTTGTGCTTTTTCTTATTTGTTTTGTGTTGATTAGTTAACTAATAATTTGTCCTAGATCAACTTGGATCAAGTTTCTTACCTTTTTGACCCTTTTGTGATATCTCAGCATCTCTTCCGGGCAGCCCACTAGCTCCAGGAAATCCTCTATCGCCTTTTTGGCCTCTTGGGCCAGGGACGCCATCCATTGGGTCCCTTGCAGGAGCCCCAGGACTTCCCATCTCTCCTTTCTGCCCTCTTGGCCCAGCAGGGCCTTCAGGACCTCGATTCCCCTTAATAGAATCTCCCCGTTCACCCTAAAAATAAATTAAAAATTAGATAATGTTTAATAGTTTGGTTTCTAACTGATAAATTGATATAAAATGATCTTATTAAACACTTTACCTTAATTCCCGGAAACCCTGGTAGTCCGTCCCTTGCTCGAGGGCCAACAGCGCCTTCTTTTCCTGGTAGACCTGTTAGAAGTGAATTGAATTGAGCATTAATTGTTATTTGAAACATCTTTTTTTGAAAAAGTGATAATGCTTTAACTTACCTGGTATTCCACTCAACCCAATTTCTCCTCTGTCGCCCTTGGCGCCAACCAGGCCTGGGATTCCACTTAGACCATCACGCCCTCTTTCGCCTTTGGAGCCTTTCTGACCATCACGGCCACTTTAACATAAAAAACCCATTAGTAGTTCTTCAGGGCAAGTTTTTACAACTTTTTGTTTTTACCTAGCTCCAGGAGGGCCTTCTAACCCTTGGGGTCCAATTTGAGAATCGCCCTTTTCTCCTCGGGCTCCAGGTCCGCCAGGAATTCCGGGCCAGCCTTGATCCCCCTGTAAAAAACGTGTACATGAAAATGTTTTTTAATTAGAATAAAATGTACTTACTTTTAGTCCACCTAATCCGGGAACTCCCCTCTCGCCTTTTGGACCAGTTCTTCCAAATTCTCCTCTTTCTCCTTTTTTTCCAGGCATTCCTGATTTTGAAATGTTATTATGTTAAATTTTAAGATTATTTTATAAGTTTTGATGGAAAGTCTAAAGTTATAACTGTAAATAAACAGATTTTGCAGATGATGTTTAAAGATTATCATTACAAATTTTTTTAAATTGGACAGTCAATGTATTTGTAATGTTTTACTACGTAACTATCTTAACAATCAAAAACAGGTTCAAATTTAATGTTTAGCTTCTAGTTGCATGATCATCACTGAGAAGTACTCTAAGTTTTGTAATATATTGTAATAACTGTTTTGTAAACACTCACCTGGAAGTCCGGCTAAACCTGGGCGCCCAATTTGAGCATCTCCTTTGTCGCCTTTGGCTCCCTGAAGTCCAGGAAGACCACTGATACCAAAATCGCCAGTTTTTCCAACTTCTCCAGGAAATCCTCTAGCGCCCACATTTCCTGTTTTTGAAATTAGAAAAATAGAGATGTTTTACAACACATAAACAAAAACAAACAAATAGTTAAGGTCAGGTTAGTTGTACAAAAATTTGTACAGTTGTTAACAGTTCAACAACCACTACATTAAGTAACTTCATTGTGTTTTTTGAGTATCTTCCGACAACACTACAGTTCAGTACTAGTTCAAAACTCTACTTGTTTCACTACCTTTTTCTCCAGTTTGCCCGGGTGGTCCTCTAGGCCCTGGTCCAAAAGATTGGCCGTCTCGACCTCTTTCTCCTTTTGCGCCAACAATTCCATTTATTCCATCACGTCCAGAAAGTCCAACAGGGCCTAAAAATAAATTGATTAGTGACTATAACTCAGCAAACATTTTTGGCAAATTTAGCGTGACACAAAGATTTGTTTAAAAGTGTGTTCTAAATTGCCATGGGTGATTGGATAAAGCAAAGGATGCGCACTGCCAGTTATTTTTCTTTCAGCTTTTACTTATATTGTGATCATCCAAAATCTGCGAGTCACAAAGTTACTGTAATCGAAACACTCACCAATTGGGCCAACAAGGCCTTTATCGCCTTTGGCCCCCTTTTCTCCGGGGGGGCCGGGAACCAGTGTTATGTCGCCTGCAAAGCTACAATTTCCGGGCTCGCCTTTTGGTCCTCTACCACCGACTTCACCATCAATACCGGGAGGTCCTTCTGGTCCAGGTACGCCTGGGATTCCTGGTAAACCGATTCCTGCGTCGCCCTTGGCGCCCTGGGCACCAATAAGGCCCGGTTGGCCCATCGGACCTGGAGTTCCGGGAAACCCAAGGTATCCTGTTGTAAAAAGGTAATTCAATTATTGTATTAATGCAAACTTTATAAAACTTTAAATGTTGAGATTTTGAGATTTTGTTGCTAAACACATACCTTTATCTCCTTTGCTACCTTTGACGCCAATTAGTCCTGGTAAACCCTGAAGCCCTGGGCGTGCGTCTCTTCCAGGTTCACCTGATGATAAAAAAATACATAAGTAATTTCGTTTTAAATAAGCAAAATGTAGCTGATAAAAATGCTCAAATACACTGGTTTTACCTTTGATGCCTTTACTTCCGCGGTCTCCTTTCTCGCCAGGCGCTGGTCGCACTAGGTCAATAGGTACAAACGCCGCATCACCTTTGTCACCTTTCGGGCCATCACGACCCGGAAAACCTCGATCACCTAGTTAAAGTTAAAACGGTTAGTTTAACAAAATATTTTCAATTTTTTTTGTACACGTTTTAACATTTAGAGGTAATAAAAACAAAAGAAATGCAAAAAAACTTACCTTTTTCTCCAGGAAACGATCCAATGCCCGGAATTCCGTCCTCTCCTCTCGGGCCTTGGGGGCCTATAGGTCCTCTTTCGCCCTTTTCACCTTGGTCTCCTACGGCGCCATCATAGCCACCAGCGCCCTTTTCGCCTTTAGAGCCAGGTATACAAGCTGTACAACTTCTTCCGGGGTCGCCTAGAGATTATAAACAATTTAATTTATTAAAATTTA
>JAALOO010000411.1_pt2 | contig 11661 bp, 11 predicted proteins | sample 7257641 | NCBI WGS metagenome assembly JAALOO01 (sample SAMN14085613, study PRJNA598686) | mite metagenome | biome: ENVO:01001000; feature: ENVO:01001002; material: ENVO:01001226; isolation source: single female mite from University of Michigan culture on fish food culture... ... | reverse complement strand
AGAGAGAGAGAGAGATGTGCGACAACAAAAGGTGGGGGAAGCAACAGCATCAGCACATCGTGCACCGAAAGAGAGAGCACAATGCCAATTGATTTACTTTCCATTTTAGGCAAGGTAGACGTAGCTGCTGCTGCTGTTGTTCCAGCAGTAGTAGTCGCACTCTGTTGAAGTGCACTCTCTAGCTCTACCGCAATGTGGATGAGCAGCAATAGCAGCAGCAGCAGAAGCAGTTGCAGTCAAAAAACTTCATCAGCTGCAGATCCATTGACACATTGCGCCATGTGAGTATGTTTTGTGTGTGTCTCTGCCTCCTGTCGGTTTCGCGGACACATACAAACGCACTACACATGCAACTGGCAGACTGTTGCAGAGTAGAGTGTGAACAAATTAAAACGCTGCTCTAGGCCAATTAACAATTAACAAGCAGCAGCAGCTCATTTGACTGCGTGAAAATGCGGGTCAGTGCACGGAACAGGCAGGCTGAGAATGAAGGATGAAAGAGAAGGACACTAACCAAATAATAATAATAATAACATTAAAAACTGCAAAACTAGAGGAATTACTTGTGTGCTTTGGTGAGTAGTGTCTGTTTGTGTCCACCACATAGAACACGACACGCCAAACCAGACTGAGGTGATGAGTGAGTGAGAAGCAGTTGGAAACCGCAGAGAACCGTAATTCACAGGGGCAGACAAGCGTGTTACAGCAGAGCAGAGCAGTCACTGAATATAGATCACTGACACCAATTGACAAAGGTGGTGGTGATGGCTGCAGAACTCTTGAGGAAGTTCAAAGAAACGAGAACTCACGCGTGAGCTCATAAAACGACTCGACAACTGTTAAAAATCCATCAAATTGGCCGCATCGTCAAATTCACACCACAGCAGCAGCAGTAGAAGTGATGGTGGTCACCTCCAACAAGACGAAAGACTTTTCAATTTAGTCGAGCACAACGAGAAGACAGGGAGATGGTGGCAAGCAATTTGCTTTCTGCTGCAACAAGTGCTGTCCAGCAACAAGTGGCTGTCATCATACACCGTCCAGCAACAAGTACTCCGCTCCAGTGCTGCCAAAAATTAAACTGGACAGAACTATGAAAGAGTGGAAACTAAAAAAATGCCGCACTGCCAACTCATTACCAGATTCAGAGTACAGACACACACACAAAATGTCTGAATAGAAATCGATCAGCGGCACTGATGAGGAGAACAACAAAGACAGCACTGATTCAATTATCTCAGCAATTCGATCTGAAACAGGCAATGAGCACTCACACTGCAACACAAACGTAAATGCTACAAACTCAATTAAGATGGAGATCATCACCGCAGTCATCCAGCAACGATCATCAAGCTTGTTGGCACTTTCAACACCATCTTTTCTCACACTCAACATTACTGCACATCTTGCTCCAGCATCATCAGCTTCATCACCATCTTTGGGCGCCAATTTAATTGGCCACATAAGTACAGCAAGTAAATTAAAAAGATGCCCACGGCTGGTAAACGAAAGCAACACAATCACAGAAAGCCAAATGAGAGCAGGAAAGAAAGTGTAATGAACAATCAGAACAACAAACGGTACTGCACGAGTGCCAGTGAAATGCAACTTGTAAACAAACTTTTTTGAACTTTTTCAAAGTCTAATCGACTGGCAAGTGAAAGATCATTAGCCCTTTAGTGACGATGAACAGTGGACGATTAGTTCGCCGCCGCCTCAAACAAATCGACACTAAACGAATGCACTGCACAAAAAGCAAGAAACCAATTCGACCGTCGTAATGGTAACAAACAGCAAAAGTGAACTGCTGTCTGGCACCTGCCTACGCGCATTCAGTGAGATGAATTCTCAATCTCCTTTTCTCCATTTTTCTGCTCTACACCAAAATGACACCATCGCTGTTGGATATGCTCGTTGTCTTTTGCCATTATATTCTTTCAGCCTTCTTCTAATCATCAACAGCTGACTCCATAAATCAACATTCTGCCGTATTAAAGCAACAGTGTTGACAGGAGGCAAACGAGCGAGGGAGTTTAGAACGCAAAAGTGAATGCCAGCGAACAGCGTGAACGGAAACACAAATAAGAGAGAAAGAGATGAAAGTGGGCAAAAATGATGATAGACAAAAAGAAAAAGAAACAGCTCCCAAAGCTCGAGAAGTAGTGTGCCGAACAAATTTGGTGCTGACGAGGAAGACATCAAGAGCAGCATCGAGAAGAAGAAGCAAAGGCTTAGGAGAGCACTCGGCTGGGAACAAAAGGTGTAACGCACTGCAAACAAACGACGACCACGGCGACTGATCTGCTGGTGGCTGAACAGAGACAGCACCAATCTACACTGCTGCTGGTGATATATTCATGTGCTTTTAAGGCAATATTCAATTACCTGGCCACAATGCCTCACGATGACGCTAACCTCGCTCTCGCTTTTTGCTCTTGTTCATTGTCATCAGCCATCCCCCTTTCCTTCTTCTTCAACATTATTTTTGCGTTGCATCACACAGACAAATTAGCAGCAGAAGCAAAGTCAGCCAGCAGAGAATCCACCACAAAGAGTCACCACAAAGAGGAGCAACTTCCAAAAATGAGAGCATCAGCAAACTCTCTCACCACATCGAAAACACTTTTGCAAATTGCCTCACTTACTACAAGAGCACATCATCAACATCATCAACATCGTCAGAGGCAGCACCACCGCCGCCATCAGTAGTTCCAATTGGAGTAAAGTGCTCGGAGAACAGACACAAAACACCAAAAGGAAACAGGCTCTTGTGTGTGTGAGTACGTGCTGATGCTCGACATACTGAGCATCAGCAACAACTCGCTGGCTGCTGTCGGCGTGTGTTGTTGACCATAGCGAGCAAACACAGACAACCCGAGACACAGGCAGACAGTGGCATTCGCACTGGCTCGCTGAAGAGCAGTCATGAATAAAAATTGAATTAATCACAGACAGCAGAGCACATAGCTCCTGATGACATTGGCCATCTACAACACACATACAAGAGGACAGTGGCTGCACTCGACAACTGCCATAGACTACTACCACACACACACACACACACACACACGTTGGGATAGGTGATAATTTGCTCAGGTGCGAGACGAACAAACGAGAGTGCAACACTGCAATTAGTACAGAAGAACAGAAGAGGCAAAAAGAGTGCACACAACACTCGTCAACTGTCTCTCCAGTGTGTGTGTGTGCCACTGATTCAACACACCGACATTGGACCGTTATTAAAAATCGTCCACCACTCTCTGTGGTACGTACGTTCGTACACGCGGACGGAGGGCAATACAAACTAGATCGACGTAGCGCACAGCTAGCTAACTACTGGCGTTAATTAATTCATTACACAACGCACAAAAAACGTACAGTCGACAGTCGATGTATACTCTGGGCAAATATTTGAGCAGAAGCTGCTGCTGCTGTCGCTGCTCCAGAGATATAATGACTCTATTTAGCAATGAGAGATGGAGATATAATAAGGTACGGCAAAACGGAATGAGTATGAGGAGGACAAACACGTGCTACACTGCCACAAAAAGACTGCTATTAAAATGATGGGCAAATAGTGATGCACTGAAACTGAATCTCTTTTCATCTCCCATTAACATTCGATTAGATGCTCCTAAACTAATATGTCTTTTTGCCAGTGTAGACCAAGTGCAATGTATACTTTGTGAAAACGAGATAAGCGTCGAGTTGGCTAGTAAAAAATTTGTGCGAACATCCCAGGAAACGGCTGTGAAGGAAAAATGTTGTGACAAAAAAAAGAAAAAAAACAAGCACGCTGATTTATTGAGACATCTATTTGCCCGCATAATTGACGGCCATTAATTAAGTCAGAAGGAGAGAAGAAAGATGATGCAGTTAATCAATTGGTCAATTAGCCGAAAAAAATAAACACATGACAGTGTTCAAAGGGAAAAAGTAAAAAGTCAGCTCCATGAACGATCACCAATAGCAATTGACCAGCATAGTTGTCTTCTTTCTTAGTGGTAAGTTATGGGTGAGAACGAGGATGACAAAAAATGCGTAGATGCTCCAGCCGCTTTCCCATCGATCCTGTTTTTACCTGTTTTCTACATTATTATTATTTATGACTATGACATCAATAAAGCAAATATGCCTAGGTAATTTACTTTTAAAAACAAACAAGTAATGTCACCAAATAACGTCACACATTCTCACTGGCTTTTAAAAAAGAAATCAACATTTGTTGGAATGATCTAATGTACAAGTCAGAAAAAAAGCAAACAAAACAAATTGGAGTGGATTCAATTACAGAGATAAATAAAAAAGCAAGTAAGAAACAATTGAGCTTAGATGCTGCTCACGGCTCACGCCATTTAACAGGATTAAATTGCTACTAAATCACAAAGAGGGATAAACAAGGGAGAACATGGCAGCACTAGCACACACACAGGCACACAACCACCGTGCAGCATTTATTAGGGTTGCGTGTTGTGCTCGACAGCTCGACACACGGTCCAGTGGGGCCCTGCTGCTGCTTCCACTGCAACAGTTGCAGTAGTGAGGCCACTTTCCGGCAATGCAAATGCTAATAATAACGAACGACACATGAGCGCACTTTCAATAATGTAATGCACTGGGCACCAGCAGTGGCAGACATAAATAAAACGACTAAAGACAACACAACAGGCACACCAACACACACCGTTGATGCCCTTTTGTGTAATTAATTTACGAGCAAGTAGAGTGCAACATGCTATGATGGTGGAGGCGCCAGAGAAAAGGAAAAAACGGTTTCTGAAACGCACATAACTGTTGATGCAGTGGTCGTTAATGGGCATTAGAGTTGGTGGCTTTGATGGCAGTGCCCCTCGCTGCGCCGCATCACTTCACTCTTTGCCTCCTCTCAATCAGCTAATTGAATTACTCCACACGAGTCTGATCAAAAAACACAAAGTAGTAGTGGTGCTGGCCAAATTGAAATGTGGCATCTATTCGCAGCAAGCAGACATCAAGAATGCAAATGTCAGTCAAACACTAGTGAGCATCCGGACTGCTGATGTCACGGTTGTCCTCATTCATTGGAAAGCACAGAATTGTGATCGACTCTGATGGCGAGCTCTGTTAATTTAAATACTCGTTCAAGTTTATAAAAGTGCATCAACGTCTGAGGAAGGTGATTACAGCAACGGCATACATACATACACAGTGAGACACCAGTGATCAAGGACATAGAAAGATAAGAGACGAACAAGTGTGCCAAAAAGAACTGCTAAAGAGCAGCAAAAATGCATCACTACTAATTGTTCAAGTCTCTAATTGTTATTGTCTTCCTTTGGCTGCTGCTGCTTTGTAATTGGTAGAAGGAGAGCAAGAGAATATAAGTTGCATTATAAACACATCAAAGCTAAAGACCTTATTCACAAATGAAGGGATGACCATCAGGACTATTAGAGAGCAGCATCCACGCCACTTTTTGCACAAATTGATTCACTTTTGTCAAGTGCGACTCTCTGACTGACACAGATAAAGAAGTGAAGGCCACTGAGAAGTGAGATCGATGAGAACTAGTTGACAAACGTCCACCAGCATCTTCAATGTTTAACGCAAGTGCTGCTTGCCGCAGATTAGATTGCAGTGTCTGCCTGTTTCTCTCTCCTTTCTTGCGCCAACAATGAAAAAATTATTCAAAGTCACACAATTATTGTCATTTACTGGCAGACAGAGGCTAGTTGTAGTAGTGCTCAAAGTGACAATTTTCAGCATTTCTGGCTAAATAGCTGTTTTGTGGTCGTGTCTTTTGCAAAGATGAAGTACTGTTTGACCATCACGATGAAGCACTGCTTAAAGCTAAAGGGTTTCATTTAAACAGTGCAAGCAGACAATTGCAAAAACACAAAACTACAGCAACTTAACTTCAAAATCAACATGTCGCAGACAGGAAAACTGATGTGAACACAGAATGGGAGAAATGGCGACGACAGCTAACTGGTCACAGTTGACATTTGCATAAAAAGAGAGCATTCGAATGATAAGAATGAATCAAGAAGCAGCAAAGGCGTCAGCTGAGCAATGTAAATCAAATTGAACAAGTAAGCAAAAGACAAACAAAAGTGCCATTTTGTGCTAATGACAATTTGCAAACGTGAACAAACAAACAAACAAAAACAGAATCTGCCTAACTGTCAACAGAGCGCATCTTGTTTATATGCATAGATTCATCACTACAACGCTGAACAAGGCAGTCAACAAAAACCACCACAAAGACAGTCATGGTGGTCAGTGCAGTGTCTTAAAAAGGGACTTCAGTGTAGTCGAATCAATGGCGGGCGTCCCCGGAGTCAGTTGTGGACACTACTGAAAGCTTCTGTGCAGACTGCACAGAAGTGCACTTTTTACTGCTGCTACTGATGCTGTTGCTGCAGTTGCAGTTGCAGCACACTAATTGCATTGTAATTGGCCGCTGCAGAGTAGTGTACTTCTACGATAGTTGCTGGCATATGCCGACAGTTGGAGAGTGTTTATATACTGAATGAAGCTAAAGTGAAGGAGTGAGTGTACTCGGCGTGGGCCAATTAGATGCTCGGTAATTGGCGCACTAACAATTAGGTTTGGCCCTCAACGAAGTCAAACGGAGTGGCGGCCAAAACAAGGGATGCGTGTGCGAAATTGCTCACTTCATCTGATTACAATCGACCAAATCAAGAGCACACACTGAGCAAGAGAGAGAGACAGAAAGAGGCACCACTTGCTCGCTCTCTGTACATCTTTCTTGCTGTACAGAGAGCTAGAAAAGACAAAAATGCATTCATCGAAGACTGTGCTGAAGCTAGCCGGAGTCAGCAATTATCCCAAAGTGGTCAACAGCAGCACCGCCGCCACCAATTATAGCCGCCAATGGATTACAAATGAAAAGCAGCCCTACTAGCTACTTCAAATTCATTAATCCTCAGCAGCAGCAATTAACGGGCTGGCATGCAAATGCAGGCGACCAAGTAGGCAAAAGATTGAAAAAACTGTCGCACTTTCATTCAACCGCCGACCCACAAACGCACCATCCTAACCGGTATCTAATTAGTTGCGGCGTTGTTGTGTGCACGATACAGACAACAAACAACGACAACAACAATCAACAACAAGATGACAAGATCTCTTCCTCAGCCAGCAATCTTGTCAGTAGGACACACGCACAGCAACAAAGCATCATCCATCAGTAAATCACGTGGTGAGTACTGTCAATTAGCCAGTGAAGTGAAGCATCATGTCCTGAAAAGCATCCAAAATGAGAGCAATATACATTCAAAGATGAGCACTTGCTTTAATTTTCTTCATCAGGATCACAGGCAAATCTTGCACCACTTTTCTCCCCCTTCTCGCCCACGCTGATGTGACATTGTAGTTGTGCGATCATCTGCCGCGACAGTTGTAGAACAGAGCAACAGCAGACATGAGATGAGTAAAAAGCAAAAAACGAACAACGCCAAAATGAAGACCATTTTTTCTCAAGCACAGAGTATACGCGTGCAATATGCTGCTTGCCTGCAGATGGATCTTCTCATCAGCAAAGGACAAAGCATCGTTTGGAAGGAGAAAAAAAGTAAAGTAGTAATCGCTGATGCTGCTGCTAATGGCGTTGAAGAGCACAACGCGACAACAGCAAAAAAGTCGCCCTTACTAAAGTTAATTTAAATGAAAATGCTTCAGCAGGAGCAGCAGCACTAAATAAAACATTGCGCGATTAGGCGGTGAATGAACGAACACGCGAACTGAAGAATATGTGATGAACGACGGACAAACAGTAGAGCGTGTTGGCGCTAGTGAAGTACGCTTTGTCTGCACCGATTTGGGCAATGTAAAGTGGGCTAATGTGTCCATTGGCACATTCACTCAGAGGAAGTCGCTTGAATTGTTTGTGTGTTGTGCGGTGTGTCGGTGCACTTTGCTCCTTTTGCCTTCTCGTGTCTGTCAAGCACAAGGTGAAGCTTCTGCCACAAGTGAAGGCGCCGTTTCCGGAATAAAGTGCCACACACTTTCACTGCTTTTTTCTCTACTGTACAACGGTGTTTTGTTAAAGGTAACTAAACAAACAAACAAATAAATAAGCAAATAGACAAACAATTGGGGCAACTTCTCAACCAGTTGTTTGCCTGTTTGTCTGAAACAATTCTACTCACTTTGTCGCCTGCACCTAATTTTTTTTGTCTACACACCAAACAAAATGTGAGGCAACATTCAACTCAATGAGATAGACACGCGAAAAAGTAATTCTTCACATACTGGACACACAAAGTAGCCATTCTCGATCATCAAAGAAACATACACACAGACAGAATTTCATCGTTTCGGTCTAATTAGCATCTAATGCACTGCTGCTGATGACTAATTAGTCTAATGAGACACATAGTGTAGCTTGTGGTGATCACTGCTGCACAGCAACAGTCAATGAGATGGCTATTAGCGTCAGAAAAGAGAACAAGGTGGAATTTGAAAAATAGTCTGATTGCAGATGAGTTCACATAGAAATGGCAAGTTGGCAAACTGAATTGAGACAAAAAGCTGCAACTCGGGACCTAGATGGGAAAACAGAATGTGCCAACAAACAAGTGCATCAGTCAAATTGACATACAAACACAAAAGCACCAAAAAATAAACAATCTATGTGTTGTACAAAAAAGACAAAAGAAATGCACCAAAAGCACCTTATGTGCGTTTAATTACCAGCAGCACCATGAAACAGGCAATGTTATTGGCAATATAGCAAACTTTGATTCATAACTCAACTGAAGCTGCCACTGATGGTGCAACAAACAGAGCATTAACTCGTTAAAATAAAAAACAAAAAAGACAGGAAGGGACAGAAGAGCATTCGTTGCACATCTCTAAACTCTGCCGAAGTGTGACATGCAGTAAAGCCAATGCAGAGCTAGTCAATACGAATCAATCAGACGTCTGACGTTTCATTTGAAGTGTTCGCTAAATGGTAACACCGAAGCAAAACAATTAATTAATTAAAACATCAGAAACACAGAAAAGACAAAAGAGACAGTAGCACCGAGAGCACAGTGGTTGTGGACCGCCAATCGCTTTATAAGCCAGCGCCATTAGCAGCAGCGAGCTATTGTGTTCTTTTGGTGTTTGCTGGCCTGCTGTGATGATGCGGCTGGTCATCTCCAGCGGTTGCTATTATTAAACATGTTCGACACCAAAAAAACAACAACGAAGACAAGAAAAAGTCGGCTTCAAAAGCACTTGGACACAGTTAGAAACAAGACACATACACACACACAATTTACCTGGTAGAAATTAAATGTATTTTCTAATTTGCCTCGATTCGTTCGAGTTTGCAGGAAAAGAAATAAAGAAAGGATAGCAACCGACGGTCGGCAAACGGTCTGCAGGTCAACGAGCAGTTAGAAGAAATGTTAGAGACAAAGGAGAAAAACAGAACAGAAAAGGGGAAAAGGGGGCGCAAATTAGCAACAATTTGACAATTTCAACAGCCACAACGCAAACACGGCAACAACAGAAGCAGCAGCAGTAGCAGTGATAATAAAACGAAAGCATGCAAAGACAAAGAGAGAAAGAGGGGATGATAATAAATAATACGAAAAGGGGCACAAAGAGGACTAAACTAAGAAGTGCACAGCAACTCCATTAAAAAGAACAAAAGAGCGACAAAGTCTGCCGCTTCGGTCAGAAAGTGGTCGCTCCAAATGGTAATGTAAATCAGCCTTCTAAAAGCATATAAGTGGTAGTAATCTAATTACACTATCAGCTAAATCAATCAATGCTAAGTTTTAATTAGCTCAAAAAGAAGAAAAGTCACACAAGTGGTCATAGTCTGCGATTGCTACCAACATCCAATATACTTTGTAGAGACTAATTGCGATGTGCGACAGCAAATCGAGAAAAAAAAGTTAAGAGAGTACAACCAATTTGGAGATGCTCGGCTTGCTCTTTTCACACCTAGGCATCACATTCCTTGTCAGGCAGGCTTGCTTGAACTGCTGCATATGCAAACACACGTACTCACTAAAATTACAAAGATGGGCACACTACCGCCACTGCCACCACTCACTGGCTGACTAATTGGCCATTGTCATTACTGTAGCGCACAATTCAAAAGCGATGCGATTAATAACAACAGTATGAAGGAATATACTCTCTGGCTCGCTCCACAGAGATCAACCGCACAGTATTGCAAATGATTACTAGTTTCATTGTCAAAAAGAATGCTTACTTAAAAATAAAAAACTTGCAATCAATTCTAAAAACACAGTTAGAAAAAGAATGGTCAGTGCTTATTGGTTATTGCTAAATCATCTACTGCTGAGATATCAAGCACAAATTGCTAATAGGGCAACTGCATCATTACTGTAGAGCAGCACAGAAACAGATGCAACATTTGAGCTGCTACATTAGGGAAGCCATTAATCTAATTAATTAATAGCAGTAAATGGCAAAGAAAAGTGCCGAGTGAAGCAGTAGAAATTGTATATTGAATTGTATTAATTGATTTCGATGCCAGATGAAAGTGTATGTATGCGATTGGCGATCATAATCAAAATGATAGTTGATTGCAAAATTTAGCATTGCGATCGAAAGAAATTGATTCAAATAGCTTTTTAGTATGTCTAGCCAGTAAGCATACAGACATACTCAGAAAACAGACAAAACAGTGTTCAATAGATTAATCACGACTAGTGCATTAACATAAATAAACAGACAAATGTAGTTGAAAAAAAGCAAAAAAGACAAAGTAGTCACATTTAAAGGTCGATGCAAACACACACATACTGAATTGTCATCGAGTGGTCATTGGCAAACCAACATCAACAATTGATCACCAAACTTGACAAAGTTCACTTCAAGCATCACTTGCTGTACAACTAAAGTGGCGGTCAGTAGTGCACTTTAGCGCTAAACTCAGCCACTGCACCACCAGCAACAGCAGCAGTCTGATTGCCAATTTTGTTGCCGACTATTTGCTAAGAGAACAAAAAATGTAAATTTGCCCGTGCACAAAAAAGACAGCCTCTCTTTTGTTGTACTACACTTGCTGCCACAAATTAGCGAGTGTTTGCCGTAACACGTGCTAACAACAACGCCGACAGAAGTGCGAAAGACGACAATTGAGCAGTAGTGGTGGTGCTCAATTATCGAGTAGTGCGCACACCGCAAGTTCAAGTTAAAGTGGCTAAAAAAGTGAAGGAAAATGTGGGAAAAGTAGTTCGAGCCAAGTGCGATTCATGCACACGTCAGAGCAATTCAGCGGTGATGGTCAGCAGAGCGGAGGGGAGAAACGAACAGCAATCAACAGGTTGTTGATGTACAAATGCAGCCTGTACAAATGAAACCCACCTCGTTACTGCAAATAAACTTTGGCCAACATCCTCACTTTCTCTTCACTTTTCCAACTGATTTAATTCTCTTTTCGTCAATGTCACTGCTTCTAATCATTGCCTTCTTCTTCTGCACCAAAAATAAAGCCCAGTCAAATAACCAACAAACACACACAGACACACTCGCGTCAGAAACTGTTTGAGTCTAATTCGAGTCGATCTTGCTGCCGTCAGATTGCTGTTCGATCATGGCCATTGCCGAACATAATCGCCTAATCCCAAAGTCAAACAATCAATTCAGGTGCACACAAAAGTGGCGTGAGTTGAAGAGGAGAAGGAG
>JAALOO010002122.1_pt1 | contig 11668 bp, 12 predicted proteins | sample 7257641 | NCBI WGS metagenome assembly JAALOO01 (sample SAMN14085613, study PRJNA598686) | mite metagenome | biome: ENVO:01001000; feature: ENVO:01001002; material: ENVO:01001226; isolation source: single female mite from University of Michigan culture on fish food culture... ... | reverse complement strand
AGAGAGAGAGAGAGAGAGAGAGAGAGAGAGAGAGAGAGAGAGAGAGAGAGAGTAATCAGTACGACAAACAAGTCTCGCCTTTGCTGTTTGAGCGCAGAAAGTAAATAAAAATAAATAAAAATGCAATCTATTAAAAATAGCAGAGCACAGCTGAGCTATCATTACCGGGAAAGCACACAGGTGGCAGCGGTCACCTGTTGTCAGCTGCTGCAGAATTAGGACAACAACACACCAACGTACATTCAAAGCCATTCAAAGTGCAGTCAGTGCGTCTCAATGGCCACAAATAGCGCACCGAGCACTGGCGAATTAAGTCGGTCGTGACGGGGTAAACGGTGCTGTTGCTGCTGCTGCTGCATGGCGACGCGTCTCTACGCCCTGACTGACCTTTGAAACTTCTAGATATAGCCGATCATCACCCATTTACCCACTCAAACAGACAGACAAATAGTTGTTCACCCCTTTTCAGCAGACACACTTACAACTTACATTCATTCTCTCCTCTTTTGTTCAGGTTCAGTGGACGGTGTTCAGTGCATCGACAATGGCAAGTTCTACCGAAACCCTGACGCCGTGGGCGTTCGCGACTGCGCCCGCTACTACTGGTGCCCGCGGGGAAAGGTGCTCCAGTTCCGATGCAGTGCCGGCCTCTGGTTCGACATTGACCGGCAGATCTGCGACTTCAAGTTCAAGATTGACAACTGCGACAAGTCGCATGGTGAGTGGGGGTCAAGGGGTTTAATCATTGCTGATTAATTAGATTGATTAATCTAAAACTGTTTTTCAGATGTGAGCACCCCAAAGCCGCTGCTCTCCACTGAGGAGCCAATCTGCCCCACCGGACAGCTTGCCTGTGCCAATCGAAAGTGCATCAACCGAGACCTCTTCTGTGATGTTAGTGTTCACTATGATTGCTACCAAATATTTTTGCTAATACTGTTCAAACCACTCGAAACAGGGCCAAAAAGATTGCGATGATTATTCCGATGAATCATACTGCGACCCGGAAAACGATCCCAATTCTCCGCCTCGCTGCGACGCCAACAACTGCACTCTGCCTGACTGCTTCTGCTCCGTCGACGGCAGTCTCATTCCGGGCAACCTCAAACCCGAGGAGACGCCGCAAATGATCATTCTCACCTTCGACGATGCCGTCAATAACGAGAACTGGGAAATCTACGAGCGCATCTTTACCTCCAACCGAACCAACCCCAATGGTTGTCCCATGTCGGTAAGTGGTGGTGATGGTCGAAATGGTTTTGTTTAAACCTTTTCTAATTTTTGCATCTACTTTCCTAGACTACCTTTTTCCTCAGCCACGAGTACACCAACTACCGCCACGTGCAGAAGCTCTGGAATGATGGTCACGAGATTGCCATTCACTCCATTACGTAAGTTTTTTTTAAAAAAAAATTAATTTTTTTCTGAAGCTAATAAACTTTTTTTGTTCACTGATTTCAGTCATCGAAGCCCCGAGTTGTGGTGGACCTTCAACGCTACCATGGAGGACTGGTTCGACGAGTTTGCCGGCATGGCCAACATTATTAACCGTTTTGCGGGCATCCCTCTGGATGAGCTACGCGGCACTCGAGTGCCCTTCCTTCGGGTCGGCTGGAACACGCAGTTTATCATGGTAAAAATGCTTGATTTGAACTTGTTTTGAAATTGTTTAATTACATTTTGTCAATTTAGATGAAGGAGTTTGGCTTCCTCTACGACTCCTCAATGGTCGCCCCTCGTTCTGACCCGCCACTGTGGCCCTTCACTCTGGACTACCGAATTCCCCACAAGTGCCATGGCTCTCGCCAGCGATGTCCTTCGCGATCTTTCAACGGAATGTGGGAGATGATCATGAATCCATTCGATATTGAGGTACAGTGGTCCAATAGCACTGTTGGTTTCATTAGATTAATTATTTTCTCATCAGGGCCACATCTGCGCCATGGTCGACTCCTGTCCGACGCATCTGTCAGATGAGGAGGTGTACGCCATGTTGAAGGACAACTTCAACCGCCACTACAAAACCAATCGAGCCCCCTTCGGTCTCTACTTTCACACCATCTGGTTCAAGGATAGGCGCAACTTTAACATTCTCACGCGATTCCTCGATGAGCTTCTGCAGAATAAGGTATGGGAATGAGTTCACAGTGACGACTTGATTGTTCTAACTCTCTCTTTCCAATTGCAGGACATCTTCTTGGTCAGCAACTACCAGGCAATTGAGTGGATGCGCACACCGACGCCTTTGTCGCAAATTGCCAACTTTGAGCCGTGGAAGTGCAAGAAGGACATCGACCCTAATCTGATTGCCTGCAACCACCCGAAGAGCTGTAAGCTCAACTCTCGCCAGGTCAAGGGTGAACGGTACCTGCACACCTGCTTTGAGTGCCCAGACGTTTACCCGTGGGTGAAGAACGAGTTTGGCCTCGAGTACTAGAAAACTGGAGAGTCTATCTCTGGTTAACTCACGCCAGCCAAACAGTTTTGATCTTGGAGACAATTATTCCTTGTTAGAGCCGAGCTTTGTTGCAGCAATTCTTTTCATGATTCGGTCACATTCACAGGCACACCTTCCTTCACACACAACTCCCAATCGCACCAAAATCTCGCTCAAACCTAAATCTCATCTTATTTTTCTTTCACGTTCATTTTGATGATAATTATGTTTTTGTTGTTGCTGTTGTCATTGGTTTTCTTTTTTCCTTTCATTTTCCTTTGACACTCCCCCTTTGACGACGATCACAAGCCACACTTGTTTTAGCTAGTGACACAATACATTAAAAAATGCAGTCTTTTTTGCTATTGCATCTTCATTGCACTCTTCACCACCATCATCATAATCGAGAGTTTTGATGCGGGGGATTTTCACACGCACCGTCCAGTCCAGTTCTGACGGGGCTGTCCAGGCACTGACAGTCAGTCAGTCATCCAACTAGAGAGATGGCTAGGCGACTGATGATGGTAATCAACAGCAGCTTCTCCTCTTCTCCTTCAGATTGTCGGGCGCCAGCAACACCTTGACGACCAGTGCAGGCAGGGTGGAGGGTCTGTCGGTCTGTCTGCTTGTCTGTTGCCAGCCTGATGCTTTGATTGCCGTCCCACTGTGAGCTTGTGCGGAATGCCGTCAGGAATGCAGTCGTTGGCCAGGTCGATTGTTCACGGCGTCTCTCACCCTCCACCCGGTTCGCCGATTGAAAGAGAGTCCGCCTGAATATTCTCTCCCTCTCTCACTCACTCTTCTGCCCGGGCTTGTTTAGCAGAAGTCCAGCAGCTGCTGCTTCAGCTGTGTGATGCGCTGAAGTGAGCAGCCTGTTTGCCAGCAGCAGTTTCATGAATGACTGGCAGGCGGCTGCACTGGTTACAGTACTTCTAAGAGTTGCCAAAGTCTTCTTGCTGCAAGCCACTTTGGCCCCTGAAGAGGGGGAGTTCTGGGCACCTCAGTTGGTTTTCACCCTATTTCCGGCTCACGTTTTTCGTTTCGAGCGAAACGTCCGGGGGCTTCACGGAGTCTCTGGAAGGCTCCACTGGCAGGCTCTACTTTTACGCTACTACGAGAAGGGAGGAGCTCCCCTCCACTTTCAGAGACTCGAACGCTACGTTTTGTGAGTGAGACTCGCACAGTGTGGGAGAAAGAGGAACGTTTCATTGCCCAGTTGATGGCAGTCGCTCCTCAATCTCATTGTGTTCAGTGCGTCGTTCCAAGTTGCTCGCATCCTCCAACGGCATCAGTAAAAATAATATCAACAACACAAACATCAACATCATCTTCACCCGGTGTACTTTTTCCTCGATTCCTGCAGTATTCTTGTAGTCAACTGAAATAATTATCATCATCATCACCATCATCACCGCCACCAGCATCGCCATCTTTGTTTCTCTTTCAGCAACCCTTTTGCCTTCAGCAACGACACTTCATCACAACTTCAAATTCACTAATGAACGTCCTTCCCTCTGGCGTGACTCGGTTGTCGGATTCAGAATCGCCCACCATGGATCAGCACGACCAATTAGACGATAAAAGCGTTACAATTCCGCTTATTTACGACTTCTTCAGAGCGCATTTTGCCTTCAATAACACCATCTTCCCGATTCGAGAAACACAAATTCCCAATCTTGCACTCGTGGAATCAAAAGAGTACAAGAGGATACGAAAACTTCTCATTCAACACGGGCAAATACACATGGAAGTGTCTCGCGATCGCATGGCCGTAACCATACAGGACTTTCTTCCTGGCCTGCAGCATCCTTGTGGGCAAAATTCCTTTGAGAGGCTAAGCGAGGAGCTATTTGAAGAAGGCATTAAATGGCACTTAATGTTAACTTATTTTGTGTTTTGTGCCGAGCTCTCCTTTCAAGCTGAAAAACAAGGGTCAGCCAGTGTAGAAGATATTATCAATTGGATGGCAAATTACATCAATAAACATCTATTTCAGTGGATCATCGAAAACGGCGGATGGGTAGGTTCTTCTTTTTTAGTCTAGTCTAAATGTCAATGAGTTGATTTGTGCACATATTTGTAAACCATTTCGTAGCATCAACAAAGAGTTCAAAGCGCTTTTTTAATCATAAAAAATAGTTTTCTTAAACATCTCTTTCTGCTCTTGCTAATGCCCGCATTCCAGACTAGCTTTCCCGCTGCTTCACACACACTCGCTAAGCTGGCCAAACGGGTTCAAGCAGTTTTCTTAGAATTTAAAAAAATTTACGACTCAGTTGACCGCAATTAGCCGTAAAGTTTGCATTTCTACCTGACCTTACTTCTTACCTTACCTTACTCTTCTCCATTGTCTGACCATCTTTTAGTTTATGTTTTCTCAGTTAGTGTCAGTAATTAGCCTCAAATCATCAGCAGACTTGTTTTTCCTCCTAACCATCATTATAGTTCTCTTTTGTATTGTTTCAATTGTCAATTCACTCTCCAGGGACGGACGATTAATTTATTATCGCTAACGAAGGATGTGTGTGTGACACATGTGACTTCCACTTGTGACTGTAAATTTTCCCAGGCCTTGTCACACTTGGAAACACTAGCCAGTGACAACGACAGGAGCACCAGCCAGCCCCTGTCTACCCTGCCACACTAGCACTAGTCGTCTGCACAAATTCACATGAATGCCCTTCGAACTTGTTATGACTTTGCCGCACACGCCGATTTTCCCTCAGTTTCTTTAAGTTGCCTCTCAGAAAGAGCCTCGACCCTCGGTCTTCCCCTCGGCCCCCGATGCACATGTCTCGCACCCGTGCACACGGCCACTGCTGATGGTGGCGGCAACGGCGGCCTTTTCCCTCTCCCTCTCTGTCACACAAAGCCGCCAGATTGCCCCAACTGTCTGTCTCTGTGTGTGTGAGAAAGAGGGCCCCAAGAAAGTCTACTGGCTGGCTGGCTGTTTTTGTCGCCACTACACTTTTTCCTCTTGCCTTGTTTCCTCACTGCGCCTGGTGCCTCGTTACCGAGTGCTTTGGAGCTGTGTTGCTGCTGCTGCTGCTGCCACTACCACCACTCTCTACTGGCGGAGGTCACATTCCTCCACAGGTCGTGTGCATCGTTTTGTCCCTCTCTCTCTCTTTCTTTCTTTCTCTTTTCCTTCTGTTTATATGCGCGAGTGTGTGTGAGTGTGCGCCTTTACACAGTGCACTGTGGGAAACAGGAACTTGACGAAATGGAATGTGGGAGAGGCGAAATGGTGCTGCCTCCAGTGCACTGGCTGCTGCTGCTGCTGCTATGCACTTCACTTCAATTTTTCTCTCTACAAGTGTTACACTGCATCATCTTTGCATCGTCTGCACTGAGGGAGCGAGAGAGAGAGAGTCGCTGCCCACAGGGTCAGGGGTCATCATTGAGAGAGTCTGGAGAAAAGGGAGCCAGTTGTCTGCAGCTTTTGATCTTTGGCGGTGATGCTTCTCGCTTGGGTGAGTGTGTGCAGAGGTGCTAAGGAGATGATGCGGCACTGGCACTGCACTGATCTTGATGCCACACAAGGCGTCTGTCTTTTGGGGGGAGAAAGATATATCAGGCTGACTTAGCTCATTTTTATATCGATCACTTTGAGGAGATAAGAACCACTGATAGGGACTTAATGGTGAACCTGTTTGATAAGAGCAGCCCAACAAAAGCACAACCATTTAGCCATACACTAATGTTCTTGCTCCTTCTCCACTTCTTACCTTCTCAACTTCTCTCGTTCAATTCAATTTATAGAGAGGAATGGCGAGGGACTTTGAATCCCGAACCTTTGTGTCCTATCGTCGCAGAAAGCTGCTAAAGAAGTGCATGGTGGCCACTGGCGCCAGCCTGCTCGCCATTGTCCTCTTTTACCTGTCAAAGTCTCTACTCAGGCGGATACTGTCCACCGCATCGCCGCCGCCGCCTAGACAGCTGTTGCTGCCGTTGCTGCCTGTTGATGGCGGCGACAGAGGCTTAGCAGAGGCTGTGCAACTTCAGCCAGTGGTGGTGGTGGTGCCACCACAACAGACCAGTTTTGTCAATTGGTTTTGTGCCTTTGACTGGCTTGGCTTTGGCTACCATCGATAAGGTACAATTTGACTACTACTACTGTGCACACTTCACTCACTCACTCACTTGCCCCTGTTTGTTGAACTGAGTTTTCACAACCTTTCTAACCCCATGTTTTCAATGTTGTTTTGCAGAATGGACTCGCCACCTACCTGTTTCCGGATGCCGATAACTTACCCAGTAAATCAAATGGCTTGCCCAAGCAGCAAGACCTGCCCCAGCAAAACGGCCTACCTGTTGATTCAACGGCGAATGGTGGCCTGCCTGAGAAGCCAGCCTGTAATCTGTACGGCGTGGGAGCGGCAGCTCTTGCCCTTACATTAGGGCTCTACCTAGCAAAACCGTAGCGTCATATAGTCTTTATACCCTAACCCTAATCGTGATCAGTCGTCAAGCACACAGACACACACAACACTTCCCCCCACCGAAACACACCAATTTCACAATCGGTTTCAAGTCAGCTCAAATCAATTGAGCGTAGCAGTAGACTGCACACTGGCATCAGTATTTCTAATTCCCACTCAGGCAAGTGCAATTAATCTTGTCTGCTGTGAGCACTTGCCAATAATTCGGTTCGTTGCTGATGGTGAACTTTGATGTACATATAACTTGTATTAAAAAAGCTTATAAACGATCTAGGTTATCAAAGTGCTTTATTGCAACTTGTACTTCGATCTAACTTGTGTTTTCCAACTGCTGGCTGAAAATTTTCATGAGATAGGCAAAGTAAAGGCCCAGCACCTCCATCATCGTCTCGAAAGTCACCTGCCTGGTTCTGCCAATGGTGACAGTTATCTTCGGTCCCGAGCTCAGTCTCTCCTTGAGGTCGTCTAGTTTGCACTTCAGGAGAATGCAGTCTCTGCCCATCAGGTGCTGCTGCAGGGCGACAATGGTGTCCTGCGGGGCGTGCAAGCGGACGCACATCGTCGACATTGGTCCCATAATCAAGCTGAATGCCGTCAACTGAACGGTGAGCACGATGATGAGCACCAGCAGCTCTGCCGAGTCGATACTTCCCGCAGAGAGCACTATCTGCGTGAGCACGTAGATGTTGATGGGCAGGTGGTTCAGCACAAAGGAGGCCATTACTTTGCCCCAGAGGACTTGATTGCCGTAGGTGACCAGATGCCAAATGGTGTTGTGCTCGGTGATGAACTTCATCACACCATTCATTACTTCGTTTGAGCAGGCCATTTCCTTCTTTGCCTTACTTTTGGCGATCACCTTCAGTAAGTAGGTTTTCTCAAGGAAGCTTGAGTGGCTTATGAAGATGATGGCAGACATAATGCTGATACTGGTGAAAAAGAGAGAGCATTCAATAAATCGGAACAGAGTGTATAGTCCCAAAATGAGATCGTTGATGTTCCACAGAAGTAGGTGCAAAGGGTAATCGAAAAATAGGTCTTTTCGAAATGTCCATATGAGGGCAGTGAAAGCAAAAACTAAACGATAAACAGCACTTTATTTTACTTTGTTAAAAATGTCATTTTTTCTTACCTAAGATTATATGCAAAGCAAAAATTGAAGAATCAATTAAAGTCAATGCTAATATAGCTTTTCTTTTGCACTCATTTCCTAAACTTGGAAGTGCATCTATTTTGCATTGGTAGAATAATTGTTGGTGAATATTTTCTAACTTTGCTACAACAATCATATTTGAAATTATTTGTGTTGTTATTTGAATCATAAAGTTACGGGCAATCCATTTTAATAAACTGTTTTTCTCCATTTTGTTAATTAACTTTAAGCGCTGATTTTGAATTTTTTCAGTCAGTTGTGCACGGTCAAGAGCACACTTGTAGTAGTCATCTTGGAACTGCACAACCATTTGGCGCCAGAAACGAAAAACATTGGCTAAAGGGTTTATTTGTACCAACGCTGTTTCGCAAAATATGTGAAAAGCACCAAATATCCCAATGATCATAAAAATAACAGGATTTTTATTAAAAAAGGAATTTGTTGTTAATTTAACTTCACTGTAGTTTTCGTTGATAGTTTTTAATTGATACATTTTCCAAATGAGAAAAGACAGTCTAGGGCAACCGTAGATGAAGATTGCAATATCACAGTAGTAGTACTTCCAAAAAATGGGTGGTCTATCAAACACTTCGCGGCTAAAGTTATAAAAACATCGAAAAAATTTTGAAAATAACATTTTAAGTGTTCAGTTTTTTTCAAGTGATTATTTCCAACTACTAATAATCAAATTGTTAGTACAGAAGCCAGTACAATTTAGTGCAGGTAGATAGTTATTAAATATTAATTGTATTTGAAAACATAAAGAGTTGAGCTATAAAATTAACAAATACTTTTAAAAATCAATACAAAAAGTTGTGTTGATACAAATTTCTAAACCATATATTAGTAACTTTTATTTTGAAAATCGGAAGTATTAAGAAGATACCCTTTTTATAGTAACAAGTTGAAAAGTATAGAAAATATTTTTAGGCATTTGTTTCCAAGATTTGTTACGTTTTAAATGCAAATTGTTTGTTCTTGTTTAATGATTTTTTGAAACAAACAGACAAACAAAAGTGAACAAAGTTATCTTGGAGTTGTAGTAATTAAAATTCATTTGAACTGCAGCTCCTTTAGAAATGTTTTTAAACTTTGCTAAAAATTAAATAGCAAGCATGTTTCCGAGTTCAGGTAAATAGTTACTCAAAAATAATATTAGTTTAAAATGTTTGGAGTTTAAACAATGGAGGTTAAAGCAAGATCTTTTTAACTTGTAATCAATAAAAATCTCTATTTTTAGAAAATTTGACAGAAAATTTATTGTATCATAGAGGTTTTCAAGTTTGATTTCTTTTTTCCAACTCTTGACTAAATATTTTCAACAGATAAGCAAAGTAGAGACCAAGTAACTAAAATCAACATTTTTAAAATTTAAATTACTGAACGTGTTTACAAATACCTCCACCAGCGTCTCCTCAGTCACTTCACGAGCCACGCCTATTGTGATAGCCACTTTGGGCCCACATCTCAGCCTCACCTTAAGATCATCTAACTTGCATTTTAATAAAATAAACTTCTCTGACATAAGGTGCTGCTGAAGTGAAACAATCGTGTTTTGAATGGAATGCAGTCTTTTACACATTTTTGACATAGGTCCCATAATGACGTAAAAGGCGAGAAGCTGGATTACCAAAACCATATTGAGCACTATGACCTCCACTGTACTGTTGTCTCCAGTAGGCAGTATGATCTGACTGAGCACGTAACAGCTGATAGGAAGATTCGAAATTACAAAAGCGCCCATCACCGGGCCCCAAAGTGCTCTGTTTCCGGTCATTACGTAGGTGCAAATTTGGTTGTGCTCAGTAATTCCATCAAAAATGACCTTCATCACTTTGCCGGAGCAAAGCGTTCTTTTGTTTGTTTTTGTTTCGGCAATGACTGCTGAGAAACATTTTTTCTCAAGCAAGTTTGTTTGACTGATAAAAACAATTGCTGCCATAATTGAAACATTAGTAAAAAAGAAGGCGCAGTGAAGCAGTCGGAACAACTGGTGTCCGCCTAAAATTAGATCATTAATGTTCCACAAAAGAAGATACCAAGAGTAGTCAAAAAATAAATCATTACGAAATGTAAAAACCAAAGCCATATAAGAGAAAACTAACAAATACAAGAGATGATTACAAATGCAGATATTTTACATAAGTTTAGAAACTCACCGATTGTGATTTGCGTGGCTAGCATCATCTGATCAATAATTGTTAACACTAAAATTGCTTTTCTTTTGCAGCTATCAGCCATATTTGGCAGTGCATAAAGTTTTTGTTGAAAGAATAATCTTTGATGAATGTTCTCCAAGTTTTTCCAGACGATAAACTGGGAAATTATCTGAACCACAAAATTAGGGATTATCCAGCATAGCACAATGTTATGCTTAATTTTTCCAGTTATTTTTGCATGCTGATTTTGCAGCATTTTTGCTTGTCGGACATAATCTAGAGAGCACTGGCGATAGTCATCTTGAAGCTGCACTATCAATTGGCGCCAAAATTTAAACACAGGCAAAGAGACGTTTATTTTTGTCAATTTTGCTTCGCAAAATAAGTGAAATACGCCCAATATCCAAATGATCATAAACATAAATGGATTTCTGCTGAAAAAGGTACTCGATGCTAGTGAAAGATCACTGTTATTTTCATTGATAATTTTTATTTGGGATACTTTCCAGATTAAAAAAAACAACCGTGGACTCCCGTAGATAAATATTGTCAGATCACAATAGTAGTTGTACCAAAATAACGGTGGTCTATCAAAAATTTCTCGGCTAACGCTGTAAAAACATCTAATAAACTTTGAGAATACCATTTCTATAGAAACACACTGAAACAATTCTAGGCATTTTTTCCAAGATCTGTAACGCTTTAAAAAAATTGTTTGTAATGATTTTTAGAGCAAATAGACAAACAAGAGAGTATATTATGTAAACAAAGTTATCATAGAGTTTTACTAATTAAAATTCATCAGAATTTTCGCTCTCTTTTTAAATGTGTTTAAACATTGTTAAAAACCAAATGCCAAAGTATATTCCGAGTTCAAGTAAATAGTCGTTCAAAAATAGTTTTGCATAAAATCTAAACAATGAAGGTCAAAACAGAACTTTTAAACTTGGAAATTAAAACTTTTTGAAAAGTTGGCGACAAAACTCTAATATTAGACAGATTTTCAAGTTTGATTTCTTTTTTCCAACTCTTGACTAAATATTTTCAAAAGATAAGCAAAGTAAAGGCCCAGCAACTGAAATGAAAATCATTTTTGTTTAAGGATAATTGGAACTCACCAACCCACCTCTAACATTGTCTCGAAAGAAACCTCGCGAGCTGCTCCAATTGTGATAGCTACTTTGGGCCCGCAACTCAATCTCATTTTGAGATCATCTAACTTGCATTTTAATAAAAGGAGTTTAGTAGACATAAGATGCTGTTGAAGTGAAACAATTGTGTTTTGCAGTGAGTGCAGCCGTTTGCACATGATCGACATTGGTCCCATGATAATGTAAAAAGAAGTTACTTGAATGCTTAATACAATAATGAGCATTAGTATTTCCGCTGAACTGTTGTAACCGGCAAGCAGTATGAGTTGAGTAGCCTCGTTTAAAGTCAGTTGTGGTCCTCCGAAGGGAGGGTCCTGACTACCCTA
>JAALOO010002120.1_pt1 | contig 11679 bp, 8 predicted proteins | sample 7257641 | NCBI WGS metagenome assembly JAALOO01 (sample SAMN14085613, study PRJNA598686) | mite metagenome | biome: ENVO:01001000; feature: ENVO:01001002; material: ENVO:01001226; isolation source: single female mite from University of Michigan culture on fish food culture... ... | reverse complement strand
GAGAGAGAGAGAGAGAGAGAGAGAGAGAGAGAGAGAACCAAAAACTTGTGCACTGAAAGTGCATTGACTTTGATTACTCGAGTCAACCCAAACACTGTTAGTTAAAGCTAAACTAGTGAAAAGCCAAGTTGACTAACTTTTTCTCTATTTTGCTTTTTCAAATCAGCTCATTACAATGGCGGCATTGTAGGCGTTATTAGACAGCGTCTACTTCTGCTCATCCCTCTTCATTTTCCTTCCTTCCGCATCGATCGCATCACTCAATTGTCGCCCATTAGTGCTGGGCTCATTTAATTGCCATTTAGTCTGTTTGTGTGTGTCTGTGTCTGCATTTCATCATCATTTTGCTGAAAAATAAAAGAGCAGCATTTTATCGTTTTGTAGTGTTTCCAGTCAGTCACACCAGCCACACCAGCACACACATCAGCCAAACCTGAACTTTTCCAATTTAATGCACTGTTCCTTCAATATATTAGTAATGTAGAGTGTTCATATTTTTAAATTAGACAAAGCCAACACACAGGCGCACTTTTGGCTCACTTTGAAAAGTGTGTGTTTTTTTAATTTAAAACGCTTGCCTCATTGTAGTCGTAGTTGTAGTTGTAGAAGTAATGTAGAGCCGCTGCCTCTGCATCATCGGCGGTGGCATCCTCCTTGCCTAGTGGCACAAACTCGCTCAAACACAGACACAGACACTGGCACACTATCACTCGTTTTTGTCATTAATTTTCATTTATCAAATCTCTATCTTTTGATGTTATTATTAACTTTTGCCGACGGACAACAAAGCAGTGCACAGCAGTGCACAGATATGATTTTCTCGCTCACATTTTTGTTCTTTCTGAAGGCACCGATAGAGCAGCAGCAGCAGCCACAGCAACATCAGTCTACAGACACAGACGAATTTGTGCTGGAATAATAAATGAAATTATTAATAAAGAGGAGAGAAGATAGAGACAGTAGTGCAGACTGCTGATGATTCTGCTGCTGACTTTGTAGCTCTGTTAGTGGGGGTCGAGTGTGCAAAGTCAAAGGATCTGCTAGTCTGCTGCAAAATCTTCTTTTTCTGCTGAGGCGTCTTTTTCTTTAAGATCCAGGCACGCACAAACAGCAACCCAGCAAACCATTACTAGGCCACTTTAAAGTAGCACACGATGGAGCAGCAATCTTTATCGATTTATTTTTAATTTGTGCTCAGAAACACACACAAAGTAGTAGGCACAGACGCAGAGGCTGTGTGAATCTATCTTCCATCTACTAATCTAGTAATAATCTAATAACACAGGACAGTTATCAGGAGGAGACTGTTGTTGCTGCTGCTGCTATTGCTTCAACTTGCTGGTTTGCCGATTAATTACGGTACAGTAGTGAAGGGCACTGACTAGAACAGTCAGTGGCTATCAGTTAGTCGCTGCAGCTATCGGGCATCATTGCACTAGAAGCATCAGCAGGGGCCTGCTCGGCGATCAACTGCTGATTCAAAATGAGAGAGAGAAAAGAGAAAGTTTTCACACCCGCGCCCTCCCTTCCTTGCCTTGCCGGGCACCACTGGCGCCAGCAGTGTGATTGGCGGCAAACACTACGTCCTTTCTCTTTCTCTCTTTCAAATTCTGTCATCGTCTGCAAAGATTCTCTCTCACTATCAGTGACTTCACTCTCGCTCAAACAAGCGACCCGAGAGCACGGCGTCAGCAGCGGCAGAAATCTTTGTTTGCAGCAAATATAGTGGCGGCAAGGGTCGCCCTCACTTTTAGGGCCATTTCGCAAAAGCACACACATATTCTGTCTTTGAATCGAAGCCTAATTGAAGCGACCACCAGCACTATTAGCACCAGAAACAGAAAGAGGATAGCAAACAGTTCGGTTTCGATTGTCTCAAATAAATCACCGAACCACACCGAGTACAAGGTTTTCTGGCAGTGGCAAAAGCAGAGAGCAGCAATCTGCTTTTGATCTCTCAACAAATTTATTTTCAAAATGCAACTTTACCACTTCTACCCCTTCATTTTTTAAGCTGTGTGTAATAAAAAGAAACGCAAAAAATGCGCTTTTTTTCAATAGCAATAAAAAGATAATTTTTTTCAATGATCTTTAGTTTAAGCTTTAGCATTTCAATTTTATTACAATCAACAAAAATAAAGATTTTCAGTAATGAGAATATTATAGAGATGATTGAAACCTAGATAGTAGATGGTAGCATGTAAACTAACAAAACTGGACAACTGCAGACCGTGGGCAAGTAAAACTCAATTTCAGACAGTTGACAGCAATTCGAAATAGTCTGGCAACCTCAAAGACGCCAAAAAGACTGCTCTCACTCATTTGAATATATCGACTGAAAGACTGAGAAGAGCAGGCAAGAGAGTGAGAGAAAAACAATGAGAGGCATTCTCTTTTTCTTTCTATTGATGGCTACCAAGTCTGCAAGTAGACAATAAACGTCGGCGAGCAGTCACTCACAAAGCGTTCTCAATTGCGTCATTTTACTGGCTCTACCACTGCTGCTCATCATCGTTGATGCATCTTTTTTTGCATTTTCATGACATTCAGTCAGTTTATCTGCAAATGGCTGGCCTGGTTGCTAAATGGACCACTGCATTTTCCTTAAGTTTTGTTGTTGTACTGCTGTTTAGTATTTTTTCTTCCCTTTTTTCTCTCCCAATAGATTTCTTCCAAATCACTCATCCATTTATCGGCTTGACACTGGGCGTATATATTGATTCAATTTCTTAAGTCACCATCAACTTCTTCTTTGCCGCCTCTCTTCCTTCTCCGCTTACTCTTTTTTACCGCATAAACTTGAGCACACACACACACTTTTCCACTCTGTCAATGCAAATGTTAATTTCGATTAAGTATGCAAATCCAGAAACTCATTTAGGGAGGGGGAAAAAGTGGTGAAAAGTAAGAAGAGAAAAAAACGAAAGAAGAAAATTCAAACACACTGCTTTGTACAGTTAAGCACAAAAAGAAAATTGTGTCGTTCAAACTCGAGCTCGGATTAAAACTTTGCTGCACTAAAAAAAGGAAAGATGGGGAAAGTAAGTAGAGAAGGGCGGAAGAAGTGTTGGGAAGTAAAGTTGGGAAACAACAGCATCAGCACCAGCAGCACATCAACTTGGTGGCAGGGAAAATATTGAAAAAATTGCATAAAACACATTTATACACTTTAGTAATGTATGCGCTCTGGTGCAGACTGTGTGTGTGATGTAAGTTGAGTGATGAAGAAAAGCGGTACAAGAGCAGTTGAAATTGCAGGGAAAAAAGCAGTATTAGCAAAAAGCAAAGGAGAAAAATCGCAACACTGCAGTGCTGCAAAGAAAACTTAAAAGTGTCACACGCCTAGGCTGGCAGCAAAAAAGAACCGAGCCAGGCAAAAGAATAGGCATCGGTGAGTGAATGAGCGAGTGAGCAAGTCTGTTCAGTGTGCGACGACAGCGTCTCTGTGAGTACCGAGAATTAATCGAGCTAGAATTAATTAAAATTAATCACACAACAAACACACAACGGTGACAATCTGAGTAAAATAATTGCCTGTCGCCAGCGAGTGAAAGAGTTTTTTCCGTCTCCTTTCTGCTCGATTTTTTGTCTATTTCTATCTATCTTTTTGAGCAGCTTTGCTCGGTATTTTGTTGTTCTGCAGCACAATTCTGGTACGGTCACAACCACTAGATAGCACTAGGCCTGAGTGAGTGTGTGTGAATGAGGGCGAGAGAGAGAGAGAGTAAATCCTCAACAGCTAAATTCCAAATGTAAATGGGCGAATTAATTAACTGTACTTTGCACTGTTCACACCAGCACATTGTACTGAGAAACTGATCGAGTGTGTCTGCGCCGATGAGGAAAGAGAAGAAAGAAAGTGAATGAAGAAGGAAGAATGTGTCGCTGGGCAGACAATTGGCTAGAGAATAAGGAAAACTGGACCGATTAATCGAGCAACTTTAGTTTGTGTAGTAGTGGTGGCCAGTTTTGCAAGATTTTTTTTCCTGATCAAGACGTTGTTCTAGCCCCGAATGCATCCACTTGGCCAAGCAAATCGATCAAGCGGAAGAGAGTGAATCAAGAGTGAAGAAAGAAGGAGGAGGAGGAGAAAGAAAAAAAGTAGAAAAAAGAAAATGCAGTCAAACACGCACAGACATTTGCTGTGGTGCTTATGCAGCAGCTCCCTTCGGCACTGTTTCCTTTCCATGCCACCGCAGAATCCTTTAGGTAAACTTGACTGCAGTGCATTTCTGAAAAAATCACAACAGTGCTGCAGTGCCTGGCAAATTACATTACCGCTTTAGCTTCTTTCTGAAAGCTGATTCGGTTGCTGTTGCTGTTTCAGTAGCAACGAGAGCAAAGTGTGTGCACAAAAAAGCTGAGGAAAACCTTAGTAGGCAGTTGCGGCCAACGTTGTTAGAACGTTGTCAGAACTGTGCTGATGCTGATGCTGGTGCTTTTCACTCTGCTGATGGCGAACCACTCCGATGACTTCTAATGGCCGTCCAATGAATAATGCACACACAAACAGAACGACTGATGTCTGTGTAATTCCAAATTGAACTAATGCAGAGTACTACTGATGCCAGAATTGAGCACAGTGCAGAGTGGGCACAAATTGAAAGTGAAGCAGAGAAGAGAAATGTAGTTTTGCTACACAGAAACTCTTTGCTTTGCTGTAAGAAGGAGCTGCTCACTAGAAACGCATCACTACTCCTAAAACCCTTTTTTCCTTTTTTTCCTGACAAGACTAAATTCAACTTTTCCAGAGCCAAGTATGCAAAAAGATTTGTACAACAAAAATGCTGAATACAAAAGCAGAGACCAAAACTGACTCGAACTACAAAGCTGAAACCTTGAAATGCCACCGCACACGTAAAACAACAAATGGAAAAGTAAACAAGTGTTTTAACAAAAAGAACCAGTGCTGCTGCTGCTGTTCAAGTGGCAATTATTATGAAAAGACAATTGAACAATTGGCAACAGCAGTAAATTGTAGAATTGACAGAGACAACGGCAGCAAAGCAATGCTAATAAATGGGTCCAAATTTTTGTGTCGTCTTGTCGGCAGTAGTAGAACCAAAGTAGTTGGTTTTGATAAAACCTTTAGTTTGAGTATAGTATTGTAATCAGTTTGAGCACTTGTTCAATGATTGTGGGTGTACGGCATTTACTCAAAGAAAAATAGCATCAGCAGTGGCAGTCATTGTACAGTCAGTGCCCGGTAATTAAAGTGCTTTCAAATGCTAAATGGCGTGCAGCCAGTGTGTAGCTGTAGGTTTTGTTCAAAAATTGAAAAGGCTTATTCACACGCTGAATTTGAATTAAATTGCCACAAAACTACTAGACAATAAATCAGTGCAAAGGGCGCACGTGTGTAATCGGGGTTCAATTGAAAACGCCAAATTGAGAATAAAAGAGCTTGTGTGCATTAAAAGAGAAGAATGCAGGCTGTTTGCAAAAGTAATCGTGTAAATGCTGCAATCAAGTAAGTCGATTATGAAAGCAAAAAAGCTCTCCTACGTTTGCAAACACTGTTTGTCGGCAATTTCAGTTAGTGGCTTTATCTGTTTTACAAAATTCAATTTGCAAAGATTAGATGACGCTATAAATGACTAGAAGAAAACTTTTAATTCAATAAAAGCGTTTCTAAAAAACAGTTAAAAGAGATAATAAAGTAAGCAAAAAGAATAAAAACCTAGAAAAACAGTGTTTGCAGAAACTAAAAATAAAAAATGAGGCAAACTTTTTGGTTAACAATGGCAATTGAATGAGAAAAAATGAGTCTATTGATTGTTAAACAATAACACACATAAAACGGAAAAAAAACCTGAAAAGTACTGTTAAAGCACTGATGCATATTCAAACAGGGTCACTTCAGATTGTTGTCAGGCAATCAAACCATTTGCTGAACGTGGTCATCGGTCAAACCGAAAATGTCAACTAAAAAAAGCCGTTAAAACACCAAGCAGTTGAGTTAATTACGCAGAACCAAATGGTCAATTGCTGGGCAATTTTGCCGGTAATAGGAAAAAAAAGAAAAAAATCTGCAACAATAGTTCAAATTCAGTGCCATCATCGATCATCATTCGACAGTTGCCTCTTTCGCATTTGCTTTAATTAGTACTTTCAACGCTGCAAACTAACAAAAAATGAAGAAAAAGAGGAGGAAGAACCAAAGAACTCTTCAAAAAGTGGAACAGTAGTGCCAGGCATTGATGATGGTGATGATCGGAAAAAATGTTCATGTTTAAATGGTCAGAAAAGAGGAAAACTAAGCTGAAAAAATGATGCAAGTGCTGGTGGGCCAAACGATGAGTAGCGCTAAATTAGCGAAAGAGAAAAAAAGCTAATCTAAAATTCAAGCCAAACGAATGAACTGTCAGCAGAGCTGCTGCCGCTGCTGGAGCTGGTGCTGGTAATGGCAGTGACAGTAAGGCAAAGTACAGAAAAGAGTCTAAAAACTGTACAGAAGAAGAAGAAGAGGAAGGAGAAAAAATATAAAGACAGCAGGCATTAATAAATTATATTAATTGAGACCATACTGCTGAACAGATAATAAATCAATCGATTGACATTTCCAGCTTTTGAAAAGCTGAAGAACCAAACTCTCTGAAACTCTGAAGCTGCTTTTTTTCTGCTCTGCTGCTGATGCTTTTGCTTTCACTTTGTCTTTCTGCGCTCGCTCACCAGACCAGCACTAGCCATACATTACAGTACAGAAAACTTTTTGCCTAGTATTAATCACAGACTGCTTGCTCTCTTTTTCTACCAAAAACCGCTCAAAAGAAAAAGCAAAAAATGTTTTGAGTCATGTGATGTGATATTTTGGTTTTTACCGAGTTGTTTCACTTTGTTTTATCGGGTTCAGAAGTTTACTTGTTTCGAAATAACAACAGTAACTACAAGAGTGTTTGCTTAATTATTAATTTTTTACAGCCTTTTTCTTGAAAAGGAAAAAAGAAATAAGGGCCAAACAATGAAAACAATGAGCAAAGAGTGATGACCATTATCGGCGGCCAACCCAACTGACCAACTAATATATCAAAACAAATGCACACACGGCCAAATGACAATTACCAATGTGGCGGGCATTTTTTGTATCAAATACACTGGCTAACTACATTGGCCATGTCTACTACAGTTTCCCTCTGTGAACAAATAATTAACTCCACCGGCACCACCGTTCGACAGAGGGAAAATCAAAGCACACAAAGTGAAAGATTGTCGAGAAAAAAGAAAAAACAATAGGAAAGAGCACACAGACGGCAAACAAGGACGGAAGCAACAACAACAAAGTGGTGCACCTACTAGACGCGACGGCAGCAGCAGCAGCAATAAAAAGGTAAACAATATAAAAAGGGCAAATTGACAAAATTAATTAGCTCATAAAACAAACTAACTGTCGACCAGGGCAAAAGTGGGGGCTAAGGAAAAATTGCTCTCTCTCTCTCTCTCTTTGGCAATGTGTGCATGTTTGCCTACCCGCCTGCATGTGCCTGCCCCTGCCAAATCGGTGTCAATTTAGCTCGATTCAATTCGACGACGACGACGACAAGAAGAAGGGAAAAAACTGCTGGTGCAATATGAGACGCGACTGGAGATCAAATTGAGTGGCCCAGTGATTGCCACCACCACTACCACCACCACCATCACTGTCAATAGTGTGTATGTGCCCGGTGTAGACTGCAACACTGAGTGAACCAATTCAGTGTGCAGCAGCAGCATTTCCACAAAGCCATTTGCATTACCGGGACTGAAGGGAACGAAGGGAGTAAAGGAAGAGGACTGAAGCACTAACTAACTGAAACGCCAAGAGGAGAGAGCAGAGAAGGAAGTGAACTTGTTTTGGTGAGCCAGAATGAGCTCTTCCCTTTTCCTTTTCCCTCTTTTCTCCTTCATTAGCTTGCAGGCCACTTTTTTAGTTTGTTGGTGGTTAGCTTCAGTGTCAGTCAGTCAGGATAGCCCCATGCTAACTGGTCTGGGGAGTAACCGCAAGTTGCATGCCAAGCGCTCATCACTGTCTGTTCGTCACTGCGGTGACTGCTGGTGACGTTCGGTTGCGGTAATTACCGATCTTGGTAAAGTAGAGAAGAAGATTGACTTTTTCTTCCCTTCCCTTCTCTAGAGCCACTCGACAATTCGCAGTCAGAAAATGTTTAGCGTTTAGTAGCAGTGCTGGTGCTGGTGGTGATCAGCCCGACAATCGACAGCCCTTGCAAATGGATTGTTAAAGGCAGCAGCAGCAGCACCGGGCCACTTATCTGATCGAGCCGTGATGACTGCTGCTGGTGACTGGTGACTAGTGTGCACCGATATAATATTAATTCACCATCAATCGACTGGTTGGCTGGCTGGGGAAAGTGCCAGCAAACAGACAGACAGAATACGATCAATTGGAAACAAAAAGGGCATGAAAGTGCGTGAAACCGAGTAGGAAAAAAAGAGAAAAAGACATTGGCGACTTTGAGGGGAACAGGGCTAATTTGCCTGGTCGAGACCATTTGCAGGACAATTAATTTATGATTACAAAGTTGACAAAGCTTGAGGAGTAAGTAGAAAGCAGGGACACACAATGACAACGTGTGCACAGAAATAAAGACGAAAGGGCTAGGGCAGCCTCTGAAAGAATAAGAAGCATAACAGGAAAAACGAAAAAAAAGAATGAAATTGCCAAAAATTGAGGGAGTGAATAAGATGGCAAATGAAATGAGGGAGAGGAAAACCTAGAGAAACATAGTAAATGAATGAAAAAAGAAAAATAAAGTGTGCGGCAAAAAGAATTGTGCTGCTGCTACGCCGATGTTTCGATGAGTTTGGTAAAAAGAGTCTGCGAGTGAGCACCCAGCAGACACAACTGACTGGCTGACTGCCATTAGCCCATTTGGGTGCTCTTTGTGCTCTCTCTCTAGCTCGTTGGTAATGGCTTTATTAGTAATGACTACGACAACGACAACGACGACGACTTATGATACGCAAAATGCAGAATGCGCATACAAACTGCCACTCGCTCGTTGACTGCAGCTGAGCGCAATTCCACAACACACAGAGACACAATGGAATCAGGTGGTGGTGGTGCTGCTGCTGATGTTGATGCTGATGTTGATGGAGCAACGCTGGGTGCAAAATGCGATACACACCAGGGTCTGTCTGAGTGAGTGAGTGACTGCAGTGCAATGAGGACAATGCAGAGACAACAAAGAGACGCCAGTGCACAACGAGAAAAAGAAAGCAAAGACAACGACGACGCCGGCACATCAGCAGCAACAGCAGCAGCAGTAGCATCATCATCATCGAGGCAAAAGTGAAATTCAAATAAAAGGCAAGCGGCAGGGAAAGAAGAAGAAGAAGAAAAAGGAGGAAGGAAAAAACGTAAATTCACCGCTCGGCAGCACACACTGCTCGTTTGTACTCCCTACTTTCTGTGTATGTGTACGCGGCCGAGCAATGACAAATGTAGTTGAATGCTGCTGCTGCAGCTTCTGTTGTCTGCCTGGCTGGTGCCCTCTCTTCTTCACAAAACAGCACAGAATGGCGAGACCTTGTCATACCGAGGGAAGATAATAAATTATTAGGGCAAGTTATGCAGCCAACTTTGGCTGCATGCACATTCGCACCATAATCGCACCAAGTTTTCACTAGCCCATCACTGACACTGGCCTCGACAAATACACAACTCGAACTGATCTCAGCAGCAGCAGCCTAGAGCACAATGTAAAGATGTGCATTGCTGTGGTATTTTAATTTCCCTTCTTCTTCTTTTCCTCTTTTTCTCTGCGTAGTGTCAATTTATTTTACTTCTTTTTCGTTTTAAAGTCAGATGAAATAAAGATAAGGCCACTATAGATCTGCCATTCAATAATCGAATTTATTTCCATCTCTCCCTTTCTCTTTTCCCTCTTATCTACTATTGCCGCTTCTGCCGTCGATCTTGCAGTTATCTTTTAGGCGGCAATGTGTTTGACTATGTGTTCACTTTGCAGTCTATCTATCTATCTAGTTTGCATCGCCCGGACATATTCGCCGTTTGCCGCTTGCTGCCATTGATGCTGCTGTTGTTTGTCTGTCTGCCTGACTGCCGCCCCGCTGCCGCCGAATCAGAGTCGATTAATCAATAATAATAGGAATGCATTATTATGAGGCAACAAATTTGATAAATACTCGTACTGAAAAATAGTAGTAGTAGTGCATGTGTTTGGGCAGCAGTGAACAGCAGTTTCAGTCTGTTCGGTGGAGAAAACAGCGGTGAAAAAAGTGAAAGAGCCCATCCACTCTTGCCTTTCTCTTAGTCTCCTTCTTCTGGTAACGTAATGAACCCGTCAAAGGTTATATGCTAATGTCTCGATGTGCACAGCTACTGTGTGTTTGTGTTTGTGTGTACTAAAAACGGCAAATTAAATTTTCATAAAATTCACTCTCAGTGCGCACTATGCCAATGCTTGATGCAGTGCCACCACCAGTCAGCACTGATCATAAAACATTGAGAATAATAAAACAAATAAATCACAATCTAGCACTTTGTGCCATTGCTGATCCAAATGTTCTATTGGGTGCCGAGTGTAGGCGCACTGGCACACTTTCTATTCCAAATATTTGGCAGGCAGCACTGAATCAAATCGACTGTTGGTAGCCCACAGACAAACAGACAGACGTCACGGGCGAACACTGGAATAAAACATTTGAGAAACTGCAGTTTCAAATTTAAACAAATGACAACCAGTGAGTGGTGTAAAAATGTTATCCTTTTTTTCCTTTTTTCACTCAACTTTATCTTTGTTTAGAACAGGCAGCATCTTAAGAAAGTTTTTGGTCTGATGATGCTTTCCTTTTCTCTCTCTCTCTCATCAGCATCATCCGCTTTTTTTGGCGATTCTTCAGTGTTGCTGACTATTTTTTATTTCTTCTGGATCAAGTTTTCTCTTTTTTGCTCTACTTTCTCCACTGTTTTCTTTTCCTGAGACGCCAGGCTCAAAAGTACGACTTGATTGAATAAATCCTTCCTTCAGCTGCTGCTGAAACAGCGACAGCATGGCGAGTGACAAACTCCTCGCTGAGACTACTTTGCGGATATAATTAAATTTTTTGTCTCCATTTCTGCTTGAACAAAGGGAGGAAAGGGGGAGAGGACAAAACTAGTAAGACGGCATCACCAGCAAGTGAGTGTTCTACAAAAAATTCAGCTTACTGAAACTCACTGACAGCAACTGGAAAGGGGAACGACCAAGAGCTAACGAAGAACTGAACTGACTGAACAAGTGCTAAAGCACATCAACACGACAGTGCCCGGGAAAACAAGGGGCGGAAAAAAGACAAGTAAGTTGGCATAAACTCGACGAACACGATTAACACAGAAGAAGAAAAAGGAGGAAAAACGTAGTTGCTGTTGTTGTTAAATCAATATATCAATATCAATCAATGGATCAATCAATCTAAATGTGTCCACCAAAGGCAGCAGTGATCAGTTGCACAGATAGGAGTTTACACGGATGAAGAAGGAAAAGGAGGAAGATTCACAAGGCAATTCAATCTTTTCTCGTGAGGAAGAGAGATTTAAGAAGTTTTCGTATATTAACTTCACAAGTGCAAGTTAGTTTGTAGAGAGTTTGTTTGCTAGGATCTTTATGTAGAATGTGCAAAAAGAGAAGAAACATTATAGAAAAGGAAAAAGTACACCAACAACAACAACAAATACGGGCT
>JAALOO010001343.1_pt1 | contig 11683 bp, 6 predicted proteins | sample 7257641 | NCBI WGS metagenome assembly JAALOO01 (sample SAMN14085613, study PRJNA598686) | mite metagenome | biome: ENVO:01001000; feature: ENVO:01001002; material: ENVO:01001226; isolation source: single female mite from University of Michigan culture on fish food culture... ... | reverse complement strand
GAGAGAAATAGTGATCTGTTCACTCAGCAGAGAGAGTGCTTTTCATAGTAGTCATAGTCTAGTGGAGGAAGGCAGAAAAAAAACGGAAGACGGTGATTAGTGGATGGGTGTACTGGAAACTAAGCACTAAACAAAATGTAATGTACACAGTAGCAAACAGTTAAGTGGAAAACGATGAGCGGCGAGTCAACCGCCAGCCGTCATCAGCGTCGGCTGGCACCAGCGTCTGAATCCATCACACACACAGACAGAGACACAGAGAGACACCAGAACGGGCACTCACTGCTGCTTCGCTCACACTTTGCTATATTTAGTTAGTTAGTTAGCCCAAAGTGCCAAAGACACTTCAGGCGGTGATCTCTCTTCGCAGCCTCTGCTCAGCCCCTCTTCTTAGATGCTGCTCTGGGCGCGATCACACACTTTCAATTGATGACTGATCGACTCCGACGCGCAGGGCTTCCCAGGGTTTCCGGCACTGCTAAAGCCGAAATTGAGAGAGGAGGAAGGCGGTAATTAAGTAATCGATGTTTGGTGTAGGACTGCCGACTAACACTGAAAAACACAACACTAATGTACCGAAATACAAAAAGAAAGCCGTGTCTCTGAAAATGCCGAACAAGACTGGAAATGCTTGCCGCTAACTGGCAAAAGACAATTTGACTGTGTAATGGAGAGGCATCGGGTAATTCTCTCTTTCTCTCTCGGTAATCCTAGGCTGTCTGTGCCCTGCCCAGCGCCGCGTGCCGCCACTGTTGACACTGAGACAAATCGTCTTCGTTTTGGCGTTTTCGCTTTCTTTGCCGCCTGTTAAATTAGGTGCAACGACATTTGGGAGTAATGGTAATCGCAGTGGTGGTGGTTACTATTGCTCGCCCACTACCCAGAAAGCTGAATTAGCATAAAAATGTCATAATTTTAAGGCAATTCTAGCGTCTAATCGTGTTATGTCAAGGAAAACTGTGCGATAACAGGGAGAATGCTTTGGATTGCGGTGCTGCACCGCCAGTGTATGTTGTGGTCGCGCAATTTTCAGGAGAGATAAGTGAGCTTTTACACAAACCTTTTCTTTGTGTTGTTCTTTTCGCTGTTCTTTTTGCTGTTGATGGTGTTTCACAACAATTTTCCACTGAATCCCGGTGACTCTGCGCTAAAACCTCCTTCTGCATCAGCAGCTGCTGTGCTACCAACTAAACACAACGACTTTAGTCACAGTTTGAGTTTCGTCTTCTCGATGCTAGCATAGTCACTCATAGTTTCATCCGTACCAAAACAGGAGGATGTTCTTCTGCTAATGAGGATGTTTTGTTGTGATTGTGTGTCGTGGTGTAGGCTCAATTGGCGCGACCAATAAGTAGGCAGTTGCCGGGGTGATATATGCATGCAAAGTCAAGGTCTGAACAGTACTGTACGACAGTAATTTGAAGTGTGCCGGAGGCGACTAGGAGTGAGCGCCAGACAGTATTGGCGTTTCTCTCAATGAAACACTGGTCGATGGTGGTGATGGCAAACTGACGAGTTGATCACAACTACGACGAGGCCATCCAATTGCCTAATGGTGGTGGTGGTGGTGGTGATGGCTACGTCCGGTGATAGCAGACGCAAGCACTGGTGCACAGAGCGAGAGAGAGAAGATGCCAGTCAGATTGGCTGATTGCATGAATGAACTACCTGTACATTACTGCTGTTGGTAGTGGTAATGATGGTGTTGACTGCCGCTGTTTACAATGGGGATGGCTGGGAGGAGGGGGATGATGATGATTGTTTGCCAGAAATGATGGCCACAGCAGAAGTGGCGGCAGCAGCAGCCCACTCTGCGGAAGTGCCAGACACCAAACAACAGACAAACCGACGCTGCTCACTCGTCACCGGACTCCCGAGAGAATTTGTTTGCAGCAGCAGCAGCAGAGAAAGGAAGCACCCGTACCGAACAGCAAACACACTGTCGACAGGAACCGTCTGCTGCCGATGCAGTCGCCGAGTGCTAATATTCGCAGAGTGCCAGTGGGTGGGTACCACTGCCACAGCCAAACAGACAGACAGTCTCGGGAACAACAGAGCTGGGCCAGTGCTGCCAGCCACACAGTGGATCCTGGTTCGTCGTCGCGCATCCACCGTCGATGGTGAAAGAGGAAGAGAGAGAGAGAGAGAGAGAGATACAGTGCCGATGATGACAGAAGTGCAACCCAAACACTGTCAGATTGCTAGAGGTGCACATCATCGTAAAGAGAACGGCGACAGTGCACCAGCCCCCGAACAGTGCCGTGGAGTGCACTACTACCCCAAAATGGGCATTCCGCAGAAAGGGCAGAGCACACGATGGGCAGCATCACTTGGGGACACCAGTGCAGCAGCAGCATAAAACTTGGTCGTACTGTACGGCTACCGTTCACGCCCCTTTTAATATATCGGGAAAGGATGTCGGTCAAAGTATTGCAAGATTTTGACCCCTCCCCATATTGGGAAAGGCAAAAGTGCGACAGATTAGTCAAATACCGCACTGTTAAGCCAGCATCAATACTGTATCAGGTGTAGTGTGCAGATTATCAGCTGTATGCCACACTTTTTACGTTCTCAAGCCACTCTACACCACTAAACCAGAAACTGTAGATCTTAAAAACGAAAAAAAGAAAATAAATCATCCTCTAGGCCAGGCTCGAACTGGCGGTCTCGGCATTGCTTATGCGTGTACTGCTCGTATAAGTACCGCGCGTTAACCAACTACGCCACTAGAGGAAAATACCTACAAACTGAGCGCACTATTGACTATTTTAAGGTTCCAGCAGTTGGACGATTTTCAGTTCGGCATTCAGGTGGGCCCGTACAGTTTCCTCCCCGAATCAAGCCAGGTTGCCAGACAGAGGTCAAGGCAGATGATCACTTGAAGAAATCCGACATTGTTTTCGCCGACTCTGCATTGATAACACTGTAACAACAACACAACAAAATACAACACACGCGTTCACCGCAGTGCACGAGCAGGCGAGTGCACTGTGCAGCTGCTGCTGCACAATTGTAAACACACGTGACCTTACCCGATTTCACCCCGAATCTCATTTTTGCCAACTTCTGTCATTGCAAGGTGAGTTTCTAACAAACAAAAAGCTTCTAGGCACTTACGAAATGGTTTTCTTTTGTCCAGCATCTTCAGACCATGTTCCTAGTGCGACTTCTTTTTGCCTCCAGTTCGAAGCGTTTCATCTGGCCCCGGCACATTCGCTCTCTCTTCGGCTCATCAATGGTGGCATCTCCTGCTCGTAGTTCCCACAATTCTTCCCAATGTCTTTTTCATCGTCATTCACTCCTTCAGTGCCACAAAGCACTGCCACCATTGCATCATGTCACCACCACTTCACATTTGCACACCTCAGCACTATTGACTGAAGATGATGTCAGCAAGACTGAGGTGCCCGATGAACAGAAGACTAGCTCGGGAGACTGTAAACCCAACGCTGATAACTCAAAAACCTCTTCCCCACCGGCTCCTCGCTTTCTTCTGAGCGACCGATGCCGCACCCGACTTCAAACTGTACTCGATCCTGATGAAATACTTCGAATTGGTGTCCGCGGAGGAGGGTGTTCAGGCTTTGAGTACGAGTTTTCAGTCGAAAAAGCGTCAACTATAAAGCCCAACGAAGACATTGTCTTTGAAGGAAAAGTGGTGGTCGACTCGGAGTCGATTGAGTACATGAGCGGCGCTCAGCTGGACTACGAGGATGAGCTTATTCGGTCGGGATTTCGTGTTGTCAACAATCCACTCGCAGAGAAGGGCTGCTCCTGTGGCTCATCGTTCTCGCTCAAGTTCTAAGTCAGCAGCTTCATTGTGATACATCTTTTTGCCTACCTACCTAACATCGCCATCGCCTTGTCGCTTTCAACAATTTTGTTAATACCTTGTTCTTGTTTTCTAGCATCTATGAAAGTTTTAAGATAAAATGCAATTTTGCAAATAGCCAAATGTTTTTATTATTCAATTTCAATTTATTATTCAATTACAAGCAAAATATATTGCTACACTTCTGTTTGTTGTACCAAGTGCTCTGATTGGCTGTTTCACCTGAAGAGCAGTGAGTCGTAATGATCATTAAGGAGTCAAGGTAAGAGGCCAATCAGTTAAAAAAGCGAGAGAAGAGAGAGAGAAAGAGAATCACATAGTTTTGTATCCGATGAAAAGCTGACAAGGGATGATGTTCAGTAATGTTTTGTTCGAGATGGTAGTTGAGGCTGCTTGGGGTGTCCTGCTGCTGCTGCTAGGTCACTTTGTTCGTGCTACAGAGTGAAAGAAAAGGAAAGTACAAATGGTATTGGTAATGCAAAACTGAGGTCTGAAAGCATTTGGCTGGTGATGGTCACAGACAGTGGTAGTAGTAGGGAGGAGGAGGAATTTTTAGTGACATTTTAGTTACATTGATTCGATGGCTGTAGTATTTAGTTAGCAGTGGATCTACCAGTGGTTGTATTTCGGGGTGATTTTGTGTGTTATGTGTTAATGACGAATGTTTATGACCAGAAGTGGATGATGATGATGATGGTAGAGAAAAATAAGTTATCAATGATAATAATTTACTTTGATTTTTCGCCCGCGTTTCGAGTGCCTGAGACGAGGTCACTGGAAGAGGAGAGGGTGATGAGGAAGAGGAAGAATAAAATAAGAAAAGGATTGGTGACAACAAAAACCAAAATAAGAAAAGGTGAGTGAGACTAGTGTAGGTAGAAGTAATGTATGAGAGATGCACAATGAGACAAGAGGAGGAGATAACAAGAGTTTGGTTACAAAGAAAGTTTGTAAAGAAAGTTTACATGTTCGTGTTTTACGTCCTGTAGTTGAGAGGGTGAGAGATTGACAAAAGCAGACTGACACTGATTGTGACGGCGGTGGTGGTGGTGGTGGTGCTTGATGTTGATGTCAACATTGTTTGAAACTGACCAGCCATGGAGGCACTCTAAAACTCGCCTCGAGGAGAGTTAGAGAGTGCGTGTGTGTGAAAGAGAATCGTGTGAGAATCCGGTTCGCCCGTAGTTCAGAGTGAGAGAGAATCATGAGAGTGAGAGAACCAAGGACACAATTGAAACATTGAGATACACGCCAAGTATTGGTGACTCAGATTTCAGAAGCGGTGCATCTGATAAGAGAAAGAGAAAGAGGGCAAAGAGAGGCGCTTTCGTCAGTATGGTCTGGTCAACTAGTCGTCGGTGAGTGGGCAAGTTAGCAAGTGGTGGAAGTGGCGAAAGAGAAAGAGAGCGAGTGAGAGGTAAGCGTAGAGAGGATGTGCGCAGAAAGAAGAGATTCAGAAAGATCTTAAAGTGGCGAAATAGAGAGAAGGTAGAGAAAGAGTTGCTGAAGCAGGTTGGGTGGTGGTCGTTTCAGAGAGAAAGGGTGAGAAAGAGTAAGCAAGTGAGTGAAAAGTGATTGGATTATTTAGATCATGTAGAGTGGTGGAGGAGGTGGCGCAAAAAGAAGTGTGTAGTGGTAAGTGTGTATGTGTGTGATTGTGAAAGTGTGTCTGATTGAAAGGAAGAACCAAAGAACTCCGAAAGAACGCGAGCGATAGCAGAGAGAGAGAGAGAGAAGAGCCCTCAGAGCAGCAACAGCACAAATACCTCATAGATGACGAGGATGACGGAGAGATAGAAGGCATGGATCAACAGTAGTTTCGTCCAGCTCAGCACCACTGGGCGGCCGCTGGCTCGGTCAAAAGGCGCTGGTGGTACGGGCGACGACAGCTGCTGCTGCTGCTGGGGCCGCGAGATAAGGTCCTCGGTGTTGGGCGTCGGCGGAAAGTTGGAGTCCACCGACTCGTGACTGCTCCACCGAGTGCCGTTGGCTAGCGCCGAGGAGGGCGGCGAAGGCGAGGACGAGTGCGAGTGGGACGGCGATGGGACAGTGCCATTCGGGTACGGCGGCTGCTGATGCTGCGGCTGGTGGTGGTGATGTATGAGATCGTCCGCGCAGTCCACCCGGTCACCGTTGATCACCACCTGGTGGTAGCCATTATTGTTAAGGTTGTTGTTGTTGTTGTTGTTGTGGAAGGAAATATTAAGGTCCTCCGTGGAAGGTGTTCGCGTGGCGTTAGCACTGTTTGGCAGACTGCTGTCCTCCAGGGGAACAGTGGTGCTGTTCTCCAAGTTACTGTGCTGCTGATGACCAGCTCCCAGCACCGGACAACTGCTTCCATCCTGAGAGCTGCTGATCATGTTCAGCTGTTCTTTGGAGAGACTCATCGGCGACATCGACGAGTAGGAGGGCTTTGAGCGCAATGAGCCATTCAGTGAGGTCTTCACCGAGTGACCGTTCTTCAGCTGCTTTGACCGCTGCACCGAGGCGTAGTGCTCGGCAAGAAAGCGGTCCTTTAGCTGCCACTGGTCACGTAGCCAGGCCTCGGTTCGCACGTCAGGGTTCTCCGCCAGCGAGTGTATTCGGTAGTAGAAGTGAATCTCGCTGCCCCGTCGACCCCGCACAATATCGACTATAGAAGGCGGGTGTTCAATGTCGTCGTAGCAGATGGTCAGATCGACCACATGGGTGATGCCCACCAGTGGATCGATGCACTCGCTGTAGGCACCGTATCGGGGGTACGTGACCGTGCTCAGAATGGGCAAGTTTTGCTTCATTGCATAGGAGTTGGAAGATGCCTGTCGCTTGTAGCGAAATCCACCTGAGAAAAAGATCATAGCTGTTTAGTTTTAAGCTCTACTACTACCACTACTTCAATGGCAAACCTTCAGGAAAGAGCACCACGAGATTCTTCAGTCGACTGTACTCACTGGTGCAGTGCTTCAGTATAGTCCCATTTTGGTAGGCCTTTGTGTTGATAAAGTAATCACCGTGCGTCTGCGAGACGAGACCAAAGTTGGTCCACTTGAAGACGGCGTCCATCACCCAGAGGAGCACGTACTCGGACCGAGAGGTGAACGCCTGCATCATCAAGGGCACGTCCGCCGTCGACTGATGATTGGCGATGACCAGTAACCGCACATTGGGATCTGTAGAGACAAAAAAGTTGATGAAATCTATTTCTAATCAGTGCAACCCATACCTTTTCTAAGCGAGTAAATATCATCGCCATGTTCGTGCACGATGAGTCCACCGCCCCAGCTCCAGCTGGACACGACGTAGAGGAGCCAGTTGTAGAGGACATTCTCCACTTTGGCGTAGTGATCAATGGAGATGTAGTACAGTGGAAGCTGAAGTAGATTGAGGATGCAGTACGCAGGGATGCAGTACAGATTGTGGATGATGCAGCCAATCACTCGAATGGTCGAGTACGTCCAAACAAGAGCCGCCAGAGGATCACAGGAACGAGGCAACATGTCCACCGGCTGCAGATGGTGCAGAGCTGCACTGCTGATGACGATGGTGATGATGACAGGTGAGGATGGTGGTGAACAGACGAGTGAGGCCAATCAGATCCAGAGTAGTAGCAGTAGTAGTAGTCATCAGAACCTACAGACAAAAGGTGTTGATTGAATGCTATGCAAATGACGTCACATGCACCAATTGTTGATGCTTCGACTTTTCGAGTACACAATTTGTTCCAATCTGTTTGCTAATTAAAACAATGATAGAGAAGCACCCACCACAACAACTGCCTGCTTGGTGCCTGGGAACGATTGAACAGAAGTGCAGAAGAGCAGTGAGCAGTGAGCAATGGGCAAGTTGGTGATAGCTGCCCTGGCGTCAAGGCGTCGTCTTCGTAATCGTTGTCATCGATCCTTATGAATGCTAATCGCACGCACACACACACACACACATACACTCAAGACTGGTGCGATAACCAGAGGTGTTGATGCGGCTGATGTGACTGTTCCGTACTGCTACTACTGATGACTGATAGCACAGAGCCCCAATGCACTCATTTACAATGCACATCTCCCAAAACTGGTACAGCTGGTGGCGCCTTTCGCAGTGTCATCAAACTGAAGAAGTAGGCAAGAAGTGTCCTGCAGAAGGAAAGAAAGACAGCAATCAGATCACTGTACAAACACAACACATGCGTGCATGCACACACAAAGGCAGTTCAAGTCTAGGCATCACTAGGCGAAACAGTCAGGTTGTGCAAAAATGTGCTACGCATGAAATAATGGTGCTGGCAGTGAATCAAGTCACCCAGTCAGTGGGTAAACATTAAAAAAGAGGCCTGTATTTATTTTATCGACAGGACACCCAATGATAGAAATCGAATTAAAGCGCCCGTTAGTGCTGCTACCGATGATGAAAACAAAAAAAGTGGAAAGTGGAAAAAATTGATTTTAACTTAGCTTTTAAGTTTTTCATAATCGCAATCAAACAAAAAAATCACCAACGTCAGTGCAAAAACAAAATGTACTTGACTAAATAAACAAAATAAAAAATGCGCATGGGAAAATCGATATTGACGACGGAGATGATGAATATGTCAGAAGCACTTATGAAAGCACTGATAGATTGGGGAAAGTGTACAGGCACTTTTTCGGCTTATCGACATTGAATCGGCAATGTTTTTAATGGTTGCCTCTAGGTTCGAGTAGTCATTGACTGAAGATCAGTAGTACGTTTTGAGCAAAAAAAAATAACATTAAACCAGGAAACATCAACAGCAAAACGCTCCTCTCACATGTCAAACACGTTGCCAGACATCATGCTCTGACTATTAGTCGCCGACAAGACAAGTGTTCAGCCTGTTACAGTGGTAAGTGGTGGCCATCAGAGTGTCTAGTGCATTCCACAAAGTCCTCCTCTCTGCACCCATCATCATTATCATGTTCCTCGTTCTCAACTTCAGTCCCGTTTTAAAAGAGTCAGTGCTGTTTCCTGAGGTGACTGGCAAACAAAGCAACAACAACAACGTAGTTGCATCGCCTCTTTTCAAAGTCACCGTCTTATTGTTTGGCAACAATGGTCGTAAAGAGTATCAAGCACTCTTTCAACATCAACAGCAGCTTTCATTGAATGGCAGACGAAATGAAAAACCAGCAGATCAAGCCATTCAGCTGCTATTCAAGGATGTCTTGTGTGTGCGTGTGAACTGCCTTGTGCTGTTACCGGCAAGCAAGTAAGAAGTTTAAAAAGACGTTGTCAATAGAAGTGTCAGTGCAGGTACATTTATCAACTTTTTTCAAGTAGTAAAAGTGAACCCATTAATCAGCAGAGGTTTACTATTCTACGTAAAGTTAAAAAATTATGCAAACTAAAAGCAAATAGACCAGCAAATAGCATCAATTACCACAGGTAAGTAGAGTAAACGATCGACGAAAAAGCGGACTACTTTCAAAAGTTGCTTTCAAGTGCAACCAATAAAATAAGGTCAAGTTGAGCGGCGAACTTCGCCGTCAGCTCTGCAGCAAACAGTGCACGAGTTTAGCGCCGCGCGCGTGTGCGTTCACTAAAAATAAAAAGTGGAGTAACACTGTTTTGGCTATAAAAAGTAACAACAGGATACGGAGAACGTAGTCTTTCGGTTTTATTCTCGAAGGTTCCACCACATCTAGAGAATTGGTGACACCGGAATTGACGGCTCGCTGACTTGACAAACACAAACAGACACTGTGGTGACAATGTTTGCCATAGTGGTTGAGCAATGAGAGCAATGAACAAGCGCTGTTCTTGGCTGCTACAATTAAAGCGCAGTTAATTTGTTAAAGTCCCTGAACCAACACACACTGTCCAATTCGATAAGCGTAAGCTAATGACGAAACGGCAAAATGAGTGTAATCGTTGCTGCTTTTTCCACTCGCCAAGTCCATCCACAAAAGTATGCACTTCAAACGACTTAGATGCAGCTTACCGCTACGCTTTCTTAAGATGAGAGAAAGAAAGACACTCACGCACAGATGGTAGATGAGATTTGGCAGAGTTAAAAGACGCAAGTACAGACATTGCCGCTGTCGAGGTAAAAACAATAACACTGCGTACTCAAAAGGCAGCCCCCTCAAGGACAGTACAAAAATTACGACTTGAGAAGCAGATAAGAGAACAGTACAGGTACACTACACTTTACTGTGATGAATCACCAACTGAACAGAACTGGGTATATACGAACCAGAGAAGGCGGATGACCAGAGCCGATGCTGGTAGAGGCGATGGTAGAAGCGCGCTGCCTGAGCGTCAAAACAAGCCCACAAACACAGCTGACGTTGATGGCGCTGTCAGAGATAGGCGAATCTGGTGGACGGGTCAGCTAGAAGCACCAGAAGAAGTCACTAGTCAACTGTCACAAGAGGGGATGACGAAGCTGATCATGGTGGTGGTGGTTGTGGGAGGGGGGAGTAGGAGGAGTGGTGATCACCAGGATAATCCAAGCAGAGAATGGTGGTGAATCACTGGTGTAGAAAAGGAGACACAGTGAAAGAGTGAGTTGTAGCACAGAGTACGGCAGATGGAAGCCGACAGACAGACGGTTGGAAGCTGAAGCAGCAGCAGTGCGAGCGTGTTTTGTGTCGAGGCAAGGAGAGGGAGAAAGAGAGAGGGAAACTGTGCAAGTGGGGAAGTAGCAGCACAGAGGACAGAGACTGGCATGGCTACGACACAGCAGAACATAGCTACCACTTCTCCGGAGCAGAACAGCGGCGGACTGAAGCAATGAGGCTGCGTGGCACTTACTCCCAGTCCCAAATGGAACAGCTACCAGCACCTCAGCAAAACATTCGGCGGCTGTCATTCGCCGGTAATTTGACTGTTGGCCACAGCCATAGAACGACGGCCAAAGCTAATCGATATCAACTTGTCGAGCGTTGATCGATATCACGACAAGCTGACAGGGAAAATGTCACTAAACATGTCACAACGCCAACATTCGGATATCCGCTACGGGTAGGTGTTCTCTGCACCGGCAATCAACAGCAGCTTTATTAATAGCAAAGCATTGCCCAGCACTTATTGGACATAACATGTGAGCCTGGACAGCAAAAGGGCAAATGTGACTAACCGAAGAGAGTGCTGACTGCTGATCTCCCTTTACCAGCCCTCTCTCGGTGTGATTGCTCTACTGTTTCCCAGGCAGCCACCGGTACGGCACCGACAAACATGTCCGATTGGTCACGCACGCTCCTGTGCACACTATTTCCTTGCTCGCCAAACTCTTGTTGTTGTCACCTGCTAATGTTATGGTACTACTACCACCACCACCGCCACCACCGCCACCACCATCACAGTGTCCCCTCTCTTCTTTATTTGTACACAGAGCTTACGCAATAGACAATGCAGCGAGAGAAGAAAAAGTCCAAAGGACATGGAGGCACAAATCAATGCCATCGAGCAGTGCAGCAGCAGCAGCAGCTTTTTCATCATTTGTGTTGGCGGTAAAAACAGTTGTCGATTTGGAGAGAAGAGAAAAAGAGGGGAGATGGAGCACGTAGGCAGATCGACTGACTGACTGACTGCGAAAAGGCTAGTAGTGCCATCGCAGTACTGAAGAGAAAAAGAATGAGAGCTATTTTCAGGTCAAGGAATGCATCTCACAGACAAGTAGAGGCGATGCATTTGCTGCTGTTGCTGCTGCTGCTGCTAGTGCTACTGCCATCAACTGGCTGAACTGAAATCACTGCTGATGAACTTTAGTGAACTTTTTTTGTGTTGATAAAAGGCGTCGTACTAAACACTGCCAAAAAATAGGGGTTCAAAACCTGATTACTCATTGTGGTCTGCACTGTACAACAAACATATGTGCACAAGCAACCATGGTGTGAGTAGGCAACGAGTAGTCATAAA
>JAALOO010002119.1_pt1 | contig 11685 bp, 16 predicted proteins | sample 7257641 | NCBI WGS metagenome assembly JAALOO01 (sample SAMN14085613, study PRJNA598686) | mite metagenome | biome: ENVO:01001000; feature: ENVO:01001002; material: ENVO:01001226; isolation source: single female mite from University of Michigan culture on fish food culture... ... | reverse complement strand
AGGGAGGTCCCAAAGGAATGGCTGAAAAGTGTCTGCAGCAGGCATTTGGGCAGTGGCTTTCTGCTGTCCTGCTGGTGGTGATAGTCTTTGGCAGAAAACTTGTTTTTCTTTTAACGCTGGTCAAGGCCGACAGCTGTGCAGGATGAGGGGAGAAAGAAGTGAGACGAGGCGCCAGTGGATTTGTGCACATGTGGCCGCCACCTTTTTCTCAGAGGGGACAAGAAAAGTCTTTTTATGTAGAAAAAGCCGGGGCTCTTGAACGAGTGTAGCGGTGCCGAAATAGGCAACGCTAAACAGTAAGCGGCGGCAGCCTCCAAGTGTTCTCTAGCGCGTTTCACCGAAACAAAATAGACGGCGCTAACGGCAAATAAACAAAACAAAGGGGCGCGAAAGAAGGTTAACAAAGATAAACCAGAAATGCACCTCACCCACCCACCTAGCCTAACCTAACCTAACCTTTTATATGTCCCTTTTACTAATCTTACATGATCTAATAAAACAAAAGTGATTTTAAAATAAAAACAAAGCAAAATGATCTGGTTTGAGGCGTTTTTTGAAGCAAGCGGAAATCTTGCGTGTGTGTGTGTGTTTCTCTCTTTCGCTCTTGTTGACGCTGACGCAATTCTCTCGTCTTTGTCACCTTTCACCACCATGTCTGCTCTCGATTTCGTCGTTGTTTCCAACTACTCGGATGATCTCAAAGTGCTTGATCTCTTCGTTAAGTATGGCCCAGTGACCAGAGAAGTGGACTGCGAAAGATGTTCGTCAAAATGCAAGATTTCCTGGGGCAAAAGAAGTGCTGAAGGAAACACAAAACCAGTTTATAGATGCCACAAAAGAGGATGCACTTGGAGAAAATCAGTCTTTAAGGGGTCCATCTTTGAAGGAACCAAGCTAAGTCTGCCACAGATATGGCACCTGATCGCTGGGTATGTTCGCAACAGAAACAACTCTTTCGGCGAAGTTATGAACATCTCAGAGCATACAGCATCAGGGTTTCGCCAAAAGATAAACAGAAAAGTGCAGGAGTTACTGGCCGAGCCAGAGCATGCCATCATCGGCGGGAAGGGCAAGGTAGTACAAGCTGACGAGACGATGGTCATCAGCGGACAGCGCTCAAGTCATCTGAAGGCACTCCCTGATTGTCCGTCAAATCTGCCCGATAACTTCCCAGGTGCAATATGGGTAGTAGGAGCTGTGGTGCAAGGCGAGGGAAACCAGCCTATTTGGGCCGAAGTGGTGCCCAACCGTAAGGCTGAGACGATGATCGAAGTTTTTAGGCGACATGTGAAACCTGAGACGTTTTTGCTGACTGATGGGCACCTGTCTTACCCACTTGTAGCAAAAGCACTGAATTGTGAGCATCACGCGGTGATCCACAATGATGGTGTCATTTGCCAAGAAACGGGTACAAACACCCAGAAGATTGAAAGCTTCTGGGCTTTTCTGAAACATCTGCTCGATAAGCAGTGGGGCACTGATCGCGCTCACGCTGACCTTTTTGTAAGCGAAGTTGTGTTTTATAAACGCTACTTAAAGGACACTCCGGTAGAAGGTCTGAAAATGCTTCTGAAGAAGCTATTTGAATAAAATATAACTGTTTGAGTTAAACCTGATCCCTAAGCCGCCCTACGCGGCGCGGCCTCCGCCGCGCCGCCCTAGCCCGGCGCGGCCTTCGCCGCGCCGGCTTATCTTAAAAAAATCTACTTCGGAAGTATGGACTGTGTACGGAAGCCGGGACTGCCAGCTGTTATTGCCCGACCTACGTCGGCCGCCGCCGCGGCCGACACGACCCCTAGCACGGCGCGGCCGCCGCCGCGCCGTGCTTACGCAATGCGACTTCTCTGCCAAACATGTGAACCAGCGTTGTCAAAATAGTCGCCCGCTACACTCGTTCAAGAGCCCCAAAAAGCCTAGTTAGCTCTGGACGGCAGCTTGTGAAGTCTGTGAGTCGGAGTGATCACAAGTGGCGTCTCACCACCAGTGATCGTTGTGTGTTGGGCAAAACGTTTCGGGGAATCGTCTGATTGAAATACGGTTGATAGTACTCGGTTGGGAACAGTGGAATGATAATGTATGTAAGTATGGGAGAGGGGTTACAGGGAGAGAATGGGTAAGGAATCCAAATGTCCAAATGTCCGACAGCTTATGGGCAGTGCGGCCAAGTGGTGATAAGACTCATGGCTGTGCTCGTGCGTGTGAGTAGGGGGCAATTTGTGCAACATTACCCATTTGGTACCAATCAGTGATTGGCTGGGTGTCCAATTGAAAGAATGGTGGTCAGGAGGTAAAAGAAGGGTTTGAGGGAATGAGAAATGAAACAGACAGGGAAACTGTCGACAATGTCACGGTCAGCACACACAGGTGGTGGCCATTTACAGTGGTGGCCTGTTTGAAATTGGGAGATTTATTCAACGAGTACTGGCTGGCAATGTTTAAAAACAGGACATTTATTGAGAATAACCAGAGAGCAAAGAGAAAAGATCATTACAAAAAAAGTTGTGAGTGTAACACTGGGTGGAAGTGTGAAACAGTGCTAGATGGACTTTTCAGCTTCAAAATAGTTAGGGAAATGTAAAGAGACTGGAATTTAGTTTTTGACCTGTTCGGGCGCATAATGCGCATTAAACTGATGAGTTCTTATAGATGCTCATCAGTTCTTGAGCCAAGTCCTGTTGCAGTTCTACTAGCTTAGTGAGCTCGTCTAACTTCTCTGCAAATTTGTGGTACATTGCTTGATAAGTCTCGTTATCCTTGGCAAGTTTATCCTGCACCTCACGAGATTCTTCATCTGCGATGAGAGACACCACCTCAAATGGTTTCTCCTCCTCCTCCTCAACGATGAGGTTCTTGTTGAGGTGATGCGGATTGGAAGCGTAAGAAGAAGATCGAGTCACGTCAGTATCAAGCTAGGTAGAGTGATTTAAAAAGAGAAACGAAATTGATTTTAGTTATTTAGAGTGATGATTGACTCAAGCGAAAGCAAAAACACTGCTATGTAAAACAAAAACTCTCACATACCTTTGGCTTCTCACACTTGACAAGGTTACCCTCCACCGTTTCAGTTTTATAAACTGGCACTCGCTTAGCTGGCTTTTCCTCCTCTTTAACGCCGATGAACTCGCTGGGGTGATGCGGATCAGAAGCTCCAGAGGAGGAGGTGGCAACGACGTCTTCAACGGCTTCAAACTCAAGCTAGGCGAGTGAGTGAGTGATTGCAGAAACAAAATCAGTTTTAGTTATTTAGGGAGAAAAACTGCCTGGCAGGCAAAGAGAAAAACAGTTGCCAACTTAAGTACAGGAAAAGCTTCTTTACCTTTCGCTTTTGGGGGCCAGGCGGTTTAGTTGGGATTATGGTGCTCTCGAGGGAAGAAGAGGAAGATGATGATGATGATGTGTCCAGATTGGGCTTCTCAACCTCAGGATCTAGCAGCTGCAGCGCAAGATGCGCATCAATCTTCTTCAAATCTGATTCATACATGCTCATCAGTTCTTCATGTAAATCAGTTTTTAGTTTTGACAACTTAATGAGCTCGGCCCGATCTTCGCTTTGCTTCTGGGACAGTGCGTCATAGGTTTTGTCAACCTCGGCAAGTTTATCCTTCACTGCACGATATGCCTCAGATTTGATAGGCTGTTCCCCCTCAAATGGTTTCTCCTCCTTAACGATGATGAGCTCGTTGAGGTGATGTGGATCAATTGAAGCGCCGGAGTCGTTTGCGGTGTCAGGTGCAGCGTCAACGGCATCAACCTCAAGCTAGGTGAACGTTTGATTAGATTAATAAGAAAAAGAAAAAGAGAAAACTAAATCAATTTTAGCTATTTAGAGAGCTATTGACTCGGGCAAATGAGAACACTGCTAAATAAAGCAAAAAACTCTCACCTTTGGCTTCTTGGGGTCAGACGAATTAGTAGTGGAGTCCATGATGGTGTTCCAGAAGAGTGTTGAAGCTGAAAGTCAGGGTCAGATGCAAAGTCAGGGAGGATTTTGGTGCAGTGAATTGCTGCTGCTGCTGAGGGTTAAATGAGGACGACGACGATGACGACGACGACGACGACGAGGCGACTGTTGTTTAGTGTTGACAGAAGGGGACAATGAGCGGCGACCGCCGCCGCTTTTCCCGGCCGGTCTTCTCCGCAGATGTAGAGACGAGTTGAGGGAAGGAGGTCCGAAAGGCTGAGCAATCTTGGGCAGTGACTTGCCACTTGACTGTCCTGCTGGTGAGGATGATCTTCGGCAGAAAACTCGTTTGCTTTAAGCATTGGTCAGGGCCGACATCTGCGCAGGATGAGGAGAGAAGAACAGTAAGACGAGGCGCCAATGACTGCACATATGGCCGCCATCTTTCAAAGTGGAAGGGAAAGTCTTCTCTACCCATATGATACCATTCAGTGGTGGCTGGGTGGCTAATTAAAAAGAATGGTAGTCAGGTGGCAAAAGAAGGGTTTGGGAGAAGGAGGAAAGTGAGACAGACAGAGTTAAACTGTCGACAATGTCAAGGTCAGCAGTAGTTGCTGGGTGGCCAATTAGAAAATAGTGGTCAAAAGAAAGAAGGGTTTGGGGGAATAAGAGAAATGAAACAGAGGACACAAGGCTCGACGATGTCATGGTCAGCACACACAGGTGGTGGCTATTTACAGCAATGGCCTGCTTGAAATTGGGAGATTTACTCAACAAGTTGGTCGTCAAGAAGTTTAAAAACGGGACATTTATTGAGAGTAATCATAGCAAAGAGAAGATCATTACAAAATTAAAATGTGACAATGGGTGGAAGTGTGAAACACATATTTTAGTTGGTCTTCTCAGCTTCAAAATAGAGAATAGGGAAACGGAGAAAAACCAGAATTTAATTTTTTACCTGTTTGGGCGCATAATACGCATTAAACTAAGGATTTTTTGTACAAGCTCTCTAGCTCTTGAGATAATTCTCGCTTCAGTTCTGATAGCTTATTGAGCTCTTTCAAATCTTCTGAATGTTCCTGGGACAGTGTGCGATAATTCAACTTTACCTTGGCAAGCTCATTTTCCAGCCTACCATATGCTTTCCTGTCATAAACTGGCACCCGTTTAGCTGGTTTCTCCTCTTCCTTCAGACAAGGATTACCGGCGAGCTTGTTGAGGCAATGCGCTAGATCAGCGCTAGAAAGTACGTCAATGAGAGCAGATACTTTGGCGTCGCCTTCCGGATCAAGCTAGGGAAATTAGATTAGTTAAAGAAGAAGGAAAAAAGGGAAAACAAAAGCAATTTTAGCAAGTGACGCAAAATATAGAGAAAACGGTTGTCAACTTAAATAAAGCAAAAAGCATCTCACCTTCATCTTGCTAGGGCCAGACGATTTAGTGTTGGAGTCCATAGTGCTCTTGAGGGAACCAGAAGAAGAAGAAGAAGATGTGAGCAGATCAAGCTTTTCCAGTTTCATGCTCGTCCGTTTACTCAAATCATGAGCCCGTTGCTGTAGATAAATGAGCATTTCCCAATCCTCGCTTTGTTTCTCGTCTAATGCGTCATAGGTTTTCTTAACCTCGGCAAGTTTAGCCTCTACTGCACGATACGCTTTAGTTTGATAAGTAGGCACCGGCTTAGCTGTCTTCTCTTTAGAGGGAAATTTCTTAACGGTGATCGCAACGGTGTTGGGGTGACGCGAATAAGAAGCGCCTGAGGAGGAGGAGGCGTAAGCGTCGTCAGGCTCAGCCTAGGTGGATTGATTACAATTGTAATTAATACATGAAAAAAAGAAGTAAAGCAAAAAAAGCTCTCACCTTTGGCTTGGCCTTGGGGTCAGACGGGTTAGTGGTGGGGTCCATGGTGGTGTTCCAGAGGGAAGATGTGCAGTAGCAGCAACTGATGCAATGAGCCTGATGCAATCAGAGAGGATTTCGGTGCAGTGTTGCGGCCGTTGAATGAGGACGACGACGACGAGGCGACTGTTGTTCAGGCGACTGTTGAGACAGAGAACAAAGACTGAGCGAATATTTTTGCGCCATCTCCGCAGATGTAGAGACGAATAGAGGGAAGGAGGTCCGAAAAGAGAGGCTGCTAAGTATCTGCAGCAGGCATTTGGGCAGTGGCTGTCCGTTGTGGTGTCCTGCTGCCAGTCAGCGGTAATGGAAGTGGTGGTCTGCTGCACAACAGTACTCTCTCGCTTTCAACTGGTTGGTCAGGTCGACAGTTGCGCAGGATGAGGGGAGAAAGAAGTGAGACGAGGCGCCAGTGGCCGCACATATGGCCGCCAACTTGTTTTGCCAAAGTGGACAGGGTGAAAAGTATTTCTACCCATATGATACCATTCACAAGTGTGGCTGAGTGGCCAATTTAAAAATCAAAGGGCAACAAAAGAAGGGTCCGTGGGAATGAGAAAAAGTGAGGAAACAGAGTTTTCTGGAATCAAGTTTGTGGTTGTGCAACGTGTAAGCCAACATTAGAATTTTATGGCACAAATCAGAAAAAAGCTGGAACCCTGAGTAGACCGTCAAAGGTTAAAACCGGGACATTTATTGAAAGTAATCAGAGCATAGAAGAAGGCGTCATTACATTAAAAAAAACAGTTATAGGGTGACATTTCGTGAAAGTGTAAAACATATGTTAGTCGGTATTCTCAGCTTTAACATAGAGAATAGGTAGAATAGTAGAGAAACTGGAATTTAATTCTATTGTTTTATCGTGTCTGCGCACACGGCCATCAAATTGAAAAGCTCTTCTTATACATGTCCATCATCTGCTGAAACAACTCATCCTGCTGTTCTTCGAGCTTAGTGAGCTCGTAGAAGTCGTCTTTTCTTTCCTTGAACAGCTCGTCATAGGCCTTCTTAACCTCGGCCAGTTGAGCCGCCACTGCACGGTACGATGCTTCCGACTCGGTAATCGGCAACTCCCCCTCAACTGGATTCTCCCCCTCCTTCTTCTCCTCCTCTTTTTTAACGCTGATGGGAAAATCCTCGTTGAGGTTATTTGGATCTGAAGGAGTCGGCTTGGTTTCGGTTTCGGCTTCAGGATCAGGCTAGGTAAATTAATTAAAATTCAGGAAAAAACAAAAAGGTAAAGTGAGAGAGAAAGAAGGAAATTTGATCCCCCGTTTTACCTGTTCAGCCTGCTCAATTTGCGGATCAATACGCTTCTTCAGCTCTAATGTTAGCTTGCTCATCAGCGCTGAAAGCAGATCATTCTGCAATATCATTAGCCCGGTGAGCTCCTGGGAGTCCTCTCTGATCTTCTTGGACAGTGCCTTATAAGACAGTCTAGTCTGAACATGTTTGGCCTCCAGCGCACGGTAGGCTTCCGTTTCATTAACAAGCACCCGTTTAGCACCTGGCTTCTCCTCCTTGACGATGAAAAGAAGAAGAAAAGAGAAATCGATTATAGTTATTTATTGAACAAATGACTCATGCAAAAGAGAACACTGTTGGGTAAAGCCGAAACTCTCACCTTTGGCTTCTCAGAGCCAGACGGTTTAGTGGGGTTCATGATGGTGTTGCAGAGGGAAGATGTGCAGTAGCAGCAGCTGATAATGAACCTGATGCAATCAGTGAGGATTTCGGTGCAGTGTTTTGGTTGAGGAAGTGATGCGGCGAGGCGACTCTCTGTTTATTGCGACTTGACGCAGGTAATGCGAGAGAAAGTGCCACTTTTCGGCTGGCCATCTCCACAGATGTAGAGACAGGTTGAAGGAGGAGGTCCAAAAAAATGGCTGCAAAGAGAGCAAGTTGAGCACTTGGGCAGGTGCACTTTTTGCTTCTGTTTTGCTGTCCTTTGCCTTCAAAGCCGACAGCTGTGCGCAGGATGAAGGAAAGGGGAAAGAAGTGAGAAGAGGCGCCAGTGACCGCACATATGGCCGCCATCTTTCTTGCCAAAGTCGACAGGAAAAGTCTTCTACAGCCCATATGGTACCATTCAGTGGTGGCTGGGTGGGCAATTAAAAGAATGATGGTCAGGAGGCAAAAGAAGGGTTTGGGGAATGTGAAACATGAAACAGAGGAAACAAGGCTCGACAATGTCAAGGTCAGCACACACAGGTGGTGGCCATTTACAGCGGTGTCTCAGCTTGCAGTTGGGAGATTTATTCAACGAGTAAGCCCAGGCCAGGCAGTTTAAATCAAGACATTTATTGGGTAATCAGAGCATTGATCATTACAATGGGTGTGGTGGTGTTGGTGGTACACAGAGTGGAAGTGTTAGTTACAGTGTTAGTTGATGATCTTTTAAGCCAAAAAGAGTTGGGTTGGGCAGCTGCAACACCCAAGTTTCGGCTAGTTTTGCCAATTTTTATTCGGGCTTTTTGTCGATTGTCTTAGTGAGCTCGTCGAGAAACACTTGTTTTTCAGCGCAGAGCCAAATAAAGTTTACATTAAATTCAGTCACATGCTGGTTCATCTCACTAAGTCCAGAGGCGACTTCGTGAATAAGGCAGCGGATGACCTCAGTGTCGACGGCATCGGGTTTTTCTTTCTAGAAAAACAGAGAATTTAGAAGGGGTTTTCAATAGTTCAAGAGTTTAAGAGAAAGAGAAAACAAAGTCACAGTTTAGCTTCAGCAACCTGTTGAATTAGAAAACAAAAAAGCACTCTCTCACCTTGAGAACCTTGTAGGCCGACCGCTTAGCGGGGGCCTTAGTTTTCCAGAACTTGAAGCACATTGTTGCGCAGCAGTTGATGGCGATGAATCGGATGACAAAACAGTGAGGACAGTTTCGGTGTTGCAGTGTTGGCGCAGTGTTGAGTGAGTGAGTGAGTGACTGAGAACAAAGACGGCGACGTCGATGCGACTCTATTGCATTTCTAGTGCACTGCTGAAAGACAAACAAGCGCGCCACTTTTTGGCCGGCCATCTCCACAGATGTAGAGACGAATTGAGGGAAGGAGGTCCAAAGGAAATGGCTGCCTAGTGTCTGCAGTGTGTCTAGGGCAGTGACTTGCTGCTGCTGCTGTTGTCAATCTGAGGTAGTAGAGGGAGTCTACTGCACTGTAATCGAGTTTGAAAGTAAATGATTGCTGTGCCTAGAGTAATCTGGCACTCTAAACACAGAGTAGAGGGTTCCACTGAGAAGATTTGAAGTGTAAACGCGAGGTAGACTGTTGTTGAAGTTAAAGAACATTTTTATTGAGAGTAATCAAATTAAAGAGAGAGAGAGAGAGAGAGAGAGAGAGAGAGAGAACATTACAGAGTTGGTAGTGGTACAGAGTGTTATAGAGTGGAAGTACAGAAGGATGTTAGTCTTTTATGATGTTCTTCTCTGAAGAAGCTTCAGGCACTTTGTGCATGCGGATCACCTTCTCGGTCAGCTTGCGATGCTTCTTTGCCTGCTTTACAAACGAATGCAGACGGTCCACTCTCTTGTCTAACTGCCGGTCGCAGAGGTCATTGTAGTCCTCGAAGGCGGCCTTCAGCGCCTTCGAGGACCGGTTCAGCTTGCGGCGCATCGCATTACGTTCCTTCATGTGCTCAATCTGCTCATCGAGCATCTTCTTCCCTAAGGTGATCAACTCGTCGATGCACTTCATGTCAGTGGCGCCGGGAAGGACGTCCATCTCCATCTCCTCATTCTCGATGACAACAGCTTTGGCCGCATCAGCTTTGGCGTTCTAGTGAAGAAGGTGGGAAAAGCAAAAGTGTCATTTTTAGCTGCTAAAGTACACATACATGGACACACACTCACCTGCTGCGAGGACTTCTTACGGCCATTAGATTGATTAACTGCTTGAGACATGGTGTTCAGTGGGAAGAAAAGGAACAGTGTTGTGCAACAGTTGAAGATAGATAGTGCAAATGATTTGGCTGCAGTGTTTGCTACTCCAAAGAAGCGACTCGTTGCTACTCGGCCTGGTTCAGTTCAGCGATTGAAGAGCGCACAGTGAGCGCACGAACGAGAACACATTTTTGTTGCTGTTGTTGTCTTTCTCTGTCCACCAAAGTGAGAATTGTGGTGAGGCAGGGAGGAAGGCAGGGCAAAAAGGATGGCTGCAAAGCGAAAAGTGTTCACATCTGGGCAGTGGCAGGCGCTGAGGAACGGCAGTCCTCTCTTTTTCTGTGTGCTTTTACAGTTTCTTTCGCTCCTTTCAGTCGCAGACTGTTGGCCCAAAACGGGTTTTGGCATGTCAGGCAGAAAGGAGAGGAAAAAGAGAAGGAGGGAAGAAAAGTTGCACACCAAAGATGTACTGGCCATATTTCTTCTTCTTGAAAGCGGGATTAGAGGTGGCCAGTGACCTTCTGATCCATAAGGTACCCCATATTGAAGAGGTGACACTGCTGGGTGGCCAATTAAGAAGTTGGCGAAAATGGCGGTGCAAATGAGAGAGATGAGAAATAGAGGGTGGCAAGGCCGTGGGAATGAGAAAGTGAAGCAGGAAACAGTGGGAAAAATTGCAGCAGCAGCAACAACCTTGCAAAAAGTCAGCCACAGGTGGTTGCCAACTTTGAAGCTGAAGCAAAAGGCAGAAATCAACGAATTGCAGCGCAGTATGGCGTTTGTAGGTCACTTTATTACTTGAGACAATATAGATACATGTTTGTGTGTGAGAGAGAAAGAGAGAACGGGTAAGTAAAATACAGTGATACAAAAGAGTGAAAAGTTAAAGAGTAAATGGTAGAACACGAAAATAAAATGATTAAAGTGACAATGGTGACAGTGATGAAAGTGGCTGGCCAGGCAGGTCCTCTTCATTGACCGGCGGTGGTAGGACGGTGGTCAGGTGGTGGTGAAATAGGTGCCGATTATAGTCAGCAGTCAGCAGTGCGTCCAGTCAACAGTAGAGAGTGTAGTGAGGCTGAGGAGAAGGAGGTCATCAGTGCCAGCCTTACTTTGAGGCGAGTAAATGGCTGATGAAGCCAAGTCTGTGCCTGTAAGATAGACAGTGTTAGTGTGCTATGTTACTGCTACTGATTGCTAAAACTGCTCAATAAAAAAACTGCTGATGAAGCTTACCTGATTGAGCAGTGGACCAGCACTCTTCCAGAGAAGAAATGGATGCATTACTGGTGCAGTTGCTGCTGCTGCTGCTGCTAATGATGATATTGTTGCCTGGGTCGTCCTCCAAGTGCTCCCCTAGATATTTGCTTAGCTCTTCGTCATCCTCATAATCAACGTCAGGTGGCTGCTGCTGCTGCTGCTGTTGCTGCAAGTTGATTTCCGATATCACCTGATGCGGATAATCATGAAGAATAAAGATGGGGATCTCAGGGGAAAGCGAAGGCTGGGGGCTTAGAGGTGATGAAGTGGGTGATGGTGTGTTGGCTGGTGATGGTGGTGATGGTAGTGATGGTAGTGGTGATGGTGATGGCTTAGAGGGATGTCTACTTCGATGGTGAGCATCCCGACGCTGCGTCGTTTGGAACCGCTTGAGGCACTCGAAGCACTTGAAGGGCTTTTTATTCGGACTGAGACCCCTTTCTTCCCTCCTTCTCTGCGCCTCTGCCGAATGAGCATCCTTCTTGTGACGGTAAGCACTAGTACGGTGCTTGAACGTCTGCTGGCAGATGTCACACCGTAAGGGGTGTGCACGCTTCAGGTGATCTTCCAGGAGGGCAGTTTTTACGGACTGTCCACAGAAGACGCACTGGGTGGATGGTGATGATGGTGATGCTGATGGTGATGGCCGTGAGGGTGAAGACACTGGTGCACTCATGGTTGAGCTGAATATGAAGAGAGAGAGAGAGAGAGAGAGAGAGAGAGAGAGAGAGAGAGAGAGAGAGA
>JAALOO010002118.1_pt1 | contig 11694 bp, 8 predicted proteins | sample 7257641 | NCBI WGS metagenome assembly JAALOO01 (sample SAMN14085613, study PRJNA598686) | mite metagenome | biome: ENVO:01001000; feature: ENVO:01001002; material: ENVO:01001226; isolation source: single female mite from University of Michigan culture on fish food culture... ... | reverse complement strand
GAGAGAGAGAGAGAGAGAGAGAGAGAGAGAGAGAGAGAGAGAGAGAGAGAGATGCGACAGCTCAGTGATGCGGCGACGAGCACTAAGGCAACGGGTGTCCTCCTTCTCACGAGTAGTATGACATATTCTTTCTCACTCTTTGCTGAACAAACAATACAACTGCTGGTAGTAGTGGTGGTGGTGGTGATTGCCGTCGCTGTGATTCGATACAGCTGATATCGCAGGTATCGTGTGAACAGGAGGAGAACAGGAAAAAGAAAATGGATGGGTCTATCAACACCACAACAGTGTGATGACAACAGGTGTGCAGACTGCTGAGCTTTACCTCTACCACCACTGCTGACACTGTTGTCACAGTCAGTCAATTAGCAAAGCAAACAAGAAAAAGGTGAGATAATGATCAAGAGAGTTGAAAAAGTAGAAAAAATAAATTTTGTGCAGGAAAAAAGTCTACCGTCTAGGGCGATGTGTGCTGTTGGACTGCCAGTCAACTGAAAACCTATTTAGACGTTAGTAGATGGTAGAAAAAAAGGAGGAAACACACACAGATGGAATTAGTAAGAGCACTAATGGCAACCATCTTTTTAGTTCTTCTTTTTGATTGGAAGTAGTGGTGGTAGTAGTAGTGGTGAGCAAGAGAAGAAGAAGAAGAACTGGTGCACAGTAAAAAAAGGAATTAAGCACTAATTAGGAGCTTGGGTAGCGGCGATATGTCTAAACATGTCTCGGAGACGGGATCAAAGAAGCGCAGTTCCGCCAGCTTCGCCAATGTTCTTTGTTGCTGCAGCGATGAGGTCGACTGTAGTACTATTGATGCTGTTTTTGCTGTTTAGTGCCATGGCGACCGGCAGCAACATTGCTAATTAGAACGATGGCGGTGGCGATGATTACTGATGGACTACTACTGGTGAAATAAGATGAAAAGAAAAAGAAAATGTCGAAAGAATAAATAGCAAAAAACACTGAAAACTTCAAAGACTGCACTGCCTGAAGCTGTAGTAGTGCTACTGAGCATCAGCAGCAGCGGCAACTTCTGATGGACAACTGCGATGCCATTGAGGAAGAAAAGCAGAAATGGCTCCTCAAATTCGCCAATTTGTTGTGTTTGCTCTCTAATGATAATAATCGGCGGTAATCGATGAGCACTGATTGGCGCTAAAGGCTTTGCTAGAGCGAGAGAGGGAGAGCTGAAGAGAGCTGAAAGACTAAGTGCACTGCCGTCAAGGGCAGGTCTGCAGCATCAATTGAAGGAGGCAGCTTTGATGTGTTTGAAGTAGCAGTGAAGAAGCCAGTGGCGGTGGTGGTGGTGAATGACAACTGAAAAAATGTTTGATTTGTAGTCCCCGTGCAAAACTGTAGCCACTGCTGCTGCCGCTAACGATGTCAACCGATGAGGTAATAAATAATTGACGATTGATGCTGAAGCAGTGGCTGATGATAATGGAGCTGAACAAGTTGTTGAAACACTGTTGGCAGAAAACGGTGACTGAACGGTTCGGAGGTCAGAAAGTTTAGGTTAGGTCAACCAAACTGGTCAATCATCAAATGCACTGAGAGAGAACTGGTTTCCCGAGCTGGTTTGAATAGGAGCGAGTAGTAGCTCCACTCAAAGAAACAACTTCCTTCAAAAGCTTTGTTTTGTGCTCAATCAGCGACTGCAGAAGTGGAAGAAGGAGAGAAAAAGAACAAAGACAAAAGCAAAATGTGTGGTTAGCAAATAGTAAGAAAGGAGAAAGGAGGAGAAAAGGGCATACCGTACGAGAAACAAACCTGAGTGCGCAAACAAATGCAATCGCAAGAACAGCATGTACGACGGCTCAATCTCAAACTGTCAAAAAGAAGTAGTGCTTGACAAGCACCGAGCTGGTGGACGACTGGTGTTTGACCAGAATAAGGTGATAGAGGTGATGAGGGTGATGATGGTAGTGGTGATGGGTTGATAGGCAAGAGGGTGATGTTATGAAGAAAGCGGATGCAGATGACGGAAGAGGGAGGGTGATTGTACAGCGCACTAGAAGTAAACAAAAGAGGGCTCCGAGAATAGTAGCAGAGCACTGGCACTAACTTGCATTAAATGGCGATGGAGATTATCATTAGTGCACTAACAGCAAAAGAAGATGTGAGAGCACTGCTCGGTTCGGTTCAGTTCCACAAGTGCACCACACACAGTTGGGATATTTCTGCCAGTGCCAGTGCCGATGCACTGATGAACAACAAATAGTAGAAGAAAAGTAGAGAGATAAACTGTGGTATCAGTGACAAATGTCTGCTGTGTCTGTGCTGTGTCTCTCTTCACCGGCGGCACAGGCAGAAGTGCCTTCTGTCGAAGAAAGAGCCGCCGCCGTTGCTGATCTCGTTCGCGCGTTTCGATGCGGCTTGAACTTCGGCTGCGGTTGCATATGCAAACAAATGAGAAGGAAGAAGAAGAAAAGTTGCAGACAAAACCTGTGGTTGAGTAGTAGTAGTGGTGGTCGTTGTGGTGGCAGCAGCAGAAGCAGTGAACAGGTCGCAGCTGCACTCACCGCCTGGTCGATGCAGCCCTCCACCACCACCTTCTTGTACGACTATCTGCTGTACAAAAAGCAGTCGTACAAAAAAAAGTTGGCTGGTGGTGGTGAGCCGTACACACTCACAATCCTTCTCTTACATCTGAGCACTCTCCAGTGTTTTGGTGCTCCTTCTCCAAAAACCTCGTGGTTGTGGTGGTGGTGGTGGTGAAAGCGCGTGGTGTGCTTCGACGACAGACAGACAGACGGAGAAGAAGATGACAACGGATTGACGGAGAATCACCCGAGTGAGTGGGTTGGCGAGACAGTGGCAACAGTGAGAAAGTGAAAGTGAGTGAGACGTGACCGGACAAAAGTGCTGGCAGATTCGTCGCGCTCCTTACCTACTACCACCACCACCACCAGCAACAATTGTGACGTCGTGTGCCAATGCTGATGATGATGATCATCGGGTGAGAGACACAGTGCTCAAATCACGGCAACCACCTCCTCAACCACCTCTCCGAACTACGTCAGAACACACACCGTGTGCTTTTCATTCAACTGTTGGTTCTATTGTCTGGTGAATGTCTGTGTTTGTTGCAACCAGGCAGTTGACGTGAGCGAGTGAGTGAAGATTCAGTGAATGGAACAACGGTGACTGTGATGTGATGCAGTGTGATCAACCGTGTGATCAACAGCAACCATTGCTTCTGCTGCTGCTGCCCCGGTTTACACTCATGTCGGCAACAACAAAATAAAATACTGTGTGTCACAGTATTTTTCCACTTCTTTTTTCTTCTTCTCTTTCCTATGCTGCTGCTTCTTTGCCTCAATTTGGTGCCGTTTCTTCTTTCTACCGCCTGTATGCTGCTGCTCCAGTGGTTCACCCTTGATGCAAATCCAGTTTTTTTGCAACGAGCAGCATTGCATCTGATCGTCATCGGTACCCGCTAGTTGTAGGAACGATGCTAGTGGTGATAGTGATAGTATCTTCTGCAATTCATCAGCCCAGTTATTACCGACCATCTGTGTCCACGGTGTTCCATCCACTGTAAAACCACTGTGTCTTCTTTCTTCTTCAGCACCCAATTGGATTGTTGACTGCAGCTCAAAGGGAAAGAAGCCGTAATTCATCATTGTCACAGGTAATAGGGTTTCCAACAGCAGCAAAAACTACTGCGGAACCGGCTGTCATTCTCACTGCACCAAAACTGCAAAATGAGGACACGTCTGTTTTAGGAAAAAATAAAAAGGTGCAAGAGTTAGTTGGAAAAACTAAAAGTTCCAATTCTGATAATTTCCCTAAAGCCCTGTCATTTGTTTTGTCACATTTACAATTCTAAAATAGGTCAGCAGTGTGCAACAGCAGTTTCCTCTCTCAAATCTAGGTCAACCGACACTTTTTTCTATCCAAAACTAAGCTACATTTCCAATAATTTTTCAACCTGTTAGAATAGAGATAAATAGTTGACAAAAAACAAGAATATGGTTTGGAAGTGCAACAGCTGACACAGAAAGAGCCTTCTCCTCTTTTCCAGCATCCTCTTCATTGCACATAGCAACAGCAGCAACAGCAGCAGCAGTGTACAGGTAGTGCAGCCGTACACTGAAGTACTGCACTACCTATACACTGAAATTGATCGCACAGAGACACTCACACATCTACACTGCCATCAATCACTGCCGACGGAAAGAGAGACCTGCCGACAACAACAAGTGTCATTAGTAATTAGCAGCAGTAGCAGTCGAAAAAGATGCTGATCAGCAAGGGAGAGATCAAATCACCCCAAATCAGACACTGATTGCCCAGTCGAGGTAATCAATCAACCTCAGTCAACCTCAGCGAGCGATCGTGCTCGATTGCTACTACAAAAATGTTTTTTACTGTCTGTCCAAATTTATTCATTGATAAGTTCATTGGTCAGCTAATTGCTGCGGAGGAGGAGAAGGAGAAGGGGGAATAGAAATGACAAAGGCGATTAACAAGAATTTAAGAAGGAAAAACGGTGGGGTACACGTGTCTGTTAGATAAAAAAACGAGGGAAAACACACAAACACCTGAAAACTTCTTTAGACAGGCGCAACTTTGGAGACAATCACCGGCTATCAGAGCAGTAGAAAAACAAGATGTAGACTTTAGATGAAGAAGGGTGCTAAGGGGATTGAGTGAAGTAGGCCAGGCGACCTTTAGTTCTGATAGTGGTCTATCATCAAAAGCAAAAGATAACCATCAAGTACACTGATAATTGCATTTGTTTTTCCCCACAAAAAAGACATCAGCCAGCCAGTCCACAAAACGCCCTCAACAACAGCAACAAAAGAAGTCAGAAACAGAGTTGCCGCCACTGCTTCTGTTCCGTTTCGCTGTTGGGCAACAGTTTTTGTCGATATTTTAAAATCCGCGCTAAACTGCTGATTGCTGCTGTTGCTGTTGCTGAAAAACAGCAACCGGCAATTGATGATTGGCTTTGATTGACGTGAGAGCACTACTACAACTCAGCTAAAGGGCTCGATGATCACTCAGTGAGCACGTGTACACAGGCAGAAAAACAAATCGTAAACGGCGGTGAAATAAGTGCACTGTAAACGAAACTGTGCAGTCTAATAAACACAGAAGGCACAAACGGAACTCCACCATCACAAATTACATTAGCTCTACAAACCAGGCATGCAGGCAGGCAAGCAGATGGCCTGAAAGAATGTGTTTGCTCTGGCGGGCTGACACTTACTGCCACTCACTGACGAGGTGGCTCAGTCTGATCAGTGATAGTTGCCACCAGACCATCAGATGGTAGAGAGAAAGAGGGAGAAAGATCGATTACAGCTGCTGTTGTTCCTACTTTCTTTAGAGCAGAGAGGTTTCACCCTACCGGGAGAGAGGAAGGAGAAGTGAAAAGGTGTCCGAGAAAAATGCACTGCAGGAAAGTGCAGTGTCCAGGCACACACTGCTGGAACACTGCTGCTGCTGCTGCTGCTGCTAAGGTGCGAGGGCGAGCACTTTGATTAGCACTTTGGTGTGATGGCAGCAGCAGAAGCAGTGGTGATTGCATCGGCTGTGGTAGCAGTCAACGATCACCCCACCGCCAGAAAGAAGAAAGTGAGTGAGTGAAAGTGCTAAGGACAATCTAGGTGCAAAAGAAAGGTGAAAACCTGGACTAACATTAGCGACTGGTCGAGCGGCGACCGCTGATCACTGTGCAGCACTTTTTTGCATGCCACTCTCTTCAGCTTGGCGAAAAAAGAGGCGCCCGCGAGTGGCTGGCAATGATGGTAGTGCTCTCTGCACTGCTGAAGAGCACAGTATTGCAATCAGTCAGACTCTGTCTGTCAGTGAGAGTACAAGTCATGCGCAAGTCTCGTGGCAGCAACCAGCGTCGTCGCCAAATGATCGGGTAAAAGTGCTGCTGCTGGAAAAGCACCACCGGATGGGCACTCCCTGACAATCGAGCAATCGGTGCAATATGTATTCTCTCACTAGCTTGTTATTTCACTTCATTTCACCTGAAACAGTGCAAAAAACGGACAGCTAGCTCTCTGTTTAGCTCTGCGCAGCACTTGCACAAACATACTAAAACACAGCGCACTTTCCGTTCAGCGTAAAATCAAGGTCGTTCGTTACTGATGATGGTCGCACATCTGATCACCAGACGACAGCTGGCGGTGGTGGTGGCATTTACCGCGGTAAAGCACAAGCTCTACAACTAGCAGCAGCAGCAGAATCGGGCAGATAAATCTCACAAAGCGGGATTGAGCATTTGTCGAGGTAAAAAGAGAGGGGAAGAGAAAAAATCGTGCCCGCAGACGTCAATGCACCAGTGAAGTGAAGCTAATAATAACCAGCACATTGTGAGCAGAGTGAAGATGATGATGATGATGATCGATGACAGATGATGGCAATGTGCCACGCCACGATGAACGCTTCAATCAGGCGTCACACTTTCATCACTTGGTCATGGAAAATAACCACAGCAGCAGTGATAAAGCAGTCCCCCTTAGGAGAGATTCTTCAGCAACGATGTCTGTCTGGCCTTATCAGCTGCAGCAGCACCACAGTTCGTTAACATATGGTGCACAATAGAGTGCACCCACCCACAGTATGCCATTACCATTAGCACTTCACTGTGCATACAGAAACCCTGTACCTGTTAACTGTTCAAGTGTGGCATTTGGTAATGCTAATGCAGACGGATGCACACGGCAACAGACACAATCTCAACAATGTCAGACAACAGTGTATTGAGTTTCAAGTTCGGCACCATTTGATAAAAATGGCTGGTTGGTGAGTGACTGAGTGAGTGAGGGAGCCTATTAGATGCAATGCTGCATTTTTGTCTGCTCATTCCCCAATCATCACACTCAAGCTCAGTGTTCTTAATTAGCGTAAAAAACAAGAGCACAGAAGTCGACCTTACTAAAATGAAGAGAGAGAGAGAGAGAGAGAGAGAGAGAGAGAGAGGCAACAGTTGCAGACATCAATTTGGTTGCTGATAACTACCACTACTGATAGACTGAGCTTTTGCTTACCTTATCTAGAAGAAATGGATAGCTTTACTGGAGAGCACAGCTGCCCCTTTGATAGGCACTTTTGGATTGGGCTTTTTAGAGGACATAAAGTGCAGAAGTCAAGTGAAGAAGTGGTTGTCTCAAAACAACAAAAAGGAATTGATAAACACAGTGGCTGTCATGCTGAACGAATGACCGCTGTTGTTCTGTTGTTGAGATTGCGGATGTTTTCATAGAGAAAGAGAGAGAATCAATTGTGAGTTTAACAATTTTCCGAAACAGATCAACGTTGACGGCGGCAATGAAACACAAACACAAATGGCACTTCTAAATTTCTGTTGTGCACACACTGCTGCTGTTGTTGTTGTGGTTGTCATTGAAATATCGGCTTATCATGAAAAATAACAACAGTCTGTTTGCCAGTCTGCAGACTTTCAATATTGAAACTACTTGTTTGCTGTTTGATTGGGCTGAATGCTTTGAGGAAGCAGCTTTTGATTACTGTTGCCGTGGGGATACTTTTTGAATAGGCAGAAAGCATTTCGAAATGGAGGAAATGGGCGGCCAGGAAGTTGTTAGCTAGAGAGTGCAATAGCTCTGTGGTCAGGCGCAGTTGAAAGAGAATGGCTGAAAGTCAGTTCTTCTGGCAACAACCACAAAGCCTCTCTTTCTTTCTTTCTCTATCTCTTTCCGTCCTCGTCTAAGGTTAAACTGTGGTGGTAGTTTCAGTGCATCAGTATCATCAGCTCTCTCTTTTCTTGGTGCATGTCATCAGCTTTGTTTACCGCAACCAAAAAGACGGTCAAGTGGCCTTTGGTGTACCACTGCAAACTTTGCCCATCCGTACTGCCAAGTTTTGCAACACTGATGGCCACATTCAATTTCGATACGCGGATGCGTTTCACCACCACTGACGTCATCCTATCAGCCATCTACCCAAACACATCCACACATCAGTATTAGTCTGCTGATAGCCCACCATGTACGTTCGTTTCCATTGACAACTTTGACCCAAAAAGAGAGACAGAGAAAAGATCAGCAGCATGCCAAAAACTGTAAATTGAAAATTATCAAAATATGTGTTAATTGATGACTCTCTTTTTTGCTCGGTTGCGGTAAACAACCTACTCAGTAGTTGTTGCTCACCTAAAAGATTGAGTTTGAGGTAGAGTCATACAATATAGAAGGGGATGATAACTTGCAAGAAGCGGACGCACAAGTGTGCACATTGAGGGTGAGAGATAGTGCAGAGCATAACAGTGAGAAGAGCCATTGGCATTTGCAAAGGGCAATGATAGTGCTCGGGTACACAGTTGAGCCGATGTTTGCTGGCTATGTGCCGATTGAATGGAACGTCAAGTATTAGAGAGGCCAACTAAAAGTGGCACTGACAAGTGGTTGTAGTAGTAACTCGTGGTCGATCTCACTGATTTTTGTTCTCTCCTTTTCTTCTATTCCAACAGCTTCCAAAAGGAACAAAAGAGCTGCAACAATTCGGCACTGCGGGAGGGAAAAGCGGCGACACAATTAACCAAATTGACTCTAGAGAGGGAGGCAGACAAATGTAATACATTAGAATACTTGTACGGGTACACTGGTTCAGTTGGAACCACAAAGCCGCACAAGTGGAACAAAAACTCAAACCTAATAAAATGGCTTTTGCTCTTTCAGTTGCACACATGAAAGCGTTTCGAGCCTATGTAAGCGCCGCCAAATCATTTGCTTCAGTTCAGTTGAGATCGCTGTACACGACGTCCAGGATGGCTGCAGAACAGAATAAAGGTCGGCCGAGTATTCATTCGTCGCACATTGCTGAAATTTACGAAGTGCCCATTGGTTTCATCAAACGACCCATTCCGCCTCTGCTGGACGAGGCAAAAGTGGAAAGCCTAATGCAAACCTACAAGGTAAAAAAGAGATCTTTAAACTGTGACATTAAAAACTGAACTTACAAAAACTGATCCCGTCAACAGGAGCATCCCGAGAACATTCCGCCCATCGACGTAATGTGGATAACCGGCTCTGAGGGCGGCAACTACTACTTCAGCTTCGGTGGATGTCATCGTTTTGAGGCTTGCAAACGGCTTGGCATGGAGACGGTAAAGTGCAAGCTCTTCAAGTCAAACGTCGCGGACCTTAGGACCTACATGGGCTCATCGACGCCGGAGCTGAAGTAGTAGGAGACAGTGGTGTTCACCAGTTTCATGTCATCTGGCTTCATCCACATTTCAGCTCTTTGAAACCGAAGAATTCGCTGATGCAAAATGTTCATCAGTTTTTTAAATCAAAACAAATCACTAGGCGCCTTCTAGCGGGACAGACTGTAATTTTCGTTTTTAAAAACTCATTTTCTTTATTCCTGAGGATTTCGGATTCGATGGCACCTTTGATGGCTCTCATTAACCAAGGTCACACCTCGCCAGCCTTCGCCGGAAAGTAAATTAATCAAAAGGGATTTTATTGAAACAGACAAAAAAGAAGAGCTGGGCGGAGTAGACAAAAAGGAGGTGTGCTTCGAAAGAGGATGAGTGCATGGCTTTAGGCCCTTTTAAAAATATGGAGAGAGGGTCACCCTCAAGTTCAGGCTCCTCCGGAGGGCTCCACGTCAAAAAGCTCCGTCTTGAACTCCACCTCCTCGGAGTCGGCAAAAGTGCTCGACTTGTTCGCCAGTATCTTCATTCCTCCAGCGGAACTCTTCTGTGCCAGCTGCGACTTTGCCTTCACTTTGCCGGCAGCGGCTGTGTTGATGTTGTTGTCTTTCAGCTGCTTCTTTCCGCCTCCGCCCACCTTCAGATCGCTGATGATCTTTCCAGGAGCCTTGCCGCCGCCACCACCGCCCACCTTGATAACACCGACATCATCTGACTTTCTCGCCGACTGCTTCTCATTTGCCGACGCTTTCGGTGGGAGCAGTCGAACGCCGCCGCCCGGTGGAGGTGGCGGTGGAATGTACTTGAGCCGGTTAGGCCCCACCCCGGCTCCAACAGTACTTTTACTCTTGCCAAGGCCCTCAGAGCTTCGTCCAGCGTTCTTCAGCTGACTCTTCGACCCTTTCAGGCCGGTGCTGGAGTTGGTCGAACCAACGGCGGAGCCGACGGTAGATCGGATTGCTTTGTTGTTGTCCTTCTGGTGCTGCTGCTGTTTTTTGCTTTTACCAGACTTAGCCTCCTTTGGCCCGCCCGCTTTCTTGGACTGCTTCGGTTTCGGCTTCTCAGCCTTGTCGAAAAAAGCGCACTGGGCGAGCAGGAGGAAGCCCAGCAGCATCAGCAGAACGCCCATCGGTATGAGAAGGGCGAGGTGCCAGGTGAAGGGCTCAACTGAGAAAGGCATCAAAAGGAAGCGGAGGAAAAAGATGGGAAACGATAACAGCAAGTGTGAAGTCAAGAGTAAAGAGTTGAGCTGGTGGTGGTGGTGAGTTGCACAGAAGGAAACGGTAATACTAAGAACAAGAACAACAACCGAAAGAAAGTCTACTCAGCTCGCTGCTCACTGTATAAATGGCCAAAGTGAAGTTATAGTTGGAGTGTGAGTTTACTTTTTAAGAATTTAGAATTTAGTTTCACATGTGGCCCCATTTTCACAGCTCCGCTTAGCTCACCTCAGCGTAGACTGCTCTTCACCGTGGGCTCTATCTCTGCGGGCATCGCCTCCAGCCGAAGACTGTCCTCGCCCACCAGTCGGTTGTTCTTGTTATTGTTGTGGACGCTGTTGATGCTCATGGACGCCGCCATCTGCTGAAGACCTCGGCTGGCGGTGGCTGCTGATTTGCTGCTGTCGAAGTTCCAATTTTTTGTTTTGGCTGCCGAGGCCGCCGCTTGAGAGGCAGCAGCCTGTGCAAAGACGCTGTTCTGAAAAAGAGGCGGTGGCTTGCTCGGTAGTTTAGCAATGGCCTTCGAAGAAGAAGGTGTCAAGGTGGTGATGACGATGGGATTCTCACGCAGACTGGGCAGTGGCTCTTCAGTCTTTGAGTCTAGAGGCTCTTGAGGCGCTTGGTGGTGGTGATCATCGTCGTCGTCAGAGGACAGTGAAGGGCTTTCGTTATCATCAGTCACTGAAGATCTTCTGGAGCTTTTCGAAGGGATCTTAGGGTGACGGTAGCCAGAGAAAGAGTAGGTTGAAGGAATTGTCTGCTTGTTCACTACTGCTGTTGACTTGATGGCCACTTTTCCTCCCTCCTCCCCCTCCCCCTTCCTCCTTTTCTTCTCCTGAGCCCGTTTGATGGTGGACTGCAACTTTCGCATCGACTTGCCGATGAATCCTACTCCTCTTCCTGGAGCCCACCTAAAGTAGTGTGACTCTTCGAGAGGCGCCAGAGAGCCCACCGGCAGGCGGATCGTCCGCACCGACTCCTCAGGTAGGTCCGCCTTGGCAGTTCGGGAGAGGTCGGCGAAGGCGGCTGAAGGCGGGGTGGAAATAGTTGTTGGACTGCTGGGACTTCTCAGGCCAACTGCCGACTGATTAGGGGGCGGCGTCGTCGTCAACTTCAGCTTCAACTTCAGCTGTCTTCTTTCGGCCCTTGCCTTGCGAAGGTAGTAGCACATGATGATGGTGAGAAATGGTAAAACTAAAAGCAAAAAACCGAGCAAGCTTTACCACCTCTAAAACTTTTCGCTGTTGTTCAACTATTGTTGCTCAAGCCTCATTCGAACAACAAAGGGAACTGTAGAAAGTAGAATTGCCATCTTTACCGGTAATAAGTGTG
>JAALOO010000402.1_pt6 | contig 11696 bp, 8 predicted proteins | sample 7257641 | NCBI WGS metagenome assembly JAALOO01 (sample SAMN14085613, study PRJNA598686) | mite metagenome | biome: ENVO:01001000; feature: ENVO:01001002; material: ENVO:01001226; isolation source: single female mite from University of Michigan culture on fish food culture... ... | reverse complement strand
TCTCTCTCTCTCTCTCTCTTTCTTACTATATTTTCACGTCAATACCTTTTATTATTCTTTCATTTTATATATTCTGAGCCGATCATCACTTAAAACACTGAGTTCTCAAACTAACACACACAAATGTACTGTCGAGGGCAGCAAGCGCACGACATGTCCCGGTGATGCGACCCAGCGTGGCGGTAAAGAAAAAGAAAAAGACAAAAGTCAGTGTCTCAATGTTCAATCTCAATCTCTCTTTTATTCTATACTCTCACTCACTCACTCCTTCAGTTCACTCTCGATTCTCGATTCTTTGTACCGTTCAATTCTTCGGCCCTCTCTATTTCTCTAATTTATAGCCACTTACCAATGATTAATTCATACACGTTCTTTCCGTTTATATTCCCGATTCTTTATTTACTAAACATAAACTTCTCTCTCTTTCTCTTTCTCATGCTTCTGGCTCTATTTTCTGTCTCCTATTTTTTTCTCTCTCTCCCGTCAAAGGACTTTCCTTTCCTCTCACTTTTCTAAGAAAATCTGTTATCTCTTCTTCCATTCTTGTTATTCTTAACACTACAGTTACCCCACTGACAAATTATAAATTCAAATATATAAAAATAATAAAAAACGATAAAAAAGTGTGCCGCGTTTACTTTTCTTCTCTTGAGTTGAGGTGAAAGTTAGTGTGCGAGCGTGTAGTTTCTTTTTATTTACCAAGTGATCCAAAAATGTGTACCAGTGTGCTAGCAAGTGGAAGAGAAAAAACTGTTATGTTGTGGTTGTCCTCTGAAGTGGAAATCAATTCAAGAAAGATGGCCGCAGATCTTCTCTGTTTACTTGCTTGACTAGCTCATTTGTAATGCAAAGACGAAATGCATTGACGATTTCAATCTTCAAAAAAAGGTTTGTTTGCCAAGAGGAAGAAAGATGGCGTGACAGTGCTAGTAACAAGCGTTAAAAATCAGCTGATTTTTTCGCTTTCAGATTTTGATGAACTCTTGATGAATTTGATTCGTATTTGTCGCCCTGGTTTGCACCAGGCCCACTTTGACTTTCAGCGCCTGTCCACCGTTTCTTTGGTGCACTTTTTATTAGCCATCAAAGGGAGAAGATGCTTTGGCAGAACACAGCAGCATCAGCAGAAGCAGCTCACTTCGTCATCACTCTTTACTTTCTCACTCTTTTGATGCTTCCAGCACCAGAACCAGCATTTCTTTTTCACCAAGAGAAGTTTGCCAAAGAAAAAGTTTGACTTGAACATCATCTTGGCAAACCCGAAAGTGGCACTAAAGAGCTGAGAGAGAAGAAGAGACTGGCAACTCAACTAGCCATCTGGCAACGGACTGGCTCGGCAGACGACGGCGACGACGATGGCGGCGATGGCGGCAACGTCGAAGACGCCGACCAGTGGAGTGGTACTTTTTATAGAATTGCATAATAATAGAACCGCTCAAGACTGACGAAGTATGCAGAGACAGGCAGCATGTGATGCTCCAAGTGCAACACATATGCACCACACCACAGCCATTTAATACGGCGCCGTTCATCTCTGCTGAAGAAGTTCTGGTGATGGTATATAGCGCTCGGCGCTGACACAGATGCTCCTGAAGAGGCTGCTGAAGAACCGACACCGAAATTGACGGCATCACAGCACGGGCAAGTGTTCGAGGTTCTACTATCTGGTGCCAGCAACAGCATCCCACCACCACCACTGATTCTCCTCAGTTTCACCGACAAAGCATCGACGTAACCTAGAATCGGCAGTGTGAAAGAGAGAAAGAGTATGCCGCCTCTTCTTTGCTCACTTCTCCACTAACACACTTTTGTAGCCGAGCCAGGCAGCAGCATTCTTCCGTCTTCAGAGCATTCTCTCTCACTCATCAAGAACACATTACCACCACCATCACCACTGTCTGCTTCAATGAGTCGCTCTCATTTCGATCTTCGGCTGCTTCTTCTGCTGCCGCTGCTGCCTCCCCATCATCCTCTTCTTCTTCTGCAACCCAATCAACGCAGCGTGAAGGATTTGAGTGGCTTCGGCTTTTATTGCTTCTCTAATCGTTTGGCACCTACCTTCTTCCTTCAGCAGAAGTAGCAGCAGCAGGGGTAACCACCGCCGCCTGTTCTACATTCCACCTTAAAAAATTGCAACCACCACCACCTTCAGCGTGAACTTCCATGCACCAACAGCAGCAACACCATCAAACCAATGACTTCTAAATGAGCCCATGAACTGCTTGGGAGCCAACTTTCACTCCATCCTCAACCTCATCCTCAGCCTCCCAAATGAGCTCCACAGGTTGCCCTGGCTTTCGGGCGCACACCATCAACCCAACTCGCTGTCGACGGTGCTTCAAGGACGCCTCCGAGCACGGCGATGCCCCTGGCGGCAAAGATGCCGACGCAGACAACAACTCCTCCACGGGTACTCCCCGAACCCGGCGGACGCCTTCCTTCACAGGTGACACCCGTAAGTAAACATTCCCACCATCACCATCATTTCACAGACACTTTCATTGAGTAGTCTTGATGTCTGTACATTGCTGTTCATTGTCTCTTGTGTAAAGCGTGGCGGTTGCAGCAGCAGCAGCAGTAGTCGTAGTATTCTAATGTTGTTTGATCGACGAGCACTGTTCACTACGGCTTTTTCAGTGGAGCAGGAAAGACAAGACTTGAAAGACACCAGAAAGAAAGAATTGGGAGAGGAAGAAGAGTGAAGAGAGGAGCACCAGTGTGCTAACGATACTCGCCGCCGCCGTTTGTCTATTGCGATTGAGCCAACGAACCGAACCACGCACCATTTACCCGTGGATGGCAGACTGTTCAAGTGGATTGCCAAGTTCTCGCACCTTCAAGCCTTGCTCTGTCTCTCTGTGTCTGTTTATTCTCCTTCAGCTCTGCTCGATTCTGCAGCAGCAGCAGCTGATGAATGCTCCTTTAGCTTTGCTCAACTTTTTGTTCAGTGAGCCTGTTTTCTTCCTCTTCTCATCTTTAAAGCCTGCGGATCCTTTCTTGGTTCTTTTTAGTGAAACTCATTCTTTTTCTCTTGTGTTGTGATCGATTTGTCTGCGTGGTTGAAGCATCTTTGTGCAAAATGTAATTCTTCTCTCTTCTCTTTCCTCCTTTTCACGACATCAACACAACAGCAACAGCATCAGCATCGGCTCGAAAGGATTCACTTGGCTCGGCAGCATCGGCCTCCTTTGGCGGCGGCCTGCGAACCACTCGTTCGCCGTCATCATCCTTCAGCAGGGTGGATGCGCTGCCGACGTTGGGCGAGACCACGATGTCCTCCTCATCCTCATCTTCACCCTCGGCCACCTTTACCGTCAAGCAGAAGCGAGTTAAGTTTGTCGACGGTGATGGCGGCAGTGACAATGTCTCCAGCAGTGGTGCTGACAGCAACAACAAAAAATCGTCAAAAGCAGCCGCCGCCTACAATGTGGAGTTGAAAAGCCCAAGGGAGACCGAGCCGGTCAATGTGGAGTTCACCATATCGATGAAGAAGCCGCGGGCCTCGGTGTCGGAGGGCGCCAGTTCAAGAGGAGGCGGCGGCGGTGGCACCAGCGAGGACTACCAGAGTCGCATCAAGGAGCTCAGTCAGGAGCTGAGCAAGGCCAAGGAGAAGATTGATGTGCTGGAGGCGAAGAACAAGGAGGTGGAGAGTATGGTAAGTGTGGAGTTCTTGGTCTTAACCTTTCTTTAAAATGCGTATTTCTTTTAGCGGAAGAGCTTCAGCAAGGCGGAGGGCGGTCGCGAGTCGATCAAGGCCAACTTTGATGAGAATGCAAAGTTGAAGGCGAAAATCGACGACCTCGAGGCGACGGTTCGCACGCTGAAGGCGGACAAGCAACGGCAGACAAAGACAACTCAATCCGATTCAGCCCAAGTCGCCGAGCTGCGCGCCAAGCTGGAGAAGTCTGAGAAACTGGTCAGTCAGCTGACGGCGGAGAATGAGGACATCAAGAAGGACGTCAAGTCGCTGGAGGTGGAGTTCCAGGAGCTGCACGACAACTTTCGCGAGGACCACACCTCGGAGTTTCGCGTGGTGAAACGCGAGCTGGAGGCGATGTCGAAGAACTGCCGGGTGATGCAATTTAAGCTGAAGAAGGCGGAGCGGACGATTGAGCAGCTGGAGAATGAGAAGATCGACCTGACGAAGAACGTCAGCGAGCTGTACGAGACGGCGAAGATGGACGTGGACAAGCGGCGAATGAAGGAGCTGGAGAATGAGCTGGCCATTGCGAAGGAGGTCTCGCTGAAGTTGCACGCGGAGATTGAGACGCTGAAGGAGGAGCGGATGATTGCCGTAGAGCAAATGCAGGAGCTGCAGCGGCAGCAAAGCAACCAAAGTGGACAACAGCGTCCCAACCACAACAACAGCGGCGGTGTTCAGCGACTGTCCTCGACGACGGCGGCGAAGCTCTCGCCGACGCCCTCCTTCGACCAGACGACGAAGGACTACGAGCAGGTGGTGCGCGACCTCTACGACTGCATGGAGCGGGAGAAGGACCTGCAGGAGCAGCTGAGGTTCGCCGAGGAGGAGACGCGGACGACGCGGAAGAAGCTCTCCACCATGGAGCAGGAGAATGAGATACTGATGATGCAGATTCGGAAGATGGCCAGCACGAAGAACGCCAAAGGTAGGTTTTGATGAGTTTGCTTGTTTACATTTACCCAACAAAACTTTTCCTCATTTTTTGCAGTGGGCGAAGACGACGACAGCGATGAGCTCAATCCGGAGGAGCTGAAACTGCACCTGGAGCTGTACGAGCAGGAGATGGTGGTGCTGCGGCGGAAGTGCGACGAGCTGGAGCAGGAGAATGACAACTTCACGCAGGAGATCAAGTACCTGCAGGAGAAGCTGGTGTCGCAGCCGACGCTGGCGCGGGTGGAGATGCCGGAGCTGCCGGCCGGGTCGCCGCCGAACGTCATCTACGAGCATAAGATTCGATTGCTAGAGGCTGAGACGAGGGAGCTGCGGAAGAAGCTGGTGGACAAGGAGAAGGAGAATGAAAGTTTGAGGACGGAGGTGGAGCTCCATCGGCGAAGGGCCTCCAAGGTGATCACCCGCAGTCGCAGTCTGGACAATGAGGGCCAGTCGCTGGACATGAAGAAGCAGCTGGCGCTTTTCGAGCAGGAGGCGGCCATCCTCCGCCAGAAGCTGATGGCCCTGGAGGCAGACAATGAGAAGCTGGTGGGGGAGAACAAGCGGCTGCAGCTGCGCATCAGCAAGAAGCCGCCGCCGGGCCCCGCCGACCAGCTGCAGCTGGAGAACCTGGAGCTGAAGGAGAGGGTGAAGGAGTACGAGCGGAAGTGTGACTCGCTGAAGACCGATCTGATGAATGCGAAGCTCAATGAGACCACCGAGACGGAGACGGACTTTATAGCGAATCTGAAGAAGCAGTTGAGGGCGAAGGAGGCCGACCTGGCCAGCCTCAGTACGAAAGCGGCAGAGGCGGACGTGGAGTGTGCTCGGCTGAACCGAGAGTACAAGAAGCTGAAGGACTCGCTGGTGCCAAGGTAGACACTTGATTTTGTAATCCTTACTTTTACATTTTACATTTCCCTTTCTACCTCTTTAGACGAAGAGTGAGTCGGGTGATTCGCGAGACGGCGACGCGCATGGAGCTGAAGGAGATCATCAAGGAGATGGAGGACGAGGTGGCGGAGCTGCAGACGATCAATCGCGGCCGCGATTCGGTGATTGAAAATCTCACAGAGGAGATCTCCGAGCTGAAGAGGGAGTACCAGGAGCTGGAGGTTCGGGCGAAGAACGGATCAGCCGGAAACGGGGCCTCTGGTGAAAGCAGCAGCAAGGTAGAGGAGCTTCGGAAGAAGCTGCAGGATGAGCAGCACCGCGTGAAGAGCCTGGAGGCGCGGCTGGAGGCGCTGAGCCGGGAGAAGAACGTCGACCTCTCGCTGATGGACAGCCTGGAGGTGCTGCAGGGCGAGAAGAAGGAGATGGCCATTCGGCTGGAGGAGCTCACCGGGGAGCTGGAGAAGGCGAAGAGGAGGACGAAGGACCTCAGCGGAAAGTTAGACGTGCACACGCGGAATAAGGACGACCTGGCGGGGATGAATGTGAAGCTGAGGGACAGTCTGGAGAAGGTGGAAGATGAGTTGGAAGAGCTGGCGGGGAAGTTGAAGGCCAGTGAGGCGGGCGGCGCCGAGCTGAAGAAGAAGTATGAGGAGATGAGGAGGGAGTTGGAACGGGTGGCCAACCTTAACGTGCAGCTGAAGAAGGAGGTAAGAGGGGGTGTTTGCTAAATTTAATTTCACTTAAACTTTCTTCTTTTTAGAGCGACGAACAGCGCAGCAAGCTGGCGGCCATCAACTCTCGCTCAGGAGGCGTCAGCGAGCAGTCGGCGCTGCTGCAGAAGGAGGCGGCTGATCTGAAGCGGAAGCTGGAGGAATCCCGTCGATCGGTGGAGGCCCTGCAGCGACAGGCCGACGCGGCAAAGGGCGAGCTGAAGGAGCGCGAGGCAAAGTGGAAGGAAGAGCTGAAGGAGCAGCTGGAGGCGACGTCGAAGAAGGTCCGCCGGGAGGTGCACCTGGAGCTGCAGACGCTGCGCGAGGAGAGCACCACCTACCGGAACCGCTGTCAGGAGCTGGTGGGGCGGCTGGACCAGGCGGAGCGGGAGGTGAAGGAGGCGGCGGAGAAGCTGAAGGCGAACGTGGCGGCGATGCGGAAGGAGCGGGAGGAGCTGACGGATCGGATTCATTCGCTGGAGAGCGCGGCGAAGGGCGAGCAGCGGAAGAGGGAGAAGTTGGAACGGGAGGTGGAGAGTGCCACCAGAGGGAAGGAGGAGGAGCTGCTGCAGGCGCAGGACCGGCTGGTGACGATGGAGCGGGAGGCGAGGCGGCTGACGGCCCGGTTGGAGGACGTCGAGTACGAGTACCAGGGGAAGGTGGCGGTGGCGGAGAGGGAGGCGGCGAAGCTGAGGGGCGACTACGAGGAGCTGACCGGGAAGTACGACCTCCTGGAGAAGGACTTTGTGGCGTTGAAGTCGAGGGCGGTGGCGGAGAAGGAGACGCTGGTGGAGACGGTGGGCGCGTTGAAGAGGAGCTATGAGGAGAAGATGGCGGAGATTCGGTCGCTGAAGGAGTCCTCGATGAGGTGAGTTCTGCTTAAATTTTTTTTATTATAATTTTTCCCCCTCTTCTAGCCACCAGAAAGAGTGGTTCAAGGAGAAACTGCACTACCAGGAGCGGATCGCCGCCTTTGAGGCGAAGGCGAAAAAGGCGAAACTGGTGGAGGAGGAGCGCGACCGCCTCAAAGTCCTCGTCGCCGACAAGGAGAATCTGCTCAACTCCTACCGGAAGGAGGAGCGGGCGCACAATGAGGAGCGGGAGCGGAATCGGGTGCGCACTGATGAGCTGACCGGACGTCTGGCGGAGCTGGAGCGCGTGGAGCGGAACACCCGTTTCCTCAGTATCACCGGAAGGGCGCAGGTGGACAAGGAGCTGGCTGATTATCGGATCCGCCTGGAGCACTCGGAGACGTCGCACAAGGGCGAGCTGGCGGCGCTGCACGCCGAATATGAGGGCCGGATGCGGCTGCTGGGCGACGAGGTGGAGCACATGCAGCGGCAGATTGCCGGGCTGGCGCTGGAGCGCGACCAGCTGAGGGACTCGCTGGAGAAGACGACCCGGGAGATGGTCAGCAGGGGGACGATGCGGGGCACTTTGAAGGACGAGGTGGAGGACCTGGGGGCGCAGCTGAGGACGCTCAGATCGGATCTGGAGGGGGCCTTGCTGGAGAATCGGAATCTGAAGATTCAACACGGGACGGAGAGAAGTAGCTGGGCGATACAGGTGGCGGAGTATAAGACACAGGTAGGAGGAGGGATTGAGATAAAGATCTTATTAACATTTCTAACACACAACTTCTTTAACCCGTTTAGATAAACCAACTGGAGGAGCGGATTTTGCTAGAGACGCGCGGAACGACCCGGAACTACGCCCGCACCAAAATGGAACTGGCCTGGGAGAAGGAGCGCACGGAGAATCACCGGCTGCTGCAGGAGACGCAGCGCTTCATTCAGGAGCTGCGGGACAAGCTGGTCGGAACGGAAGCTTTGAGGGAGAAGGAGCGGGAGGAGGCGAGGAAGCAGCTGGTGGAGCTGAAGACGGGCATGGACCGGGAGCAGGGCGGGACGCAGGCGAAGATTGCCGAGCTGCACTTTGACCTGCTGGCGCTGAAGGAGGCCCATGTGCGGCTGAAGTCGCAGAATGAACGGCTCAGGCGGGAGCGGGCGACGCTGGAGAAGAGCAAGGTGGACTTTGTGGGCGAGGAGCTGGCCGCCCTGCAGAAGGTGCTCGATTCGAAGGCGGCGAAGAGCCTGGCGGGGAAGGAGGTGGCCGGGGAGGTGGCCGCCCTGCAGAAGAAGCTGAGCACTCGCCTGGAGGAGCTGATTGCGGAGGCCTCGGCAAGGGGCGTTTCCTCTTCTGATCTGAGCATCGCCTCAAGGGTGAATGGTCGAGGAGGAGGAGGAGGCACTTCCGGCTCGCTGACGTCCATCAACTCGACGACGCTGCCGCCGCCCAGTGCAGTGAAGCGGGCGCCGCCGAGGACGAAAAGTTTGGGAAAGAAGAGCCTCTCGCTGGACCAGCAGCTGGGAAGGGCGTCCATTGAGCGGCAGATCTGGGGAACCGGAGCTGACTCTGATGCAAACACCAGCTTGAACACGACGCCCAATTCTTCGGTGAGCAATCTTCGCTTTGGAGGAGCTGGAGGAGTTCGGTACGGCTACGCGGGCTACGACTCGGACTCTTCCGGTTCCTCCTTCTTCGGCCCAGGTGGGCAGCTGCGGCTGAAGAGTGGTGGCACTTTTGCCAAAGAGGGCTCATTTGCCGGCGGAAGCGAGTCGGACACCAGCGCCGCTTCGGGAGTTCCAGGAGGAAAAACGAAAACTTCACTGAAAGAGAAGTTTAGGATTCGCCGGTCCTCGAAGACCTCCGATCCTGGAACAATTGGAGGGGCGGTTACAGACACCGAGGACAAGCAGACAAAGCTGCTGAAGCAGAAGCTCACTCTGGCCGGTTTTGAGATGAGTCCACTGGAGATGGCAAAGCAAAGGGAGAAGAAGGAGAAGAGCTTGCGCTACAAAATCTCAAAGACCCTTTCGAAAACTTTCTCGAGGAGTACCTCGGTGCTGGACGGCGGAGAGAGTTCTGCAGGTGCTGCAGAGCGGTCAAAGTCGCCCAAGCGGACAAAGTCACCGTCGAGGACAAAGTCGCCGACAAGGCAGAGGGAGGAAGCAGAGAAATCAACGGTAAGTGGTTTTTGTTTTGTAAAACGTTTTTTCAATTTAAAAATCGCACCTTTATTAGAAACCTGAACCAGCAAAGACGACGGCGACCTTTTCCTCCTCGACTCCTCTGCAAAGTACCACGACCAGTCGTTCGTACTCCAGCAGCCGGCACAGCACCACCAGCATGATCGGCAGCATCACCCCTCGCTCATACGAGCCCATCTCCACCTATCGGTCCAGTCTGACGGTTTCCGGTCTGGCGCAACTCCGCCAGCCGCCCACTGTCTCCAAATCGAATCTGGCCGTTCCGCCCTCTGTACGGCCTAAAGTTCGCCTTAGAACGGAGACTAATGTATAGCAGTCCTGACCTTGCTTTGTGACCATGTTTCCATCAGTAAGTGAAAAACTGCTGTTTTCATCTGTATAAATGTTCTTCTTCTTCTTGTCCTTCTCATACTTTCCCGTGATCCTCTTGTTAAATATCCTTTTCCCTACTATAATCTCTTCTTCCTTTTCTTCTTCTCCTTCTCCTAGCTCTAGTCATTTCCATTATCATCATCATCATCATCATCATTTCTTCTTTTGCAACTCTTTTGATTTTGGTTGTGTTTTTTCTTCTTTTTTCATTTCTTCTTTTTTGTATTATTTCACTCCCTTTCACTTAATCATCCAAGAGTTACTCTCTTTCACTACCACTAATTTCACTCGACTGTTGCTACTTTCTTTCTATCTTCTATACTCTGTTTTTATCACTTTAATTTAATTGTGGCGATAATTAATTTTGATTTAATGAATTGTTTTATTGATTTTTGTTGTTTCTCCTTTTTTACAAGCCCTTCTTTCTCCTTCCTCCCTTGTCTAGACGGCCAAACACAAAGACACAGACACAATCAATAGCTGTCAAAAGAAAGCAAATGTTGCAGAAAAGCAGAAAATGCTTTTGTTTTTTCCACTTTGAGGTTTTTAACTTGAAACTGTTTCACTTAATCACAGTTTGTGTCGGCCTTTTTCTGGTACTTTTCACAACTAGGCGAAGACTTTGAATTTTTCATCGAAGAGGACGAAGACGGGTCATTCCACTCTTGAACGTCATTGGAAGCGAAGAGGACGAAAATGGCGCCGGTGAGGAGGTAGACGGCGGCGGCCAGGTAGAAGACGTACTTCCACGCTTGGAGAGACCGTTCTGCCAGATCAACTTTATCACCTCCATCACCCCCATCACCATCAACCCCACCATCAGCCCCAACCACCAGGGAGATAATCTGGCCGATGGCGATCGGAGAGAAGACGCCGGCAAAGGTGGCCAGGCAGTTGGTGATGCCCATCAGCGTGCCGGAGTAGCGGGGGGAGAGGTCGATGTGGGTGCAGCTGTAGCCGGCCATGCTGAGGCCGTTGACGGAGAGGGCCAGCACCAGCAGGAGAATGTTCAGGAGGTGGTCGCGACCGATGGTGGTGATGGCCAGGAGGCAGGCGGCCGTGCCGGCGAAGGCCATTGAGTTGAAGGCCTTTCGGAGGGTGGCCAGGCGGAAGTGGCCGCTCCGGAAGAGGCGGTCGCAGAGGAAGCCCGCAGAGGTGGACAGCACTGCCTGGCTAAGGTAGGGCAAGGCGGAGTAGGCGCCGTTCTATAAGGAAAGAAAATGATTTGTGGGTCAGCTTTTAAAAGAAGTTCTCATCCGATACTAACACTCTTTAGATCAAAACCCAGCTCAGCAAAATACCGTGGCATTTGAATGAGCAGCGTGTAGAAACCCCAGTTCTGACCAAAGTGCGTCGCAGCAAGGGCCCACACTGGGCCAGAGGTGGCGATGCTCTGCCAGGGAATGCTTGCCTTCTAAGAAGAGAAGAAATTCTGTTTTAGACCAAAAATTGAGAAAACTAAACACCTTCAAACGATACCTTTTCGCCCGTTCTGCAAGCGCTCTGACATGTCCTGAGAAGCATCCTCAACTCCGCCTGGGAGATGGTCGGATGTGACTGGGGCGTCTCCGAGACGAGGTAAAACCACAGCACCGACCACACAACTCCAGCGATTCCAATCAGATAGAAAACCGACGGCCAGCCGCCAAAGAGTCCAAACATCGCAGGGGGCGTGTCGCAGAGGAGCGCACTGAGGGGCAGTGCAATCACCGTGCCAATAAAGCCGCCTGAGTAGATGACGCCCGAGGCGGTGCTCCGCTCCGTGGGCGGGAACCACTTGGCTAGCATTGAGTGGGTAGAAGGGATGACCACGCCCTCGAAGACGCCCTCCAGGACGCGGCATGCGATGAAGGCGGCGCTGCCGCCGAGGCGGGCCGCCAGAGGGCTGGCCACCGTCAGCAGCGAGGTAAAGAGGATGCCGCCGCCGAGGAGCCACTTGGAGCCGAGGCTGTCGGCGAGGCGCCCGCCGGGCAGCTGGAAGAGGATGTAGCCCCAGAAGAAGGAGCCCAGGACGAGGGCTGAGGGGAAAAGGTGAGA
>JAALOO010002115.1_pt1 | contig 11703 bp, 9 predicted proteins | sample 7257641 | NCBI WGS metagenome assembly JAALOO01 (sample SAMN14085613, study PRJNA598686) | mite metagenome | biome: ENVO:01001000; feature: ENVO:01001002; material: ENVO:01001226; isolation source: single female mite from University of Michigan culture on fish food culture... ... | reverse complement strand
GAGAGAGAGAGAGAGAGAGAGAGAGAGAGAGAGAGAGAGAGAGAGAGAGAGTAACATACAGAGGACGGAATACAAGTCACGGCATGGCTAGTGTACCGGCAAAAGGTCGCCAGCTAGTCGACAGCGACCAAAGGAATGACGAACTAGGCAGTCTGCAGACTGCAGCGTCACTGGGAGCGAGGCTGAGATTGAGTGGAGAAAAGTAGGCTAGTGGATGATAGGGCGCTCAACTGTACCGCAGTTAGTCCCTGGCGACGCTGGTGCATTTCATTGACTTGACAAAATGCCACACCGACAAAAGGCGCGATCAAATCGATTCGATTCAAATGTCAACAACTTTCTTGGCACTTTTTAGATTGAGCACCTTTTTCAAAAACACTGAGAACTGCAGACAGAGGAAAGGCGATTCAAAAGTGACTGCAGCCATATAAATTATTCACAAGGAAACCATCAAAATAGCCAATCAATGGTACAGTCCATCTGGAGCTGCAAGTTCTTCTAAACAAAAATGAAGTTTTGTACAAAAATAACATAAGTTTTGATAAACTGTTTTAATATTGACATCACTTCAATCAAATGGCTAAACTCTGGCTACTACAAAAAATATTCAAATACTGTTATGAGTATTTTAAAATAACCAGCAATGCTCAAAATAGGTACTAACCTTTGTGACAAAAGGGTTCTATTGATAGGCTTGGTTGTAAATGTCGAAGGACTGCTGAAAACAAGCAAGTGCCATCAGCTTACACTGCTAAATGATTTCTGTCGACACATCGTGTAAAAAGCAAGCACAGAAATAGACAGCTAATGAGAGAGTATTCGGAGAAAAAGCACAAAAAAGCTTTAATATTTAATGGACAAATTCTCTCAAAGCAGCAAATTGCATTCTTTCACTCTGCGTGTGTGTGTGTTTGACATTTTATTCTGTCTTATTAGCTGAGAAAAAGAAGAATCTGGCACCTTGGTAATGCCAGCACAGTTGATGCCTCTGAACCGATAAACGTAGTAAAGGTGTACCAGGCAGTGGCGAGGGTGGATTCCTGCAGCACCTAAGCGCTCAATACATCCTTCCGAACGGCCAATTAGATTGTAATGTCACACAGTGTGCCAGCGCAGTACGTTTTCTCTCATCCAGCCCTTTGCGTGCTGGGGACACTAATTTAGACGACTTTTCCTTTATTTCCGGCCATCTGTGCTAGGTCGTCTTGAACTTTGATTTAATAATTGAGCAATTATATTTAAAAAGTGACATTTTTATTATACAAATATAAAAAAATAAAAATAGCATTTTTAACGATAAAGTTATTTTTAATTAAAAAACTTTTCAAAAGTCACTTTAAACTGTAATTTGTTTCAAAGAATTTTCATGTTTTAAAAAAATAGGTTTTTCTGGTTTGCAAGCGCCATCTAGCATAGCAGCATGATAATGGATCAGGTTGAGTTTGGTTTGAGTCTCTGGAGAGTTTTGAAAATAATGAGTAGAAAAGAAGTTTCTCAAACGCTGGTCCACTGCTGACTTTGATTGTTAGATGTTGAGTGACACCATTTGACAGAGGAGCAGATGTTGTCCGGTTCATCTTTTGTCGACTTGCACTGGTCGACTGACTGAGGGCCAATCTATAAAGTAAGCCAGCTCGTGTAAGTGTGCATTAAGTAATACTAATTCAAAGCCAGAGACGAGACGTTCAGAGAGGATGACTGCGCTTGGTCAGTGCTGCTAGATGCTGTTGGGATGCTTCGATGGATGGATGGATTCTCCTACGCACTACTGAGTCGATGACGTAGAGCAAACAGTGAGTGAAGGAAGCAAACCACCTGTTTACCAAGAAAGGCGAAATGTTCGTATCTTCCCTTCTCCTTAACTCTTGCATACAGCTAGACAAATCATTGCTCGGCAGCGGCAGTGGCAGCAACAGCAGCAACAGCACAGACACTGACAAGTACGTGTGGCCAGTTATAGGCCGCACTTTGAGACAGCCATCGAAGACACGCCATCACCGACGCCGTCAGTCGAAGAATCAAGGAGCTCAGTCGAACGCTTTGCCGCCATTTCGTCTTTGCCTGCCCATGGTCTGCATGTGCGCAGCAACTTTACAACTTAACGTCTCTTCTGTACTCACTTCCACAACCGGTGTTTTTCTTTCTCAACCGGTGTTCTTGTTCCTTTTTTAAATTTCATCATTCTCTAGACTGGTCATTGGTGAAAAGTGTTTTTGTGTAGTTGAATTCGGTTCTACATTCCATGAAGTAATGATTGTGCCGATTGTTTGTTTTAAAATCAAAGTTTTTGTGTGTTATCGTTTAATTAAAATGCCAAATCAATGAGGTCTCTCTTGTCGGAATGTCCGCTTCTTACCAGTGCTCGCCATTGGTTCCCATCAACGATGACCACCAGTTCTCTGTACCCTGTTAGTAGCCCCTGTAAACCGTCATCTGAAGTATGTCTCAACTCGTGTTTGCCCAGTGCCAAGTTTCCCAAAGCTGACTCTAGCTACGTTCTCAACGGCAACATTAGCAACAACTACAACTTCTACACTTGTCACCTGCAACCAGGCAGTGCATTGCCCAACAAATCGCCGTATAATGTGTCAACCTACTGGCTGTACTCCTTCTCACCTCCCAGTGGACCACAGTCAGCCAGCAGCAGTAGCAGCAGCAGCAGCACAACCAGAAATAGCCACTGTCGAAGTCATCTCAAGTTTGGTAAGAGCACAATTACCTCTCAATTGGAGCACCATTTTAATGGATTTGGTTGTGCACATCAGTTGTGCACCTTGTGATTGACACAGCTCAGCCAGCTTTGCTGATGTCTTATGGTGTATGAGAGAAAGAGAGTGTGTGTGAGATGGTAGACAGAAAGTCTGTAGCCTCTTTACTCAATGGCCTGCTTAATTGACTCGCAGTGCACGGCTGTGCGCACAGAGTCACTTGCTCGCCACTCAGTCATAATCACGACTGCAGGTGCTCCAAAAAGGTTCACGGTTTAAGCAGTCCACATCTGTGCACAGGGCCTAGTTTACTAGTTTCAATTGTTCCGATTTACATCGATGGCATTCTTGCCTAATTGCCACAATTACTGCTCGATTAATTCGAGTCTTTTCGATTGACCATTTCGTGGTCACAAGTTGCTCCTGCTGCCACTGCTGATTTGGCAGCTACCTGCTGGCGTCTTCTCTGCAGCAGTCTTTCCTTCTCGATCCTTTACTACAGATACTCTGACTACAGCGCTCTATGACCGTAGCGGCCAGTAGATTGGTGGTGGTCATCATTGATGGCGCCTATAAGTGAGTCTGGCGACCAGTGACAAATGCTGCCATTTGGTGCTGCACTCAAAGTGATCATCAAAGTCTGCCACTGACTACCTTGCTACCTTCACTCGCTTTTCAGTGATTGCCCCTAAGTGAAGAAAAGAAGCTATCGCGAGTTATGGAAATTTGTGCGTAGGATCGCATCTCAGCTCACAAAGTATCACTTTTGCCTTACACGAGCTGTATACCTACTGCTGCACTTTGATTCTCTCCAGTTGATTGTTGCTATCGAATAGGTGGCTGACTAGATTTTGAATTGACTACTTCACTTTTGCTTCATTCAATCATTGCTTGGAGAAAATGGTTATCAAAATTTGGGTTTGTTGACTCGTCTCTGAGGGCACTTTATAAAGTGTAGTTTTGCCATTTAAGCTCACAATGGCAACATTCAGTTCAGTCACAAAAGCTTTAAAAGGACCACAAAATTCTATAGTCAACTTTGGATCTGTGACGACAGTCTGTACGCAGTATGTCATGCGACGTACGCTCTGTTAGTTTTGCAAATGTAATAGTATGTGAGTAACTTTTGAGCGACCAGTCGCAAGCTGGTGACAAGCCAAATTGACATTGTGCCTCTTCTGATGGCAGTGTTCGCCATAGATTAAAGCACAAACAAACAGGTGGGTGGTAGTTGTTTCTTTAATTTATGCAAACGACACACCACCAAGTCAAATATGTGTTTGCTCAATTGAATTGATGGGTTAGGACCAAAAACGCAACAGTTTTGTGCCTATCTGCCAATTTACGAGTGTTTTTAAACTGAATACAGTCAATGACTATTTTTTTATTATTTTTACCTAAACAAATGTTTTGCAGCAAAAGGTATTTGTTGTTTGACATTATCAATTCTTGAAAACTTCCGGTTGAAAATTGATGATTTTTTAAGTGGCTTCAAATTACTTAGTGAAGGGCCCGTACTTGAGGTGTCTCAAGAAACAGGTGTAAAAGGAAAAATGCTTGTTAGAATGCATGTAAAAACAAGTCTAAACAAAGCATACATCTAAAAAATTTACTTTTGACTTTTCTAAAAACAATTTTTGTTATTTTTATCAAAGAAAATTCTCAAGAAATCACTTTCAATTAGAGTCGACTTTGTTGAGCTTCTATGCAGTTCAAATTAGCAGCCATACAATCTGTATTAGTTGAAAACAACACACTCTATTGATTGACTACATTTCAAGTGGGCACATTAAACATTTGATCACGACTAAACTGAAACCTAAACTTGCTACTGGTGGCAATCAATTTCCATCTTAATGAGCGCGCGGTCGACCGATAAATCAATTAATTCATTGTGACTTTCAGTTATTGTGCTATATATACTTTTTTTGCAAGTCTATAGAACTCTAATTATGTCTGTGTCAATAAATACCGGAGAGAACAGGACTGGGGCTGATTGGTGACCATTCATATTCATTTGTCATAATATGTAGGTACACTGAATCTCAGGTCGTTTGCTTCGAAATATAGAAAGAGTCTAATCTCGACACATTCTGGCGACATTGATATTGCGTTGGCGCTGAGTGTACACACTTTCAAAGTGTACACACAAGGTGCACATCCTTTGCACACATACACACCGGCGCTGTTCTCTATTATTATGAGTTCGTGTATAAATGTCAAGCTAGTAATTTCCATTCAAATGCGATTTTACTTTGATTAGCATATTCAGCTTTCTAAGCACAATGTCAGCCCATTACTTAATTAGAGAAAAGTTCAAAGCGGCTCACCGTTTTGGATGGTAAACTGTGCGCATATGCCAGCTGCTGAATGCTGGTTCTATCCGCTGCACCTTTGCACAGCTAAGGTACAAGAAAGTAGCCGCGTGGCGTCTGTCAACTGATGAATACAGAAATAAAAGTAAATGATGCAGTGCTCTCATCTTAATCAAGTATGCTTTATTAATATTTTCAACTTCCTTTTGATATTTAAGCTGAACACAACAGTAGCCAAATTGTCAAGTCTCAAGCGGCACACTGGTTCAAAGCGGCCGAATCTATGCATGTGAAGCGTGCACTTTGCCGCCATTCAGATGCTAACTGTCCGAACTGTGCTGAGTATCTGCACCAGCCAGTGAGTGGCAAAGTTTGGCAGTTGTCGGAGTTGCAAAGGTGAAACGCTGCTCGGAAAGATACCTTCCGGATATATAGAATTTCCGGTGGCTGCACTACAGGGCAGCCACCGCACCGAGTGACCATATAGTGAGCAGCACCTCAGTGAGCATTTGTTGCAGTCTCAGTCCGCCGTAGAGTTTTCATGGTATATATGGCTGCCGTTTCATTGCCAATGTCATGAACGGTTATTAGCTCCTGTGTGGAAAGAAACGGAAAGACAGAAAAAGAAAGAGAGAGAAAGAGAATGATGGATGCAGTCACTACGAATGAGTCAAATCGAGCCTAGAGATGTAGATGAATTTCCGTCTGTGGCAACAGTTGCGCCGAAGCACTGGCCAGTACTCCTTCTCCAGTGCACTCTCTTTTTCAGGCATCGCAGGCTGTGTGAGTGGCACTAGGGGCGCATCCATTGCCAGTGCCGTCGCCAGAACTGGTGCTGCCACTGCCTGCTTCGCTCGAATCGCTGTAGAATGCCAAATGTCAGCAGCACGAGCAGAATGTGTGCTGTGTACGGCAGTGAGGTGCAGGCACTCACATTGCTTCCTTCCGCTCTCTTTGAAGCCTGCAAAACTCTTTGCTCAATGCCCAAATGCACAATTGCCCCAATCCAATCTATTTTAAAGCGCTTTCATTTGACATTATGCTACCTGATCTGATTACGAGCTTCGATGTGTGAATACATTAGAAGAGCATGTGACGCTAATGTTCAGTAATGAGTCAACGACTCAAGGAAAACCAAATTCTCCTTCTTTTGTACCGCATAACATTTTAAAACCAAAACATGTTGTTTTCAAATGTAAGAGAATTACAACAAAATGCCAAGCTCAGATGGCGTTCGTAGAAGAAAGCTTCCTTTCAATCAGATAGCACTGCGGTGAGCTTAGGGACACGGAAACTAGTTTGTCGCATGTGCAGCGCAGTGGCAGCTGAGATTTGTCGATGTTGCTGTACGCTAAGCAGTCGCCTTGCGTCAGTGAATTGTATGAATGAATGAATGACTGAGTGTGTGAGTGAGTGAATGGACGGATGGAAGGAAAGACAGTTTTGTGAATGAATGAAGGCAGCAGCAGTGTGTGGTCAGTGCAAGTGACTTCAGTCAGCATTGCCTTATGCCGTATTGCCTTATGTAGTCAGTGCCTTGGACAGTGCTCGGATAGTAGTACTGCTTCACTGCCTAATATTAGTCGGACGTATCTGCACGGCCGCTGTATCTGCTTAGAAGACTCATTCATTGAAACTAATAGGAACGGAACATCCTAATATGGCAAAAAGGGTGTCTGTAGCATTGGCAGCTAACGTGGAGAGCGCGTCAGCAGTGACTGATCAGTAGTGCTTTCATTGGCTTCGTTATTAATGCAAGTGGACCAATTAATTCGAAGAGAGAAAGAAAAAGAGAGAGCTAAGCACAGCGCTAGAACCTAGAGGTTAGCAACAGCAGAGTGTTCGTGACACTGCCAATAGCTCTATTTCGTTCTCCCTGACAGCGATTAACTGACTGAGCGGCCGGAACTGTAGCACTGTGCAAACAGTGTATAAACATCGTCAACATTTAATTATGACCGCTTAATTGGCGCCAACATTGACCAGCAGAGGGAACAGCAGAGAGGACAAAGTTGACTAAGAGTGAGATAGCCTGCCTGACGCGTAATGTCCTTTTCTCCCTCTCCCTCTCTTGTTTGTTTACATTTAGCAGTAAGTCTCGAATAAGGCCATTAAGACGAAACCGCTTTCTTTGTCAGCTAAGGATACCTCAGCGTGCAATCAGTGTTCCAATCTGCACTTGTAGTTCGTAGTTCGCTGATAGACGCTTTGTTTAAACTGCCGCCGTCAGTCAGTAGCAGGCTTTCTTGGGGGAGCGCCCGTTGACCCATCCGACAGTGCCGTAAAGTGGGGAATGCAGTGCATGTCGCACCACTGACCACAATGAGACTGTGGCAGTGCAACATCTCATTTCAGTGGCACTCTACAAGTTCCGGTGACTTCTTTTCCTCTTTCTCTCTCACCTAATACAGGACAATGTACAGTGGAGGGTAGGCAAAGGAGCAGTCACTGGTAGCACTAGGCACACACTGCCAGCACTGATAACGGTGAACACCGGTTCGGACGGCCACTTCGGCGGCGGCAGCAGCTGATGCTGATGGAGGTAGCAGCCTGCAGCTGCCACTGGTGCTGCCAATGCAATCAGGTCCATGTGCTCGTGCTTTGGCATCACTTGGAACTTTGAGACGGTACAGCGAGCAGTGCGTCTCTCACTTGCTCTCACTTGGAGAGTGCCACTTCGCCTGGAAGCTGGAAGCTACCTGACGTGTACTGGTTGCTAGCGGCACCAGGCGAAGCGTCGGTCCAGTGTTGCACGTCTTGCTGACGCATGAAGCTAGTAACCTCTTGCGTCACCGAGAGGAAAGCACTATTCGGAGACAGACGAGCAGACGGCAGAATCGGAGAGGGTAGCATGGTGGAGGAGGGAGAACGCGGGAGAGAGGCGCCACAGCCGACCACGCCGTTCCGCACAATACGGATCGGTTCCACTGGTGCAATTTGAAAGTGAGAGCGCTTTTGTAGCTAGCGGCCAGCAGCAGCGCTTGGCCGATTCTCAATTTTCCTCTCGGTGTAGCAATTAAATTGTGCCGACTCTTTGGCGCTGATAGCATTCATGCTCTGATAATCGCACCGGTCAGACCTCAGCATCAACACACATGCCTCATCAAGTCGAGCTTCGTTTGAGTCAACACATGCTTTACTGAGTCTCAATTGTCTTCTGACAAGTGATCACTGCTCACTGCATCTTCTTATCGCCACTCATTCACACACTCACTCACACATATTCACACGTACATATCTGCAGCGCCGGCATTTCTCACCTGCTTCTTGGCCCCTGCTCCTAGCACCAGTTTGTCATCGAGCTGAAAAAACAGACACATATCGATTGTTGTTTCTTCCCGACACTCTCATCCAAGCCAAGCTTCTCGCCTTCTTGCGCCTTCTTACTCTTCTGGTCGCTACTTCTCGTCCGGTCACACCATGATTATGGACAATATCAAAACTGTTGCTGCTTTGGGCCTTAAGAGTGAGCAAAAGTACTGCTTGTTGAGATCTTCCTCTGAAACTAGCTTTTCCGAAAAAAGTTTGCAGCCCAGTAATGAGCTCTCAGGTGGTTTTCTCGATGACCATCTCAGTAGTGAGCGCTGCTGCAGCACAGAGCCTCTGGTAGTCACTTGTAGTGAAGCCAAATGTCACAGCCACACTTGCACGGAAACACTGTCCGATAAAATCTGCGCCACCTCACCGCCTACTCTCATACAAGGAGTCAAGTCGATGAGAGTAGCTGTCTCACGAGGTGGATCTCTGGAAGACTCACTGAGCCCAATGAACAAACCGTTAAGCAGTCATGAATCGTTTACCTCTTTAACTTCAGCTGCAACAGAAATATCGGCAGAGATTGCTCATGGTAAGTAAAACATTCTTATGTGCTTAGAATATTTTGTTAAAAAAATTTGTATTTTTTATGACGAAAAAAATTATTTACACATTAGTTGTACATATAACAGCGTTTGTACAATTATAACAATTTTTAGATAAATTTTCTAGTTTATTTGAAAAACAATAATGTCAAGTGCAAAACAGTGCAATAGAAAGAAAGAGAGAGGTAGTGGACACTTACGTCACTTCCTAGCAGTGCAGTCAACAAATTACCGCACTTATGGGCCGCAATGTATTGTTAAAATTACACACGCGTCTGCTTTTCTTGTTGTTGCACTTTATCGATTTTACTACAACGCCTTAACATGCGCACACATGGTCGGGGTAGTTGTGAAATGACAGTGCCAGAGTCAGTTCATTCATAAAATTGCCATCTCGCCAGAAAGAAGTGAGAGAGAGAGAGAGAGAGAGAGAGAGAGAGAGAGAGAGAGAGAAAAGCGGAAAGAGAGGAGAAGGCATTGAGGAGAGGGCACGACGACGACGACCATTGTCGAGCATGTGCATCTGTTCCGGGCAGTCTTTGACTTTTTGCGAGAGACATTCTCCACAGGACCAGTGCTGTGCTGTCTTCATCTGCCTATGGCACTGAAACAATCTACTCGCAGAAAGTGGCAGTTAAGCTGCCCTGTGCTGTACCCCGTGCTGGCAATGCACCGAACATTGTCTTCCATTAGGCCAGCCAATATAGCAGAGCGAGCTGTGCTTGCCGAGCCCTCATCATCATCAGTTTTTACTAAGAAAGATGCTGTCATTAAGCCAAAATGAGTTATCTTTAAATTGTAAATGCCAACGTATTTTTTGTCACTACCTTTCTCGGTGACATTTAATTTTTTTCAGTGGTTCGTCATATTGAAGTTTAATAGGCACCCCTCCATTTGATTTAAGGACAAAAAAATAGTGTCAATTCCCATTAAAATTATACATTTAAATATAGAGTAACTCTAGAAATAGTCTGCTGCGGTTATTAATAGCAGCACTCCAGTTGTACGGTACATTGGGCGACATGAAAAGCAACCGCTTTTGTGGTGTCTAACAATGCAAAAGAAAAGTCAATAATTGAAGCAATCAAAAGCAAAATTACACAGACCACACCATGTTCTCTAGGAGAGAGAAAGCAACCTCAAGGCAAGAAGGATAAAAAGAAGCTCATTTGTTATAGAGAACACAGGAGAGAACAAATAGATTCGCAGTAAGTGTTAATTACCGTGTAGAGAGGGAAAGCCGCACTGCACTTCGTGCCGCAGTAGCATCACCATCATCATCAGCTGCATCAGCACCAGCAGCAGCAGCAGCAGAAGGAGCAATGCAAGTGTTAATGGAGTTTTGCAGCTTCTTGGACGGCGCTCCATTGGCCGGCTGACATCAATCAAAGACCAATCGAGAGGCTGATTGGCAAAAGACCACTCCTACCGGGTATCTTACAAGTGTCATTACAGCAATTAGATCTGCAGAGTATCTTCGTCACTGCTTTGCATGTGTCGGGCAACTGTGTATCTGTGCAGACATTAAGAGTCTGGCATCGATGCCAAGTCAGTGGCAGTCAGTGACGACTTCTGCAGGTTTGCATGCAAAGTGGCACTGCTTGCCAGCAACTAGTCTTTCGGCAAGTTATGCGGCAGATAATCAATCAAGCGCCTTGATTAACACAAGCTATCGACAAGCTCGCACAACAGTGTGTCTAATTCTGCGCCCCTAATCCGGCGAATAATTCGCTGCAATAATAAAGTATGAGCAGCACTAGACTAGACTGCAACTGTATCTGTCGTGCGCTGAGTTTTTGGCGTCAAAAAATAGAGCACCACTAAACGATAATGAGCGAGACTGGAGGTAATAAATCTTCCATAGATTCAGAAGCACACTGTGTGAAAGCAAATGAACCGAGTTGGCAGTGTCGCCAATGAATTTGCCTGAGTTGACAGTGTTGCTCAAATGTTCACTCACAAGTCAGGCCGTTTCGTTGTGCCTCCAACAAACAGTGTAGTTGCTCAGTTCAACGTAGTTGTATATTTACATTTTTTAATTAAATGATTTCAAAGTATTTAAATTAAAGCAGAATTTTTTAAACAGACAAAAGTTGTGTAATTTGGACTGATGAGCCCTACCAATTGTGATGTGTTGACATAGTTTGTGTTCAGAGCAAATGAATTCATTAATTGATGCGACGGTGAGTAGACAGTTCCTTTCTGCGAATTTGATTTCAATGTAGTAAATTATTTCTTAATGATTTGTCGGATCATTCTATAGTTCAACGACACTGTCTTACCAATTTGTTCATTATTAGATTGGGCACCCACTTTAATCTTGTTCTCTCGGCAGTGTCCAGCAGTGTCGAATAGTGACTATGCAAAAGCACTGCAAACGTACTCTGCAACGTTTTTTTGCATACTGCTTCCTTTTGAGCGGACCATGTTGAACTTTTCTTTCCTTCTAGAGAATCAGTGCCATCCGGTGCAATGCGGTTGGAGTCGACTACTGAATATTGTTCCTTACGACAGACAAATGGCTATTAATAAATCTAGATGGTATTCAAGTGTAAGTGAGTAGTCAAAGGTTCTTACTAATTGTCTCCCCATCCTAAACCACAATAGTGATAGCGGTGGGCATTGAGGCAAATGCTGAACGTGCACCATGGCTTGACCGAGCCAATTGAACAGCAAACAGTAGAGCAAAAAGGTGCAACACCGGTGATTGGCTCCAGTTACTGTCTATTTTAGGATCGTCTCTTGGCCGCGCAATTTGCAGTACCCTCTCTCTCTCTCACTCTCTCTCTCTCTCTCTCTCTCTCTCTCTCTCTCTCTCTC
>JAALOO010002114.1_pt1 | contig 11707 bp, 5 predicted proteins | sample 7257641 | NCBI WGS metagenome assembly JAALOO01 (sample SAMN14085613, study PRJNA598686) | mite metagenome | biome: ENVO:01001000; feature: ENVO:01001002; material: ENVO:01001226; isolation source: single female mite from University of Michigan culture on fish food culture... ... | reverse complement strand
CTTGCAAAGTGATGGGAACAGGTCTTAAAGGGACATCTGCTTTCATGGAGGATTATACGTATAATTTCAATCCAGATAGCGCAATGGTACTGGGCTCACATATGCTAGAGGTTGATGCAGCATTGGCTGCTAGCACCCCGCGTGTTGAAGTTCATCCGTTAGGAATTGGTGGGAAAGCAGATCCAGCACGTCTTGTTTTTAACGGTATTAGTGGTGCCGCTTTGAATGCTTCGCTTGTAGATATGGGAACTCGTTTTCGCCTTATTGTCAACAAAGTAGAAGGTGTGCCGGTAACAAATGATCTACCGAAACTTCCTGTGGCCCGCGTGTTGTGGAAGCCACTTCCTGATATGAAGACAGGATGCAGCGCTTGGATTTTAGCTGGAGGAGCACATCACACCGCTTACAGTCTATCTTTAACTCCTGAATACTTAGAAGATTTTGCTCGTATTGCGGGCATCGAGTATGTCGTTATAGATGAAAATACAACGCTATCGAACTTGGAGAATCAACTTCGATGGAACGAGCTATACTACTTGCTTAAAAAATAAATAATCGAGACTTTCCTTATTCTGCACTTGACAGAATAAGGAAAGTCTTTTTACTAACCCTTATAAATAACGATGGAAAAATTTGCCACAGTAGATTACATAATCTTTGTAATCTATTTTTTCTTGGTAGCCGGATATGGTTATTGGATATATCGTAAAAAGACAAATACGGCCGGCGGCAGTAAAGATTATTTTCTTGCCGAAGGATCATTGACCTGGTGGGCTATCGGAGCCTCCTTAATCGCTTCTAATATTTCTGCTGAACAGTTTATTGGAATGAGTGGAAATGGTTTTGAGGTCGGAATTGCAGTTGCCGCCTATGAACTAATAGCAGCGATAGCGCTGATTATTGTTGCCGTTTGGTTCATTCCGGTTTATCTTAAAAATAAAATATTTACAATGCCGCAGTTTTTGAATAATCGGTATAATGAAACGACAAGTTTGATTATGGCTGTATTCTGGTTATTTCTGTATGTGTTTGTAAATTTAACATCGATTTTGTACCTCGGGGCAATAGCTATTTCCAGTATGGCTGGTGGCGGTGATAGTTTTCACATTATTATGGTTGCCCTAGCGATTTTTGCCGTCATCATTACGTTAGGAGGAATGCGCGTAATTGGTTTTACTGATGTGATCCAAGTGGTCGTTCTTATTGTAGGCGGTATTGCGACTACTTATGTTGCCTTAACATTGGTAAGTGAACATTTTGGTTTAGGGAAAGACGTGATTGCAGGTTTCAACAAGTTAATGGAAGATTCACCAAGCCACTTTAATATGATCGTGGAAAAACCAGGACCAGGAGCTTCACAAGAGGACATCAATAAATACTTGATGCTTCCTGGAATTGGGATGTACTTAGCAGGTATATGGATTGTGAACCTAAACTACTGGGGCTGTAATCAGTATATAACCCAACGTGCACTCGGTGCTAATTTGAAGACAGCACGTTTAGGAATTTTATTTGCTGGTTTTTTAAAACTCTTGATGCCGATTATTGTCATGTTACCTGGTATTGCGGCCTACGTCCTTTATAAGAATGGAGCATTACAGGAAGAAATGGCACCTGGAGGAGTATTTCATGCGGATAATGCATATTCGGCAATTCTAGGTTATTTACCTAATGGAATGAAAGGGTTGGCACTCGCAGCGCTAACGGCGGCAATAGTTGCTGGGCTTGCAGGAAAGGCCAACAGCATAGCGACAATTTTTACGCTCGATATATATAAAAAGTATATCAGTAAAGATGCTAGCGAAGCAAAAATGGTTTGGATAGGGAAAATAACGATTGTAGTTTCTATCTTAGTGTCTGTACTTTTCACATGGAACGATACACTCGGTATTGGTGGAGCCGGTGGATTTACTTTTATTCAGAAATACACAGGTTTTATTAGTCCAGGTGTATTTGCGATGTTTTTATTGGGAATGTTTTGGAAACGCACAACTGGTCCCGCTGCAATTACGGGTCTTATTACTGGATTTGGGCTTTCCGTATTCTTTAATGAGTTTGCTACCAAAGTATTCGGCCCAGAGACGTGGATATATACAGCCTATTTAAACAAGAGTGGAGCATATGAAATTCCCTTTCAAATCTGTATGGGATTAGCTTTTGCCTTTACTGTTGCTTTGATGATTATTGTAAGTTTATTTGGGCCAAAAGAAAATCCAAAAGCATTCGCTTTGGATAGAAAAATGTTTCGAGTGGAACCTGCGATCTTGGTGCTTATTGTGCTGACTTTACTTTTAGTTACCGCAATATATGTGCGCTTTTGGTAATTTGAATATACATTATAAACACTTAATTGATATGAAAACTAACATTTTAGCAGCTGCCTTGATTGCCTCGGCGCTAACCTTTGGCTGTCAGCAGGGCGCTAACAATCAAAAAGACAATGTGTCATCAAACCAAGCAGATAGTGCTTCGACTAAGTTTGATGCTACTATTGACTCAAAAGATGTAAAGCTTTACTCATTAACTAATGGAGGAGTATCGGCTACGTTGACCAATTATGGGGCAAGGCTAGTAAGTTTGCATGTGCCAGATAAATCTGGTGCAAGCAAAGATGTTATCTTGGGTTATGATACAGCGCAAGAATACAAGGATAATGCGAATAATTTCTATGGTGCAATCGTTGGACGCTACGGCAATCGTATTGGAGATGCAACATTCACATTAGATGGGGAGAAATATGAGCTAGAAAAAAATGATGGGAAAAATTCTTTACATGGAGGAACCAATGGATTATATAATAAAGTGTGGGACGTTGCCTCCAGTAATGACACATCAGTAACCTTGACCTACGTTTCCCCGGACAAAGAGGCTGGCTATCCAGGAACGGTGAATATGAGTGTGACCTATTCTGTGGATAGTAAGGGGGGATTGAATATAGCTTATCAAGCAAAGACAGATAAGAAAACGGTTCTCAACTTGACCAATCATGCATATTTTAATCTGAACGGTGCTGGTTCTTCCACTATTCTGGATCATCAATTACAAGTAGATGCTGATGCTATTACTACAGTTGATCAAACACTAATTCCTACGGGAGAAAGTCTGAATGTTGAAGGAACGGCTTTTGATTTCAGAGAGCCGCACGCAATTGGGGAACGTATTGATCAGGAAAATGCACAACTGAAAATTGGCGGAGGTTATGATCACAACTTCGAACTAAATAAAAAAGATGGCTATCAGAAGGTTGCCCAGGTGTATGCCCCTGAAACAGGCATTCAGATGGAAATCCTCACTACGGAACCGGGTTTACAGTTTTATAGTGGTAATTTTATGAAAAAGGAAGATCCAACAGGTAAGCAAGGTTTATCCTATCCATTTCGTTCGGCTTTCTGCTTGGAAACCCAGCATTATCCTGATGCGCCAAATCATCCGAAATTTGCCTCCACTACATTGGAACAAAATCAAGCGTATTCATCGAAAACTACGTATAAGTTTTCAGTGCGCTAACTAATCATCTTAAATTATGAGGAGAAAAAGATTGAAAATAGGCGCTATGCTTTTATTAGCTAGCGCCTCCTTATACAGCCAAAATAAAGTAACTCTCCAGCCAACCAATGAGCCTATAACCATAAGTAAACATATTTATGGACATTTTGCGGAACATTTAGGACGTTGTATTTATGACGGGTTTTACGTTGGAGAAACAAACGATAGCATTGCGCATACCGAAGGTATCCGCAATGACGTCGTTCAAGCCCTCAAGAAATTGGAAATTCCTAATTTACGCTGGCCAGGGGGATGTTTTGCTGATACTTATCACTGGAAAGATGGTATTGGACCTAAAAGCGATAGACCTTCTATTGTAAATAGTTGGTGGGGTGGTGTGACCGAGGATAATTCTTTCGGCACGCACGATTTCTTAAATATGTGTGAACTTTTAGGTACCGAGCCATACCTGGCTGGAAATGTAGGAAGTGGTGAGGTACAGGAATTAGCAGACTGGGTTCAGTATGTGAATTTTAATGGCGAAAGCCCGATGTCTGATCTTCGGGTGCAAAATGGTCGGGAAGAGCCTTGGAAGGTCAAGTATTGGGGTGTAGGAAATGAGGCTTGGGGTTGCGGCGGAAATATGACCGCTGATTATTATGCTGATATTTACAAAAAATACGCGACTTTTATGTCAGACTGGGGAAATAAAGACGGCCTTTATCGTATTGCCTCGGGTGCTAATTCAGCAGATTATAATTGGACCGAAACATTGATGAAGAAAATTCCACACAGTTTAATGAAGGGTGTTGCACTACATCATTATGCTGTCATAGACTGGAAGGAAAAGGGGCCGTCTACAACATTTTCTAAAGAACAATATTTCAAGACAATGAAATCCGGATGGTTTATGGAAGAGCTTATCCAAAAGCATTCTGCAATAATGGATAAGTATGATCCAGAAGGACGTATTGACCTAATTGTCGACGAATGGGGAGGGTGGTATGAAGTTGAACCAGAAACCAATCCAGGTTTTTTATATCAGCAAAATACAATGCGAGATGCAATGCTTGCCGGTATGACCCTTAATATCTTTAATAATCATGCTAAACGGGTGAAGATGGCTAACCTTGCCCAGGCAATTAATGTGTTACAATCGGTAATTCTAACCAACGGAAATCGGATGATCTTGACACCAACATATCATGTGATGGAAATGTATAAGGTGCATCAGGATGCTACGCAAATACCATTGGAGCTTTTTACAGATAACTTCGAATTTGGTCAGGAAAGTATTCCTGCTTTATCCGCCTCTGCTTCTAAAGATCGCGAAGGGAAGGTTCACCTTTCACTTGTTAATATTGATCCTAGCGAAAGGAAGAAAGTATCTGTTGCTCTAGGTGGAATTAAAGTTTCCAAGATAGAAGGACGTGTTTTGAAGTCCGAAAATTTACGTGATTATAATACATTCGAGAAACCAGAAACCATTAAGCCGGCGGCTTATAATGAAGCCAGGCTTGAAGAAGGCAATATAGAAATTGATATTCCAGCATTTTCAGTGATTGTCTTAGAATTAACCTAAAAGATTGATGATAAAAAAAATAAAACTTTCCAGCGTGCTAACGCTGCTTTCATTTAGTCTGTTTTCGCAAACACCAATTGAAATGAAAATTGCGTTAGACCAACCTGCCGGTGATATTTCTCCATCGATGTGGGGTGTATTCTTTGAAGACATCAACCTTGGAGCAGACGGTGGTATTTATGCAGAATTAGTCAAAAATCGATCATTTGAGTTCGATACACCATTGATGGGATGGAAACAACTAGGAGAAATACCTGAAGGTGCTATGTTGATGATAAACGACAACAAAAGAAAAGGAAATCGTCGTTCATTGCAAATTAAGAAAACTACGGACTTCGTTGTGGGACTGCAAAATGAGGGTTTCCGAGGGATGGGTATAAAACAAGGGGGAACTTATGAGTTTTCCTTGTTATACAAACAGGCAACCCCAGGGATAAAATTGAAAGTGGAACTTGTCGATTCGGTCGGTCATAAGTTAGGTGAGAGCTTGTTGTCGTTGCAAAATGGAGAAGGATGGCAGTCCGCATCAGTTAATCTGTCTGCGAATGCTACCACCTCTGCAGCAAAACTAAACGTATGGTTTCAAGGAGCTGGAGAGATTAATGTCGATATGTTATCCTTGTTTCCAGAAGATACATGGAAAGGTCGTAAGAAGGGTTTACGTAAGGATATGGTGCAGATACTTGCCGATATGAAACCGGGGTTTATTCGTTTTCCCGGTGGCTGTATTGTTGAGGGGCGAGATCTGGCGAACCGCTTTCAGTGGAAGAAGACCGTTGGTCCAATTGAGCAACGAGAGCTGATTATCAATCGATGGAATACGGAGTTTACCCAGCGTTTGACTCCTGACTATTTTCAGAGTTTTGGACTAGGATTTTATGAATATTTTCTACTTTCCGAAGATATTGGCGCGGAACCTGTACCAATTTTGAATTGCGGGATGGCATGCCAGTTTAATACTGGAGAAGTTGTGCCTATAGATGAGTTAGACGAGTACGTTCAAGATGCATTGGATCTCATAGAGTTTGCGAATGGTTCATTGGATTCGCCGTGGGGTAAAATACGTGCTGATATGGGACATCCAGAACCTTTTAATTTGAAAATGCTTGGTGTGGGTAACGAAAACTGGGGTCCACAGTACCTTGAACGATTAGAAATTTTTAAAAATATTCTGAAAGAAAAGCATCCAGAAATTCAGCTTATTGCAAGTTCAGGTACCGGGCCCGATGGCGATCGCTTTGACTATTTAGATGAAAACCTGCGCGCAATGAAGATTGATATTATCGATGAACATTATTATCGTCCACCAGCCTGGTTTTTATCGGGGGCAGCGCGCTACGATGATTATGATCGTAATGGTTCTAAGGTTTTTGCGGGCGAATATGCGTCGCATACAACGCGGCCAAATGGTCCAGGGCGTAGTACATGGGAAGCAGCTCTTTCTGAAGCCGCCTTTATGACTGGTCTTGAGCGTAATGGAGAGGTTGTACGTATGGCCTCATATGCTCCTTTATTTGGACATGTCGATGGTTGGCAGTGGTCCCCTGATTTAATTTGGGTTGACAATTTAAATGTATATGGAACACCTAGTTACCATGTTCAAAAGTTGTACTCTTTGAATAAAGGAACGAATATCATTCCTATTAACCGAGATGGGAAAAATGTTACTGGCATAGATAGTCTATACGCTTCGACTGTATATGACCAAGAGGCTAAGGAATTGATACTGAAGTTTGTGAATTACAACAGCACATCAAAATCCGTTAATTTTCAAATTGAGACTAATAAAAGTATTAAAGGAAGTAGCGAGAGAATCACCTTAGCTAATGCTAATTTGGAGGTTGCTAATAGTATTGAAGATCCTTTAGCTATCCAACCGGTCAGTAAAAAAGTAAACTATAAAGGAAAAGTAATTAAAGAGACTTTTGCACCTTATTCCTTTACTGTACTACGAATACCTGTTCAATAGTACTTCGGTTTTAAAAGGGTAAAGAGCAGGTGGTACGTTTAATTACATAGCACCTGTTTAATTACATAGCACCTGCGCTTTTTTTATCTTAGCCATTGGTAGCATCTAGCCTAGAAGAATACTTCTGTTGGATTTATATAAGTGTGTGTTTTACATTTATTGAAATTTCCAATTGGTATTATATATGATTATCTAAAATTTAAATTTATGAGAGGCATTATTTTTTTATTATTAGTACTCCTTACTATCCAGATGGGGCACGCCAGCGAACCAGATTCAGCCTATATATTTGCCTATAGTACAACAAAGAACGACAATCATAACGGGCTACATTTTGCTTGGAGCCTAGATAAAAAACAATGGCAGGGGATTGGTCAAGAGCGGACGTATTTATGGTCAGATTATGGTCGTTGGGGTTCGCAAAAGAAGATGTTTGACCCAGATCTGTATAGATCGTCTGACGGTGACTGGCACTGTGTCTGGGGATTGAATGACAACGATGGTGTCTTTGCTTATGCATCCTCCGGAGATTTGATTTCTTGGAAAAGTCAATCGTACCCGCTGGTATACCCTGAGGGTAATCTTAAATCACCCTTACTTTCCTATGACCACAAATCAGGAGAATATACTATAGTTTGGCAATCCGATAAAAATACAGTTGGTAATTACGGGGTAAAAACTAAAGACTTCAAAACATTTTCTACACCACAGAAAACAGCATATTTCGATAAGAAAGAGACGGTTACTCTAGAAGGGGAGTCCTTAAGAGGGACAATACATAAGGTGGAATGGGCGCAAATTGAAAAGCTATTGAATGCCGATAAATTAGAAGAACTAAAACAGAAATTGTACAGTGAGCGCCCGGCCGAAGACACGATTCTGTTTGCGGGATTGAAATCTGTAGAAGGAACACTGTCACTTTCGGAAGATAAACCGAGGAAGATCAGTGACCTGTTTATGGGTGTCTTCTTTGAAGATATCAATTATGCTGCGGATGGCGGACTCTATGCAGAACTGATTCAAAACCGTGGTTTTGAGTATTCCTCAACAGATAGAAAAGAATGGAATAGCCTGAGCTATTGGAAAAAAAGTGCTAATGAGGTTCAATTGAATATAGATTCTATTTCGCCTGTCCACGAAAATAATAAGCATTACCTGACTATGATGGCACCAAAAGGACAGGGGGTAATCAATGAAGGCTTTGATGGCGTTCCGATATTAGCCGGAGAATACTATGATGTCGGTATATATGCGCGTACGAAAGATCAAAATACCGATTACCTGATCGTACAAATTATTGATAGTACGGGACAGGTCATTAGCGAGGGAAAGACCAGACAGGTATCTAATAAATGGGGGCAATATGAGATCACTTTACAAACGAATGTTACGATGTCAAATGCACAGGTACTGGTAATGACAGAAAATGGGACTGCGGTAGATTTAGATATGATTTCTATGTTTCCTCGGAATACTTTTCATAACCGTAAGAATGGAATGCGTGCGGATATAGCGCAGACGATTGCTGATATGAAGCCTAAATTTGTGCGGTTCCCCGGTGGATGTGTGGCTCACGGTGATGGCCTAGAAAATATATACCATTGGAAAAACACAATCGGTCCCTTAGAGTCGCGGAAAGGCCAGCGTAATTTGTGGGGATATCATCAATCTTACGGACTCGGTTATTATGAGTACTTCCAGTTTTGTGAGGATTTAGGCGCGGCGCCTGTACCGGTTGTCGCTGCCGGTGTACCTTGCCAGAACTCCGGTCATCACGGACATCCTATAGGTGGACAACAATGTGGAATTGCGATGGAAGACATGGATGCGTATATTCAAGATATACTCGATTTAATAGAATATGCGAACGGTGATAAGCATACAACATGGGGAAGGAAACGTGCTGAAGCAGGTCACCCAGAACCATTTGATTTAAAGTATATTGGCGTTGGTAATGAAGATTTAATAACGGATATTTTCGTAGAACGCTTTACAATGATTTATAAGGCCATCAAGCAGAAGTATCCGAATATAAATGTAATTGGTACCTCGGGCCCATTCTACGAGGGAACGGACTATGTAGAGGGATGGAAACTGGCGGATTCCTTGGAGATACCACTTATTGACGAACACTATTATACTTCCCCGGGATGGTTTATCCATAATCAAGATTTTTACGATAAGTATGATCGCACGAAATCAAAAGTATATTTAGGTGAATATGCTGCTCATATTTCTGGGCGTGCAAGTACCATCGAGACAGCACTTGCTGAAGCACTCCATTTGTGTAATTTAGAGCGTAATGGGGATGTGGTAGCGATGACTTCATATGCGCCATTGCTAGCCAAACAAGGGAACACACAATGGAATCCTGATTTGATTTATTTTGATAACATCTCGGTCAAGCCAACTGTAGGGTATTATGTACAACAGCTTTTTGGGCAGAATTCAGGTGATGAGTATCTGTTTTCATCTCTGGAACTGGTAAATAGTGATATAGCTGTTAAAAGACGGATTGCAAGATCTGTTGTTCGCGATACCAAGACAGGCGATCTCATCTTAAAATTGGTAAATCTTTTGCCAGTAGAGGTTAGGCTTAAAGCTGATTTTTCACCACAGCAGTACCAGGGAGGGGTCGTAGAGGCAAAGGTTCTTACGGGAAATATCCAAGACAGGCAAGCAATGCCCAAAACCGCGAGGTTGAATATGGGTAATCTTATTCTTGAACCATATTCTCTTAGCATTATACGTCTTAAAGCGAAGTAATCAGTAATTAACAAGAGCAGTCATGTGATCATGGCGATAACCTTCAATGCGGATGTATTGGAGGTTATCGTTATAAAGCATATGAAACTGATCCCTATATTTTATCATAATTTGCTTCTCGATCTAAAGTTCGCACCTCTAAAATTTTATGACTACTTTTATCTGGAGATGCTTGTATTTTCACTTCATATGTCTCTTTCAACTCGAGGTTATTAGGCCATTTAAACGTGATGGACTGAACTCCTGAGGAGGCTGTAGATTTAATTTTACCAAGGGGAATACCATCAATGGTAACCACACTTTCTTGGGGATCTGATTCGTTGATAAATTTGATGTATAACTCCGCTTCTTTAGCACGTTCTTTTTTCATTTGGTAGCTAAACCATGACTTAGTTTGTCTCCACCGGACATCACCATTAATGCCTGTAATGCTCTGCTGCTCTCTCATAAAATGATCTGATTCGGGTTGTTGTTCGCCACATACGACTTTGTCGGCAGTAATCGAATTCAGGAGTAGCTCTTCACGTTCATTTTCTGCGATTTGCTCGTGAATAGCAATTCGTTGATTTTCTGTTGCCTGAGGCCAATATATGATATACCGTGCGTCGTGAATACCGTAGAAGGGTTCTAGCTCCATTTCTATATTATTGTCTCCGCGATATAAACTGGTCAACTTAAAATGCAATGGTTTGGATTTAACGGGTGAGGCTAGCTGTGTAAGCAAATGAGGATCTCCTGTAAGCAAGGGTATATTTGCCATAGGAATCTGTTTCCCCTTAGCAATATGCCCCATCCGGCTATCATCTGCTTGAAGCCCCTTTAGATCCTCGGTTCCACTACGTGCTGCTAAAACGACAGGTCCATAAACGAAACTATAAAAATTGCTGTTATCTGGAAGTTGTTCCACACGTAGGTCCATCGGAAGTGTAATTGTAATGACGTCCCCTTTTTCCCAGGTCCTGTTAATAGTAATATAATCCTTATTAGAAAGGGAGATTGCAATCTTCTCGCCATTGATTTCTACTTCAGGTTCAGCGACGAGCCAACCTGGTTTGCGGATGTGAAGTGCAAATGATGTTGGTTTTTCAGTATTTATGGTGATTGCTGTATTTGCTTGTTCTGGGAATGTGTTTTTTTGAATTATCTCGATATTCTTTTTATTCCACCTTAATTTTGAAGGAATAAAAAGGTTTACATATAGACTGTCTTCTTTGGAGGCATATATCATTTCACCGTATTTTGCATGATTCTCCATACCTGATCCTACGCAACACCACATGCTTGTGTTCGGTTGCGAATATACTCTATAGTGCGCCGGGCGAATTTGTGTAAAGTATACAAACCCTCCATGTTCAGGATGCTGCGAGGATAATATGTGATTGTAAAGACTGCGCTCATAATAATCTAAGTATTTTCCCCCTGGCGTAGTCTGATATAACATTTTCGTGAGCCTTAACATATTATAGGTATTACAGGTCTCTGGTCCTTCAATGCTATGGATCATTTTTGAGAAATCATTTGTTGGATTAAAATGTTCACTGACACTGTTTCCGCCGATAGAGATTGTGCGCTGCTGTACAACGTTGTCCCAAAAGTAGCTTGCTGCATCCGCCCATTTTTCATCATGATCTATATCGGCAATTCGTTTAAAACCTAAGACTTTTGGTATTTGCGTGTTGGCATGTAAGCCTGTTAAGCTATCTGAATGCTGTATTAATGGATACAGAATGGCATGGTGCGAGAATTTGCGGGCGAGATCTAAGTATTTCGAATTTTGCGTGATAGCGGCAACATCCGCAAATGTCTCATTTAATCCACCATGTTCACTTATAAGCATGTTCTGAATTTGTGTTTCAGATAACTGTCCTACAAGAAGAATTGCCCAATCTGTCATTTTAATCAAC
>JAALOO010002113.1_pt1 | contig 11714 bp, 8 predicted proteins | sample 7257641 | NCBI WGS metagenome assembly JAALOO01 (sample SAMN14085613, study PRJNA598686) | mite metagenome | biome: ENVO:01001000; feature: ENVO:01001002; material: ENVO:01001226; isolation source: single female mite from University of Michigan culture on fish food culture... ... | reverse complement strand
TCGTTATCAGTTGTCGTTGTAGTTTTGAATTGCACTAAGGGATTTTTGTTGTTGTTTTGTTAGCAGAAAAGTTGATGGCTTGGCTCAAACATGCAAGCAACTTGTGGCTGCATGTTTGTTCTGCTGCTGCTGCTGTTTTCTGTCTTTTTTGTGTTTTTTAATAGCTAAAAAATAAATAAGTGTGAAGCAGTTTTTCAGTTTGAGTAGGAAAACGGAAATGTTTTCTGCTTTTATATAAAAAAATGTCACTAGTAAAAACACCTGTCATCTTACCAATTTATTAACCAGAGCAGGATTTGTCAAAATTTGCTTTGTTCATTTTGAAGTAGATCATATCTTCTTCTTTTCTTCTTTTAAAAACTACCAAAAAGTGTTTTTGCTTTATCATCTTTTTCTTCAGTTAGACCTAGTAAGCACCTAACCGGTCATCTTAATTAACCTTTTTTTGTCATTCACTTTCTTCTGTTCCTTTATTTCACTTCACGGAAGTAAAGTTTATCAAATTAACAAACATATAAAACAATTAAAATGTAATTTTTATTTTAATTTTTTTGTCTAAAATTTAAAATGAACAAATGGTAACCACTAAACAACTTGAGTTTATATTTTTGCAATTTAATTTTTTCAGTGATGCGTTTCAAAACTTAAAAAAATGGTTTCAAATTTGATTTTTTATTTTTTATTTATGCATAATCATTTGTCAATAGACTGCTCTTTTTTCTATCTTTGGTTTTTGCACTTTTATTTTTTTCAATCATTTCCAGTCGGCATTATTATTATTTTTTACCATTCCCTATTTCCTATATTACCATATTGCCATTTTGTCCTTAAGAAGAACTCAATCTCATATTTTTTCTTTTTCATCTTCTTCTTTGCCTTTCTCTCTTACTAACTTAACTCAAGTCAGACTTTGCACTCTAATGCAAATTGACAGACTCGGTCACATCGCCAGGACTAAGAAATTGAGATTGAGATTGAAAGACTGAAATTGAGAGACTTTCCCTTTGCCAGCGAGAACTGTGTAAGTTAGTTAGTGCACTTTTTTGTTAGTCAGTCAACCAAAATTTTTTTTATTTTATTTGTAAGAGGCTGCTGCTGCTCAATGAGGTGAGTTGCCCGAGTTACCGGCACTGAGTTACATGCCGATGACATCGCCCTACATATTTCACCGAGGAAGCTGCTGCTGCTGCTGCTGCTGATGTTTATTGTCTCAGGCAGGCACCGGCAAACAAAAAATGGTCAAATTTTTTACATCTGTTGGATCAAACGAAAAAAAAGGTTCCTAAAAAATTTTCTTTATTTTATTTTTTAACAGCAAAAACTAATTAAATAAATTCTAATAAGAGTGCAGATCTCTTTTTTTCAAAAGGTTTTTACTTTTATTCAAATTTTAGCTTTTCGTTTTTTGTTAGTTGTACCGTCTAGTTTTTTGTTTGTTTTTTCTCGGTTGTTTACACTAGTTTCTTTGCAACAAAGTAGTGGCAAGTAGTGCCTAAAAGCATCAGTCAGGTCTAAAAATGTGCTTGGCAAAGTGAGAAAATAACAACAGCAACAGCAGCAGCTTTTTCAATAAATCAAAACGCCAGAATTTAGTGTGTTTGCAAGTTTAGAGTGACTAATATCTACAGCTAAAGTATTTTAGAAGATTAAACTTTACTTTAAAATTGTTTTAATTTTGTTATTGTTAGTTAGACCATAGTAGCTGATGATAAAACGGTAACCATTTATATATTTTAACAACTTTAAATATTAACATTTTCCCTAATTAAAATACTGCTTTGTAATTGATCGCCCAGTCGTCTGTTAATTCCAAAAAAGCATTTACAGAAACCAGAAAAAACAGCCAAACAAAAAATCTTGCGCACAACATTTTAGCATGTTAGGTCAGAGGCGCACAGCAACAACAACGAAAAAATCTTCCCATGCTCCTGGAACGTCAGCAACAGCACAATTGGGTTACCCAACAGTGAAAAAAAGAGAACAACAGGCCCCACCAGTTTTCACCACCAAAGTGAATTACCGGACGTGTGTGCGGTTCTCTCTTTCTCTCTTTATACATTGTACAATTTTCCTGCTGTACACTTTTCTTTTTTCTTTTCTTTTTTCTTCTTGATAACCAACTCAATGACCACCCGCGTTGTCTTACTTTTTTTCTGCCTTGTCCAGCAAAGTAAAGTGATCGACAAAAAGAGGACAGACGCGACTGACTGACGCCACAGGCGATGATGGTCAAGAGAGAAAGAAAAGTGAAAATGAGTGAAAATGAAAGCAGATTTTGTTTTCTATACGATAATAAACATTATTAAGAGCAGTGAAAAGTACATAATAATAACGATTTTTTCTCTAGAATCTTATCAGTAGCAGCATTTATTAGTCTCAAAGTGTGTGTATAACTGATTTTTCTCTTTTTCCTTCCCCTATTTGCACTTTGATTCAAGATCCCCTTCTTTTTCCTTTCTTTTTTCCTTCTGTCAAACTTTCTGAAAACAGAACATTCTCTCCTCCTTTTCCTTTGCTCAACTCATTTTTCAAATTAAACGGCGTTCTCTGATTACACTCACCAGTGTGAAACTGAAGAATTGTCTGCTTTTTTGCTCAACTCTCTCTTTTTCTGTCTCTCAATTCTTGATTCTTGATTTTTGTTTTGATTCTCAACTTTCCTGCTCACTTTCAGGCTTTCAGTCTCTCATTCTTCTTTTTTGCAAGTCTAATTTTCAATTAAACGTCGCAGCAGCAACAGCAGCAGCATCAACAGCTTCAAAAGTCAAAAGTGCAATTAAAGAAGAAGAAGAGGAGGAGGAAAAAGAATCCGGGAATCTGAGAGTCAGTGGAATACAAAAGGAATGTCTGTTTTCCTTCTTGTGACGGTGGTGGTGGTTTGTATTTTCTATTGTGTTTGACAGCTAACGCTAGAAAATGGTAAAAGTGGCTAAAAGTGGGTAAAATGCTCAAATAAGCTGCATGTTTTTTGTGTGTTTAAACTGAAAAAGTGCTCTAAATTTTTCTTAACCTGGTTGTCTGCAAAATGGTCATTTTTAAATTTAATTTTAATTTGTAAAAAATTATTCAATTATTGGCTAACCACAATTTGACATTGACATTGTGGCCAATCAATCTATCATTTTTTTGTTTCAATCTAACTTTGCCTCTTTTGAGGTCAATCTTAATCTTCTCAAGTGTAATTGAGTGTGACTAACCGACTGAACTAGACTGATTTACAAGTCGGGCAACTTTGGAACATTCTATCCATTTTATATCAAACAACCGCAAAAACTGACCCTAAAAACAAGTGCAAGCAATGGCAATGGCCGTTTTTCCGCCGTCGTCTACTGCCACTGACCTGCCAGAACACACACACAAAGAACTTGATAAATTCTCTACAGCACAGTTAAAGAAACCTAAGAATTGAGTTGATGAATGCAAATTCTAACAACAGCATCAGTTTAGTTCAGTTTGCTAGAAGATTCCTTTAACATTTGAGCGTGTGTAGCGGCGGCAACGGAAACACTGGACAATGAAAAGTGCGGAATTTTTCTTATTTATTCTTTTTTTCCGCTCTTTTGTTGTTTAGCAGCAGCAGCAGCAGCAGATGTTAAACTTATTTTTGCTGCCTGTTGACCGCATTATTTTTGTCTGGTTTTTAATTTTTTCAGTCAAGTGCGTCAAGTTTTGTTTATTTTAAAATTTAAATGACTGCAGTGGAAATAAAAAGGTAAATTTAAACTTAAAACATTTTTAAAATTACAACTTTACAATCACTTTTGTTTTTTCCGATTTTGAGAAAAACACCGCTTTTACTTAAAATTGCAATCACCACCACCACCTGTACACACATTTTTTTTCTACCCGTACAAGTATTGAAAAAATGCAATTTTTTCTCCTGCAAATATGACGATGCTTTCCGATTGCTAGTGTTTTTACTGCTAGTGTGTTTCTGCTGTTTTACAAGCCATAACACCACTACGGGCGACTATTTTAAATATTTGCACTGGAGCAGCAGCAGCAGCAGCGGCAACACCAAAAGTTGTCACCTGGTGATGAGCTTTTCTCGGCAGCAGCGGCGGCTTTTCCCTCTCAACATTTTTTTATTTTATTTTAGAAACCACAGCTTTGACACAGTCACCACCACCACCACCACCACCTACAAACCCAAAAACAAAAGATGAAGCATAAAGAAAGAAAAACAGCAGAGAGCCATTTTGAGCCTTAAGTATAACACACACACACAAACTCACAGATCAGAAAAAAACTGTGCAGAACACTCAGACACACTCACTTACACTGCAAAGACTACTACTAACTAATAACTAACTAACCAACTTAACCTAAACCTAAGCCAACCTGACGTGAGAGAGAAAAGGAGAAAGAGAGGTCTAAAAATAGCATTTCGTTTAGCTCTCTCTCTCTCTCTCTCTCCTTTTCTCGACCATTTATGATGTATGTACAGCAGCAGCAGCAGCTGTTAAAGCTAAAAGTGCCCCTCCTCTTTCCTTAGCATTTTCACCATCAGCAGCAGCAGCAGCTGTCCACTGGGAAAGCAACGAAAAGTGCCAAAGCACGGTTGCTAGAGTTGTACGGCCGTTGTGTTCTACTGCGAGAGCAACACAGTGCTAATGAGGTGATAATTAATAAATTACTGCTCTCTTTCCTCTTCTTTCCTCCTTTCTTTTCCTCTTCTCCTCTTCTCATTAAAAAGTGTGAACTACCACCTCTCTCTCTCTCTCCCCAAAGACTGCCAATTCATCATTTCCGTTTTTTCTTCTTTTCCTCCTATGCAAAAGTGGTACTCTTTTTTGTAGTGGTGGCTGCTTTTGCTTTTTTTCTAACAGCTCAAAAAATGTTGCTATTTTCTGAACTGAGAGAAATTCAGTGGCCATTCAATTCAAGCTCGGTTGGTTTGCTGATGTTTGCTGCCTTCTAAATTGGCCGTTTGCTGCTTTTTATTTGACAGTAGTTTTTTCTGGTAGCGCAGTAATTTTTTGGTCAGTGAAAATGAGTAGCTAACAATTGGGGTCTACTTTGAGTACGATGTAAAAAGGTATCAAATACTAATAATATTTTATCACTACACCTTAAGTGACATTTAATATGCACACCATTTCCCTCTTTCTCTAGGGTATCACCACCACCGCCAACTATTATAATAATTTTTTGTTGTTTTTATTGCCATCACCGCCGCCGTCATCCTCTCTTTCATCAGTTCATCATCACCATCATCGTCATCGTCATCACCCTCGACTTCAGTATTATACATATTACACATCATCAAGAGTTTATCGTCTGCTGCTGTTGCTTCATCTTTTTTTTATTGCCCTCAACAATCAACTATTTGGCTGCTGCTGCTGATATTTTTTCTTTGCAGCCGCAGCAGCTGTCAGCACACGTTGACTAAGCGGTCATTTGATGTGTCATTGCCGGTGTGTGTTGTTGGTGTGCTGGTGCTGTTGTGCTGGTGTTTTCTTCTTTCTCTGTGTTTGTGTTTTTACATTTCTCAAGATTTTCAGTTTTTTTTGTTCCATCAAACACTTCAAAATCAAGCTCCCAAATACATCTCACACAACCGAAGTCAAATTGTGTTGTCTCCCTCTTTTCTTCAGCTGATAATCACCACCACCACCATCACCGCCATCAAATCAAATCAAATATCATCAAATCACCAGCACCAGCACCACAAAATCATCAACAATATCAACAGTTTTTTTTCAACTTTATCCTAAGCACTCACATGGTTTCCAGATTTTCATTTGCACTCATTCAAGCAGCAGTGTTTGGAAACAGCAGCAACTGAAACAGCAGTGTGTTGTTCAGGGCAAGTAGCAATAACATCACTTAATCTACTTTTACTTTTGCCTCCCTTTTCAACCACAATTTTGTTGGTGTATCTTCGTCTTTTCGCTCTCCTTTTTATTTGGCTTTCAATATCAATCGATGATTGCAGTTGATAATGATACTGAGACTGACTTACATTTTTTTTCTTTAGTGCACTCAGTTTATCTTTTCATTTTTTTCTGGTTAAGTTTTAATTTGCTAGTCTAAGGCAGTTTTTTTGTTCATAATAGTTAAATTTTGATTTTGTTTTTTGAGTGGGAAAATGTCTCAGTTTAAAAAGGTTAACTTACTTCAACTATTTTTATTCTACTTTATTTTAGCTTTTTAAAATTTGTTGTTGTTATTTTTTATTTAGTTTTCTGAACGATCAATTTTCAATCAATTTCACCTTCACCTTTAGTTGTTGTTGTTGTTGTTGCTGTGTTACTGTATATCAAATGTGTGTTTTATTTTCATATGTTTGCTCAAAAAATAAAAACCGGGTTCACTCTAAAAGATCAAACTAGAAGTAAAAAAAGAGGAGATGAGCTTTCTCTCTCCCACAACCTTTATTTGCAGCAGATGTCGCAGAAGTTAGCTTTAATAATTTTCCGGCATTTGATCATCAGCATCAACAGAAACAAAAAACTGTTCGACAGTTCACTGTACGAAAAATGGCTGCAGACGAAATCTGTTCTGTTCTGTTCTTTTATCAAACCTGCTGCTTCAGTTGAAGCAAAGTACAAAAACTGCTAGAAAAGCTCAACTGCTAAAATAAATGCAAAAATCTATCTCGTTTTCTTTCTCTGCTGTTTGCTGCACTACCATTGATTGATATTTGAGATGAGGAAAGACAACTGCTGTGTATCCTCTTTTTTTCAGTTGTTGCTCAATGTTATCATCATCAGCCTCAGCCTTAGCCAACTTGAAAACTGCTGTTGAGCATCTTTGAGCTGGCAAACTTTTGTTACTTTGTGTTGTTATTTTGCCTTGTTTTGGTTTGATTTGTTTGCCGGCCGCCGCCGCCGGCGCAACTTGATCTTGTGTTTTGTGAGTGTGTGTCTGTTTATTATTTTTAGTCATGCTTGCAAAAGATTGTCAAACAGCGGAAACAAAAGAGTGAAAAGACTGAAGAGATCAATGATTAATTTTTTTTATTTTTTTTATCAACAAGTTTTTTGTGTGGTGATTTCAAACAAAAACATAATTTTAAGTTTACCGTAAAATTTTTTTTACAAAAGGTAAATTAAATTACAAGTTTTACATTTTTCACTACAAATTAAAATGTTTGATTTAGTTTTAATTTTTTAAATACATTAGATTCCGACCGTTGTTCAATTTGTACTGAAAAAGTTACCGTTTTTTCAATGTTCACTTTAACTTTATCAGCAACAACATCAACCATTCAATCATTCAGATCTATCAAATACGTTTGAAAACTTTAGTGAAAACTGTCCAAAATTGCCCGGGTGATAATGCCCAAAATCACAATGTTTTCACGTCGTTGTTTTACCAAATCTTGACTCTTTTTTTCTTGAGGATTCCTGTCTCCATGTCTTCTCCAGTGCACTTTCTCTATTCCTTTTTTCATCTTGTTGTCACCGAGATTGCTGCCAGCAAAACACATGTGTCAGTCAATCAGGCCAATCAACTGACATTGATTCTGCAGTTTTTATTTGTTGTGATTCTGTGCTGTTGCTGCCGTTGCTGTTGTTGTAATTAATTCTGATTCTGTTGCCTCTCTTTTCTTCTGTCATTCAAGCCAAGCGGTGGACAGGCAGAACTTTTTTCTTCTGTTGTTGCTGTGTTGTATTTGCCCGAATCCCGTGATCTCCCGGATTCTTGTAATTTATTTTGTTTTTTCTTTCACTCGTTTTCCACTCTTTTCACACAAGAAAATATTCCTCTGGGCATAACTTTGATTTGTTCCGGTAATTTTTTGTGGTGATAGAAAAAATTGAAATTAAAAAAGGTTTCAATTTACTTTTATGAACAATACTTTGGTTCATTATTATTTTAATACTCAAAATTTTAAAAACTTGTTTTTATTTAAAAAGTAAATTCAATTTTGCAAGCAATTGAAAAAATAAAAAGTGGCAGCAATTGCAAAAACAAGACCTTCCGATTTCCTGCTGATTTGCATTGCATGCATACACTTCTTGTTTTTCAATTTACTTTTTTGTGTTTGATTATTTTGCAGTGCTATTTCTTTGCCAGTGTTTGATAAAAATCACTACTAAAAGAAAAATGAGGTGTTGATGATATTGACTGTGTTTTAGCTTTAATGTTTGAAAAGGTTTTTATTCAATAACAATTTTTTTGTAACTTTTTACCCAAAACACTCTCAATCTTCTTTCAAACCGGTCACCTACTTTTTTCTTTTTCAAAACACTCACTTTATCACTACAAAAATAGCAACTAAAAAAATTAAAAATTCTAGCAATCTGAAATCATATTTTTCAGCGGCAGTTGGCCGCGGCTCCCTCGGGCCGCATCTTGTGATGTTGTGAGTTTGAGTTTGTGAAGCAGAAAAACTAGGCACTGAAAAACTGCTTGAACTAAAACTAGAACTGAATCACTAGTGAATCATTAGTGGCTTGTGACCACCACCACTATTACCATTACCAGTTGGTGTTATGTAGTGGTCCATTTCTGGTCAGTAGATTCTAGTTCTCTCTCTCTCTCTCTCTCTTTCTCTCTCTCTTCACTACAGTGAATCTACAGCTGAGCTTTCTCTTCTTGCTCTCCCCTTCTTTTTCCCATTTTCTCTCTCTCTCTCTGAATTTTGGATTCTGGATTCTTGTTTTCTCTCTCTCTCTCTCTCAATATATAGCCAAACTACTAGACTCGGCAACAGTTCAGTGCTGTTCTGTTCAGTGTGAGGGTACAGTTCAGTGTTCAGTTTGCTTCAGTTTGCTTGCTTGGTTGTCGCATCACCAAAAGTTGATATTTTGTTGGAGCAGCTTTGTTTTCAACAAAACTGACGCCACTTGTTTTGCATCACTATTGAATTGCTCTTGGTGTTATCATAACTTTCTTCGCTTTTAAAATTAACAGTTAAAATTATTTAATTTTTGTACGGTTCATTTGGCGTTTTGTAAACCGGTCACTTCTTTCTAACATTTTCTTCTTTTTTTCTGTTTTCACACATTTCACTCTACAGCCGCATCAACTTTAAAGCGCAATTTTTTTATTATTTTTGAACATCATCAAATAAACCGGTTACCCTCTTCAACAACTAAACTTTATCATCTTCTCCACAATGTAAACTCTACCACAATTTTTTTTTCATTAAAAAAAGCCTGAACATCAACAAAAATGGTCATCACCAACTTCTTCTCCTCTTACTTCTTTCCACCCTTTTCATCATCCTCATCCTCATCCTCATCATCACCTCAACCGAACAACATCATGTCCACTACCTCCTCCTTAAACTCCCAAAATGGCGTCGGCGGCGGCGGTGGAGATCTTCTCAACTCACTCTCATTCTCATCCACCTCAATGATCTCAGCAGATGAATTCTCAACTTCCTCCACATCAACCACACCAACCCCATCAACAATGTTACCTTTCTATGATCCTCAAATTACCACGACTTCCTTTTCTTCAACAACTCCCCTGGACTCCACTTCAGCCATCGAGAGCCTCAAAATACTGTTGACTGGCATTTTTGGCAACAGCCCCGGAGCTTCCACCATCATCGACAACCTCGGCACGGTGCTCAACTGCAGCGGCGTCCGCCCTGAGGAGGTCATTTCAAAGATTGAGCAGCTAGTTTTGACTAGCACTAAACTCCTCTCCTCCTCCTCATCATCATCAAATGACACAGCAGCTGCAACAGCTGAAGCTTTGAAAACCAACTCTACGGAGGGCTCCTCCTCCCTCACTGAACTCTACTTTGCCAAAGGTACTGTGCCAGAAACTTCTTCTTCTTCTTCTTTTTCTTCTTTCTATCTTTCTATTTCTAGAAAATAAGGTATTGCACAAGTGTTCTAGAAGAAGTAGTTGTTGTTGTTTTTTTCGGCTTCTGACCGGAATACACACAAATTGTGGAATATTTTCCTCCGTCTTTTTCTCCTTCTTCAGCATTTCCTTTTTATTCCTTTTCGTTTGTACAAACAGTCAGTCAGACAGGACAAGAGAAGTTGTTATTTTTGGCGAGCTCATTTGTCATTTGTCATTTGGACTTGGTCCGTCGTCGTGTCAAATTCTGTTAGCTAAGGAAAGTCAGTTTAAACTATTCCATCACATCAGTTTGATCATTAGGAATATTCTAGCAAGAGTGGACTAAAAAGAAGTGGACACAGACACACACATTTAAGATGAAAAGTCGATGATAAATGAACATCATCATCATTTTGTCATTTTTTGAAAGTTCAAATTAGAATACTTTTTTTACTATCAAAAAGTTGTCAACAGTTGAACTTGACTGACCATTTTGAAAAAAGGAAAGGAAAGGAAAACGTTTGCGTGCCAAAAAGCTATTAACTGAACCTCTTTTTTAAGTCGTTCAAGTCTGCTGACTTTTCCTGCTTATTTTTTTTGGTCACTCAAAATGATAACACTCTTTTACTTGAATTTCTTTTTTTTCTTTTTTTATTGACTGCTGCTGCTGCTGCTGCTGTTTGCACTTCTGGACCGGTAAACATCGATCATCCTTGGTCCTCGCTCAAATGGACCTTTGACTGCTCCTTCTTTTCCCTCTTTCTTCTATTTCCTAAGACTTATTTTAGGAGAGAGGAGGCTAAGCAAACAAACAGAAAGACAGAAAGACCAACTGCACATTACCCAAAGTACCCGGTTAGCACTTGGAAGGTACAACCGAAATAAAAAAAATTGACAGCAATTTGTCAGCAGTTGCAGACACATAGGCGAAAGAGTAAAAAGAAGAAGAAAAAGGAAAGGAAAACAGGAGACAGGAAAATGATGAATGAAGAAAAGAGGGAAAAAAGGGGAGGAAAAAAGTGAGCAGCAGACAGTCAACAAGAGCAAAACATTCTTTTTCCTTTTTGGATTAATAATTGACTGCCTGATCTGATCTGATCAGAACTCGATTGATCTGGTTTGTTGCTGGTGTGTGTTTGTTGGTGGTGTAAAGCTTAGTGTATAGTTATTATTATTTAGTTTAAGGTTAAGTTCATAAGTGGGCTGGCAAACCCGAAAACACACTTTTCACTGTACAAAACTTTTGCCGTACAATTTTTTCTTGGTCGTACAAAACTGACAACAAAAACAAGATCGGTGGCATTGGCGTCGGCGGCGGCAAAAGTTCAAAAGCGAGCAATAAAAAATGAGTGGCGACAATAACAACAAAGAGTAGCCATTGTGTTATTACAATCTCTCCTAAAAAGAGAAGTGAAGATGCGCCAATGATAATAAAAAGACTGCTGTTGTACAATAAGAAAAGACTGACGTACAATATACTGCCGTACAGTACTTTTGATTGATTGAGCCGCAGTGCTCAATCATCACCTTTGAGTGTGTGTGTGTCTAATCGGCAATCAATTAACAGCTCTCTTGTGATCACAGACACACTCTAAATGTCAAAAGTGGGCCGAGATGAGATGATAAAGAGGATAAAGACTAATAATAGTCGATGATGATTCCAACACGGCAAACTGTGTAAATTAGGATTCCTCGTATCATATCAAATCATTTATGAATGAGTGCAGTTCCATTGAAGCAGACTGTGTCTGTTTGTCTGACTGTTTGTTTGTCAATCAACACTCAATTTGTTTGCTATTGCGTGTTTGAATGCGGGAATGAGAATGAATCTAGCTGCTGCCCACTAATTTTGAAGGCTAAATTGGAAACTGGTTTGCACCAGAAGGTTCTAGATTTTAGTAGTAGTACAAGTTATGTTTCACATTACACCTTGCTCTGCTAGCAACCAAAAAAGTAAAACA
>JAALOO010002111.1_pt1 | contig 11723 bp, 10 predicted proteins | sample 7257641 | NCBI WGS metagenome assembly JAALOO01 (sample SAMN14085613, study PRJNA598686) | mite metagenome | biome: ENVO:01001000; feature: ENVO:01001002; material: ENVO:01001226; isolation source: single female mite from University of Michigan culture on fish food culture... ... | reverse complement strand
GGAGAAATAGAGAAACAGAGGGAGAAAAATCATTTTTTTAGGGATAGGCTGATTAGTAACTATTAAAGCAGTTTGTCTACCTATTTATAACTGTCTAGTTTTCATCTCATTCAATAAAATTATGTAATTAGTTATGTAAATTAAGTAGCAAAATGCAAATTTGCTAAGTTCTAAATTGCGAATGTGTAAAATACACGTTTTTAATAAATTAATTGCTACAACTAAATTAGACTCATTAAGTTAGTTTTTTGTTCAATAAATACTTTAAATTAACATTAACAATTAAAAACAAGCATAAACACATAAAACTATAATTGTTTGAAACAAAAATCCTTACCTGCAGGTAATTGGCATCACAGTAATTGGCAATTTTATCAAGATTGATCCACGACTCGTTTAGCAGTTTGCGATTTTCCACAATGTGATTGTCTAGCAGTATCTGGATGGTATCATTAATGGTACTCTCCGGCTGACCGCTTGGGCCCTTCTTCTTTCCCATTTCCTCAACAACATTTGCAGCACCTGCAGATCTACCGACACTATTCTCAGTAACTGAAGGCTTTCTAATGTACTGTTCCGGTGCCGTTCCAGCAGCAGTTCCCAGGCGAGGATGATTGTGACTGTGAGAAGTGGCAGATGCTGCTGCTGTTGAAGAGGAGACATACTGCTTCATCTGGGAAACGTCCATCAGGCTCTTCGTTTACTTTCAGTTAACAAATGCACTGTGTTTAAATTGAGTAAAAGGTAGAGGTAAGCAGTTTCAATTAACAAATAATGTGATTAGTTTGATGGCAAATGGATAGGCAGAGATTGAGATATACCAAAGTACAGAGCGCCATGGTTTGATAAAAGGTGAAAGGAAAACAGACAATGCGATAGTGTTAACAGAAATTAAAGTTGTAAAGCCTTATCAGCAGCAGTCAGACAAATTGACAAACAAACACACACACAGAGATTGCCTGTGTCTTTTCACTGGAAAAAAATGGTTGCAGTTAGTGATGAACAGTTGCAGCTGCAGCACCAACGGATGTTTCCGACGACCGGCAGACTCGGTGCACTGCTGTGTCAGTGCCAAAGCGAGCCAAGACCAAACGGAACATTTACTCACTCACTCACACACACAGTAAAGCCAGAAAATGTATAGCAGTCGGCGGGCAGTTTCAAGCAGTACCGTTTTTGAGCAAAGAAAACCAGAAGAAAAAGGAAAATGAGTGAGTGAGTGAGTGAAAGAGAGTGAGAGAGAGAGAGAGAGACGGGCAGAATAGTCAGTTCTGTACGACACAGAGCGACTGTGTCCAACACATACTCACTCACTCAGTTAATCGTTGCACTGTGCACTGTGAAAGTCGACTGCACTAACGGACACTAAAAACTTTGCTTACTGTAGGCAATGCACAAAAAGAGGGCAACTGACAGAAAAGTATGCACCCTTGTGCACTTTGCTCTTATATTTTAAAAAATTTTGTTTTAAAAACAATTCTTGTTAAATTTAATTAGTAATAAACTGAATTTAAATCGTTGGTTTAAAAATGTGTATGAGTGCAAAATAAATAAAAAACGAACAATAATTTTACTGTAATTTTTTTAAAATTTTTGTTATTGTGCAAAATAAAAACATAAAATTAATTAGAACAAATTAAAAATACGCAAAATAGTTTTTTAAGTCAATTTATAATTGCAAAAAATATTGCAAACATATTGCTGTTTTTTAAATTTTTTCAAACATTGCTCAGTGTTGCCCTCTAGTTGTGTAGCAAGATACTTTGCAAAAGATAACCAATTTTTCAATGTGGACACTTAATGGAAGGCAGTTTGCTTCTTTTGTACAATGTGATTGGATAATCAGTCACAACTTGCATTAATTTTGCGTCAATGTCTTTTTAGCAAAATTTAACAACAAAAACTAAAAACTACTTTTGAATATCAGTGCAAAAGTTGCAGTGATACAAATAAAACAGTCTAACATTTTTGTAAGCTACTGACTGCTAAAAATATTTGTAATTATTTCTAAAGTTTAAGATTTTGTTTGTCTGTTTTTAAATTTCACTTACCTGTATGATTGATGGAGAAGTACAGATCATGTTATGTAGTGGCACTACAAGTACACTCGATGATGGTGATTGAGTTGTCATTGACATTGACAACTTCCAAGCACAAATAGTGCAAACATTGAATAATAAATGAGTGAATGATTGAATGACGCAAACTACCAGCAAAATACTGATTGCTCAGTGTTGGTAATACAATTGTTCAATATCTATAAAAATGGCTGCTCAATTGACCAAATGAGGTTTGTGCCAGTAAGTCTAAAACAAGCTCAGCATGTCATTTCAATTGATAATGCTTTTTATTACATTCCTAATTTGTGTTTCATTGGCAATTTGAAATTGTTATTTCCATTTTTGCAAAACAAGTTTTTAATTTGTAACGTTTTACAACAATCATTTTTGTTTTACTGCTTAACACATTTTTGTTTTTTGTTATATATATACATTGCAACCTTAAATTTCTGTTTTTAATGAGAAAAAACAAATAATTTTAAATCAAATAAAAAATTAATTTATTATTTTTAAAATAAATCAATATTTTTTATTTAATGCTATTTTTAAAAACAATCAAATTTTACAATATTTTTTCAAAAAATGCATATTTTACTGCATTATTCTAAATTGCATAAATGTTTTTATTTAAAAAATTGTATAATGAATAGTTTTTGACCTGTGTGTTGATAACCACAAACAGTGCAAGCGCAGCAGTAGTTCTAACTGATAAATAATGAAAAACAAAAATTACACAGTTAAATGGCTTATTAAACGGAAACGCTAAATCTCGACACTTTCCGATTTCAATTTAGCCAAACTTAAAGAAAAAGCAAAAAGCAAGATCTCACGCCAAATTTATTCAAACTGTTTTGCAGTAGTACATGTACAGTTTTGCAGTTCCTTAAACGATAAGAGTGAAGTGCAAGTTCAGTAAAGTATACAAATGTTGAAAAAGGACAAAGCAGTCAAGATAGTAGAGATATTGTTTGAAAATAGACTGACCACAGGTCAGTGTGTGTGTGTTTGAGTGCTGTACTGTACCTCTCTGTACCATGAGGCCATTTCTGTACATTTCAATCATTGGGCCATTGTTTGTGTGCACTGTGTTTGTTTTGCCAGTCAGTTGTGCAATCTGTCTGCACACACACACACACACACACACACACACACACTGCAGCATATGCAAATGGAGAAATATCCGTTTTGAGTGTGTGTGAACACTGGTCAGCAGTACACGGCAGTGGCCAAGGTAGTCTGCGAGTGTGTGTGTGTGTGTGTGTGTGTGTGCACTGCACTAAATTAAGTGCGACTTGTGGAACTGACAGCTGACAACAACAAAAAATGCAGTGCGAATAAAAAGTATTTCCATATAGATATTGATCTTTCCGACTACTGACTGTTCATCTTTGCAAGATTACCCTTTTGGGGCACCTGCTTCTGATAATACTCAGTGTAAATTTGTTAAGCGTTTTTGTTAGCACACTAAACCATGTCAAACGTGTAAATCGCCAGCAATCTGTGAGCACTGTGTGTTGACTGACTGCACTTAAACATTGTTCAGTGTAATTATTCCTCCCAAATCGATCGTTTGACTGAGGTGAAAAAATAAAAGAAAGAACGAAAAAAGAAACACTTTTCATCAGAAAATCTGCACTAGAAATCTGCATGTGCGCACGTGCTCGTGCTCAGTGATGATTGTTGCCCTCAGGGTGTGAGGTGCAGAAGCGACCAACTGGATCGTGAAAATGCACGCATTTGATAAGGGAAAAATCTTGTTAAAAACTAAAAGTAGATGAGTCCTAATGATTTCCAGTTAAAATTTATCCTCACTACTGCCAATGCCTCGCTCAAAGTAGGTGACTGCTTACACAAAAGGAACTACTGTTTTTGCTGCAACTGATTTAATATTTATAGACAGGGTGGGCACTGTGGGCACATAACTTTCATTGCACTAAACAACTTGAGCACACTGTGCCAAATGAACTTGGGCGCACCACCTTGCTTGGAATGTGCATAAGCAGCAACATCAGCAGAAGCAGCAGCAAGTCACCGTACACAGTAGTGTCCAGATACAAAACACCTGTAGTAGTGTGATCACAAACTACTACTCACTAAAGGCAGTACGCAATAGAGGATCATAAAGTAATGCTGGTGGTGGTGAAGTGTCAAGTTTCAAGGTTCACTCGGTTGCTCTTATGGTCGCACAAATGGTGCCCATGGTGGTGGTGGTGGTGGTGGTCTTCACAGTGCCCTGACCACTGCCCAAACCAACAGATACTAGTGCAAACGGCTAATACATGCAACACAGTCGGTGAATTAATCAGCTTCACAAGGTATTAACACAACTTGACTGGGTTTTTTCGGTTAGCTCACCACACGAAAAGTGATGGTTTATGAATGAATGCTCAGGCACTCTGATTGCTAGTAAAACAATGCAATTCAATATAATAACACTTAACTGCCAAAACCTAATCAAAACTAGACTGGCACTACATTTGATGGCGTGTTCAAACGGGGAAAGAGTCACAATTTAGTGCAGTGTTGATTAAGTGTTAAGGACCAACAGCAACACGACCACTAATCTGACCAATGATGTTGATGCTAAGCTGATGACTGACACTGACATTGAACAGTGTGTGCTTTAGTTTTAGCACGACCACTACGATTAATTGATACCACGAGGACTACTAATTACATCATATCGATGATGAAAGCGTGTCAAACGTGTGAAAGGGAAATACGGCTAGAGTTGAAAGGAAAACTGGCCAATTTAAGCGTTGTTGATGATGATGATAATTGTTGTGCTATTTGATATTTAGTGCACATTTTAAACGAGACATTTAAATAAATTGAGCATATATTTTTGCTTTTGGGCTCTTGACATTGACAAGCAAAGCTAATTTAATTAGACCAACTTTGTATTTATTTGTTTTTGCTTTTAAAAATTGTTTTATAATTTTAGTGCAATAGTTTAAAATAATCTTAAGTTTTTTTATTATTTTTTTAAACTAACATTTTTTATGTTTATAAATACATTTTTTAGCAAATTTTATAATTAATTTATCAATTGACAACTAGCTTAAATTGCTCAATCTAAAAAATCCCTTTAGCTATTTGTCATCAATTTTTAGTTTGATTGTGGCAGCAACATTACCAGTGGCACAAAGTCTTTCAATGAAATTATATCGAAAGAGCACATTGGTTTCTTTTCAATGCCATTTTTGCCTGTGTGACCCTTTAGTAGATGATGTGCGTGTGTGATCTACTAATAATAAGGTTAAGTCATTAGTGAGTGAATACTAATTAACAGTTTCAATAACACCTTTATTTAAAATTTGAAATTTAACTGTATTCACAAACATACCATATATGCATTTTAGTTTTAAAAACAGTATTTGACATTATTTTTTTTGTTTTATTTAAATAGTTTATGCGGTTTAAACAAGAAGTATTAATTTATTGTTTTTTTGCTTAGGTTTAGGTTTTAATTTAATTTACATAAAATTAAAAACAAAATAAAAGTTAAATTAAAAGTACCAGCAAGTTAATTTAGTGTTGAGTTTAAAAAATTAAATGCAAATGCTCTAATGAAAACCCACACTTTTGTTTGAAATGAAAACCCTAAAATGAAAAAGGTAAATGTTAAGAACATGAATATTTTAAGTGAAAAGTTGACAAAGCAAACACAGTAAGCAGGAAGAAGAAGAAGAAGAAGTGAACCAGACAGTTGGCAGTGAAAGTGTGAACACAACAAACAGACAGCTTTTTATGTGTGCGTGTGCGTGTACATGAGTGAGCAAAATGTGTTGTGTGCCTGAAATAATAAAATTAGTGCTGTGAGCAAATACACAATGAGGTGAACAGTGTGACAGCAATGCGATACACTGATTTGCATAAATAGTGCCAACATTACTGAATTGGTACTTGATGTAGGTTAAATGCACTTGAATTTTAGTTTAATAAAAGAAGTAAAAATTTTAAAAATGTTTTACATAAAGAATGCTTAAAAACAAAGTAAAATGCACTAAAAATCAAGTTTAGTGCCAAGTTTGACTAAGCGTCAATACTTCAAATGATGGCGATGGCAATGATGATAGGGGTGATGATCTTGGCGGCAGTTTAATGTTAGTGGTGGCAGTGACAAAAGATAACGAGTGTGTGTGTGTGTTCTTCAAATGCTCCAGATTAATGGTGCCGATAAAAGCTAGAAGTGTTTGCTACTGCTATTTATCCAAGGTAGCCGCGACCGTAGTGAGCCAGCGGACCAAAGCCAGGAATGGCCGGCATTTGCGGGGGGCCATACTGAAGTACTTGCTGCTGCTGCTGCTGCTGCAGGGGTCCTGCTGGTCCCGGATAGCCGGCACCCAAGCCAAGATACGGGTCTAGCAGTTGGGGCTGCTGCTGGGGCACCTGAAGTGGCTGCGGCGGCGGCGCCTGTGCCAGCTGTCGGGGCAGGCCGTAGAGGTCGGCCAGATTGGCGTCCGTCTGCTTGATGCCGATGCCGCCGTTGCCGAGGTAGCCCTGACCGAGGCGACTCCCACCACCACCACCACCTCCACCACCGCCGTACAGTCCCAGAGGGCCGGAGGGAAAGTGCAGTGCTGATGCCTGCTGGTGAAGGAAGGGGCCACCGTGGTAGCTGCCGGCACCGGGCAGAATGCCCAGTCCTTGACCGCCGAAACTGTGCTGGAACTGACCGCTGCTAAGGCCAATGAGGTTGATTAGGAGGAAGAAGGTGACAGAGGTGCCCAGAAGGTACTGAAGAGGGGATGAGTAGGGCGACGACATTGTGAAAGATGTATACAAAGGTGGTGGTGGTGATGGCTGAACCAAAAACTAAAATGTATTAAAGTGGTGAGACTAACTAACAAAGCACAACAGTTTTGGTACACATTCAAACAAACAAACACTGTGTGACGAATTGACACTGACCGCAAAAACTGAATACAACAAAAAAGTGGTCGCTCAATTGTTGCTCAATTTATCTTTATACCCAGACAAATAGTACTACCGCCACCGCCACCACCACCACCACCACCAGCATGTAAAGTTCAGCAAAAAAGAGAAAAAAGTAAAAGAGAAAGAGAAAATGATAGAGAGAGAGAAGTTAATGAGAATGCTGATCAGGAGTGGAGAGCAAGAGAGTCAGAAAGAGTAACGTAATGGCAGACGGCAGCATTTGCCTGCATGCTTTGGGCGTAAATGGCAGTGATGTAGGCAACAACGACAGAGGCGACAGTTGGGCGTACAACAGCTCTTTTATGCTGGAACAGTGAACAGTCCATTTCTTTCTCTCTTTTTTCTCCTCTTCTCACTCTCTAAAACTTTACATTAAATCCAACCATTAGTTTTCCTCTGTGATTCGCACTTCTCACCTCTGCTGCTGTTTCTCTGAAGGTCTGCTGTTGCTGTTGTCTCAGGAGAGACATTTTCCAAGCTCAATCGAGAAAGGGATTGTGTGAACTGTCAGCTAAAACCACTGAGTCAAATTTTATGACTGGTTGAGAAGAGTTATAAAACTTTGCTGTTTTATTTTACAAGATTTAAAAAAGTACGGTAAAAAGTTTTGTTCTACATGTCACTTCAAGTGCTCATCCCATGTTTGTCAATTGTATGCTCATTGTTGTAGTGAAAACGAACAAATCTGATGCTGTGGTTATTGATTTTTCCCATCTATTTTTCTTCAATAATCAAATTTCGCGTTTTTGTGTGCAGTGTGCAGTGTGTTCCGTCTATATGTAAATTATGTCATTTTTTGCTAAAAAAATTGGCTTGATTCAGTGCAGCGCAGTATTCTTTTGAACATTTTCAAAAAATTGCTTTAATTTTTGTTTTCAATTTGTTTGCTAGCCAGGTTATGGCTTTTGTATGACCTTTCAGTTTGACTGTCGGTCGATTTGTGTGTGTGTGTGTGTGTGTGTGTCTGTGTGTGTTTGTGTGCATTGAAGTGTCAGAGAGCAAACACAGACGCACAGATTCAGAGCGGCAGACAGGTAGGCAGACAGGCGGCATTGTCTTGAGACTGTCTGTCTGTTTGTCTGCCTGTCGATGCTGCTCCAAATTTGTTCATTCATTCAGCGAACGGTCGTAACTGCACACTCAATAGCTCAAGGCTGCTCAAGCTCATTTGTCTTGAACTTACAACAGATGCTTTCCCAAACCTTGCTGCATCATTTCAACAGCTTTAATTAGCAACGAACACACTGAATTTTTTTCTTGTGAACAATCTGTTTCTATTCAATCTGTTTTTCTTCCCTTTTCTAGACAATTATGTCATCTTGGACTACAATGTCTATTTAGTAGGCAATTGATTCAGCAGCAGCACTGGTCACTCTTTGTCTGTATGTTTGTCTGTTTGATGATTTGCAGTAAGGCACAACTACCTGGACAATGGGCAAAGGTAAATTGGCAGTTTATGATTTGCACTACTTTCTTTGTTTTTTACTGGTCTGTCTGCTTTTTGTGTGTTTACTTTACTGTTTTTTATAATGCTATAAAACTTTTTACACTTTTAAGTGCATAGTACGTTAAAAACAAACATAGCAATAGTGAAAATAGTTTAATTTATTATTAGTTAAATAATTACAATTAAAATGATTTAAAACAAAAACTAAAAATACCCAAAAAGTAAATGCTGAGTAGCATTATTAAAAATTATTTTTATCATTTTTATCAACAAATTCTTTCACAAGCGTCCTCAGTGATGAATAACGTGAGGTTTTCCTTTTTTTGATGGCTGTTTCAGTTGTGGTGGCGGAACCAGATTCAACGTTTCAGGGGCAGACATGGTGAGGGGCAGTGAAACGATTGGCTCCAGTGGTGCAGTGGATGACTGTTTAAGAGCGGCCATCTCCGCTGGATCGGTGGTGAGCAGTGGTGATGGTAAATGGTGGTGGTGGTGGTGGTGGTGATTGTGGGGCTGATGATGATGATGGTGCTCATCAAAGATGGAACTAGGCGGGGCAGTGTCATCCATGTCGTCCACATCATCAGTGGGCCCTTCCTCCTCGTAGTTGCTGTTCTTTGAGTACTTCTTACTCACCGGTTTTTCCATTGAGTACGACTCGTACTCGGACTTGTAACTATCCTTTTTCTTGCTCTTTTTGTAGGGCTTCTTTGAGTGGCCTGTTTTGTAGTCGCCACTATGGTGTTTCTTTTTGCCTCCGCCTCCGCCTCCTCCGTGGTATTTAGTGACGTGTTTTGGTTTGTACACTGGACCGCGTTTTTTGTCTGCCCAAAGATTGTAGTTAATCTCCGGGTAGTGGTGACAGGGTTTCCATTTGTTGTAGTCGCTAGATGAGCGGAAAAATGGGTTCTCCGGCATATGGCCTACTTCAGGGTGAGTCTTGCAAATCAGTGATGACAGGGAAACTGTTTTCTTGATATTGTCCAGTTGGGCTGCAAAAAATAAAAAAATATTTGTTAGAATTTATAGTGAATGTTTTCAGCAAAGTTTAAACTGAGTACCTGGTGTAAATGAACCCGCTTGATAGCCATGCTCAAAGAAGAATCGGTCACCGTATTTAAAGTTGTAAAACTGAATGCCATTTATGCAAGCAAATGTAGGGCCGAAAGCAGCGCCGGCAATCAACCGTTCAGAGATGCCGCCCACAAAAATGTCAACATCTTTCCAGTGTCTACAGAGTGTTTACAAAACAGTTGAAATACAATTATTTTGCTTGTAAAATACTCTTACTTGTACAGCGATTGAATTTTTTTAAGCTGTTTTTTCGGAATAAATGTCACCAAGTCGTTCCAGCCTTTTACTTTGAAACTGTAAAATAAAAATTTTTAAATATAGTTCCAAAAACATAAACTTTGTTTGTTCAGTTTACCCAAAACAAAAATCTAAGTAGAAAACATAGCCAGGAATTCCGTGATCGCGACTACGTTGAATGTTGAATGCAGGCAAATCTCGACCAATTCGCTCCTTTCTCAAGTGGTACAGTGAATTTTTTATGTCGTCTACAAAGTACGGATCAGTCGCCTCTGTGCTGTCTACTGAGATGCCCTTTAAAACGCCACCAGACTAAATAAACCATTCAAATTAAATTTATGCTTACAAAAAGCAAAAACACTGACTGCACTTACGTGACCCAAACTGACAATGGTAGTTTCAAAAAAGTTGTCTCTCAGATTGTACGAGTAAGACATCTTTTTATCCTTAAAGAGCACCCTGAACTGATCATTAATCTGCGAGTGGCCAAACCGACCGCCGGCCACGATAAACTCCTGAATGGTGGCCGGGTTCAGCTTTGGATCGTACTTAGTGTAGCCCTTGTAGTTGACGCCCAGACGAAAGTGCTTCACCAGCTTTTTGCCGAAAATGGCCGGCAAGTACTCTGCGTAGATCATCATGCTTTGCTCAGCCACGGTGATGCGTCTATTTATAAAGTAAAGTAAGTAAAAAGTATAGTAAAACCCAAACTGGTTAGACGACCAAAAAACCAAACAAAAGCGTTTTGACCGTTAGTGTCGTTTTAGTATACCTTGCTTCCTGGTACAGCTTCTCATCGTCCCAGTGGGGGTTGATCTTGGCCAGCACGTCAGTGTGGGCATTGTGCCGCCGGTGGAAGGCAGTGTGCAGCGCCTGCAGCGCCGGATGCTGACTGGCGCGCACGCCGTCGGCCGTTTCGAAGCACTTGAAACGCGGTGGAACGGGGCGAACATTGCAGCTCGGGTCCTCTCGGGTCATCTTCGGGGGCAGCTCCTCCTTGGGGTAGGTGCTGGTGGAGCTGCTGCGCAGCTTTCCGCCGCGACGAGTCCGCAGCGCCAGCGAGTCGTTCAGCCGCAGGCCGTACTGGTGGGACATGTCGAAGGTGTGCGTCGCCTGGTTCAGCTGCTCTCGGGGGCCTTAGGTTTTAGTAATGTTAAAAATTATGGTCATATTTATAAGAGTCAAACTTTTGGAAAAAAAACTGCCAAACAAATTACCCAAACTGCAAGGATTACAGGAGACGGAGCGGACAAAGTTGATGCACGTCTGGTTGTACGCCTTCACCAGAACGTCATCTCGGCTGATGATGTCAATGGCCATGCACTCCGGGTGCTTCGCCGCCTTGCTCGGACAGCAGCGAATGTCATTGGAGGTGGGCAGCGTTCGGGTGATGTCGTGGATGACGAACTGCCCGAAGGCCATCACCATCGAAGTCAGCTTGTGGTCCATCACGGTGATGTCGGGAAAGAGAATGGAGGACAGCTGACGGGCGTTGGGCAGCTTCCCACCGTCGTAGGCGATTCGAGGGGCACTGACGCCGTCGGCGTAGTCGGGGGGCAGCAGCCGCCGGTGACAGGTAAACGACTTGCCCCAGGCTTTCATTCTAAGGGAAACGTTGAAATGATTTGTCAAGGCATTTAGTCTCAACTTGGATCTAATCATAAAAAACACCATTTTCATTGTATTACCTAACATTATTGCAGGAACCATCAATGGAGCGGTACTTTGCCTTGGGATCACACTTGATCTTCTGTGGTTGCTGACAGGCGGGCATCGAGTAGCGCGAAACCATGTTGGAGACGTCAATTTTTGGCAGTATGGTAATGACGTCCATTTTGTTGAAACATTTGCTGAAAAAAAATTTCAAAAGGGTATATTGTAACATGTGAAAACAAACACAAATGATGATAAAACAGGGGGGTAAGTCTGGCAAGCCAGGACTACAGCGAGCCTTTTTTGCGTGC
>JAALOO010002108.1_pt1 | contig 11728 bp, 15 predicted proteins | sample 7257641 | NCBI WGS metagenome assembly JAALOO01 (sample SAMN14085613, study PRJNA598686) | mite metagenome | biome: ENVO:01001000; feature: ENVO:01001002; material: ENVO:01001226; isolation source: single female mite from University of Michigan culture on fish food culture... ... | reverse complement strand
GAGAGAGAGAGAGAGAGAGAGAGAGAGAGAGAGAGAGAGAGAGAGAGAAAGGAAGGGACTTGTGTGTTGCGCCTTTGCCTCGTGGTAGTTTGTTTGTTTTTAAACTTTTCGGAATCGGAATCAAATCGCCACCTGCGGATTTAAAGTAGATTGGACGAGTGGACGGGTTTTGTTGTTTTTTCTCATTGCTAACTTGAAATTTTTTCTTCTCCTTTTCTCCGGTTTCAGAATCCTGCGGCACCCAGTCCACTTAACCAGATGCCGCCTAATGATGGAATGCCTGGCGGACCGATGCCTCCTGGGCCTCCCGGCTTCTTTGCGGTAAGTTTGTGTGTTTTTTGTTTGTTTGTTTGTCTGTTGGCCTGTGGCAGGTCAGTCAGCCCAAAGCTTGCTGGGGCTGATGGGATGATGTGTTCTGTGGCAGCTGTCTCAGTGCTGATCCTCCGGTGCATGTTTGTCTGTTTGTCTGTTTGTTCCTCAGTTCTTTTTCCCTTTTCCCTGCATGTGTGCTCGTTGTTTGTTGAACTTCCTGTTGCTGTTCTTGTTGTTGGCGGAACGTGCTTCCAATGTGCATGAGCCGCACGTTTACCCCATCATAATCCCCATCCTGCATGTCACTCTCTTTTATTTCTCAATAATCTCTCAGCCGCCCCCTCATTGCTCTAATTGAGTATAGCTTCTTTTAATTACCGTCGACTGTGGGTCCCTGTTCTTAGTTTTTCTGGAATATTCTCCTTGCCTTTTTGCATTTACTATCTAATTACTACCCAGTAATCTAACCTTTCCTTTGGACGTCATTTTTTAACGACCACCATTTTCATTTGTTTGCTTTCTCTCTATCTGACTCTCTATCTCTCTTTCTTTCTTTTTCTCATTCCATTCGCCCTCATCATTGCCGCCCTTTGTGCCCTCTCTGCGTCTGCAAACCTTCTCTCTATCCTCTCACCGCAACCACCACCCACACAACCCGAACATATACCCGAACAAAAACCCATCTAATTATCGACTGAACTCTGCTACCCACAAACCACTTGGAACGACCGTACCCTACTGACTGAACTTCCATTGCCATCTCTACCCGCCTCCACACATATTGCCTACACACCCCTCGTCCATTTTATCTTCCACCTTTGACCTTTTTTCTTATCTTGTGCGCTCGTTTTCCTCTACCTCCTCCTCCTCTTCCTTTGACCTTCATCTTGACTTCCGTTCTGCGCTGCTTCATGTTTGCATTTGTCCCTCTTGCGTCCTCTATCTATCACCCTCACCAGAATTCGCACATGCGACCCTCGCCCCCGCAGCAGCCAGTGTCGCAGCCGTCCCCACATTCGCAACCACCTCCCCCGCATGGGCAGATGATGCAGAACCAGGTACGTGCCCTTATCATCCGTTATTAGTTGACGCCAGGCACTGTCCACACTCATTAATAAGTTTGTGTGGGTCAGTAGGTGTGTGTGTGCTTTGAGTCTCTTGTACTTGTCTTTGTCTTAATATATGCTAGGCCTGCGTGTTGTTTTATTTTGTGTTGAATGTGTGTGTCCTGCCTTTTCGAATTCAATTTGTTCATTTGTCCTTTTCTCTTTGTTTTTTTTTCTCTCTCTCTCTCTCTCTCTTTCTCTGATGTAGCCGTTCATGTCTCCACGATATCCAAGTGGCCCACGGCCCGGTGTCAGAATGCCCCAACAAGTCGACTTTAATGTAAGCCCTTTTACCAAATTGCTGGTTTGAAGTTTCTTATCTTTTTTTCTTTTTTGTTTGCAGTCTCCCGGAGGCGTTCCCGGTCAAGGTTTGATGGGTCCCAACAACATGGACCCCTCTCGGCAAGGTAGGCATCGCATAGCCTTTCTCTCTCTTTTTCTTTTTGCTAGTAGAAAGTGCATGAAAGTTCTTCAAGCAAGCCTTTCCCTTTCCCCTTTTCCTTTATTCGTCATAACATGAGCACTGTTTCTCGCTTTGATAACAACAACAACAATAACAATAACCTCTGTGTGAATGCAACAACCCATTTTCATTCTCCTTTTTCTTCTTCTCTCTTCCTCCTCTTCACTCTCTATAACCTCTACCTACAAACCCTTTAAAGGTGACGGTGATTTTGTCGGCTGGCAGCCAGGTAATTTGTCTGATCTGCATTGTCTTAGCTGTTTTGTAGCCCTCCTACCTCTACATCCCCTGTTTCCTTGTGGTGACAACTGACTGTTTTTCTCTGCTAACTCTTGCCCTCTCTCGTTTTTCGAACACTTTAGGTCCCGGCGGAATGAACTCTATGAACCCGCGCATGAACCACCCTCGAGGGCAGCCAATGGGTCCCGGGATGGCGCCCGGTGGCTACGGCGGCATGAGGCCACCACCGCCCAACTCTATGGGCGGACCGGGTGGTCCCGGTGGTCCTGGCGGGCCGGGCGGCATGCCACCCGGCATGGGCATGCCCCCCGGTGGTCCCGGTGGACGGCCCTGGCAGCCGAACACCTCGCAGATGAACCAGTACTCCTCGGCGTCGCCGGGCAACCACTACGGCGGCCCGCCCGGATCAGGCTCCGGTCCGGGACCGGGGCCCGGGACGCCCATCATGCCCAGTCCTCAAGGTACCGTTAAGTGACGATTTTTGCCTTTTGATTATTGTGATTTAAAACTGACCGCTTTTTCATCTTTGTAAAGGCTCCACCGGACCATACTCTCCAGCAAGTCATCGAATGGGAACACCTAACCCTGGTGGACGAGGTAATTTGGGAGCATTTGATGAGCTTTTGAAATAATTTAATAAACTTTTTTTCTTTCATCGTTGCAGATTCAACGGGGCCTGGAGGTGACGGAATGTACATGATGAAACCAGTCGGCCCCGGTGGGCAATTACCAGGCGTATGTATTCCTTCAGTAGTGTTCCCATGAGCTAGCTATCCCCAGTAGTGGTGGCGTGCTGTGGTGGGAAAAGTTAGTGATCACAGCCATTCTAATTGTTCCCTTCCGTTTCCCCCCTCTCCCACGACTTCTTCTCCTCTGTCGCCTCGCCTTGAAATCTTACAGTTTGGAATGGCCCCCGGTGGTCCCGACGGTGGGCAGATAGGGCCGATGGGAGGTGACATGGTTCCCCCGGTAATGAATGGCATGTCGAATCCGGGCGACGGCCTCGACGGCATGAAGAGCTCACCGGCAAATGGTCCTGGCACGCCTCGAGAAGAACCCACAATGGGCTATGATATTCCTCCCTATGGACAGGAGAACGTAAATGAAAACTTTTTGCCATCACTTGCTTGAATTTGCTCCTCTAATTCCTGCACCTATATCTATGTCTTGTTAGGATCAAAATGAGTCCGCGGCTATACTGAAGATAAAAGAGAGTATGCAGGAGGAGGCAAAGAGGTTCGAAAAAGAGACGCCAACCGACCATCCAGACTACTTTATTCAATGATGACCACCACCTTCCACCACTCGCTGAATGCCATTCGCTACCGGAATCGCCGCCCAGACACCATGCTCATCCTCCCATCTGAACTGACCACCCCCAGCTATCAACTACCAACCAACCAGCCAGCTATCCAACTCTACTCCATCATCTCCACCGAGTTGATTTTCAACTATTATCACCACCACCATCACCTTCTTCTCTTGATCTTTTATTTCAAGCAGTGGTCTCGCCACCGCCAGAATTATTATCAAGCACCGGGCGACCGAACCAACCGAAGCATCAGCAGCATCATCATCATCTTTCTTTCCCTTCTTTCTAACATCTGCATTTCTCCTCTTTTCCTTTTCTCTCACTCACTTCCTTCACTTTTCCTGTCCCTCTTCCTCCCTTTTTCCCCTCTTCTCTCAGCCTCTGTACCTCTGAATGAAATTCTGTGAGGCAAAAGGGAAGAAAGGAAGAGGATGAGCGGACCGTTGCGAAACAAATGTACAAATTTGATCGTCGTAGAGAATTTATGATTATCTTATCATGATTTAAGTTCATTTCACCCCTTCTCCCCTCCCCCTCACACACACCGATCATCATCGCCATCATCATCATCACCATCATTGCCCCACCACTTCATTCATCATCACGCCCACTCAGTGCTTCACTCACTGCTTTCTAAATTTGTAATCTATTCCATCATTGCACCTGCATTTTTCTCTTTCTCTCAGTCAATTCATCTTCCTCTTCCTCTTCCTCCTCTCATACCCGACAGTCAACAAATATGTTCTCTCACATGTTCACTGACACACCCATTCTCTCTCTCTTTCTGTCTATCTACAAACTCCTTCGTATACACATCTTATTCTCCCTTTCTTTCTTTCTTCTTTTTTGTTTGGAACCGATTTTTTGCAATCAACTCCTTTTCTTTCATTTATTTATCTTCTTCCTTCTTTTGTTCGCGCAGCATTCCAATTCCACTTGAGCCAGCACATCCACTTTCATTTTCTCTTCTTCAGCTGTTCCCTATCTTTTACTTGCTTTGTCTCTTGTTGATGAGGAGGAGGTACCTTCCTGAATTTGAGACTGTTTTTTTTGTACCACCAAAACATCAATAAGACACACATACACGCACTACTTGCCTTCTTGTAATTTGCCACCAAATCTCATCCGTTGTGGTGGTGGTGGCGGTGAGGTCATTGCCAGGTGCATGAGTTTGGGAGTGTCACAATGAACAACACTGGCCACTCACCACCACTGCTTTTATTTTTGTACTATTTCTTCTGCTGAAAGCCCACCACTATGACCAGGCGTAGCCATTATTATTATTCTTCGGTTCATTATTTATCATCACCACCACACAAAAGCCCCAAAAGTTTTGGCATGGATTCTCAGAAGAGCAAATGACATCCGAGACACCACCATCGGAACACTCTCACGATCAACACCATCCGACAGCACACCCCCCACACACCCACTCTGCTGTAACAACACTTTCTATTGATTTGTACTGTATTTCACATTTGATTTATCTCTCACTCTCTCTCTCTCTCCTTGTCTCTGTGTTAATACCTTTTGTCGTTTATTTATTATTTCTTATTTTGTTATTCTCTTATGCATTTTTTCTCTCACTTTCATTTTCAGTTCTGCTCTCTTTCTTCATTTTCACACTATATCTCTTTCATTTTCACACTTCTCTTGTTCCCGATCCAATCCCCGTTCCCTCATGTTCAGTCTTCTTTCCTTGTCAACACACTCTTCTTGCAAGCGTCGAGGCTGTAAATGTAAAATGCTATTTTTCCATTAATACATTCATTGGCCACTCGAGAATCGATCGGCGATGTTCTTGACCGTGCAGTTGATTCTTTTTGTTCCGCTCTCTCTCCTCTCTGAGGTCACAAACCTTTTTTTTTATTGTATAAAGCAAACTATAAACTTTAATAATAACTGTCGTCAGTGGAACGACTTGATTGGAACGGCGGTTTCTATTACAATGATTTTTACAACTTAAACTCGGGAAACCGATGTTGATTATTTTTTTCAGGCACCTAACGCTTTCAACTTACTTTGCTCATATGTGAAAATCCAAAAACCAACTTTTTAAAAATGTACTTATAAGAACTAAAGTAATTACTTTAGTTTTGATTGACTTGCATATTTGTTTGAAATGTCAATGCTATGATTAGGCAAAAAATGCATTACTTACCTGTAGTTTTTAGCAAAAGTGACTTGTGTACCTCAGATCATTAATAAGTAAAAGTAATCAATTTTTATCAATCTTTGCAGATTTAAGTGTTCTAACTACTTGGCACTAAATATGTTACAACATAAACGTAAAGTGTTTTCCTAGATCTACAACTGCCAAGTGAAATAGTCCAAAATGATTATCATTATATTACAACAACCTGTCACAACTTTAAAATGTTTAATTAAGTATATAAAGTCAGCACAAACTTAATTCTAATCACTCAAAACAACAGTTTTAAAAAAAAAACTTTAAAAAATGAAAATCATTACTGCAATTACTCTTTTGGCTTTTCTTGCCTATGTTGCTGGTAAGCAATAGTTTGCCCATGTATCAATAAAAATTCTAATACATTTTTTTCAATTACAGCCGCACCAGATCAGTCGGACAGAGACAAAGTGGAAGAGTACGCCAAAGATGTGCTCCTGCATGCCAAAAATATTCTAACAGTTTTTCCTGCAAACTCTCCCGAAGCGACCGAACTGAAAAAGATCATTGAGCATGTTGATTTCCGAATTGGAGAAATCAAGTCACAGGAAAAATTGAACAATATCGTTGACACAGTTGCCCTGTTAGCCCTTGACAATGAGAAAGTGGGCAAGATTTTCCTTCGTTTATATGACCCAAAAAATGCTGACGACAAAATGAAGGTGCTTAGTTTTGCAAAGAACCTTTTTGAACACGGCAACGAAATTGTGACGGATTTTCCAGGTACTGTCGAAGCTGGGGAAGTAAAGAAACTGCTAGCCAATGTGCAACTCCGCATCAAAACAATCGAGTCTGAGTTAGAAATTAACAACATCGTCGACACTGTAGCTTCTCTCGCCTTGGACGGAGACAAGCTTTTCAAGTTAGACACACGTCTGCGCCGACTTGACCATCAGCCTCAGGACGACAAAACCAAAGTGCTCATTTACGCTAAAAACGTCCTCAAAACTGCCGAAACTTTAGAGAAAAAGTACCCTACTGAGAAGAAGGATATAGATGCTATCATCAGGAGTGTTCACTTTCGCATTGAGACCGTTCAGTCGCAGGTGTACCTGAACAACATTGTCGACACTGTCGCCTATCTGGTACTAGACAATGAAAAACTGGCGCAGATTGCTAAAAAGCACGGTGATCATATTTTTAATTAGACCAGATTTTATGTCAGTTAAAAAATACTTGTTGTATAATAACTAAATGGCCATTAAAAAATTATACTCAGCTCAGTGCACCACGTGTTATCGTCTCTCTTGAAAGACAATGTTGACGTCATGTTTTCACCAAAATTGGCAGTGTCAAGGAATTTTCCTTGAGGTGTCAGCCGCTGACTCGGCCAGTCTAGAAAACTCTAGCCGATAGTGCAGCTTCAGGCCTCGCAATCGCTTGGCCGCGGAAGCATCCGCTTAGGCAATTAGTCTTCAGGTGACTCGGCCTTGAGTCAAGGCGCCCCGCGTCCCAGCTCACTCGCACACGTGTCGCCGAAAGCATACAAGGCGACAAAACGGTCTGAACCGATGCTCAGTGGTCCCTATCAGTTGATCGGCTGCCCAATGCGCGCCCCTTTACGCCGGCCTTCGCGGTGCCCAGAGCCTGTGCCCTCTGGTTTTTAAATTTCTGAGCCCCTGCCATCTTTGCCCTGCGATGTCCTCATCACCACCACCACCTCTTTAACTTGTGTTACCCTTCCCCTCTTATTCTTTTTCTTCAGTCAATAAATATTTTGTCCAACACACACACGCTTTCACTCAACCGGACCAACGTCGCGCCGTGCTTCTTCTCATTTTAACATTCTTGCAGAGAATTTTGCAACACAAAAATTAAAATCAACAACTTGTGGTGGCAGAGACCTTTACTGATGAGGACGATCTAGATGGGCGAATACATAAGTATGAGATGAGGGGAAACAAGTGAGATGGGGACTGACTCGGGAACTGACTCCTGACCAGTGGCAGACTGGGAGCCGACTGGTGATGTGTGTCTACATGAGGTCTGCTTATGTAGGGGAGAGAGACTGGTGAGATAGAGGGTGACACGTACAGGTCGGGGTGAGTAAGGGTGAACTGTGTGTACATTGACTATGATGTGTTGGTGCAGTGCAGCTGGCACTACAAACTTTTAGAAAAGCCAACGACCTGAACTACTTTTTCTACATTAGCACTCGGCGTCTGTGGGCATGACTTCATCTATTGACCTGGCACAGATCACCAGGCTCAATCACAGGCACTCAATGACTTAACTGCTGATAAGGCCAGCAGGCAAGTAATGAGGCACATTAGTGAAAAGTTTCGTCAACATTTTAAAAAGTTCTTTGATATTCACAGTAATTGACGGTGGTGCCTTCTGTAAAACTGTGCAAGTTATGCAGCACGATTGCTACAATCGACTTTTAACTATTTTTACCATTACCTTTACTTTTATTACTCTAAACCCAATCTATGTAAAATCCACACCGGAATACCAACAAAACATAACGTACTCTACGACAGTTCACTAGGAGCCGCTCACACGTCACACCAACGTTGCGCTGGCGTTCGGAGCCAGCATGACACAACACTTTCAGACACAGACCAGTTTACGTTTCGACACGTAACCGACCAACAAAACCTAAAAAACAAAACCAAAATCTACCCGCTCCTTCGACCGACCGACAGCTTCCCGACATCCCGACGCCAGTAGGATCTTTCGCACCCCAGCTTCGGACACAACGACGGCCTGAACGGAAGCCAGGACCAACATTTCCACATTATACCTACTTTGAGAGCGTTACTTTCACATGTGTGCTTTGCCTATTTTAACTTCGGCATTTTATGAAAAGCTATATTTACATTACATCATCGCCTTAAAAGTTTTTTTGCTCATTTGCTTCGCAACTTTTGCTCAGTATAAACACTCGCTAAAATGGCCGGAAAATTGATTGAAGATCGACTTCGTCCACTAATCACTTGCAGCATCTGTAAGGAGTACATGGTAGAACCGACTATGCTTGCTGAGTGTTTTCACAATTGTGAGTAATCTTATTTGTTCTAAACTCTTAAAAATTTGCTTATAAAACTAGATCATAAAATTATGTTTTAAAACGCTAGCTTTGATCACTATTTACTGAGCTGTGCACCGCGAATATCCTTTTAAATATTTTTTATTTGGTTTCCGCCAGTTGAGTTTGCAAGACCCTCGTCAGCAGACGTTGTCTAAGAACAGAAATTATGTTTACTTTTCCGTTGTTGATGCACAGCCAATGTTAGAGCGCTTTAACACGATTCCTGTTTCTAAAGGTGATACTGTCAACTTGACAGCGGCCAATTGACCTTACCGCCCTTAGCTATGCACCGTTTCCCTGCAACATTAGTGCTCCCTTGACTGTAAAAACATCTGTACAAAACAAAAAAACTGAACTGTGTGCTAGGATGAGCCAGCTTACCAAAACTTCTGTTTTCGCTCTTTATTTATGCTGGTTATGCTTTGGTTTGGAGCCGTCTATTTGACTCGCCAACTGATAGCCGAATCCCAACTAGCCGATTCTTGGCCTGACTAATGATTTTTAATAGATTTCGGCTTGCTGACCACACTCTAGATTGTAAAACTAGAAAAAAGCTAGTCTCTTTTAAAGTTAAGAGAAGCGACCGACAGTGACGCCGACTTTGAGGGCTCAAAATCAGTCACCTGTTTGGTTATATGAGCAGTTTCTTTTTTGCCATTAAAAGTGTAGGCTGCGCATTGTAAACTTTTCCGTGAGCGCCATGTTACCAACATCTGTTGGCAACGGTGAGATGAACTCAGGCCTCTGCGTTTTGACACACCCAAGAGTTGTTCGGCGTCCCGTCCACTAAAGACCAGCTCAGCTTCATCTACAGTCCGGTTGGCTTGCCTTTGTCCACGCCGGCCGATCCTTCACGGAGACCAACAGTCAAACGTTGTCCGGACGACTCCCGACCTTGGACCGAAGTACACGCCAGACCACAGGACTCTTGACGATGAGTGCGTTCACGAGGTTTGGCCGTCACGACGACTTTGGCTTGACGCTTCGTCCCGCGTCCCGTTCGCCGATGAGCTCCAGCCGAGAAGACGACTGCAGCTAAACGTTTCAGTCCCCTTTGTCCACGCCCACGACCATCTTTCAAACGGTCTGCCTTGACTCGGCGCTTTCTGATTTTGTGTTGTGATTCGGCTATTAGTTGACGGGTCAAATAGACAACTCCAAACCATACCACGACCAGGCTTAGATAAAGGGCGAAAACATAGGTTTTGGTGAGCTGGCTCAACTTGGCCCACAGCTCCCAAGCAGTCAACAGCGACCATCGCAACGCTACGGTCAAGGGCCAAAGTAGCATGACGGACATTGAGAATGGGTTTATTGGTGGGAAAAGGAAAAAAAGGGTTGTCTATCAAGCCACTGACTTAAATCTCAAAAAGTATGGATCATGTGGCCCACTAGGGTAGTCAGGACCCTCTTTCCGGAGGACCAGAACTGACTTAAAACAAAACTTTTTTTAAAAGGAGAAGAAAAGGAAAAAGGAGAGAATGTGAGACAACGTGCTCAAACAGGTGCAAAACGTTCACTAACTGAAACAGAGAGCGTGCTCTCGTAGCTTTGCTAGCGGGCGTAGATGACGTTATCAGTAATGTCCTGAGTCATCACAATACGTTGACTCCGACCACAGACGGTTTGACCACTCTGACCTCCTCCCCCTTCAAAGGAAGTGCAGGCTCTTTGACAGCTGAGCATGCTTAGACGATGACATCGCTAGACTCGGCCATCATGACCTCCTCCCCCTCTAAAGGAAATGAGGACACATCGACGACAGCTCATGGCTTGACTGTGTCATCGCTCTGCTTGACACTTCCGATTTCCACGTTCTTCTGAGGCCATGAGAGCTCCTGGACTACTGAGCACGACTTAATCACGTCATCGCTCAGTTTCATTTCCGAAGCCGGCTTTTGACGTCCATTCACCGGGCTCGATACCATTGCTTGCATCAAACATGAACGTCGTAGCAACAAGAGATACTCCGTTTCGTACTCTATCTCGACTTCTTTGCTTGCTAAAATCTTCCTAAAAGCTCTTGACGTAGCATTTCCACCATCTTTGAACTGTGATTGTTCTTGCTCATTCTGTTCTTTATCACCTTGAGTAGCTTGTCCATGAAGCGACACTTTTCATTAGCCAACGTTGCTTGACTAAGCTCCACATTTGCTTTGGCCACAGAGGGTTTCTCGACTGCTGTCTTTAAAGTTTTGCTTAGAAAGTTGTCTTCCAGTGCTTGGCTGATGACCTTGATGCTCATGCTGATCTTTTGACTCAGGCTGCTGTCTATGGTTGTTGGCGTTAGTTCAGATCTTTGTACGTTGCTAACGTTGTAATGAGTTTAATGAGCAAGAAGCATACAAGGACGACAGATGGATAGCTTAGAATAACCTAAAGCAGAGCTCGCCACTTTGAATGTATTTATAGACCTTTTGTTCCAAAAGTGCGAATCAGAACTTACGTCACGTGCTTAGGACAACAAGGCTAAGCAATTCTAATTAGTTAATGATGACGAAGTCCAATTAAAAAGTTCAAAGAAAGCCTGGCGCCAAATTCAAAAATTTCAATTTAAAATCAAAAACGAGGTTTGGGTAACCGTAACCTGACATAACCGAAAGTACTCCCCAACAATAACCCTAACCTAACAAAACAGCAAGGCCGCCGAAAGTGGTTGAGCCAGCAGAAACACCCCTTCAATGACTCTAACCTAATACAACAGAGAATACTCTTCAATAATAACCCTAACCTAACATAACAGCAAAGCCGCTGAAGGCGGCCGAGCCAATGGGAACACCATAACAATAACCTCAACCTAACATAACAGCGAGGCCTCCGAAAACGGCCGAGCCAATGGGAACACCCCAACAATAACCCTAACCTAATACAATCAAGAGTACTCTCTTTCAATAACCCTAAACTAACAGCGAAGCCGCCGAAGGCGGCTGAGCCACCGGAAAAACCAAAACAATAACTTTAACCTAATACAACTGAGAGTACTCTCTTTTAATAACCCTAAACTAACATAGCAGCGAGGCCGCCGAAGGCGGCTGAGCTCAAAAGAACACCCCAACAATAACCCTAACATAAT
>JAALOO010002107.1_pt1 | contig 11731 bp, 13 predicted proteins | sample 7257641 | NCBI WGS metagenome assembly JAALOO01 (sample SAMN14085613, study PRJNA598686) | mite metagenome | biome: ENVO:01001000; feature: ENVO:01001002; material: ENVO:01001226; isolation source: single female mite from University of Michigan culture on fish food culture... ... | reverse complement strand
GAGAGAGAGAGAGAGAGAGAGAGAGAGAGAGAGAGAGAGAGAGAGAGAAAGCGCAGCAGTGCACACCATTGATCAAGTCCAACCACTCGTCAGTGGGTTACCTTCACTTGGTGTTCAGTTGCAGCAATGCAGCAGCCCATTTAGTGCGGGTGTTTTCCTCGCAGCCCCCACACAACTACCGCTGCATCGACTTGAAAGGGCAGACAGCTTTCACTTGATCATACTCAAGTCAATTATTTACCATCATCAGTACCCTCTTCTGCATTTCCTTCGTTGGACAAAAGCATTACCACATAGTAGCGCTCGTGAGCCGCAAAAACTGCAAACATCTGCGCATTTAATTGACATTTTGAATTTTTTAATAATGGCTATCTAACTCATGAGCACTGCTGACTACAGTTTAGCTAAATTGTGTTTTTTAATTAGCATTAAAATGAAATCTAAATTCTTTTGAACGATTTACATTGGGCAGATCGTTCGAGAAAAAGTGAATCATGTCAATCAAAAAAGTTTTTATGAAATATAATCTTGCCTTTGATATAATGTAATCAAAACCGAGTTTACAAATCAGTAAAACTAAACTAGAAGTGTACTTATATTAACCTGTTATTGGCATATTTTTTAAAAAGTAAAAATTAAACTTGTTATACTTTTAGTTCCACACAATTTTGTATTGTAAAATCAACAGTTTTGCTGACAAAACTTGTCAATCAATTAAAATCAAATCAAACTGCCTTGTCAATGTATCTATTTTTCAAATAATAATATTTGCCTGATAGAGGTTCTTATCTTGACTTGGAGAAAAGTGAGAACAATGTTTGTCTGACTGTTAGCATCTGTCACCTGTCAAACTATTTTTAATCACATTCAGTTTTTCAAATTTTTTAAAAATATTTAATGATTTATTTGCTAAACCAATAGAAACAAAGTTTTCAAAACTAAATAAAATAATAATAGTACCTGTTCGTGATAGTTTTTGTGAAATTGAAGATGCTGAAAGTTTTGAAGGCAAGTTTTGGCTGATGTTGAAAGCCATCGTTGAATCAAAGTTGGGTGAGGTATTTTGGCTGAAGAAAAGTCCACAAGAAGGGTGAGTCTCTGAAACATTTTGAAGATGCCATTTAGTTGCTTGCTGACAATTGTCTTTTTGGAATAATTGGGCAGCCATGATGCAACAGGTTGTATTGTACTGACAATTACAAACACACAAACGCACGTTTTGTTGTCGCAGAAGAGCACACTTTTGCCTTAAACGGTCATGAACCGCGTTCAAGCGTGCAAAGTTAGGCTGCTGATTTAAATTCAAATGAGCGTTTCTTGCTTGTCAACTGTGTATTGCTATACAGAACGTATAAATCGCTTTTTCATGTACACCTGATGTAGATTAGCATTTAATAATTTACTGGTAAATAATAATTATGAGGACAGTATCGCGACAAACAATAAAAAGGATTTTTTTTGGTAGAATAGAGAAATGATAGTCACGACGCTGATGAACAATTAGTTACTTTGAATAAATAGACTTGTTCAGTCGATGCAGGGTTGACAAAGTTCATTTGCCAAATCTGGGGAACAAACGGCACAGTCGATAGAAGACAAATGAATCTGTCAATTTGACAAATTAAAGTCACGAGTTGTTACACCAGTAGTTACTACTTTTATCGTTGTCGATAATAAATTGTCCAAAAGTAGTATTGGTATTGTTGTTATCTGCAGCCAAAAATATATAAGTAAAAGTTGATGAAGGGGTCACTTGGCTGTGTGCTGAAAAAATGACGAACATTTCTGCCAAAAGACGAAGGCATGCTCAACAAAGAAGAACAATGTAACAGTAAAGAAGAAAAGTATTTGCCCTAGTATAGTGTTTACATGCCTGATGACGTTAATTGATATGGAAGTACCACTACTTCTATCATCATCATTCGATGATCTTATTTCTTGTTGCCTTTGGTATCGTAAGATATAAAATTTATCCTCTTATCACTGTAATGTCTGCAAAGTAGTGTGTCAACAAGTGTAAAGAAGTGTGTCAAATTTCCTTACGCAAGTGAACAAGTCTACAAGTTTACACTTTCATTTTCATACTTTAATTCTCTAATTTCAACTTTAGCCATTGTTACTTTTTAGCGTGGCAATAAATGAACAACAAAAAAACCACTGACGTTAGATTCTATTTTGAAGCGTACTTTTTTGACAGTTTTATCAGTTAGATAAACGGTGTGTGAATAATTAGCGTAAAATCATCAATTTAGGATACATTTATTGATTTGGTGCACAATCAACTTTTTTGTGTCACTACTTTAGTTGGAAAATGTTTGCAGTGATAACACATAGTTTTAATCAGTTGTTTAGTTTTTTAAAATGCTGCACAGTAAACAAAAAATATAATTATTAATTTTCAAATAGTTTAATTTGATTTAGTTACCTGTGAACTTTTAAACTCATTGTAAAGGCTAAACATGAGATGCAATGATGCAATTTTGTTAGATTGCACTGGAATGTCTAGGATAGCTATTCGAAACAATGATTTTTAAATGAAAAATGATTAACTTTTTATCAAAAACTGCTTTACCGCATAAAATGTTGATGTACTCATCGAGAGAGCAGTCCAATTCAGGGTTAGGAATTGAGTGCACTGTCAGCGCGTTTTCCAGTTCATTGTGCCACTCCTGCATCAACTCTTCAATGTCTGGCTTGTGGTGAGTGGACATCATTGTCACCGAGTCGGGTCGTGCCGTTGTCTCGTGCAAGTGTTTGATATTCTCAATCCAAGTGTCAATCTCCTGTGCAGTGCCACTGGACTGAACTACCGTTTCCCTAAGTGATGAGTCCTTTGATGAATCAATCTCTTTTGAGACTGCTTTTAGTTTAAGTTGAAGTAGAGCAGCATCGCTTTGATTAATGCTCGGCTCATCGAGCACAGCCAAACCGAGTCGATTTTCAATCGTTTTATCTGGATACGGAATCTATATTTAAAAGTAACAATATTTTAGTTTGTAGTTTGGTAACAATTAGTTTACCTTGATGAAAGCATCTACATCGCCCACAGCCGGTATGTAGTCAGGAATAAATGGCTTCAATTTAGAGCTTATTTCAATCATTTGAGGAGTGTAAAAAGTTATAAAGGAAAAGAGATTCTTGATTTCTGCCGGCACTTGCAGTGACTCGTATTTGCTTGGGTCATAGGCACTGCATTAAATAAATTGAAATGTTAAACAATGATATTAAACTGATACTGCTGCTGTCACACCCTTCAAGCTGTGTCTTTTCATCTTCATCTTTGTCACCATTGGTGGAGGCACCTTCTTCGTCTTCCTCTTCCTCGTCCGCCTCCTCGTCTTCCTCGTTATCGAAGTTATTTTTCTCTATTTGCGGTGCTTCCATCCTGACACGGCAAATTCACTTTTAGATCTACCATGTCATCCGTTTGTGTTTGTTGTCCGCACTGTAGGTTGCCTTAGAAACGGCACTTCTTGATTCGAATGTGCTTAGTATTTCTCCGGAGCACAAGATGGCGAAGTGAAATTGAAACTTGAATGGAAAAATGGCATTAAGCACGCTTTTCACAGTCAAAGCATTTTATGCAGCCTTGAAATGGCTGAGAAGCAGGCATTCATTTACATAACTGTGCTGCCTGCACGTTTTGCCTGCCAGTTAAAGTGAAGGGGTAGCAATGAAGCGTCAATTACGGGGGCAGACAAGGAAGAAAAGAAAAGAAAAAAGAAAGAAAGAAATAATGAAAAAATAAAACAATTTTTGCCTCTGACAAGAAGCCCAGCTGAGAGATATAAACACAACAATTGGTCATAAATTAAAGTACACACACAGTATCCACCGTGTCAGCAGTATCAAAGGCGACCTTTTAGTGAGTGTATAGAAATGGCAGGCAGCGCGCTAGCTTGCTTAGCCAAGATTGGTCTCAATCCAAGGCTGCCACTTTTACTTGATGGACTGCTGGAGTAAAAAAAGTTTCGTTGCTTTCTATGTGGAAAAAATACCCTTTGAAATACCCTAAGAAGTTTGTTGTTGATGTTGAAGAGATTTTGCTTCGGTTGTCTGCATCAAGATAAGGGAAAGTGCTGAAACTGCTCTTCGGTGGCAGTAGGTTACATCTTTCTGAATTGGAAAAAACACTGTCAGTCCGCCACCGCCACCAGCACAGCCAGTGAAGCGGCAAACACGTTTTCATGTGCTGTGTGCTGCTGGTGCACTGTTCCAAATATTCGTCTGCCAGAGCCTGCTGGCGTACTCTTCAAGGTTACCCAGTTGCAGATAATTAAAAATGCGTCGTAAGGCGGCAAGTAGCATCGCTGTGGAGCCTGCTTCAGTGTCCATTTATAAATACTAAAGTGGTGCTTGATTTACTGAACGGCAGTGGTGTGTTCGAGTGAGCGAGTGTGTGAGCATCATTTTGACACTGCTCTGATAACTGTACTTGTCCAGTGCCTGCAGTGCACCGCTGCAGTAACCTTTACATTGTAGGCTTTCGGTGTTTGATATCTCGTTAGCATACCATTTAAACAGCTTTGCAGAGGGCGAACCTCGAGCAGTTAGCTGGCGCCATCAAATAGACACTTTCGATTTGTCAGACAATTTGTCGGTGCTTGACAGAGACGGTGCCTTTTGAGCGTGTAGCATCACTCTGGTCATCACCGCCACCACCATTGTAACAACAGTTGGTCTGGCACCATTTGCTGCAAATTGCATCGTCTCCGACTGGTTGCCCAGTGACGCCTTTGTCCGCACAATCTTTCCGTCTGTTGTGCTGTAATGATTAATATTTCAAATTTCCATTTGCCGAAGTCTGCTAATGAAGAGTGCTGCTGCAACAGGCGCCAGTGCCACTACCAGAGCCAATTCATCCTCTACTCAATAGGTGAGGTGCTTCGAAACGTAAAGTCACTGAGGTAAATCGTGTCTTTAGCTACATGTGAGCGAGCGCCCACCACCACCATCGCTACCACAGCCACTACAACAACAACTGACTGCACCAAAGCGTTTAGGGAGGGAGGAAGAGAAGCACATACAACACACACATGCACACATGCACCGCGTACAGCCATCACCTTCGTGTAGTATCGAACAAAAAGAACAACCGTACAAAGGTACGGTTTCGCAGTCAGTCAAACTTAACCCGTGCTTTGCCTGAAGAGGTGCTAGTTGTAGACAAGCAGCCTCTCTCTCTCTCGCTCTCTCTCTCTCTCACTCACATAAACAAAGCAGAGCAGCAGTGCCTTCCTATCAGCCTATCCCTATACAGTGTTTAATAAACCGTTCGTTGTTTGTCACCTGGCACCTGAATTTGTCAATCTCCAAAGTGCATGTTAGTGTAGGTTCACCACTGTCGAATGTCCTCTATCCAGCGCTGGCAATTACTTCCACATTCCTGGCGTGCTATGGTCTGCGCTGCAAATGCCCTGCAACGACCACTGAAACGAAGGCAACCACGAATTTCCTGACGACCGACACGACAAATTAAACAGCAGCAGCAGCAGCAGTACCATCAGCAAATTCGATTCACCCAATGTACGGCGAGTGCAACAACCCAACAACCAAAAAGATCATCACCACCCGGAGATAGTATCCATAAACAAAATTCGTTTCCTCCAGGAATTAGAAGCAGCCAATCAGCGTCGAAAGGCAAACTAACAGTCAGCCAATCAACACTAAAAGCAACTCTTGCTTCGTTCATTACCTCTCTCCAGCATTGCCAATTGATGATCCTCATTACCATCAGCTTTCTGATCATATTCATCACCCGTTAGCTCGCCGAGCACACCTCTCTTACCAGATCTCTATTCGCTTTTTGCTAGTACACACTGTCGTTGCTTTCAACCGAGTGGTGAAGCCAGCTTCAGTCAACTGGTGAGTCACATTTCAATTTATCAGTAGTATCAAAAGTGTGTGTATGTGGTGCACTTTTGAATCACTTTGCTCAACCTGTCGCCTTGATCGCACAGGGCAACGACGTTATTTCTTCTTATATCACCGCTACTGACACTGAAAAAACTGACGCAACGGCACACACACGAATAAGATCAGTTGAATGCTCTCAAATTGAAACATTGCCTCAGTGCTGTCAACGCAGTGCCTACAAAAATATCGATTTGTCGGTTACCCAGCAAAGCATAACAAGTGACAATAACAAAGGCAGCAACTGTGAAACGCCACTTTGGTGATCCTAATAGAAAAATCGTTGGCGCCATTCGTCAGTCTGTCCACAGGCACCACTTGTCGGTTTGGTGCAAGCCGTGCAACCGCATTCCGGTCAGTTCGTCATTTGATGCCATTGCCACTCACCGTTTCATCCTCTCTCTCTGACTATCTACACAAGTCATCAGTTCATTGACCATCACCATTCACCTTTACTGCTCCACATTTCACTCTTGTCGCCGAACATTTCCCCTTGTGTTCTTCTGTCACCTGTCCACCACCCTTTGCCGTCGTTCAAATCATTCGCACAAAGGCACAACAAAATGATGTCGCCAAGCAAAAGTAAGTTGTACTTCCACTGGCACACACACAGATTGGCATTGAGGAGAGCGCACAAAGAGCAGCAACAACGGCAACAGCAGCAATTGTTTGACCAGGTCAGGCACACACACACACATTCATTGCGAAAGTGAGTAGCATCCAATGTTTGCACGGTCAGACTCGTGGCTGAAGCTCTCGGCGACGAGTGGTGATGGCATCGATCAAGTGGCAGTGCTGCTGGTGCTGCTGTTGCTGACTCGTGCCATTATCAAGTGGCTTGCGTGGTAAGCAACATTGCCGATGCTATTTGAGCAGACAGTTGTACATTAAGGCAGTATACTAATTAGCAAAGACAAGCTGAGGCTGGCAAAGGCGCCAGTGGCACTTGTCTTGGAAGTGCATCCCAGTTGCATCCACTCTGGTGCCGCACCTCAACTGTGCGTGCTCACTGTGCTGTGACAATGGCTGTAGTTTAGCTGCTGGCAGCGAGCATTTTCACTTGTCGCACACTTGAGCACGAAAATAGTGATCGGTACTGTGTGTTTGTGTGTGGCAGCAGAATCAGTGGTATCCACCACGTAACACTGCTAAATTGGCTTGCTATTATTTACCTTTCTATCGCGTGCCCGAACTGCCACTGGCCTTCAGCCGTTGCCACTCTACAGCGTGCACTGTCGGTGTCAACTAGCGGGCGCCATTCACACAATCGAATCGAACTATTTTCTAATTGCCTTTTTGCCAAGTCTGTCGCGTTGACACTCCTCTGGTCGGGACACTGTCGAGTGGAATGGCGAGAACACACAGCCACAAAAAAGGCGACAAAGCGTCAGAGTGACCGCCTGTCACCGAGAAGTGGTGGTGGTGGTTTTCGCATGGCAATAACACAAAGCAACCACTTTCAGCTAGCGGAATAGGCCTCTTACTACTACTGCTTCTGCAGGACGCCGTCACTGGCTGATCTGCAATGCCGTCGAATTGCTTAAAAAAGCAAGACATCGATGCACTCGGGTGCGATTTCCTTTTCATGCTTGACGCTGTCAACTTGCACAACAGAACACCACCTTAGATTTCATTTGTTTTACTATTTGACCTGTGCCTACCACGCGAAACACTCTCTTTTGTTGTCTCTTTTACTCGCCTCTTCTCACTTGCACTTTCTGGACCCGCGGCAGCGGCTGCGGCGGCGACCCAATTACCACCAGCCAACTTACCTAATGACCTATTTGCCAGTGTACCTCATCTTTGCCGTCTCACTGTTTGCCATCTCCACCGCCAACGGAAACTATGGCTACGACCAGCAGCGGACGGTCTGCGACCGAGGCGCCTACGACCGGGCGCAGAACACCATTCGCCTGGAGATGAACAGTCCGCGAGGAGTGGTGCAGTCCGGACAGCCGCCCTACAACCAGCCATATAGTGGGCAGAACAGCGGAATGACCAACAGTTACCAGGGAAACAGCCAACAGCAGATCGACCAGCAGTGCCGGTAAGTTGATGACCGAACTCAATGAAAGGGAGAGAGGGAGCAGAGTCCGCTTGTCTGAGTGGTGACTGAAAAACGGTGCCACACACACACACACACCTGTGTCAGTGGTGGTGGTGGTGATCGAAACTCGCGCTGTGGTCGCACCTGCTACAGATTCTCCTGTCACGATGAGTGCGCCAAAAGTGGCGATGGCGGGAGAAAGTGTGTTCAGTATGCTTCTCCTATGCACTCCTATTGCCCAAATAGGATGATCGCCCAGAGGTGAAAGTAGACGCGGAAGTTGTGGTTTTTTCGCGTTGTCGTTTGTTGGTCGGTGGTGGTGGTCTATGGCAAACAGCAACTGTTGTCACAGATCATCGCATCGCAAGGCAGAAACTGTCATGCAGCAGTCATCATTTCGCTAATTGAATATCTCACTGAGTGTATCTGATTGCGCTGATGCAGCGTACATCGCAGGCAATTAGCAGTGGATGTTTGGAGAAGTGCATCGGTGGAATATGTCAACATGTGCTTTCCTCTCCTCTTGTTATTGTTAATGTCTGTGCACTGTGACTAATATTGCCTACTTTATCGCCAGAACGATTCGCCAGAGCTTCAAGGACCTCTTGATAAACACTCCCCTTTGTGAGCAAGTTGGAGGTTACTCTTTCCAGAACACGGCCAACCTGCTTGAACAGGCGCGGCAGTTTATGAGAACTCACTGCGAACGGAATGAAGGTAAATACAGCAAAAAATCAGTCAAAAGCATTTTTATGATGCCATCCTTTGAACATTCTCAGGCCCCTTGCACTCTCAGTGCTTCAAAAGCTTTGATATCAACCAGTGCGAGAGCCAGTTCTCCTCAAGTCGCAGTCGACTGGCACAGAACCCGGTGAACACTCAGGTGAACAGTGGCTACAACTCACAGTCGAACTACCCAGGCGGCAGCAACTACAACAACCAGCCGGTGACCTACGAACTGTGTCAGACCTTCAACGCCTTTCGCCACTGCGTCTACAATGCCACCGCTCGACAGTGCTACGGAGACGACCAGATGCACCAGTACTCCTACCTCTACGATCATGGCCGCAATTTGGCGTACTCTTGCTCTCCCAGTCAGACTCCAATCATTGGCTCTGGATATCCCAATCAGATGGGTGGCTCAGCGGGTACCGACTACTCTCGGCGCACCGATCTTTCCTATCCAAATCAGAACTACCCCAACTCGAACTACCCAGGCTCCAGTTATCCTAATTCAAATTACCCCAACTCCAACTACCCCAACTCGAACATTCCCGGCTCTGGCTCCTATTCAGGCTCCTATCCTGGATCCTCCTACCCCGGACAGAACTCTTTCAGTGGTCGTAATCTGCCTACTTATCAACAGGCTGGCAACTATCCCTTGGGCACACGTACGAATGCAACTTGCACATAGTTTAAGTAGTCAGAATATTAATAGTCAATACCTTTTTTCTCCTCGCAGATCGGTCTTTTGATCCCTCATTGAGCACACCAGTTGTCGATGTGTGCATCCATCGAGTGCAGCCCTATGAAAGCGCCTGTACTGAACTTTTGGTGCAGAGGCAGCGTGATGCTCGTCACGGTCGCAGCAGCAATGATGTCCAACGAAGAATTTGCTGGTATGTCCCTTTTCTCTTTTGTTATTTCCAACAGTGTCACTAACTGCCTGTATCTCTTCTCTCCTTTTCCTCCAGTGCCATCTTTTACTACCGGGACTGCCTCAGCCGAGTGGTGCTGGAGCACTGTCGGGAGAGCACTCGCACCGTGGTCGATCTGATCATGGGCGATCGAAACCGCGAGCTGACGACCAACTGCCGAGACTACACTCGTGAGCAGTGCTCAGGTGTGACCAGTCTGCAGGCCTCGCTGCTCACCGTCGCTTTAGCCACGCTTCTTCTCCTCTTTCGCTTTTAACCATTTTCACACAGCACATCATGTGTCACAAATTCATTCTGCTGCATGCCTCACAATGTACATTTTTATACGATGTTTCTACTATTTTATATAGTTTCTTCTTATCTTATACGTTATTATACACACACCATCACACGTGCTCCCTGCCACACACTATACACTTCTCTTGCGAAAGATGTTTACATACAATGACCTTTTTCTCCAAACAACCTTTTGTTTCAAGCAATACCTCGCCCGTCGCAGACATGACATTTGCATTTAATAAACCAAAGACACTTGTTTCACAGTGGGGTTGTTTGATCTACTTTTGTATAATTTTGTGCATCTGTGTTTGTCAACAAATCTTTTTAGACAAAGCAAACAGGCCCTAGGATAAAACCAAAGGCCTGGTCTGCGGCGCCATAGTCTTGTGGCCAAAAATCAGTCAGCGGCAAGGCGGCCGTTTTGGTGGTTTTAAAGAGGAAGACCGTCTCATTTTGGCCAAATGCAGTCCTCTTTTTGCAGCCATCAACTAAAACCTGCGGTTTAGCTGACGCTCCTCCTCGATCGTTTCCAAACTCCTGTCCGTCCTGACCGAGGAAGCGAAGGGCGTTTTCGTAGGAGCGAGTCGCCTCCGAGTACCAAGCGGCCGAGTTGCGGCACAGGTAGGTGAACCGTTGCTCCACCTGACCGCTCAGCAGGCGGAGAAAGTTCATTTGACCGGCGGAAACTTTGTCTTGAGCTTCGTAACTGAAGGTGAACCCGCCCGGGTGGCTGCTGAACCAGCGCTGGTGATGGTGACGGTGGTCTCGTTTGAGCAGCGGTTGCTGAATGAATAAAACAATAGCGGTTAGAGCTGGTTAAGACTTTGTAAACAATGCTTTTTGTATCTAACCGAAGCCGTCTGTTGAGATGGCTGCAGACAGCTCTGCCCGCCGGCGGTCATGTTGCAGAAGACGGAGAAGGCGTCAGTGGGCGAGCCCAGGTTAGGATCGATCCAGTAGTGGCCGTCCTTGGTCACTCCACTCTCCAGAATGTCCTTGCACGTTCGCCCGGGGTTGCTTCGCTCGGCGCCTAGCTGTGATGGAGGTGACTGTGATGGTTGCTGCTGCTGACGATGTTGATCAATCTCTCGCCTCATTGCGTAGATGCTCGTGTAGACGGTCATCAGTCGGTTGTCGAGCTGCTTCTCGCCAATTCCGCTGGTCGTTTTAGGCTCCTTTGCCCGGCCAAACTTGTCGTAATGCTGCAGTTTTGGTGGCAGCTTTGTCAGCAATGGATCATCGCTGTCAGTGTCTGTTGCAGCACGTTTGGAGGGCTTCTTTGAGTGCTCAATGAGCAGCTCAAGTGGAATGGGTGGCGCCTCGCCAGGTGGACCTGTGGTTTTGGTCATTTTAGTGATATTTGTAGTAGTTTAAATAAATAACACTAGATTTTTACCGGGAGGTCCTATTGGCCCGGGAGGACCTTGTTCGCCATCTGGGCCGTCATAGCCTGTTTTAAGGAATTAGTTGGTAAGAAATTGTTGTGTTTACATAAGTTTTAGCTTTTAAATGATTTAAGGGGGGACACCGCGCACTTTTTGACTGTTTTTTCGAATTTTGATTTTGGGGTGGCTATGATGTTCATGAAAGATGTACTTAATAAGGATTGTTAAGAATTTTATGTAAAACAGTTTTGTGTTGATACTATGGTTCTCCGATGACTGAGCCGCCATCAGCAACGATCTAAGTTTTCTGAACACAACGGTAACCACATCGGTATCATAGGAAGGTGGCATGGCTTGATTGAAGGTGCCAAATGAAAGATAACAAAAAAATCTAAAACTTGATCGTCTTCGATTAATTTTTAAAGGTCTCAGTTTTTCTTGAACGATTT
>JAALOO010002105.1_pt1 | contig 11737 bp, 7 predicted proteins | sample 7257641 | NCBI WGS metagenome assembly JAALOO01 (sample SAMN14085613, study PRJNA598686) | mite metagenome | biome: ENVO:01001000; feature: ENVO:01001002; material: ENVO:01001226; isolation source: single female mite from University of Michigan culture on fish food culture... ... | reverse complement strand
CACGTTGTGTGAATTATAAAGCTTTCGTACAAAGAAAATGGCAGTATCAAATATGGGCAACTAACTACACAGACACACACATCAGAAAATCAATGGCTCCCAGCGAGAATGAGCAGTGAACTGCTCACTCTGACTGGGACTGACTAGAATCAGCCAAATGCTTTGCTATTTGACCACTTGATCACAATTTAGCAGTTGAAGCGGCAGAAGCAGCAACGGGTTGTCTAGCCGTACTTGGCCTTAGAGAAACCAGTGGAGCCGATCCACGGATAAGTAGAGGGACACTCCTGACAGGTGCGCAGCGTCCGGGAGCCCTGCTTTGAGCTGACATTGCACACCTTCGGTCGGGTGCACTCGGCCACCGGTTTCGGTTTTTTGCACTGCATCGGCTCAAAGGAGGACAGCTTGGAGAGGGGCGTTGGCTCGCGGACCCACTGCAAGGCCTGCCAGGCGGTCACCAGGTACACGTCCTCGTTCTGCAGTATCTCGTCGAGAAATTTGATGAAGCCTTTCTTGTGGTGCAATGTGTTGAACCAGGCAGAGTGGTAGTAGAGGGAGAAGGGCGCCCGATTGGACTTGTAGTGCCGGTTGAAGTTCTTCAGCAGCATCTCATAGACGCCCGCCTCGTCGGAGGGATTAGTGCAGGCGTCGCCCATTGAACAACGACCACCGCGCAGGTCAGACCACATGACCATGCCAATCTCCCAGATGCCTACAACAGGTAAATGGTAAACACAAGTTCAAGCTCTGACAAATAATGGAAATGTCTCACCTGGAAAGCTGCGCGTAGGACAGGGCGGAATGTTGCAGCTGTGCGACAATGCGTAGTCCAGTGTGTACGGCCAGTAGGGTGGGCTGTTCTCCTGAACTGGCAACGAAGAGTCGTAGGTAAAATTCATCTGGTAGAGCATTTCAAACATGTTGTTCCCGCCGGTTTGCAAAAATGGAGCTCGGAGGCCTGAAAAAAGCAAAAGAAGTTCACTTATTAGATATGCAAATTAAAAGTATTGTCATTTTTTACCTCGTATATCCTCAAACTTGACGCCACCGTAGAGATTCAGAATCTCTCGTTGGCCGTTGACCTCTTTGATCCACTCGTCCTTGGTGAACTTTTCTCCAAATCGATGGCTATTGAATAAAAAGAAGCTCGTTTATCTCAAAAACCAATCAATCACAAAAAAATTCTTACGAAATGGTATGCGATGCAATTTCATGACCTCGAGAGTAGAGCGTCTGAACCTGGCCGTAATCAGTCCATTCATGGCTGACGTAAAAGGTTGCCTAGAATTGAGCACAGAATTGTTATTGCAGATACTACTTTACCAAACTTCAACTGACCTTTAGAGGGCAGCCATTCGGATTCTTGCGACCTGAATTGAGCAGCTCCTCGTAGAGATCCCAATTGAGGTCGTTCACGCCGTCGTCAAAAGTGAGCATGACCAGCTGTGGAATCTGCTTGTTGGGCAGATCGCCCGGAATGTCCGAGCCACCGCAGCGACAGTCAGGCAGGCGGCACTTTCGTTTTTCACACTTGCTCGCCATCACTAGCGCTTTTGGCTGCTGGTACATGGCCTTCGGCCGAGAGGCGAGCACTACCTGCTGATTGGCGCTTGAGTCCTTGATCACCAGACGGCGATTCGTTGGCCGTGGTCGGTTGGAAAGGTACAGCAGTGGTTTGCTTAACGGAAGAAAAAGCAAGGGATTAGCCAGTTTTCAAATAGTCAAACATCAAAGTTGCTACCTTGTAACATTGAAGCGTCTGTAATTGTACGGTGCAATCGTTGACGGTGCAGGCGTTGTGGTTGTCGTGGTCGTTGTCGTAGAGCTAGGCGAGGAAAGAACGCTAGTTTTGTTGCCCATCAGCTTGTAGTCGTAGTCGCCGTAGTCTTTATCGTAGTCCTCGTAGTAGCCGTAGGAGTCTGTTGTGGAGGATGGCGCAGGAGTGGTCGTCGAAGTGGTGGTCGTTGTCGAAGTTGTCGTAGAAGTGGTAGTGCTCGTCGAGGTCGTAGTAGTTGGTGCAACAGTCGTTTCGGCTCTGGAAATTTTGAACCGAGGCTGTACAGTGGCAAAGGTGCGAGATGATGGCGGTCTGCTGGTGGTTGTTGATGTGACCGGAAGCGTCTGCACAAAGTCGTGCACCATCTCGTACTCCACCTCACTGATCGCCCGAGAAGTGGTCATTGGTCGTGTGGGCAAAGGTGGCGGGGCCTGTGTTGCCGGGTTGTTTCCATTGTTGTTGTTGTTGTTGCCATTCGCTCCAAAATTGTACACTCCTCGAGACTGTGGCTGACCACTGTCGCCAACTGAGGTAGTCGTGAAGATGTTGTTGTTGGGAAGGACGGTCCTTCCGGTGTTCTGCTCGTTCACTTCATTCGTTTTCGGCGACTGGTACACGTAAATGGTGTTGGGCTCATTCAGGTTGATTGAGCCCTTCTGACTGTGCTCAGAGTAGTGGTACGTCTCCAGTGGACTGACGGTAGCTAGTCGCTGGGAGGTGAATGCTGCTCCTCCGTGCTGGTTTGATGAAGTGGATTGCGTGGGTGAAAAGGGTGAAGAAGGAATGTTAGCAGCAGCAGGCGTTGTCTGGTTCAGACTGATCAGTGGACGGTACTTTCTTGCTCTTCGCTGTCCATTATTGATCCGTAGTGGTCGTTGTGGGGGCGGTGCCCTGGCCACGTCGTCCAGTGTGATCACCTGAGTGTCAATGTAGTTGGGCACATTTGAAGAAAAAGATCGACCTTGTGTGTAGTTGGGCTGCTGATGTGAAGTGCTGTAAGTGCTGATCTTTGGATCGATTGCCCTCTTGATAAAGTCCTCCAGGGTGTCGCGAATGGGCGCAGAAGAGAGTGGGGATGATGGAGGTGGTGGTGGTGGTGGAAGAGGAGGTGACTCAGTGGTCACAATTCGAGATATGTCATAGGAGAACTTGTTGCGCCCAGTATTGGAGCTGTCGATCAGTTTGTTGACAATGGCGTCGCCCAGACCAAAGCGAGACCGCTCAACAACGGAGGGCGTTGAGACGTTCTGGTACTCAATCATGACCGTTAGGGCGCTCTGGTTGTTCTGCGGAATGACCACGTAGCGATTGTAGTGGGCGGCGACGGAGTTTGATGAAGATGGGTGGTGCGGCTGCTGTTTCGGCTTTGAGGTGCTGTACTTCACTCGATAGGGCGAGGAGGCACTAGATGGGAAAATGCCGTGCTTCGGTTTCTTGTGCACTCGCCCATGGGACACCGGCGGCTTGTCCGGCTTTGCCAGTGAATCATAGGTCGCCTTGAGGGCGTCCTTAAAGTCAAAGGTCACCGTTTTGGGGCCGATCTCCACAGTGCTCATTTGCTCAGGCGATCGGGAAGTGGTCTTTGGTGGTGGCGATGCGGAAAACAGCGGTGGTGCTGGACTGGTGGCCGGCTCAATGTAGTACTCTACTGAGGATGTCAATTTCTGGCCATCATTTGTGTGGTAGCTGAACAGTGGAGAGGGAGTCGTTGGAGTGCCAAAGATGGACGGCGGCGGAGTGACCGGTCTCCATCCGCTCAGCTCGACATTGTGCCCGGCGCTGTTGTGCTCCGGCGTGTACGTCGGCGGAGGTGAGGTGACGACTGCCTTTGGCTGCTGTACCATCTTCGGTGGCACAAAGGAAGCTGCTGATTGTGATCGACTGTTCTGCTGTCGCTGTCTGCCGCCTGGCTTCGTCACCATGGCCCCGGTGAGCAGCTGAGTGGAGCTGTGACCGTAGAGGTTAGTAGAGGAGCTGACGGCCATGCCCGTCGATGGCCCGCGGCTGACCTTCTTCTTGCGAACGACCTTCTTTCGATAGCTACCACTACCTGAAGAAGAGGGCGAAACAGTGTGGTACATCGGCTGGTGACTGTACCGATTGACGCCGGCGACGCTAGAAAGGACTGGCTTCTCCAGCCAATTCACCATCTGTCCTCCATCACTGCCGAGCTCTCGCTGTTTAAACGGCGCAAGCAGTCGTTCATTGATTTCATAGTTAAGTCGCTTCATTGGCCTCGAATCGACCATGTACAGTGATTGATCGGCAGAAGATCGGAGACCACCACCGCCATTACCACTGCCACCATCTGTCAGTATCGAGTATGGTGCAGTCAAATTATCGGCTGAGATCACCTCGATGTACACTTCAGGTACTTTGCGGCGATGTGGCTTAGCCAGTTCAATTGGTCGATTGCTTGATGAAGATGAAGATGAAGAGGAGGGGGAGCCATAGTTAACAGAGGACAGGAGAACGTCTGTGGAAAAGAAGGGGAGGGGAAAGGAAAAACAGAAAACAAATACGCCGATCAATCATTGAACAATGATAGCAAAATAGCCACACAAACACTCACCTGGCTTGATGGACTGATGCTCCGACAGCAGACCTGGAGAGGCCGTTCGCAGAGTGCCCAGAAGAAGAGATGTCCCATCATTGACTGAGGACTGCTGTTGTGGGGATGGGCGAGACTGTGGACTGAAGGCTGCCGTCAGCTGCAGACTGCCCAGATCGGGCTCTGGTCGCCTTGAGTTCTGGTGGCTCGGGTGCTGGTTGTGATGGTAGCGATGCTGGTACCGGGATCGGTAGGGTGACGATGATTCCGGCGGAGAGCTGTCGTAGACGTAGTACGACTCAGACTGACTGTTCGGCTGTTGTTTGTTGTTCAGATACGGATTCACATTAGTGGCTATCAACAGGCCACTGGGCTCACTCTGAGGACGGTGGCGAATGTACGACTTGGGCTGCTGCTCAACTGGCTCAATCATAAAGGGATTGTTGTGATTGTTGTGGCTGTTCTGCTGATTGCTGCTGTAGCCTATTGCCCAGTAGGGGTCGTAGTCGTTCCGCTTCTGAAACGCATTCTTGTCAGTCTTTTCCAAGCTTGAAGTGGAAGCTGCTACTGTGCTTGAAGCGGATGCAGCGTTGCCGGTGAGATTGCTAACTTCGCGAAACGTCGAGTTACCGCGGCTGCTGCCGCCTGAAGGCCGATTTTGTTGTTGTTGTTTCTGTTGTTGTTTATCCTCGGGCGGCGCCAGGTACAGCTGTTGTTTGTGTGAAGCATCATGCTTAGACTCCGTGTACAGGTTGCCGTCGTCGTCTCGAGTGTTCTCAGTGGCGGGAACCTCAAAACCGTCCACCACGTACTTTGACGATGTGTACTTGGAGGACTCTTCAGCGGCAAAGAGACTGGCTGGTGACACTTTATCAGCGCTGCTGGACACACCACTCTCCAGAGAGGTCAGCTGGTGTGCAGGTGTGGTGAGGTGTTCGGAATCTGTAGAGCACACAGTTTAACGGGTTAGTGGTGTGACTTGGGCAAAGGTGTTTGAGTTTGTACTTACATCGCAGACCAGCGGTGTTTGTGTTTGCGATTGTGGTCAGTGATGGTGGCGGTGGTGTTATTGTTATCGTTGTTGCTGTTCGATCTTCTCCTGAATAGGACAAAAATGAAGAAGAACTATCGGTCGCCGGTAGGGACTCGGCTCGGTGGTTCACCGGAACTGGCGCTGTAGTCTCGGTTTGGGCTGCTGCAGTAGATGAGGATGATGATGGTGATGATGGATTCTGGTCCAAACTACCAGTGCTGGCCAAATTCGGGTTCTGGTAGTTTGCAAATCTGGGCGCCGCAGTTGAGGAGGTCTCATCTACCAGATTGTACACCGAGGTTTCCGCAAGTGAGGCAAAATCTGCAGAAAATAGAAAGAAGGAAATACAATTTAGGAATTACAATTGCTGGTAAAAACTGTAATTGTCGATGTTATTTTGCATTTCATTTTTCTTTGTGGTAGATCTAGCAAAAGAGAGAGATAGATGATGGATCAATCGATTGGAGGCTTGGAGATTTCTAAATCTGAAACTGATTGAGACTGCCGCCGCTGCCTTAGCGATATTTGAGACAAATTAGTTTGATCGATTGGCTGGCCGCACACCGACAGACGATGTGCGGCAGTGTGATGCGGAATAGAACAGCACTTTCTGCTGAGACTGCCTGCAGGCGACGAGCTGCACAGGTATAATCTTTTTATTTATAGCAAAAAAACACACTTTTGCCCTCGTTGAAGCTGCTGATGCCGCGGCTAATCTCACCTCAATCAAGTGCACTATTTGGCACCTACTTTTAACATCGGAAATGCGGCGATTCAGCAAGGCAGAAAAAAGAACACATAAAATAAATAAAAAGGGGCACTAAAGCTGCAGTGAAGTTAGTGCCAAAGTGAAAGGTGATAGCAGCAGCAGCAACGACAATAAAAGCAAAGATGCGGACGGTGAAATTATAATCGATCGATTTGTGAGCGAATGCGGCAGGAGTATCACCAACACACATTGCCGATTCCAAAATAGACTGCATTGATGTCCATCGCTTTCAGACAGACGATGAATGGAATTGGAAATAGTAATAGGAAGTACCAGTGGAGGAGAGCACTAAAAGTGCACAGGTGACATTAACTTAGAAGTGCATCTATACAGAAGCGTTTTAGTTGATTCTAAAATTACCGATAGCTCTGGTTTTCACTGGGGATGACAATGGTGATGCTGTCAGTTTTTAATATTTTTACTAAGCACTCCTGTCACCTTGTTAAGGTTAATTTCACAACAGTTTTCAACGTTCAAAGCTCAATGTAATGTAAATAACTTAGCTAGTCTACGGTTTCTATTGTAGTGAACCACCTTTTTTCACAGGTTAGTCGAGTAATACGAAGATGATTCAGAATGTGCACTCAATTAAAATCGAAAATACTTCTTTTAAGAGTAAACACAAAAAACAGTCGTTTGTACGCCTAGTGTCGCCCTTCTTCTTTTTGACAGTGTGTTTCATCAGTGTGCAGGCAGCAAAACAAGCAAAAATTGCCTTGTCTGTATCCTTGTAATCCGAAACGACTGCTGTTTTTGCTTTTGCTTAGCATCAGCATCAGAAGCAGCCGATGACGGCAGCAGTAACACACCCAGCCCTAATGAAGGCGCCCTGCAGCCATTTTTCACTGTGTGATTGGCAGCTACAGCAGCAGTAGTAGTAATCTGCTCACGTCGGTCGATTTGTATGTATGGGCGCAATTATATCTCCTTCTACTTTCGCTGATGGCCACACACTGGCCACTGGTCTAGTTAGCGGCCAATGAGCACTGAGAATGTGCTCACTGTGTGAGTGTCAGCCCCATCCAGTCGATAATTGCCCTGCTCCCCTCGCTGAAGCTGACTAGTTTCACTTTTTATTCACTTTGTACGCCACCGTCTCGGTCTATTTTTGCATCCTCCAATGCGCCGCCAATGGCATTACTGTCAATAGCAGATCGATAGCAGCCAAAAGCTGCTAACACACAAATGCATGCACGCCATTCAGCTAGTCTTCTTCTTCTTCGTTTGCCTATTACGCGATCTACTTTATTAGATTTGAGTGAAGGAAGGAAAAGTGTAAGAAGAAGAAAGGAAAATGAGATGAAACGCCAATAGGACAGTGAGAGTGAGAGTGAGAGTGAGAGTGAGAGCAAGTTTTCAGCCGGCATCAGAAATGCCGGATGCTTGGTAGCAGTGGCAGCCAGTGGTCAGTCACAGCAGTCAGCCGGTCATCCTCTGTCAGTCATCCAGTCCTCTGTCGGTGATTAGGCTTAGGCACCGATTAATACTCCTCGACTGTGTGAGTGAGCTGCCCACCACCACCTCTTTGTCGCTGTTGGTCGCATCATCATCATGGAGCGCAGTGCAGTGCACCGCCAACTTTGGCATCCCTCCATTAGCTAATGGCTGCCCATTGATAGTCTAATACTTGCTTTACTTTGCTTCACCGCCGAGTACCTTCGCCTTTGAGCTGAACGCTGACTAGCTCTTCTTGTTCATTGTTGTTGTTGTCGGGCAGTTTCCCCCCCTCCCTTTTCACTCGAGTCAGTGCTGATGATGATCAGAGCACTCAGCTCTTCAAATTTAAACAGGCAAGTAGGCAAACTAAACTGTCGATTGGCTGACATACAGAGCATTCTCTCCCCCACTTTTCAGCCAGTGATGATCCCACTGGTAGTGATGTTGTTATTTCCAGAGTGATCTCTATCACTAATCGATTGCTAGCCTCCAGACTGCTCTACATCGTTGTTGCCTTTTGCTGCCAATCTCTTTCTTTCTTTTTTGTTTAGCCAGAAAACAAGTGCGTTTTGACAAGTTGGCATTAGAAGAAAAGAAGAAAAAAGGTTGTTTGTCCTGCTAGCCGTCGTCATCTCGCTAGTTGCCCATCAATTATGATTACCTCCAGAACAACAACACTGCATGAATGAGCGCCATCATACACCACAGAGTTTACCCCAGTGATGTTCAGTGCCGTCTTGTCAAACAGACAGCACTTACATTTAAGCAAGTGCTCTTTTTTTGTTACTCTGAATAGCATTGTAAATCACGGCAAATTTTTTGTGGCAAAAAGACAACAACAGTGAATCAACACTGTGGCGAAGTGAATTTAAAAAGGAAATTCTAGGTCAAGCATCATCAGGACGAGGACACACACATGGGAACACTAAAACAGGTGGTGGTAGCAACTGGAGACGGCAGTTAGCGTCAAGGCGTAGTGACAAGTGCAGAGCACAAGGAGTGCAAGGGAATTTACTCAGAAATTGATCATCGTCAACTAATTTACCCTGACAGCCTAGTGGTCAATTGGTTTGATGCAAGTGTGTGTGTGTGTGCAATGCTGGGATGCAATGTCGGTAGCTTATTACTCGCATGCAGAACTAATTGGGTCAGTGGCAAAGTGGATGTGAGAATTGCTCCGGCTGCGCTGCATCGTTAGCATGCGAACTTATTTCAGAGGAATGAATGAGAAGTAGTACTGTTCTGAGAGTAAAGGAAAGAAAACAAAGAAAAGGGAATACTTACCTCGTTCACAGGGCACATTAGTGGGCCAATCACAGGTTTGCAGGCGCTCGGAAAAGTACAGTCCGGTGGAGCAATTTTTGTGCAGTGACTGGCCGAAAGTGCAGATGTAGTAGGCTGCACAGTTGCCCGTGTCACGGTAGTGCCCAAACTGGGTTGGACAGCTAAAGTCAAGGCTGCCACTGTTTCCAGTGTTTCCAGCCTTCTGGTGATCACCTGATGCTACTTTTAGCAGGCCATTCGGTTGCTGTTGCTGGTGAACTGCGGCACCACGTGCAATGCTCTCCGAGAGCGTCAGCTGATCTTGCGAAGGACGAATGAAGTGATGAGCCACTCGACCACCACTGCCGCTGCCGCCATTTGTCTGACACTTCACCGACCCTGCAATAAAAAAGAAGAAACAGAAAAAGGTGTTAGTGTTTTCCTTTTGTTACATGTCTGATGGCCACTTAGCACCATCTCTATTGTTGGTGCTGGTTTTGCTGTGCACGCTTTTAAACTTCGCACTTGTTCAGGTGCTCTACCGGTGTCTCAAGTGTGCGTGTGCTCCGGTAAAGAAAAGAGATGAGCTGAGAAAGGCCATCGATAGCCTGTTGGCAGAGAGATGAACCTGAATAGAAATGAGCCGCTAAAGCAAACAATTCATCGGTATTATGCTGGACAACGAAGAGGCACTCTCGGCGCATTCTTAATTTGGCAGCAACTTTACGGCTGCAATTGCTACCACTACAAATTTTCTTCTCTTCTCTTCCCTGTTTGATTTTCCGCTTTACAACCAATTTTTACTGCCTATTGATACAGTGTCTGGCATGCGCTATAATTTATGGTCACTGTGAAACAAACTTTTGGCCACTGCGGTGATGCTGTCGCTGCTGACCATTTGCCAGGTCAGTAAAAAAGGTAAATATAGCAGGCGAAATTGATGACAATGGAAACGAACGAACACACACACACACACTAGGGGGATGCTATAGAGAAGATGCTGCCTCATCACTGCAATTTTCCAGCCGTTCAATCTACCTGGCTGCACTTTTAACTACCACCACTGCTCGTGCAAAGCAAAATCGTCCGCATCTTCTGGTGAGCCGCCACCATTTTCGGCGAATTGAGAGGTGCTATGCAAATCAAACGGTGATGTTTGCATGCGTTTCTCTTCTCAAAACTCACTCTCTATTGCTATTGTTAATCTATCTCAAATCACCGCCAAATCATGAGCTCCTTCATGTCCTGTTTCAGTGCCCACTGTGTACCTTTTTACATCGTGGCCCCATGCGTGCAAACACAGTGGCTGTTGATGCTGCTGATGATGATGATGATGGCCATTGCCACCGCCACCACCAGCATCACCAGTGACCATCTTCACTTGGCCGATAACTGGATTCAGATAGTGACAGTCATTGTGCAAGATGAGTCAGTCAGCTGAGCAGTGGCTACTCAAAGAGGCATTGAGGAGGTGAGCTGAGAAACTGCGATACAATTCCGATTGAATGGAGAGAATAAATAAGGCAATTGTGGGCGCCATATGCGGTGCATTGTCCTGTCAGTGTCCTGTCTGGCGACCAGCTAATAATTTTGTGGCCAGTGGTTGCAACCGCCGCAGCATTACTTGGTAATGATCACCATTAATCTAAATTATAACTGCATCTCGTACCTGAGAGTGCGCCTGCTAGCGCATCAGCGTCGACATTGTCTTCACTCACAAGTCTTCAGCAGTGGTGCCATTAATCTCTGTCACAGCTCATTTCACCTCTAACCCATTCAGTGTCGTTGTGTGTGTACAGTGAGCCCTTTGTCTGAAGATAGTTCACATCGATTCATACACTCACTCACACACAGAAAGTAACTCTCACTCAGCAGACAGCGCCAATCTAATTGAGATCGATTTATGTGAAAGGGCTCTGAGTGATTTTTTGCCAACTTGACTGATGCTTTCTCTACTCTACTCACACACTTTACTAGTTGACCCATCAACGAAACTGAGAACGCACACACACACGCATATACGCCTTTTATCAACAACAGCAGTCCGATGGATGAAGATGGACAGGCAAAAGTGTTAATTGTCGAAAAAAGAAAAAGAATGAGATTGTATTTGCTTGCAAAAAGGCAGCTACTTTTGCACTTTTTATTTGCAATGAGAAAAATTTCGTTACAGTTAAGTGAGCAGACAATGGCACTTTACAACTAAGCAGGCAAGCCACTACTACTCACTTTAGCCACTCTCTCTTCAGTGCAGTAGTGCTCGGGTGTAAAAGTCTTTGGCACTGGCAGCAACAGCAGCAGCCTAATTGATCGGTCATTGTGACTATCACTGGCACTCTATCCTCTCCTTTCGTTTTCCCCCTTCTGATCACTTTCCCCAGCGGCAGCAGCTATGGTATGCTCGTTTTGGCTGCCAACCAATTCGGTCAATCAATTGCCAAACAGGTGAGACATGAGTTTTTTGTGGCCGATTGGGCGATCAATTTCACCACACACACACTTTGCTAAATTTTTGAATCGTTTGAAGACCGCTGTTTTTGCGCCAATTTCCTCTCCAAGCAGTCAAACAGTTTTACTCTACAGACGCACTTCAAATCACAATTTATTTGCTCTACTAGCGTTTTCCTCTTTCTAGTAGTTTAGACAATTGAAGCATTTTGTAGTTCGATCATCGATTTATCAAGAGAAAGTGTTTGTTCAAGTGGTGTAGAATATCTGGCAACTATACAGGGCAGAGCAGTGCGTCAATTGATGCAGCTCTAATCTGACGCCAACGAGCGACAGGCAGACAGACAGACAGCAACACGTTTTGCACGATGTTCGCCTTGCACTTGTCAGACTCGTCGATCGCCTCAATCGACAGACTGCGTACCACTGCTGTTCTGATGTAAATGTTCGGTGCCCGTG